>Ga0255336_101304_pt1 | contig 19118 bp, 37 predicted proteins | sample MeOH1_35cm_T3_17_FD_189102 | JGI IMG/M metagenome (GOLD analysis project Ga0255336, IMG submission 189102) | Sandy soil microbial communities from University of British Columbia, Vancouver, Canada - MeOH1_35cm_T3_179 | ecosystem: Engineered > Artificial ecosystem > Sand microcosm > Unclassified ...
AGGGGTCAACTAGGGGTCAACTGGGGGTCAACTAGTTCGGTCAACTGGTTCGGTCAACTGTCGACTTGCTGGATCAACTGGCTGGGACCGCTGGCTCGGTCAACTAGTCGAAGGCGAACTTGATAACTCGTCGGTCTCGGTTAGCGGGATTAACCGAATAATTAACTAGATCATGGCTGGTCTTGGGATCACTGGGTCAACTGACTGATCAACTGGCTAACGGCTATATCTATGGGCGAACTGGCTGATGGTTAACCGGCTGGATTATTTAGCTGTCTTGTGGGGATACTGGTGGGATACTGGTCAGCATGTGAGGTCAACTGGTCGGGTCAACTGGTCAACAACTAGGTCAACTATATTTCTGGGCCAAGTGGCTGTCTGTCATGACGACAATCCGCGACAGTCACGGGGCAGGGCAAACCTGTACATATACTCACCCACGCCCTTGGGTGCTGGAGGCAAACCTGAACATATATTCATCGTCCACCCCCTTGGGTGCTCGAGGCAAACCTGAACATATATTCATCGTCCACCCCCTGAGTGCTGGAGGCAAACCTGAGCATATACTCATCGTCCACCCCCCTGGGTGGAGGAGGCAAGTTTCGAGTCTTGTATGCTAGACGCCAGACAGAGAGACCTCTCCCTGCCTGATCGGCACTGCTGCCTCAGTTAGCAGTCTGACACCCTGGGTGCTGGAGGCAAACCTGTACATATACTCATTGCCCACTCCCCAAGTGCTCGAGGGTTGAGTCTTGTATGCTGGACACCAGATTGTTAGCCAAACACAGAGATTTCGCCCTCCCTGTTCGTTCATTGTTTGCCTCAGCCAGCCGTCTGACAGATGGTGGAGGGTTCAAATGGCGACATCTATCATTTCAGGGGCAAAGCTATCGCCATGACAACATGCCCGTCCTGGCCCAATGTCAGGAACTGCCAAGTCCTGCCAAGCCTCCATAGCCCAGCGTATACTCAACACACCGGGAGCGTACGCTCCTCGTAGCTCCAAGTGTTGAGTCTCTCTTTGTGCGACCGCAAGGTCGGGCTGTCTGGGCTGCCATTGTTCGTACGTTAGACGCACCTCCTCCACCACCGGCTGCCTATCTAGCTCAGCCAGCCTAACACCCAACATCGTTTTCATAAACAGTATTTACGAGTGGACCTGGAAGAGACTGGCCAAAAATCATACGACGTATCAAACTTTGGTAGGTGTTGTGGATATTTGACCCAAATACACAAAGGCCAGGGTCCTCATCTTGGCAGACCTCTCCATAAATCCTCCTACCAGATATCATCCACTTCTACCACCATCATGGTAGGTCACGTGATTGATTTGGCCGAACATTCAGTGAAATCAACAACCTGGAATTCGCCGCTCTCCTCCATAGGAGAGTTACCATCATGGATCTGAGTCAAACAATGGTGAGGCAAAGGAAATCCAAGATCGTGTGCATCACGGACCAGTCACGTGACTCTCTTGACAAGAACTAATCAGAATCAAAGGAACACGCGATGCCATTGCATCCTTCTTCATTGCTACATATGCTACAACCGTAGCGCGGATTATCGATACCGTGTGGCTACTATATGGGTTCGGGTCCGGGAGTAGGATCTGTTCCGAGGTACGTCATATGATTGGGCCGGAAACATCTGGTCAGATACGAGTATTGAGAACCGCTGTCCATATTGTCCCTCCTTTTGATGGGAGCCCCGAATGCATCAAGGACAAAGATACAGTTGACTTGCCATACTCTTAGTATCAAGGTGTCATACCTTCATGACCTGGTTCTGATCACTCTATCAAGAGAACCTCTTAATTTTACCAAGGCTGAGCCGAAAGCAGTCATGTTTGTCTTCTCACCGTCTCTGTTTGTCCTGATCGCTTTAATCCTTGTCTTCTTGTTCATGGCACATGGATATGGCATGCGTCCTTTGGGTTATCCGCCCGGTGAGAATCATGTCCTCCTCGAGATCGGGCCATCTCGTAGACGGACACAGGTGGTGTAAAAAGATGTGACGCTGATTCAATACGCCAAAGGCCCTCCTACAATACCGATCCTCGGGAACATACATCAGATGCCACGGAAAAACATTCATTTAAAGTTCCAAGAGTGGGCGGATCAATGTATGGAAGACTGTACGCTTGTTCCCGAGAGCTGGGCCTTTGACGTTTACGACAGATGGCAGTCTCGTTTCACTTCAACTCGGCGGACAGAATGTTATTCTCCTGAACGACTCGACCGTGATCAAAGATCTTCTCGAAAAGCGAAGCAGTATCTACTCGGCGAGGCCGGACATATACCTACGAGAATTGAGTGATGATGAGACTCTGAACATTGCCTTTCGGGAGTAAGTGTTGGCAAACTCATCGGCAACCATTTTCCTGCACTCACACTCCTGTAGTAATGATGACATTTGGAGGCGCCAGCGTAAAATGTACCATCTTCGGCTCAACGTGGCAGTGACAAATCAATACATTCCGTATCAAGTATGGACCCCTTTGGCCACCTGATGGATCGATTCCACATCGAGCCGCTGACGGCGTGAGAGCAAGTTATTCGAAAGTACACAGCTTATGCATGACCTATTGACGGAACCGAAGATGTTTGAGAATCACCTGCAACGGTACACCGCAAGCATCGCTTCCACCGTGATTTATGGTTGGAGGACACCTACTGCGGGCAACACGCATATCACAGATCTTCTCGAGGTAGAGAGAGAGCCGTCTCATATCCACGTCGATGAGTACCCTCCCTCGGGTTCTGCTGACCATGAGATCTGGACAGTGGATGGACATGACATCAAATGCTATCAACCTTCAGCTGGTTGACTTCTTCCCATTCCTTCGGCCTCTCTATCGCGTGATTCCGGACAAATTCAGCGCATTCAAAAGACGACTGAAGGAGATCCAACATATTGAAGAGAAGTTGTTCTTTGGTCTTCTCGACAACGCCAAGGTGAAGATTCAGGAGGGAAAAGTATGTCCCAGTAGGTCATTCTCTCTGGTCGCTCTCCATTGATTACTCATGCCGGTAGGCTTCATACGAGATATGCTCCTGATGAAAGATCGGGATGGTCTGAGCGAGAAAGAGATTGCGCATAGTGCCGCTCATGGATTTTCGGCCGCAACGTAATTATTCCACCCCACGATCGCCCCTCTAACCGGATACAGAGATACTCAGTGGAACACCATCTTGGGTTTCATCAAAGTCTGGCATCCTTTCACTCCGAGAGCTTCCCACGACTAACGGTCGAACTCTTCACTTTTAGGCCATGATGCTCTTTCCGCATACACAAGAAGAGGCGCAGCGGGAAATCGACACTGTGATTGGGGACGATAGAATGCCTGAATGGAGCGACAGAGGAAACCTTCCATATGTCCGCGCGGTTGTGGAAGAGTCCCTCCGATGTACGATGTTTGTCTGTTATTGGACAGCTGCGTACTGATTGGCCGACGCCTAGGGATGCCAACCACTCTCACCGCAGCCGTGCCTCACTGCGTGACAAGAGACGATGTTTACAAAGGATATCAAATTCCTCGACGTGCAACCATTATGATGAACGTTTGTTTCCCTTCCTCCACGATGGACATTTGATGAATGCGCTCCACAGGTCTGGGCGCTGAACAATCAGGTTGACAATCCCCGCGAATTCGACCCTCTTCGCCACTCGCCCGAGGCGACAGCGATTGAGAACAATTCCATCCATTCAGATTCCAGTCAGAGATTGCACTTTACCTTTGGCGCTGGGAGACGCGTGTGCCCCGGATTTCACGTTGCAGAGCGGGGTCTTTTCATCGCCATCTCGAGGATGCTTTGGGCATTCCAGTTTGACCGCGTCCGGGACCCGTCCGGCCAACTTGTACCCATTGAAAGGGATGCTGTCACTGACGGGTTTATCGTCAGACCCGAACCATATCCGTTAGTTATTCAGTTCCCCATCTGGCGATGAAAGCGTGAAATGATTGACAGTACGTCTCGCAGATGTGACATTAAACCACGAGATGAGAAGCGTGCCGCGCTCATATGCAGGGCCTGGGTGGAGGCTCAGCTCTCCTTGGATCCAGAAGAAAACTTTACGGAAGAATTCTTCAAAACGTGTTTCTGAAATGGCCTTGACTGTAGCTGCAAGGACAGATGCAGGGCGTCCTCGCAGGAGACAAAATTCATCCTATTCAAAGGAAGAGAGAAAACGCAACGCTCCAGCTTGCTCCTCTTTGATGACCGCAACATGCTCCTGACTTCGTGGCTTGACCACCACCTCGTAATCTAGAGCGGTCTGTATCACGCCATCACTGTATGCATTCGGGTCCAAGGGCAGCACCTGTCCCGAAACAGGGTCCCTAGGCTCCGAGAATTCAAATGCCCATAATAATTTGGCCGCGATACGCCACATACTCCTCTCGGCCAGATGCATCCCGGGGCAGACACGCCGACCGGCACCATATCCTGTGTTCATCAGCACCAGGACGTTTATCCGGAGATGGCTGAATAGTTTACCGTAATGGTGTAAAGCGCTCACCCATGTTAGCATAGTTGGTCGCAGACGGTGGTGGTGACTTATCTCTCCCTGCATAATCCGAGCTTCCCGCATAGTCACTGGCAAGTTTCTCATGGTTCTGATACCGACCGGGGTCAAACTTTTCGTGGTCTGCGTAGAGTTTCTCATCGTGATGGAGGGCCCAGCTGGGCACGAATACAATGGAATCCTTGGGGATCAGCATTCCATCATACTCGTCATCTGGACACAGATTTGAGACCATGCCACTCATGATTCAAGTAACACACCTTGTCTGACTTTATGCGGTATTCCCGTCGGGGCTCTGTCTTTGGTCAGTACAGTGCGAGTTTGAGGCCAGGCAATCTGACACTGGTCTCCACCTCATTCCCTCTTTGATGATGGCATTGATGTAGGGTAGACGATCAAAGTCGGACCACAATGGGCATCTCGAGGCCCCACACACGGGATCAATTTCCGCTCGAGCTTTTTCCTGGACATGCGGGAATTTGGCAAACGCCAGGATGAGGGTCAACAATTGTGACGCCGTGGTATCGGCCGCACCTTCAATCAGCTCTCCCAGAAGGTTGTTGAATCCATGCTGAGTAAAGGGGAATCCCTTTTTTTCATATTCGTCGAGAAGGTCATCGACGATGCTCTTTCGGCGATCGCCACGTCGCCGCCGTTCCTCGATCATCCTTCGAGCCTCGGCCCAGGTCGAGTCCATCTTTTCTCGCGCGAATTGAATCCTCTCCTTCCAGGGATAGAGGCGTTGCGGAATGAGCTTCAGGATGGGGAATTCATCGACCGGTGGGTTGACTCCTGGCTCCATGACGGCACTGGCCTAGAGAGATTTGTCAGTCTGAGACCGGCAGGGACATCCGGAGGACCGACATCTTGTAACACGTCATATACCGCCTGAATCATCGTTTAGTTCCAATCATCTCACGGAGTGGCGTCATACGTGTGCCCAGAAAGAGTCGTACGTCGGTCCTCGATGGCCGGCGGTGATGATCGACGCCACCGAGGCCGTGTAACGCCGGATATGATTGTTGAGGTCCTGAGGGGTATTCAAAAGGTCGTTCATGAGGATGGTCGCCCTAAGAGTTTCCCTTGATCAGCTGAATTCTCATATGGACATTCTGTCTTACTCGGCTTCCTGAACTTGAAAATGTTCTTCATCCAACCGCTTGGGTGAGAGATTGTGAGCGACCGCTTTGCGTTTCTCTCTCCATTCCGTGTTCATTTGAGTTTGTGAGATGTGGTCGCCGTGGAATAACAGCCGACTGGCGTAACTCACCGGTCTGTCCGAGTAGATACTTCCCTTTTTGTCACACAACGCATGGATCGCTTTCCGGTCGCGCAGGACGATGACCGGAGTGGGCCCGAACATCAACGAGTATATGTCTCCATACTCATCGGCCCATGTCCCAAACCTGGCGGTTAAGAGTCATCAGATTCTTGGCCAGAATCCATTCATGAGACTTACATTCGGTGAAGACCATTCTTGGGAACTTGGTGGAGGTTCCCAATCAAGGGGAGTGTTGGCGGTCCTGGGGGCATCCGTGGATGGCGCATTCCCACCCGGAGGGGGGACTTTACGCAACACAGTAGAATCAGTGTGAGGCCACCGATGACCAGCCCATATGCCGTATAGCTGTTGTGAATAAAAGCCATGACAGGAAGAGCATGAAGACTGTTGATCCTGCTCCCACTCAGCCGATGCGAGATATCTAGTTCGGAACAGGACACGAGGGGATATTGTCCATCGGCTCCACTGACTCGTTCTCCGGGATCTGTGTTCTTGAGACTGCCGAATAAAATTACCGGCGCTGGGTGGTTCCGGCTCAAAACAGAGCGTTTCAACTGGCAAGCGAAAGACTTTTTAATATGTAAAACGGATCACAATTACATCATTGTCAATGCGGGATTTCATATTCTAGCCAGTCAACTTCCGCACCATGTTTGCAGGATCCTTGCGACTCCGGATCGGCCGATGACCGGCGAGATTCAAGTCAAAGCCTGGCCTCCCTCCACCCCCAGGTAATCGAATCCCAAGGAAAAGGCCAGCTGCTTCTCGTCAAAGAACTTTTGCTCGTCCGGACGGACGACCTCGACGTAATACGGGTCTTCCAAGGCCTTGGTATACGTTTCCCAGGTGGGCACTTGGACTTCCACGATCCCGTCAAAGTGGTACAATTTGTCAATCACCTGGAATGTTCCGTAGTAAGGGTTGCTGTTTATAATCTTGTCGGTATCGGGATTGATGTGAAACTAGAGGCAGCAGAGTCAGCTAACCTTCTGCTGTGACAAGAGGCAGAGCGACCTGGCGATATCTGAGAATGCCATGCTTTGCCAACCAAGGGGCGACGATAGGCGCGTGAATCTCTTTCCAATGCCGACTGTACTCTTCATGTGTCAGGCCGGCCTTTCGTCTCACGAGCGCCATGATGGTGACTGGTTGAGAAGGTGGCATTGTGTTGGTGGCAGCTTACTTGACCCAGCTTACTTGACTCGAAGGATGGTGATGAATTGCCACGCGAGGTCGGTCGAATGTGAAGATAATTAGAGCGAGGTGACTTTTCTAGTCCAGCGCATCTTACCAGATTTTTGACGATCCCGGTTCTGCGTCACATTTGCAGCCGGTATCAATATGGAAGTTCAACCCTTGACCTCGTATTCCCGGCCGAGTCATATCCAACTCACCCGAACGGTTTAGGTTTAACTTGCACTCGGCACTTCAGAACCTGACATAGCGACCTGGTAACCTGTTGTGAAGGCAAGTACTAACATCATAAAACTTGATTACTCGCTACATGCTGTATGGTTACATACCTAAAAAGGGTGACACTACAAAAGTTGTACGGTCAGAAAATTCTCAGTTTTGTTCGTATACCGCACCACCTGATGATGCTAGAATATATCCTGCTGCGTCCCGGAAATACTCTGGCCACGCATCCAGCACCGAACGTTCAATATCGTAGATCACGTCTGCAGACACCAGGAGGCCCTGACCGGCTGATGACAAGCCTCGACTGGCCAGGTAGGCCATTGCTTGAGCCACCACCGCCGTGCTGTTGGCGGGAGTGCCAGAGGCACGAATGCTCGAGTATAATTGCTCCAGCTCGGCGCCCGACGGGGTCGGCCCCAGAGAAACGCCTGGTAAGCTCGCAAGAATTGGCGTGGGCGTCATGTTCGGCGCGACGACGGAGATGGCGATGTTTTTGGAGCGCGCTGTGCGTTGAAGAGAACGCATGAGGCCGACGACACCTAGCAACGATACTCAGTCTCGTGGGGCCGTTGATGTTCAATGAAACAGTACACACCGTGCTTTGAGGCTACGTAAAGTGGCATTTTAGGAACCCCCAAGTACCCTCCCAGGCTGGAAGTGAGGATGATGCTCCCCCCGTGGGCCGACATGGAGTATATGGCCAGAGCAACTGTATTGATGGTTCCCTTCAAGTTGACATCAACCGTTCTCTGGTCCGGCTCCTGGGGACGGCCGTCACTCCCTAGCTGTAGGTCGAAGAATTGATCGCCGACTTCATTGATCCCCGCGTTCGCGCACACGATATCCACTGCGCCGAATTTTAACTGTGCTGTATGAAAGACGTCCAGTAGTGAGCTCCATCTCGTGATGTCGCAAGTAATAAATACTACTCGATCTGACACGAGAAACTCCGGCTCTTCTCGTGGGCCATTCACATCTGCCACAACTACTTTCGATCCTAAGGAGTAAAAGAGTCTGGCAGCCTCCAGGCCGATGCCTGACGCGCCTCCCGTAATAATGACGGTTTTGTTAGCCAGGCCATGGAGGGAAGCCTGATCCACCGTGATAGGAGACGCCATCAGAGCTGTATCGGGCCAAGTTGGCTTGAGAGGGGTGGAAATTTTGAAGTGTGCATTTCACGAAGACAAGGTCTGGGGTCCTTATAACGAGTGTGGTTGGGTCTAAGGACGACATGGCTATGCCTTCCTCCTTGGTTCGGAAGTTACCTTTTTGCATGATAAACCTCCCTCTTGGTCCGGAAGTTAGCTTTTCGCCTAATAAACCTCCCTCTTTGGGAGTGACCTTTTGATGATAAACCTCCGTCCTGGAAGTGACCTTTTGATGATAAACCTCCGTCCTGGAAGTGATCTTTTGATGATAAACCTCCCTCTTGGAAGTGACCTTTTGCATGATGAACCTCCCTCTTGGAAGTGACTTTGGAATGATAAACCTCCCTCTGAAAGTGACGTTTGGCATGATAAACCTCCCTCTGGAAGTGACCTTTGGCATGATGAACCTCCCTCTTAGAAGTGACTTTTGGGATGATAAACCTCCCTCTGGAAGTGACCTTTGGCATGATAAACCTCCCTCTGGAAGTGACTTTTGGCATGATAAACCCTTCCCGAACACAACCACTATAGCTCGGTGTCTGATCCGTAGTCGTCCAACGAAGAGAGCACGCAGAGTACGGTAGTCGAATACGCCGTCAGATGGGTGTCGGGCAGTGGACAGAATTCATAGGATTGCTGCCGGATTCTATTTCATAAACGTGTCTTGCCCTTGGCGTACCCACACTACAATAAAGGCTTTCCTGGCCTTGCTAGAACCTCCTTCAGATACCCCATCGACGCCCTAATGAACTCCAGGAATATAGGATTAATCGTCCGAACTCCAGCCTGATCAATCTCCTCAGCGTCCGACCTCCAAGTCATTTCCGTTCTCGTGCCATTGTCCGTCGAGACCAAGCTCACAGTCGAAAATCCACCCTTCATCGGGAGCCCCGTGGGATCCATGATGCGATACGAGATTGTATGTTTGTCTGGTTCGAACGTCTCGAGGCGCTCATCGACCGGGGGTCCGCCGCCACATACCACGGTCCTGACCGCTCCGATCCCATCACCTCTGACACTGCAGTGGTCCACCATCGGCATCCAGCCTTTTATGGAGCCGAACCCGGAGAGCATGGCCCAGACGTGCTCGACAGGTGCATTGATCGTGGCAGTTTCTTCACAGATCAGGGTTCGAGGCGGCATGGTGCTTTGTTTGGTTACTGCGGTTGAAGATGACGCGCGGCGCTGATTTGGCTAATTTTTAATTTACTATGGAGATAAAGGGGTCGGAGCATATAATGCAGGCGCCTTATTCCTTGACGTTCTCCGCGATCCATTCCTCCTTATGTAGCGATCCAATGTGGGACGGCGGGGGTTCCGTAATCCGGTAGCTTAGGGTCGGAGCCATATGATGCGGGCACCTTTCCTTGACCAGCGGTCCAGTGGGACGGCTGGGGTTCTGGGATCGGACCCGAACCCCGAGTCAAGCAGAAACTGGGGTGCCGATGGGGAAATAGGCTCAACCTGACATATTTCGATCTCTAAGATTAGTTGTCTTTTGTGGACAACTTCCACCTAGGAGGGGTGTGGAGGTTTCCCATGTGGGCACCTGCACGATTCCGTCAAAGTTGTCAAGGTCATTGACCAACGATACAAGCATTGCTGTTTATGATCTTGTCCGTAGTGTAGGAGATCACTGGTGAGGTCCCCAAAGGTTGATCTCCTTTTCTATTTCACGACCGCCTGGATTGAAGATTATATGTCCTTGGTCATTCAGATTGCCTATATCAAGGAGGGATTGGGTTTCACTGAGCGTTCAACAAAATCAATCCTGACCTGCCTCCAGTTTGATTTGCCATTCTTCGCCAACCCAGTCGACAGGTAGCACCTCTTCACTCAACAATTGATTGAACAGTTGGAGCTGTGGCAGAGTGTACAGAAAAGCCCTCAGGATCTGGTTGGAGACCAGAGGGGTAGAAGTATGTGCTGAATGGTTCAGGCTCATTTTGGCAACAGGATCTCACAGCCTACAATGGCCAAGTCCTCAGTAGCTACCTAGATAAGCTTGACCCGCCTAGATCCCGCAGACAGCGCTCCCGCAGTGCCAAACTCGAAAAAGTTCTCTTCGAATGGCAGCAGCCAGAGATGTGGAAGAGAATACCTGCCGGGACCAACCACCTGTCACACCGACCGCGCCGTTTTCTCTTCCGTCAGCACCGGTTTGTGCTCGACGCCTTGCAACTTTCGCGCTACATCCGAGGTCATACATTCCTCCAGCTTCGCTTCGCTGACGGTCAATGACCCAATGATGGCGCAAGCTCCAAAAGCGACGGCCGCAAGATATATCACTTGGAAAGACTTTTGATAGGCCACCTTTGCGGCGGCCGTTGCAATGAGGATAATCTTTGGCGTGATCCCAGGAACTGCTTCGACGGCGGCAGCGCTGCCGCTGCTGATGGCATTTAACAGGGCCGGAACAGATCCCAAAGGAAGACCGGCTTCAACGACTTTCGGGACGATATATTTGGGCAGGTTCGTAGCCAATTTGTTGCTGAGCTGGCGCAAGTTAGTGCGACATCTGGAATATCGAGACCTTCTCACAATGGTCACAAAAATAGAGTCTTGGGCCACAATCAGCAAACGGCCGGTCAGACGATGGTCAAAGACATACCGGCCAGAGTGCTGGCACCACTCCGAATCGCGAACTGGACCCCGTTCGCCAACCCGATATCCTTTTCCTCCACCATCAGGGGACCGGCGACGAAAGTCACGGTTTCCATGATCCCAATCATGGTGCTTGAAATCACACTAAAGACCACCGCCATCGCCTCTTTGCCCGGTTCCACCGCCGCCATCGCACCGGTAAAGGCGGTAAAGAGACAACACACGGTCACGAGCTGCCACTTGACTTTGGGAAGAAATCCGGCAAAGCCACCGATGAACTGGCCGGTGATTCCCCCCGCCGTTAATGTGCACTATTCAAACATTAGCCAGTGATCGAGGCCACAGGGTCTCTCTCACACTCATCCAACCGATTCGGGCTTGGGACGTGGTAAACAGCGCCGCCACTTCTTGTGGCCAGACAATGCTGAGACCGTAGAAGGTCATGGACCCGACGCTCGTGACCACCGACAGTGCCACATAATTCTGGTTCCGGAAGAGACGCAACGGCATCAAAGGGTAGTGGACACCCGAATATTTTTCTGGCCACCACGGTATCAGCACTTGGAGTTTGTGTGGGACTCGTTCTTGACCGACCGTACAAAGCAAAAGCGATTAATCCCACACCCCCCACAACAATCGTGGTGATGACTTGATAGGAGTGCCATGCTGGGAGCCGTGGTTAGCTCGTCACTGGGCTCGTTCTCCTCACATACGGTACTTTTGCCCTCCCCAGGATATCCCCAGGAGGATGGATACCGCACTCCCGGCAAAGATGATCACTCCACCGTAATCCAGACTCTTCAGCACCGCTCTTCTTGAATGATTCTTGTGCAGTTGGTGGAAAGCGGGTGGATGGTAGAAGAAAATTTGAAGGCCCAGCGCGAGTCCGGAGAAAAGGGCTGGCAAATAATACACCCATCGCCACGTTGCTTGGGTGCACAATGTTCTCGCTATTGACATTAGCCGTCGTGGCCACGAGAGTATATATGGAGACTCACTGAGGCCGGGAGCAATCACGGCCATTGGACCGAAGAAGAACTCGATACAACCCAGCAGAAGAAAGCGGCGGCGTTTCTCGACCAGCTCGCCGGACACAATCACACTAGATAGCTGAATTGCCGTGCCAATTCCACTGAGGACGCTCTAGTGGAGACCACATCAGCGGCGTCGGCACCAAGCTCAGAGTCTTACCCCTCCGATAATCGTGGTCACCTTCTTTGCCGAACCACAGACGACGAAGCCCACCAGCGCCAACGTGTTGCCAAAAAGGTAGAACCATCGGCGGCCAAACACATCGGATAGCCGACCAACAATGGTGAATGTGACTCCTTGACAGAGCACGAAAACGAGAAGGACCCAAATGATGTCCGGACTCGGTCCTAGAATGTCGGTCATTTTCATCTCATGACTCCGAGGTGGTGCGTACCAATGTCCTCATTGATAATCGTCAGTGCATTCGCCGGCATCACGTATCCCAAATACGAGCCCTGATACGAAAGGGCGAAAGACTGCCCATGATCAGTGCGATGATGTTGATGCACGAACATCCTTACCAGACATGTCGCGAGAAATGGAAAGCTTCTGTAATAGTGCTTGGGAAGATCCGCCGCTGAATGGCCTCCAATTGCTTCCTCTGCCACCGAATGAAAACTCTCTGAGGAGCTGCGCCTCTGGAGAGGACGTTCGTCGTGGATGATTCTGGTAATGTCATCGCCGGTTTTGACGGTTGCCTTTGAGATTTCCGCCATGTTTGGGTGTTTACGGGTGGGATGTAGATGTGCTATCTATAGGTCTTCCCCGCGGGGTACGTCGGGGGAGGGTTTATCCGGGGTAGCTGTATGTTCGGGGTAGCTGTATGTCCGGGTAGCTGTATGTCCTCGGTCGGATCTTCAACACCATTTCCGGATGACTTTGGAATGAGCCCGGACTGAATTGTCAATGACATTCCGGACGGCTTAAGAATAGTGTGAAGGAACATTCAACATTCCCACAATCACCGGTCGCACCACCGACATTGGGAGACCACACCAAACCTGATGTTCTAGTATTTTGTGCCAAGGGCGATGTCTCATTGACAGAGCTGTACTGGAATGTGAAGCATTGACAGCACCGCCCAAGCCCAGATGAGACCTCAATACCAGGTGGCTTTACTGACTGACCCACAAGCAACCCTCCGTCGATCGGTATATTGGCACCATGCAAGTGTTTTGCGTTTTTGGATAGGAGAAACGTCGCCAAATCTGCGACATCGGCCGCCTGTTACATCTGTGAAGTGGTACTTTTGAAGCCGCCCAGTCTGGCTGGATGTTGGCTGCTCGCATCAGAGGTGTGTCTATATAGCCCGGGGATATTGCGTTGACTCGAATCTGGTCCGGTCCATATTCGGCCGCTGCTGTCTGGGTAATCGCGATCACGCCTGCCTTGGCCGCCGAATATGGCCCCACAAACGCCAACGGTTGCATTCCTGTGACAATCGCACCACCACCTCTTTTCTTCATCGCCGACACCTCGTGTTTGAGGGAGTAGATGACCCCGTTCAGGTTCACCGCCGTGACCCGTGCGATGTCATCCGCGTCGAGATTGATAATCGGACCGACCTGACCCTGAATCGCGGCACAGTTGACGGCCACATCCAACCCTCCAAATTCCTTTTCCACCGCCTCCACGGCACTTTTGACTGATCTCTCGTCCGCTTGATCGAGCTTGATCGCTAGACCGCCAATGGCCGCCGCAGATTTTTGGCCAGGTCCACATTGATATCCGCGATGGCCACTTTGGCTCCTTGTTCTGCCAATTGTTTCGCCGTTTCGAATCCCATGCCCGACGCTCCACCGGTGACGAGCGCCACCTTTCCTTCAAACGTGCGACTCATGTCTTTTTCGGAACGTGGTGGTGACTCTAATTGACTCTGAGGGAAGAGTCAGTACAGAATATATGAATGCGGTAGAGGACTGGAGTGCTGTTGACGTTCGGGAGACTTGGAATTTGGAACCCGGACCGAAATCCTCTAGTATCGTCAGGTTGCAGTAGCTGCCTCTGGTTCTTAGCCTCCAAAAGCGATCTCGTGGACTTTGAGCGGAGACAATAGCTCCGGTGGGGCAATACGTCCGAACGAATAGGTGTCGCTTCGGACGTTCAAGAAGACCTCAGCAGGGTGTTGGGAACACAGGCAGTCTTCACTTATGAGCGCTTGGCCTCCAGACACCTTCATCGCCATCGTAGGCAGCATCTTAGATAGCATCAATCAGTTCATCACAGGGTCATATGCCCTCAGTACTTGGCAAACACCGCACCGCCGCAGCAGAGACGACGTCCATGCCTTGGCCATTCATCATGCCTTCAACTCTCCTCATTCTCCTTTTCATGACCTTGGCATATCGATTGCTGCAGATTGGGAAACGCCATCCCCGCATGCCCAAAGGGCCTCCCACCGTTCCCATTTTGGGCAACGCACACCTGATCCCCACCACGGGACTGGCGAAGAAGTGAGCACCATGTCGTGCCTCAATCGCTGATCTCTCATCAAACTAGATTCCAGGACTGGGCCCGCCAATATGGCCCGGTCTTCTCGCTGAAAGTGGGCAATGGCAACATTATTGTTCTGTCGGACCGCAAGTCGGTGAATACCCTCTTGGACAAAAAAGGAAGCATCTATTCAGACCGGCCACCGAACTACTTTTCCGACTTTGTCACCCACGGCGACCATCTGGTCTCTGAGTCGCAAAGCCCGGCCTGGAGAGAGAAACGGTCCATCGTGACGCGGAACCTCGGCCCCAAATTGCTGGATGAGAAGCATTTTCGAGTTCAAGAGGCCGAGTACGTCCAGGTACGGATTGGGCTCTCGACTGACCATCATAGGGCGGTGATCTTCATGAACAACTTGTTGAAAGATCCGAACAATATCGTCAATCTGGCCAGGCTGTACACTGCTTCCGTCGCCACCACGCTTGTGTGGGGCCAAAGGGCAACGGACTTGGATTCCTTTTGGAACAAGGATCTATATCACTTCCTGGACCGGGTACGGCGCACCCTCACATTCGTGTGCCGTTCACTGACCGTACAGTGGCTCACTCAACTCGAACCCGGCGCCAATCCGCCCCTGGATGAATTTCCCATTTTGAAATACTTGCCGGGCGCGTGGCGACAGCGATTCAAAGACACCCGAGCGGCCATGGATGCCATGTGGACCACCGCCCGAACCATCGTCGACGAGCGGAGGGCCCGAGGGGATCACCGCGACTGTATTATTGATCACAAGATTGACGAGTACGACCGGACGGGATGGCCTCTCTCTCAACATGCTTTTAACAATACCCTCGGCGAGATGGTCGAAGCGGGAGCCGATACCACTGCCAACCAATTGGCCACCCTGATCCTGGCCTTTGCCAAATACCCGGAAGTGCAAAAGAAAGCCCAGGCTGAAATTGACCCCCTATGCGGTACCAAGAGGGCGCCGTCATTCTCCGATTTCGATCGCCTTCCATACATCAACGCCATTATTAAAGAGGGGTTACGATGGCGGCCCACGTAAGTTTACCTCTTGCTTCCATCGAGGATGGATCCCGTTTGGAGCCTGATACTGACCTGAAAAAGTGCTCCGGCGGCCGTGCCCCATTTGTGCACCCAAGGTTCGACCACCAGAGACTTTCCTTGGAATGCGTTCACTGACCTCATTGAAGATGACGAATACGACGGTATGCTGATACCCAAGGGCAGCACCGTCTTCCTCGCTATATGGGCCATCCACCACAACGAAGCTTTCTATCCCGATCATGAGCGCTTCCATCCTGACCGCTTTCTCCGTCACCCCAAACTGGCCAATGAATACGCCACGGCCGGTGAATATGACAATCGAGATAAGTCCCTCTGCTCCTCGTGGGAACGAGTTGAACTGACACGGTACTCTTGCACATCATTTTGGGTACGGAGCCGGTCGCCGCTTGTGTCCCGGCATTCATCTCGCAGAACGAAATATGTGGCGAATGACCGCGAAGCTGTTGTGGGCATTTGAATTCCACGAGCCCGTCGATGAGGACGGCAACGTCATCCCCTTGGACCCGGACGCGTATACGCCTGGTCTTGCCATGAAGCCTTTGCCTTTTAACGTCCGAGTCGTCCCGCGCAGTCCGGAACATCTTGTGTGCATTGAGAGAGAGTTGGCTGGGGCACTTGAATTCATGTCACAATGGGAGTAGTATAAGAGCGTCACCCTGACTGTAGTGATATTGCTGTGATGGTTGTGATAATTGTACTGCCTTGGTGTCTGGAACTTTTGGATACCGCAAGGTATTCCACCATTCCGGGGTACGGGGTAGCAAACTGGACGGGGCAACAGTCAGTGTGAGATCGATGGGCTTCCAAATTTACAGCCTGATTGAGGCCAGATTGAGGGTGTGGCTGGGAGTTCAAATTTCGACATTGGTCACATGACTTGTCACGTGACTGATCACGTGACTGGCCGAAAAATGTGTGTGAGCAGGTCAACTGTGGGCATACTGGTCTACTGGTCATGTGAATCATGGATAACTGGTTGGGTCAACTTGCTGAGGATTAAATGGCGGGACAACTCGTTAAATGGCTGGACAACTGGATGAAATGGCGGGACAACTGGTGGATTAAATTGCAGGACAACTGGCGGACTAAATGGCTGGACAACTGGTTCACTGGGTCAACTGGCTGGGTCACTGATTCACTGGGTCAACTTGCCAATAGCTTTAGCTAGGAATTAAATGGCTGGACAACTAGGTGTCAAGGTTCTGGGTCAACCGGTTCACTGGGTCAACTGGCTAATTGTTATGCTGAGGATTAAATGGATGGACAGCTGGCTGAGGATCAAATGGCTGGACAACTGGCTGGAACTTGCTGTCAACTGACCAGGTCAACTGGCTGGAACTTGCTGAACTGCAGGGTCAACTGGCAGGGTCAACTGCTCGGCAAATCAATGAACTGGCTGGGTCAACTGGTTTATTGGGTCATCTGGCTGCCAACTGGCCGGGTCAACTGGCCGGGAGAGGTCAAAATTGAGTGTGCCAAGCCAATCACGTGATTGGTCACATGACTGATCACGTGACTGTTGTGAGCAAAAACTGAGAACTTTGCTGGTAGCTAGGATGACTGGCTGAGGATCAAATGGCTAAACTGGCTGGGCCAACTGGTTCATTGGTGGTTCACTGTCAATTGGCGGTCAACTAGCAATCAACTAGCTGCCAACTGGCTGGGATCGCTGGCTGAGGATTAAATGGATGGACAACTGGCTAAAATGGATGGACAACTGGCTGACTCAAATGGATGGGCAACTGGCTGGAATCAAATGGATGGGCAGCTGGCTGGGAATCAAATGGCTAACTGGCTGGGTCAACTGGCTGACTGGCCTGGCTGGACACCTGGCTGAGGATGAAATGTCTGATTAAATTGCTGGACAACTGGCTGGATCAACTGGTTCACTGGGTCAACTGGCTGGTCAACTGAGTGAGAATTGGTTCACTGGGTCAACTGGCTGAGAATTAAATGGCTGGACAACTGGCTGAGGACTAAATGTTGGATAACTAGCAAAGGGTCAACTTGTTCATTGCCAACTGGTTCATTGGGTCAATGAAAAATGGCTGGATAACTTGCTGGGTCAACTGGCTTATGGTTTTGCTGGGAATTAAATGGCTGATAACTAGCTGTCAACTGGTGCATTGGGTCAACTGGCTAATGGTTATGCTAGAAATTAAATGGCTAGATAACTGTCAACTTTCCGGGTCAACTGATTCACTAGGTCAACTGGTTCACTGGGTCAGCTGGTTGGGTCAAGTGGCTAATGGTGCTGAGGATTGAATGGCTGGGTCAGCTGGTTCATTGGGTCAGCTGGTTCATTGGGTCAGCTGGTTCATTGGGTCAACTGGTTAACTGGCCAATAACTGGATCAACTGGCCAATAACTGGATCAACTGGCCAATAACTGGATCAACTGGCCAATAACTGGGTCAACTGGTCAACTGGTCAATAACTGGGTCAACTGGTCAACTGGTCAATAACTGGGTCAACTGGTTCATTGGGTCAACTGGTCGGCATGAGGGTCAGCCGGTTCGCTGGTTCACTGGTTCAACTGGTTCACTGGGTCAACTGGCTGAGGATTAAATATCTGGGCAACTAGCCAACGATCAAATGTCTAAATGGCTGTGTCAACTGGCTGAGGATTAAACATCTGGGCAACTAGCCAGATCAATTGGTTGAGGAAATGTCTGAGGATTAAACTGCTGGAACTTGCTGAGGGTCAACTGGTTGGGTCAATTGGCTAAGGATGAAATGGCTTGACAACTAGCTCAGGGTCATCTAGCTGGGTCAACTGGACAACCGACTGGGTCAACTGGCTAATGGTTTTGCTGATAATTAAATGGCTGATGAAATGGCTGGACAACTAGCTCAGGGTCAACTGGATAACTGGATCAACTGGTCAACTGGGTCAACTGGTCAAGTGGCTGGGGTCAACTGGCCAGCATGAGGGTCAACTGGTTAACTGGATCAACCGGTCAACTGGGTCAACTGGTCAAGTGGCTGGGGTCAACTGGCCAGCATGAGGGTCAACTGGTTCACTGGGTCAACTGGTCAGCATATGAGGGTAACTGGTTCTCTGGGTCAACTGGTTCTCTGGGTCAACTGGTTCACTTGGTCAACTGACTGGGACAAGATTCATTGGTTCATTGGGTCAGCTGGTCAGCCGGCTGGGTCAACTGGTCATTTAATCGGGTCAACTGGTTCACTGGGTCAACTGGTTCGCTGGGTCAACTGGTCAGCATATGGTCAACTGGTTCATTGGGTGGTGGTTCATTGGGTGGTGGTTCATTGGGTGGTGGTTCATTGGTGGTGGGGGGGTGGAGTGGATATTGGGTGCAGGCAAGAGTGCAGGCAAGGCAGGAGGCAAGGCAGGAGGGTTGAGTGCAGGCAAGACAGATCAGTCAGAGATCAGTCAGCAGGACTGCACAGCCAAGACTGCAGCAGGTGTAATATTCAATACCAGGTGTGACAGTCACATACTTAGGGCCAAAACGGCCGGGGGCGGTCGGGTTAGGCATCCCCTGGGGGACGATCATCAGCGTCCCGCGAGGGATGAGCCTGACCCTGCACGACGGCGGCAGCGTCCCTGGGGGGACGACCTCG
>Ga0255336_101305_pt1 | contig 19095 bp, 21 predicted proteins | sample MeOH1_35cm_T3_17_FD_189102 | JGI IMG/M metagenome (GOLD analysis project Ga0255336, IMG submission 189102) | Sandy soil microbial communities from University of British Columbia, Vancouver, Canada - MeOH1_35cm_T3_179 | ecosystem: Engineered > Artificial ecosystem > Sand microcosm > Unclassified ...
AGCAGTTGATCCACATCGTCCGAACGAAAACTCTTCCCCATAAACCAAATCCTAAATCCAAACACCACCGCAGCAAATCTCGCAATACTTATCCGTCCCCGCAGAATCTATTCCCGACACACTCCTATGCTGGGATTGCTGTGCTCTAACTGCGGTACTTGGAACGGACTGAATCGGGTACCTGGTTCGGTACGGATTCTGTACCTGAGTTGGGACAGCGCTGGTACCCGATCCGGTCCACGATTGGTCTATGTCAAAACCGAGGGCGGGAGCGACCAGTGCGGCGTAGCCGACGCGACAATCCCAGCGGGATGCCGTTCTATAAAAGGGGATGTCAAGAGAAAAACACTTTCCCCTCCGCAGGAGTGGAAGCAGTTTTCTGACATCCAGCCCTCCTGCCGATAGTCCCGACGCGATATGTGCGCACGTAGCCTGTCCCTGCCGGATCTTTACTCTCATCGTTGCTGGTCGCTTCCCGCCGATATCCAGGTGCATGTAAGCAGAGCGTTGGCTATGGGCCAACCATGGTTCTATCTGAGACTCGCGGCCTATTGCTTGATTGGGTTGTCCGAGGGGGCATACGGTCGCTCATGAGACTCAGGGCCTACACCAGCGCCTAGATACTCACCCTCGAACCCGAGCACTCGATGACCGATGGACGGCACAGCATGATGCTTGCGATCCGATGGTGCAGGGTGCTCAAGCTGCTTGCAGCTTCAGATATTTGGCGTCGAACGTTCCCCCTTCCTTCCAGATCTTGAGTGTGATGGCGGAGATCTTGCGGGCCAGCGTCAACCGCGCCATCTCCGGTCGCATGCCCTTGGCCAACAGGCCAAGATAAAACTCGTGGAACACACCGGCACGCACACTGGCCATGGTGGCGGTGCTCTTGAACAGACCCTTCAGGTCATGGTTGTGGTTCCAGTTCAGACCGCGGATAGGCAGCGGTTTGAGCTTGCGCTGGATCTGTCCATTAACTGCTGCGCGTCTCCAGTGCCAGCCCGCAGTAAGCCCAGAACTGACGCTTGGTCCGGAAGCGGTGTGGCGTTTGTACCCGCCCGATCAGAACCGCACTGCGCACCTTGCCTAGATACGGAATCGACTGCAGCCACTTCGTTGCCGGATGCTTGCGGCATTCGGCGAGCATCTCGCGCCTGGCGCGCAGCCGCAGTGGATGCAATGCATCCAGTTCCCGGTACAGATTTTCAGCGCGTTCCCGTATGGCTGCGCCGCCGAGCTGGACGAGATAAGACTCGCGGTTCTCTTTGCGGAACGCCTTCTTTCCTGGGCATGCAATCGCCTGGCTCCGGAATAGAGCCTTGAGCCGGCACATGACCCGGGTTGTGTCCTCAGTCAGTCCGGTATAGTTACGCACCCTGTGCTGCACATCAAGCGCACTGGTCTCTCCGTGATACACCGGAGACAAGGAGCGGAGGCGCAGCAGTTCAGCCAGCTTGCGTGCATCGATCCGATCACTCTTGTTGCCAGACTTCAGCAGTTTGTTTTTGCGTGGATCGCAGACCACAACATCAGCGACTCTTCGGGCCAGCAGGTCGTACAGCCAGGATGAGTGATTGCACTCTTCGAAGGTGACGTGTAGCGTGCCTCTGATCCCGTTGAGAAAATCGATGATCGCACCTGCGCGCGTGGCGAGAACCGACTGCATCATCACCGTGCCATCGCTGTCCAGGACGGCGGCCGAGATCGTGTCCCGGTGAAGGTCGAGTCCGATATACCGGATGCTATCCATCTGAATGCTCCTTCCTCTGCTCTCCGGTTCTCTTCGAGAACGGAGAAGCAGATATGCTTCTCCTGGTTAGCAAATACCCGTAGTAAGGATGGCAGTCAAGGACGCGCGATCTGTGCGCGCCGCGAAGCGGTCGAAGATCCTTGACGGCCACCGCAGCGAAGGGTACTCGAACTGTGCCTGTGCCTGTCTTCGATCCGCCGACGGATCGACAAAGTTCCAACCGTGGGCGGGAGCGACGCTGATGGCAACCAACGGGCGCCTTTTCATCATGCCGTCGCTCCCGCCTCGGTTTTGCACTTCTCCCTGACTCATCTACCTGGATAACCTGTTGTATCCATATGCTTATGTTCCCTCTGGCAGTGACCGCCCCGGTGACCGCAACTGTGACCCGTATTTCTGCTTTGAGTTTCGCTCCCGTTTCAGCGTGAATAGTGGATAGGTGTAAGGCAGTGCGATGGTCGTGAACTTTGCCTGTGGTCCTGGCGCAGTAAACCGTTGGCGAATCTTGCTTGCGTCGGTGCTCCCGATCTTCCACGCCGCATACAGAGCCTGATGTTCGAGTGTGGTGTAGATACGCTCGCCTTCGCGGAGCACCTCCAGATCGCGGAGCGTCGTCGCGTGGCCTCTGCCCTCGAAGCGCGCCATCGCCTCCAGATATCCAAGGAAATGCTCGACGCCACGCGGGGTCTGCTCGCTGACTCCGACGGCCTGTGTTTCAGAAAACTGTGAGGCGAATGCAATCCGCGCGAAGGGAAAACTCTTCTCCGAATCGGAGAGATAGACCAGTTCGAATGATTTCAGCGCGGAGAAAAGTGGATGATACCGATCGAGGTAGCGCCCGAACCGTGTGAGCGTGACCGAGCCATCTTCGAAGAAGGTGAAGCGAGGGCTGCCGTCCTGCGCAACGAAAATTGGAAAGCCGTCGGGAAAGAGAATCGACCTGCCCGCCCAGCCACGGGGCAGCAACTCGGCGCGAACGCCGCAACGCATGGTAAAAAACTCAACCTTGGCGCTTTCGTTTTCAAGGATGGTATCGGCGAGGTTGTCGAGCACAAAGTCCAAGATGAGCAGCCGGGACTGCAGGTAGCTGTACCCCTTGAAGCGCCGGTGCTGCGAGTCGCTGCGAAGAATGGACGTGTACACGGGGCGCGATGTCAGGTGGTACACGTGGCGAGCCTGGCCGCACTCGATCACCTGAATGTGATCGAGGCGGCGGCCCTTCTGGATGAAGCTATCGGCCAGCTTGCCCCGGTCGCGCTGGATGAAACTGCAGAACTGCCGTCGCAGGAAGTATCCGGAGTGGACTGCAACCAGATACAGAAACGCGGCTTCCTGCTCGGTGTACCCGGCATTTTCAAGTAATGGAATGGGATCGTAGTCCGGCACTATAGCTCCAGGATGTTTTCCATCATGTGGTGATCGTCTTCGATTTTGGAAGTGATGGTGGCCCGATCAGAGGCTGAAGCGTAATTACGAAAACCGGCCTGCGCCTTTGAACGCAAGTGCCCGGCATGATAGGCAGCGGTGAGGACTTCGATGTCCTCGTGACCACTGCGCGATCCCTGGTCAGGATCGTCCCGGTTCATTTCGCGGGGCAGGTCATATTCGATCCGCGCGTCGGGAATCTGAATCGTGCCATCGACGAACGGCAGTTCGGACTTCTCGGCGACCTGCTGTTTGATCTCGGCCATGTCGCGCTTGGGATCGGCTTTGCGTTCGGCATAAATTGCTTTCTGTACGTTGGCTTTGATCTCATAGTCGAGGCGCACACGGAGATTCGTGCCGCCCTTTTCTGCGATCCTCTCCGCCTCTTTGAGGTAGGCACGGTAGATCTGCGAGTCGTGTTCGACCTCGCGCGGCTTGACCATCCCGGCATAGACCTTCTGATCCCTGGGCAGCTCGCCCTGTTTGATTAACAGGCTGCGGCCCTCTTTCGTGAGCGTGACAATTTCGACGCGTTCGATTGTGCGGCGCTTTCCGTCATGTCGGAGATTGATTCTCCGGGTTTCGATCAGACCCTTTTCGCGGAGATAGTTAAGATCGTTTTCGAGTTTTCGGGATTTGCCGTCGTAGATGGTCTTGCCGAGATCCTCGACCCGCACGACGCGGAAGCGTCCAACCTCCGTGAGAAGTTTCTTCTCTTCCGCCCGCAATTCAAGGCCAGTCAAGTCATGCGGTACCCGGCGGGCACGGCGCTGGTCCTCCGGATCAATGCTCCGAGGGCGCTGCGGGCGTTCGCGTGGCTGGTCACGCGGAACCTCATCGCGTTCCCTCTGATGGTGCGGATGAGACGGTTGCCGGTTGTCGGCGCGTTCGCGCAGCGACTCCAACCGCCGTTGCACCGGCGTTTCCGGTGCGTGGCGCGGCGCATTCCTCGCATCGGAGGATGGATTCTCATCCGGGGAAATCTCCCGGCGCCATGGCAGCTCCTGGGGAATATCGAATCTCATGCGCCCTCCTCATCAGGGTCGGAAGTGGCGGGCGGAAATTCGATTACCGCCTGATTGCTCGCCGGTCGGGTGGGGGATTTTGGCAATTTTGCCGGGGTGATTACAGGTTCCTGGTTGGCTGGAATCAGCTCTTTTGGTTTCTGCCCGACGACGCGACGCACGTCGTAGTCAGCCGCGCGAGTGAAGCGGTTCATTTCCTTCTCTGCGATCTCGCGCATCTTGCGTATCTTGGCGACAAGATCGGGGGTATGTTCCATATATTGGTCTTCGCCGAGCATGGCTACTGTTCCTCCTCTTCTCCGAAGCGCGAGAGAATCTCGTCCGACAATTCGCTCTGCCCGGTATGAATCTCCTGGTCGAGGTGTCTGAGTTTGCGGCCTGTGTCGCGGAGAAAGAACTTGCGTTCGATCCAGATGGTGAGGCCGAGGATGTTGGCGAACAGCAGCGCGCAGTAGAGCACGATGTTCTGGAGATCGAGAAGAAACGCTTCCAATGTCTTTGCCTTGTTGACCCGCGAGAGCGTTGCACTCTGCAAATCCCGAAACCGAGCGCGAGAAAGATCAAAGTGGCACCTTCGAGAAGTCGGCATAGTTCAGCACCTGGCCGCGCCCGGCGTCAGTGATGGAGATGACCAACGGCTTCAGGCGAAGCGCCGCGGTCTGTGCCCTATATAAAAGATAGAGAGAGACGCAGGACACGACGGTCAGCACCAGTATCGCAATCTTCAAGTAGGTGTTGGTGACGACCGGCTCTGCATATAGCTCCAGGAACTTCTGTCCGGCATCGGTAGTTGGAAATTCCTTCTGCTTCATTCTTAGCTCCCCATGGGGTTGACCCACGTACCGCTGCGTCCGCTGAGGATCGCGCCTGTCAGCTCCGGTATCTTGATGAGGCCGAAGACGCAGACAAAGAGCGTGATGAACAGCGCGGGCAGGACCGTGAATGCGTTTGAGATGCTAATGGTTCCAATGACCTGAAACATCGATGCAAGCACCTTCGAGAAAACAAAGATGAAGGCCGAGGCGATCACCTGGTAGAAGCTGAAGCCGATGAACGCCTTGAACCATCCCCAGAAAAGCCAGTCCATCTTGGGCACGATGAACCACGGAATGAAGACCGGGCCGATGAGCACACAGACGGCGGAGGCGACATAGCCGTAAGCGATCACCGCGAAGGCGACGGCCTGCATCGCTGATAGCAGCAGCACAATCACCAGAAAGGTCAGGTCCTCCAGGATGTTGAAGCTTCCCGGAGGAGTACCGAGCTGCTGCTCCGCATTGGTGACGGTGGTAGCGATCTGCTGCGTCTGGTCGGACTCGATCTGGCCGGAAAGGTTGAGCGCCTCCTGGGTGATGAGGTCGCTGAAGCTGTAGTTCATGCCGGGGATGGGTGTTGAGTAATACGTCAACATCCCGAGCCTGAAGGCAATCATCAGAATCAGGTCGGCAAACTTGGCGAAGTGAAAGCCGCCGCCGTGCCCCTGGGCAGCGGACAGGGCGGATTTGACGCCGAACCAGACAATCAGAATCACGGCCAGGCCGCGGAACATATCGAGTCCCGTGGCCTGGAGTGTGGCACTCTTCGAGGCGAGCAACTGGCTGATGGCCTGTCCGAGAAAGGTGAATGGATTTTGTCCCACTGCTTACCTCCCACTGGCGCTGAGCGAAATTGAGTGAATCGAATCGCTCACCCCGCCGGTGACGTTCTGCATGGTGTTGGGAAAGTTCTGTTGGAAGTAAATCGATTGGTTGATGAGGCGATTGCGCTCGTCGAGTTTCTCTTTGGCGTCGAGCGCCTGCTGCGCGGCAGCGGCGGCGAGGATCTGGTTGGTGTCCTGCTGCGAGTGAATCTGGAGCATCGTCGCCGCGTTAATCTTGGCCAGCACGCCAACCTCGGTCTGCAGGCTGGGGTCAGTCGAATAGGTGTCCGATTCAAGGTTGGCGAGCTTCTGCTGAAAGGTCTGCGAGTCCGAACGGATTGTGCCAAGCGTGGAGAGCAAGTTGGTCACATTGGACTGGCCGATCTCGGAGCTGGTGTACTGGTTCTGGATTGTGGCCTGGGTCGTGGCATCGAGAGAAGACATGCGGCTGGAGGGATAACTCTGTACCTGAACGACCGCGCTGCTGTAAGCGGACGCGGCGCGGGTTGGGTTACCCAGATCGAGCGCGTTTAGCCACGCCGAAGTGATGCCGGAGGTATTCGAAGCAGTGAGGCTGGGATTCGAGAGATTGGTCCACTTGGAGAAATCGGGCTTGTAACGCGCCGCAAGGTTCTGCGGCATCCGCGACATCTGGTAGGCGAGGTTGTAAGCCGCGATGACCTGGTTCATGGTCTGGTACGCGGTCGTGTAAATCTGCTCTTCTTTCTGGAGGTGCTGTTCCCAGTTCTGCAGCTCCTGCGCCCACTTCTGGAGTTGACTCTCTCCCTGCTGAATCTGCTGAATGGCGTGAGCGCCCTGGGTGGGGTCGTAGACGATACCCGAACCGAACTGTGCGTGCGCGGCCTGAGTTCCGAGTAGCGTTGCAAACAAGAAAATGAGACAAAGAAACTTCTGTGACTTCATGGGTGTTGCCTCCGGTTGATAGGCACTGGGTCAGTGCTGGGAATGTAGGTGGATAGGAGCCGATGCCCGCGCCCTATGAACCTCCAACGATTGCGGCGTCGTCAGACGGTAGGGCGATGGCTTCGGCGGTGGAGGAGCGTCACAGCCCACCATCGCAAGACACACGAGAATGTACAGCAGGATCGCGCGCATCAGATGTCACCCGGAACCGAGTGATTCTCATAGGCAGGCAGCAACATGTCCTGGGTGATGTAGACCTTGATGCGGTGGCCTTCGCGGATCGTGATGGTCGGCGGAATGTTGATGAACTTATCGAGCACGTTCGCACTTGACTGCGAAAGGCTCGAAGCAATACCGGACCTGTATGCTTCGCTCCCGGACATGTTGTACCCGGCGTTGTTATTAGTGGCCTCCGCCGCCCCGGAAATAATACCCAGTGCGATCGAGGTGCCAAAGATTTGCAGGTAGTGGTTGTTGACCTTGTCTTTCAGGCCGGTATCGCCGATCTGGTCGAGGCCGTGGAACTGGTCGAGATCGGCGGAGTAACCGTCAGGCATGAGCAAGCGGTGGAAGGTGACGGCAAGGCGCTTCTGGCCGAAGCTCGAAACCTTCTGCACATCGCCGAGAATGAAGGTGCCCTCCGGGATCAGCACATGCTGGCGGTCCTGGCTGTATACAGGATTTGTCACCATGACCTTTACCGGCCCGGCGAATTCGCCGTCGAGGCGGTTTGCCAGTACCGCGTCAATCGTGGTGCCCTCGAAGATCACATAGGGCTGACCGTGGGCAGCGTTGACGCTCACCTCCGGTGCGCGCTTGCTACCCACAGCGGCGGTCTGCGAAGCGGATGCCTGCTGCGGCGAGCTGGCAGAGCGAGCTGTTGCTGCGACGGCATCCGAGAGAGCGAATGGGGCCGATGGGCGTGGAGTGCCAACATCGGCGGCGATCAGGTTGGAAGCAAAGCGCGCTTTGAATGCCAGCTCACGCTCCGCATCCGCCACAGGATCGCGGGGGCGCTCCGAGGCGGGCAGCTGCGACTGGGTAACAGGAGCCGTACCGCCACCAGACGGTGCAGAGGATGCATTGCCGGCAGGAGCAGCGGCGTTGCTCTCTGCCTTCTGTGCCTGTTGCGCCTGACGCTGGTCGGCGCTCAGGTCCTGTTCCAACTCCTGAATCTTCCGTTGGTTCATGTCCGTGGACATGGCCGACGGCGACGGCGGAGCCGCTTTCGAGACGGGCTTGGCGTGGTTCTTCGAGAACATCACCGCTAGCAGGATGAGCACCGCGAGTCCTGCGACGACATAACCCTGTGCCTGCTTCGGCACAACACCCTCCGGCGCTGCGCGCTTGTCGTGCAGCGCCGGTGCAGATGCCGGGGACGATGGAGCAGCCTGGCTTTCGGGAACCTGTTTTTCTTCTGGCATCGGCGTCACCTACTGACCTTTCCGCTGGAACTCCAGCCGGTGTTTGCCGATTTCTAGATACCCGTGATCGACGACCGTGGGGATGACGTAGGTGCCGTCCTTTAACTGAAAGGTGATGAGATCGGGCTTGCCGTCCTTCAACTCGTACACGGCAAACTTCTCGGAAGCCGCGGATTTGATATAGGTGAACTTGTCGTCGTGATAGATCGCTGACACGTCGAATGGTTTGTCATTGCGAAAGGCGTAATCGAACTTCAGCGCCTGTGTGGGGTAGTCGGCGCGAAACTGTTCGACCACCGCAGCGGCGTGCTGTTGTGCAAGCTGTGCCTGGGTCCGAGCGGCATCCACTTCACTGGCCGAGACCAGCTTGCTGACGCCATTGGCGGCGGCAAGCGAGGATGGATCGGACGGCTCGATGACGACCTTCAGGTCGGGATCGCCGGATACGACATCGTCGAGCGTGAAGGAATACACCGTGCCTTTGTCGGTGATCAGATTGAGGTTGGAGTGAATGCCTTCCTTCGCCGGATGCAGGAAGCAATAGCTGCCCACAGCGTCAATGATCCAGAAATCCTTGTCGCCGCTGGCGACCTCCAGAATCTTCTCTGTCGCGGGAAGTTGAATGAGCGTGGTGTAGCGCATTTTTGCGCGCACACTCACGATATCGTTGGCGTGGTATTTCACCACGCGAGCAGTCTGCTGGGCGAAGCCGCCAGTGGCGGCCAGCAACAGCAGGAATGCGAAAAAGCTTGTCTTCATTGGTTTCCTTTCGTTTCCTTGGATTGGGGGTTGGGATAGTCATGGGCCAAACACAGGAGTCCCTGCTCCGGCCCAAAGCGGGCAAAGTAATCCTGCTTGCGCAGGTTGTCGCGGGCGTTGTTGGTGGCAATCCAATAGGTCAGCGCATCGACTTCAAGGATCAGCTTCTTAGTGCCCTGCGGCTGCATCAGCAGCAGCTCGCGCTTGGGAACCAAGGATTCCAGCAACTCAAGCTGGGTATCATTCAACTGGAAGATTTCCCCGTACAGCTTGCGGTCGATATTCGGGTTCGACAGAAATATCTTGGTCGGGCACGACTCATTGACAATGTGCAGCATGTCGGACGAAGCCAGCTCCACCACCGACTGCGTAGCAAGAACCATGGCGGCATTCTTCTTTCTCCAGGTCTTTTCCGCACGAATGATCCAGTCACGGATGGTGCGGTTCTTCAGAAAGATCCATGCCTCGTCGATCACAAAGGCTTTGAAGGTCGCAGTATTCTCTGGGCGCTCAATCTCCGAAGATGCCCGCTGCAAAACGTAAAAGAGCAGCGGTTCCAGGATGTCCGGGTAATCCGACCAGCCATCGAAGTTAAAGGTCTGAAAGCGCGAGAAGCGGAGCGTGTCTTCGGCGTTGTCGAACAGATACCCGAACTGTCCGGCCCGCGTCCAGCGGTGCAATCGTTCTCCGAGCGGCCCGAGGATGGAGGCGAAGTTGGTGAGCGTCCTGATCTCGGCGGGCAGTTTGTAAGCGCGTTCGATGGCGGTAAACATCGCCTTCTCATCCGCCGTGGTCAGCTCATAGCGGCCACCGGATTCAATCAGAACCTTGGTGAACAGGTACAGGAAGTTCAGGTTCTCGTGGGTTGGCTCCAACGAAAACGGATTGATGGTGAAGCCGGGATTTTTCAGCCCGACATTGAGGTACGTGCCGCCGAATCCGCGCGTGAGCGTTTCATAGCTGCCGCCAAGATCGAAGATGAAAGTCAGAGGTTCGTATTTCTGCCAGGACTGGATCAGAAAACTCATGGCAAAACTCTTACCGACGCCGGTTGCACCGAGCATGAGGGTGTGGGCCACATCGCTGCTGTGCAGATTCAGGTAATACGGGGTACCATGCTCGGATTCCAGGACGGCAAGGTATTCGCGTTCGAGATGCGGGTTCCAGCGTTTGCCGGAATCGACGGTAAACAGAAACGACAGGTCGGCGTAATTTGAGTTCAACGCCCACTGCTTGCGCAGATTGAATTGACGGTTGCCGGGCACGGTGGCGAAGAAGGCATTCAGTAGGTTGTAACGCTCTTCCTGCAAGAGGCCATCGTGGGTGGTGAACAACTTCTGGAAGTCGGAGATGGCATGTTCTACCTTCGCTCGGTCCTCGTCATGGATCACGACCGACAGCGTGAACTCTCCGAAGGATTTTCCCTCCATGCCCAGCGCGGTCAAAGCATCGCCCAACTCGGCCACAGCGGCTTCTTTGGAATCATCAACCAGTTCGTCACGTGGCCCTGCATTTTGTTGGCGATCCTGGAGATTCGAAAGGAAGCTGGTTTTGGAGTTGTGGTAATGACGGCGGCGCTTATTGATCTCCTTGCGCGCTGCGCTGTTATCGACCGGGTGCCACTCCGTCACGACATGAAAGTTCGCCGGAATATCGAGCAGTCCATTGAGTAATAAAGGATGCGTTGCGCTCGGCATCTCTTTCAGCGTGAGGACGCGGACATAGTCGTCGTCCATCCGGAGATAGCCGCGATGCGCTTCCAGCTCCGAATCGCACAACTGCCAGTCGAGGAAGCGCGGCCCATGCAGCCGCGCCTCCTGATTTTTGAAGGGGCGGAAATTCACGAGACGCCGGACAAGCCGGAAGGTCCTCTCCGCCCCTAGCAGCTCAACCTCGGTGAGGTCGTTGAGCTGCCCACTCAAACTCTGAATCTTCTGCTGCAAGCGCTGACAATCCTGGATGATTTGCTCGAACAGCAGCGTGCGCTGGCGGTTCCCCGCAAGTATTGCATTCAGTTCTCCGACCGCCCTGCGCGGACCTTTGGCAAGCTGAGACAGGGCATGGAGTAGCCCGGTTTTGCTATAGTCCCCGTCGATCATTACCACCCAGAAGATCTCGACACCATATAGCCGGTCGGACTTCGACTGGAGGAATGCCGTTCGCTGTTCGATCGCTGCACGCACCAGTGGGTTTTCATACTCAGCGTGCGCAATCTCTGGCCGGTTGTGCTTAAACAGAATCTGGTACAGTCGTGTCCTGTCGTCCAAGCTCCGTAAGGCCGCTTCCAGCCGCTTCGTGGCGTAGTCGCGTCCGGCATGATCGAGGCTCTCGTAATCAATTCCGCCGATCCGAAGCGCCGCGCCGAGGTCGCCCGACTTGGTCAGGAACGCATTCTCGTCCCAGAACCCGTACAGGTTGATATGCGCCTGCAACGCCCCGGCTTCTTTCCAATCTTTCGTAATTTGCTCAACCTTAAACATTGCGCCTCGCAATCTCTATTTCTGTCGGCTGCCACTTCATCGGGTCATATCTCCTGCGGAACTTGGCGGAATTCATCAGCACTCGCAGAATTTCCACGTCATACTTGGTCGCGCGCTGCGCTGCAATCACCCCCAACACGAACAGCAGGATTCCGCCCAACAGCGAATGCATAAGGGAAAAGATCGCGCCTCCCGAAATCAGGGCGACGAAGAACAGCCGCCGTTCCGCACCCAGGATGGTCAAAGGGCGGTTCATCGCCTTGAACACTTGGTTGTGCCTACGTTCTTGCTGTGAACCGCCCTTTGCCATTGGCATCGCCTCCTTTCCTCTCCAGTTAGCCGGGGAATAACCAACTCATGAAATTGACCGCACCGATAGCCATTCCGACGCCGAAAACGATGCCGGCGAGCATCCGTTTGGACTGACCCTCGCCGTAGGCAAACATCAGTCCGCCGACTACGATGGCGACCAGCGACAGCCCGGTGGCGATGGTGCCAGTGAAGGCGGTCTTGAGAACATTGACCGCGTTGTCCCATGGATCGCTGCCGGTGCTCTGGGCGTAGACCGGCAGGGTTGATCCGAAGACCAGTAAACTTGTGAGTATGCGCAGGCGAGGTAACCGCCGGAACGCATACCTCGCAGATGGTAGGGGCAGCTTCAAACTCATATCCCTCACTTTCCAGTCCAAAATCTCGAACCATTTCAACGGGTCGATTGCTGAACTGTTTCGGAGAGTAAGGGGATCATGGCGAATGGAGAAATCATCATTTCGCCGAGATGAATCACGAATTTTTATAGGTGTTGGAAATTGCGTAAGAGGTCAGCAGGGAATTGCATGTGAGGACTTGCGCCGCAAGGACTCCGCACGTCGGGAGGGCGAGACAAGCCCTTCCGCGAAGCGGAAGCATCACAAAAGGGCGGGAAGACGTGCGCTATCAAAGAAAAAGGCGTCCGGCAGAGGCCGAACGCCATGAATAATACGCCTTGTTTCTAAGCCGCTTTGCTGGCCTTTGCCGTGCTTTTCTTGGCGGCCTGTTTCTGTTTTGCGGTTTGCTTTGCCTGCTTGGCCGCAAACTCAACTTCAACGGCCTTTCGCACCTTCTCCACGTCCACGCGATGCCGTCTAGCTACCGCCGTGAGAGCGTTGGTTCCTTCCGTCGAGGCCGATTCTGCGCTGCCAAGCAAAGCGATTTCCACGATGAGTTTGGACAGGCCGCCCTCGTCCAGTTGCCGCAAAAGCAGTGCGAGACCCTTCTGTACTTGCGGATAGGTAACTTCGCTAGCGGTGCCCTCGACCACCTTGTGTCGCCGCGCCAATGTTTCGCGACGCAACGGCTCCGTCTTTTCCAGTATGGCAGTCGCTACCAGCACGAGGTCGGCACGCTCAAGCGGAGAGGTAATTCTCTTGAGCACCTCGGCCAATGTGCGATGCCGGACGGTGGTTTCGAGCTTCTGCTTCTCCAGTTGTTTACGGCGCTGTTCCCGATCCTTCGCCAATTGCTCCGGGTTGGCCGTTTTGTTAACGCGGTCAGCGAAGTGAATGGTGCAACTCGGCTCCGCGCACACCTTGACGGTGTGTCCACGCTCCGCACCATCGACTACAATCGCCTCGGCCATGTGTTTGCACGGCTTCTGATAGGGCGAGAGCGGCTGTTTTGCCTTCGCGGGCTTCGCAAGACTTAGCGCGACGTAGCGATTACGCGCTAAGACAGCACCATCGCCACGTGTTACGTAAGCCGTGGTGATTTGTACCAGCTTGGGTTTGGCCGCAACCTGCTGCTCTACGAACTTGCCAAGTTTGTTGTTATAGCAAGCACCATCTGAGCATTGGTCGCGCTGACTCATCTCCCCAAAGAGCAGGGTATTGAATCCGGTGCGTTTCGGGCATTCGGCACAACTTCCCGCTTCCGGCACAAGGGTTGCATCGTTTTTATCGAATGGCACGGAATCGAGCGAGAGCAATATGTTCTGCTCTATCCATGCACTGAAGTCACGCAACGGCAGTACCACGCGAGATTCTTTGCCGCCGTTCCAGACGGTGCGGAATGCGGCATCGAACGCCTTGAGTTGTTGCGGTTGTGGCAGCTTGGCGATTTCAAGTGCATGGCCGACACCGATCTGGTCTGCGAGAAACGCCTCCGCAATCGATGGTTCAAGTTCCGTCAAGCGAATTCTCTGGAGCACGTAAGACGCCGATTTGCCCAAACGGGCACTAATACCGGCAACGTCGTACGGCGCTCCTTCAAGATGCAAAAGCCCGGACAGCGCCAATGCCTCCTCATACGGGTGTATGTCTTCTCTGAGCAAGTTCTCCGTTAATTGGCTCTCTCTGACGGCGGCATTGGAGAGTTCCACCACGCGCACGGGAACCTCAATGAGTGAGGCCAACTTGGCGGCGCGGAACCTACGTGCTCCGGCAATGACTTCATATTTATCATCGCTCGCAGCACGAACGAGCAAGGGTTGCAGAACACCCTGGGTTGTAAAACTGGCTGCCAGTTCTTCGAGCGCCCGCTCATCAAATCGGCGACGTGGATTGGTGGGCGACTCCTGCAACTGCCCAACTGGCAGGTTGCGATATTCATTGGAAACAGCGACTTGCTTTTGCATGACAATCTCTCCATTTCTGGTTAAAGGTGGAAGCCATGCGGACAGACAGACCTCGCCTGTCCGCGCCTATGGACGGGTGCGGTTAGGCGGCGTTCTGGGCCGTCTCCGTGGATGGAAACTGGGATTCTGGAACTTCCTGCGAGACAGCTTCTTCCGGCTGGATTGCGGAGAGAATCGTAGAGGCCGTTTGCTGGACGATCTCAAGGCTTTCCATCAGCAACTCGGCGTTGCCGTGGTATAGCTGAATGTAAGAAACACTGGTTTGAGATTTCAAACCAATAGCTTGGGAGACGACAAAGGCAACGGCTTCGGCCTCCGTCTCGCGCACGGTTTTGGTGATGGTTGTGCGGCGAGAGGACTTGTGAATCGCCTCATGCGCTGTTTCATGAACTAAGGCCATGAATTCTTCGGGCTTGGTCTGTCCGGGCAGGAGCGCAATTCTGCCGCCGTAAGAGACGCCAAGCGCGGGTGCAATTTCTTCGCTGTATTCCAGTTCGATTCCACGTGAGGCAACAAGCTCACGCAGACGGTCGAGGTATTCTCCGACTTCTCCGGTGGCCTCACCAAGCGTGGGCAACGGTTCGCCTTCGGTTTGCTCCTCCGACCACACGTAAACTTTCCGGAAACCTAACAGCACGGATTTATCTGCATCGGTATCTTCGGTTCCAGCCTGTTCTCGCTTCTTGCGGCTCTTGCCAATCATCGGGGCAAGAATGGCGATGCCTTTTTCGCCGCGCTTCCCCCGCCTTCCAAGCTCGTTCCATGTCCGAATCCCGGCTACGTTGCGGGCTCCTGGCTTTTGTCTCGCTATCAGCAAAAGATTGCCGAGCGAATACTGTCTCAGGTGCGCCATGACGTCGAGAAACGCAGTCAATGCTTCGCTGTGTCCTGCCTCCAACTGCTCGATAAGGTACTGGACGTTTTCGCGGATGAGCTGCTGTGCGGATTGAGGCTTCCGATTATTACTGTCGGAAGCCGGGTTGTTAGCAATGCTGCTGGCTGTGCCATTGCTGGTGGTAGTGGCTGCGCTGCTGCTGTTGTCGTTGCTCTGATATTCCATTGTTTTTCTCCATGTCGGCCCTGGCGGGCGAATTTGTTGTTCACCAAGGCGCAGCCGACAAATTCGACTGGCAGGACGACTGGAGGAAACGAGGGCAGCGAGGGTGGGAGTCCGGAGGAAGGGCGCGTCCAAGTGACAAACTGCTTCATCGTTTGGCGCGCAGGCGGCGCTTGCCCGAACGGACGGAAAAGGCCCGTTCAGCGCGGGTTTATGCACTGGGCCGTCCACCGGAGCGGGCCGAAGTGAGGAGAAGGCGCGCGCAGCGCCTCCTGGATTTGTCTTCGCAATCAAGGCACTGCTATTTGCGGGATGTTTGTTGGACGCAAACGGTCAAGCAGTCTTATCTTGGTGCGAGAAAAGTTTCGGGATGTGCGGAAGCGCCGTCGGGATCGTGAAGAGATGCTATGCATAGGACGGCTGCGAACGTCGTATATATCGTATGCGATATTATTAGACACGATAAATATCTTAGTAGATATTTCAATATTGATTAAAAATATTATTAGTGATATATGTTTATTATTATATATCGCATAGGATATTTAGATGACTCTTGACACAGGCAGTGAATGGGCAAGCATAATCCGGGAGCAGAGGAAGAATCGCAACATGTCCCAGGCGGAGCTTGGACGGCGTGCGGGTATGCCCCAGTCGCAAATTGCCAGAATCGAGCACGGGGCGACTGATCTCAGGCTTTCCACAGTCATGGAACTCGCCCGGATACTGGATCTGGAACCGATGCTGATTCCCAAGCACCTGATTCCCGCTGTGCGCTACATGATCGCGCCCAAACAGGCTCCCGTGAAGGTAATTACCGAGCTCGCAACGCCAAGGCTTGCGGGAAATGAACCCGAGGATGCGAACGATGAAGGCTAGCAATATTGAACGACCTTCTGTTCTTGAAGTGCGGCTCAACGATGTGCGCGTTGGAACGGTGACGAATCTGCCGTACGACCGCAATCTGTTCGTATTCGATGAAGGGTATATCCAAGACGCGAATCGACCTGTGCTTAGTTTGGGTAATTACGATGCACAAGGAACCCTGATCGCGGCTCCGGAAGAGGTTCAGACTAAGGTTCCTCCATTCTTCTCCAATCTCCTGCCCGAAGGCAAGCTTCGCGAGTATGTTTCCGAGAGGGGAGGTGTAAAACAGGTGCGCGAGTTTTTCCTTCTGTGGCTGCTTGGCACGGATCTCCCCGGAGCGGTAGTCGTTCAAGACGCGGAAGGGCGTATTCTTCCACCTCGCGATGTAAGTAAGAAAGTTACGCAGGAAAGCCGCCAGGAGCTCCTGCGATTTTCGCTGGCCGGTGTGCAACTGAAGTTCTCTGCCGTTGGCAGTCCCAGTAAACAACTGACGATTCCAGCCGAGGGGCGCGGGGGATACTGGATTGTGAAGTTGCCTTCGCCCCGGTATGCACGCGTCCCTGAAAACGAATACTCTATGATGACGCTGGCGCGCGAGGTCGGTATCGACGTGGCCGAAGTTGGCCTCGTTCCGACAAAAGAAGTGGAAGGCTTGCCAGTTGAACTGCGAAACGAGACAACAAATTCCCTTTATGTGCGCCGTTTCGACCGAACTCCCGAAGGCCAAAGAACTCACATAGAAGATTTCAACCAGGTTTACCGGCAGTTTCCCGACGACAAGTACAGAAATTACAGCTATACGAATATGGCTGGCGACATCTGGCGCCTTCTCGGGGAAGCGGACCTGCTTGAATTTGTACGACGACTTGTGTTCAGCGCGGCCATCGGAAACGCAGACATGCACTTGAAGAATTGGTCGTTGATCTATCCCGAGGGACGGAAGCCGCGGCTGGCGCCAGCATATGACTTCGTATCGACAATCGCGTATATCGAAGACCGCAAGATGGCGCTATCGATTGCGAAGGAGAAGGATACAAAGTTTTTGGACGAATCACTGATTGAGCGATTGGCAGCGAAGGCACGCGTGCCGACAAACCTCATACTCGAAACCGCTATTGCCACTGCGGAGCGTACCGTAACCGCGTGGTCACATCTTTCGAGCGAGTTGCCAATCGATGAAGAAACCCGTAACAAAATCGATGAGCAGTTGAAGTACGTGCCGTTAACCAGGAGATTTATTGGCAGCAGTACGCCCTAGGAAGCGCTTGGGCTCCCCGATTGAAGAAGCTGGCGTTATGGTCGGCCAACCGGATCAACTAGGTCGCCACGGTACCCATGCCTCCGCGCATCGACTGCCATCCGATAGTGCATTCATCCATCGGGTATAAGGAAGTCTGATACATCCCGATGTAATGATGATTGGACGCAGGCCGAAGCCTCCCCGAGAATCTCCATATGCTCGAACCTGCATTCGAACGCCTTCTGAATCTACGTGAAGCGGCTGAGCTTCTCGGTATGCATTGGAAGACGCTGGAAGGGATGGCTCGCAAGAATAAGGTGCCAGCCTTCCGCATCGGAGGCCGCTGGAGATTCCGTGCTTCCGTGCTCAATGAATGGCTGCAGAAAAGACTTGTTGGACCTGGCAGTGGTGAGGTTCAATGGACATTGCCAGCCGCTCTGCGTGAGTCACAGGAGCAGGAATGAAGTTTTCACGCGAGCGTTTTCAGAATGGTTCATTGCGTCGAGTGGCGCGGAAAAGCGGGCCCGATGTTTGGGAGTTCCGTTACCGCGATCACTCAAGGCCGGGTCTACCGATGCGACAAATCACGTTAAGCACGGTCGAATTTTCAACCGAAACAAGCGCCCGCCGCGCCTTGCAGGCGAAGCTGCTGGAAATCAATGGCAGCGAAGCTTACCTGGCACAGCGGTCGCCAACCTTTGGCACCATTCTCGACAAATTCATTGCGGAGGAGCACCTGAAAGAGATCAAGGCGCGCCGCCCCGGTGAAATTGTTGACGACGAGGGGCTGAAGTTCAGCACCACCATTGGATATCTGTCCGTCATCAAGTGTCACTTGCGCCCCGACTGGGGAAAAGTGCTCTTGACCGACATCAAGCCTCTGGCGGTTCAGGAGTGGCTCAAGCAGCTCAAGCTTTCTCACAAAAGCAAACAGAACGTCAAAGCCGCATTCCATCGGATGTTGGAGCTTGCCATGCTCTGGGAGCTGTTGCCAGCGCAGCGCAATCCGCTGAGTCTCGTGGAAATCAAGGGCGGCGGGCGGAGGACGCGGAAGCGTCCAATTCTCACCCCCGAGCAGTTTCGGCAACTCCGCAACCTGCTGGAAGAGCCGTATCGCACGATGATTACGATTGCGATGTGTCTGGGATTGCGGGTCAGCGAGATTCTGGCTTTGCAGTGGTCCGACTTCGATTTCGAAGAGGGAACACTACTGGTCACCCGCGGTGTGGTTCACGCACGAATCGGGCGCGTGAAGACCGAGTATAGCGAGGATGAGATGCCTCTCGATCCAGGCTTTGCGAGCGTGCTTCTGGCATGGCGGGCGGTATGCCCTGCGAGTGCGGAGGGATGGGTTTTCCCCAACCCGAACACTGGCGGAGTGTGGCACGCATCCGTATTGCAAGGGGACATTCTGGTTCCCGCCGGCAAGAAGATCGGCGTCGAGCATCTGGGCTGGCACTCGTTCCGGCACAGCTACCGCTCGCTGCTGGATGCTTGCGGTGCGCCGGTCGGGGTTCAGCAGAAACTGATGCGCCATGCCCAGGTAAGCACAACCATGAAGTATGGGAATGCTTACATGACAGAGAAGCGGAAAGCGCACGGAGCCGTGGTCCACATGGTGCTGCCTGTCCAGCCTGCTTTGGCGGAGCAAAAAGACGTTTCCGCTTAGCGTGGGGTTGGGTGGGGATTTTGAGGCAAAAAGAAAGGCCCCGAAGGACCCGTAACTTGTTGATGGAGTTTTGGTTGCGGGGGAAGGATTTGAACCTTCGACCTTTGGGTTATGAGCCCAACGAGCTACCAGGCTGCTCCACCCCGCAATCTGATAGTAGCAATCGAGTGGAGTACCGTCAAACTGCTGGCAAGCAAAGATGTGGAAATTCCTGTATGCAGGCCC
>Ga0255336_101306_pt1 | contig 19085 bp, 18 predicted proteins | sample MeOH1_35cm_T3_17_FD_189102 | JGI IMG/M metagenome (GOLD analysis project Ga0255336, IMG submission 189102) | Sandy soil microbial communities from University of British Columbia, Vancouver, Canada - MeOH1_35cm_T3_179 | ecosystem: Engineered > Artificial ecosystem > Sand microcosm > Unclassified ...
CCGCGCCGGAACACTCCGCGGTTTCCTCCATCGGGGTTTGTACGACGCCTGCCCGCATGCGCCTGTGGCGCGCGCTCATGTCCGTGGTCGAGGGCAGGCATCCTACAAACCTAAACAGGAACGGCCGCTCAGTCCGCACCCGGTGATCGGCTGCTCCGGGTCGGCTGCGGCCCTTGGCGAATGGCATCGCACTCTAGTAGGGGGTGGAGCAAGCTGAGCGCAAATTTCTCTCATAAGCCTCGCAGTCGTAAAGCCCATCGTTTTCATAAAGAGTTGCGCAGTTCCCGGACGGCATTCAGTCCCATCAAGTTGCAGATGACGGCGTCGGACAACATACCGCGACCCACCTCATAACGGGGCGCCGTCGACGAAGCGACCAATATTGGCATGATCCGGCGCGATACCCCCTGTTACCCACATGCATCCCAAATCCAGTCGCGCCAGTCGCTCCAGCTCACGCAGCGAATGAACACCCTGCATGACGCCATACAGGATCAGACCCATCATCAGGCGTGGCGCGTAAGGAGCGCCCGGTGGCAGCATAGCGCTGCTCGAACGGTAGCCAGTCCTGCTGCCCGAGCAAATGCGCTACGACAAATGGTGCACGTTGACCGGCCTGCTTCAGACAGTCCTCCAGGCGCGTCGTGCCCAGGACAATCTCGTGCGGGTTGCCCGTTACAAACCGGCGCCCCGTATCCGACGCTTTCGGCCTGGGTCTGGCATCTTGAGCCGGCACTCCACCAAACAGATCGTGTTGCTTACTGTCCGGTGACGGTACTTTGCGAGCCGTGCTCATCGCTCATCTCTTCATCAGGGTTGCGTTACCGGATTTTATCGGCAATGGACTTTCGCGACAGCCTCGTTGGGGCGGGGAGCTTGATTGCCAAGGCTGGCGCGGACCTTCTTTCCGGCATCTTCCTTGAACACCAGGCCGCCGCGTCATATCCTATGGAAGGCGCTACTCGGCGAGGAAAAAAATCGTGCTGGCCGGCTGGAGCGGTGGCGGATCGCTGGCGACGTTGCGCTCGTGGCTTTCGCAATGGTCGTTCGAGTTCCCGCGCGGACGGACTCGCCTGCGCTGCGCGCGTGCGCGCACCGCTACTGGTGATTGAAAACAGCGCCGACAACGCCGTGCCGCAGCCGCATTCGAAAATGCCGCATGACGCCGCGCTGTCGACCGAGAAGACCTTCCACGTTGTCAAGGGAGCGACCCACTACTACGCCCGGCAACCCGCGTTGCTGGCCGAGGCGACCTCCCTGATTTTCGACTGGCTGTCGGCGCGCTGTATGGGCATGCATTGATTTTCCCCGGAGATTGCAAGTGAACCTCTTCCACCTGCTCGACGGTTCCGCGCGGCGCTTTGCCGACCGCGAGGCGGTGTTCCACGGCACGGAACTGTTTGCCACCTATGCGGAACTGCGCCGGCGCGCACTGGCGCTGGCGAATGCACTGGGCAGCGTGTACGATCCCGGCAGCCGCATCGCCATCGTCAGCGAAAACCGGCCGGAATATGTCGAGCTGATGTTCGGCGTTTGGGGGGCCGGCATGGTGGCCGTGCCATTGAACGCCAAGCTGCATGCGAAGGAAGTGGCGCAGATCGCCGAGGATGCGCAAGCCGCCGTGGTGTTTGCCTCGCCGAAACATGCGCTGCCGCTAGCAGGGCAGTTGCGCGCGCAGCGTCCGGTAGTGGCCATCGGCGAGACGGCTTACCAGCAATGCCTGGATGCCGCCCCTGCCATGCCGGTCGAGGTGCGGCCGGAGCAGCTCGCATGGCTGTTCTACACCAGCGGCACGACCGGTCGACCGAAGGGGGCCATGCTGTCGCACCGTAACCTGCTGGCGATGGCGGTGGCGCACCTGGCCGACATCGAGCAGATCGACGAGCACGCATCGCAAATTCATGCCGCGCCGATGTCGCACGGCTCGGGCATGTACATACCGGCCTACATCGCGCGTGGCGCGCGGCAGGTGATTCCCGCTTCGGGTGCGTTCGAGCCGGACGAATTCCTCACGCTGTGCAACGTGCATGCATCCTGCGGCGCTTTTCTCGCGCCGACGATGGTGCAACGCCTGCGGCAGGAGGTCGAGCGCAGCGGGCTGCGTCCCCGCCACCTGCGCTGCATCGTCTATGGCGGCGGACCGATGTACGTCGATGAGCTGACAAAATCCATCAAAACCTTCGGCCACGTACTTGCACAAATCTACGGCCAGGGCGAAGCGCCGATGACGATCACCGGCATGCGCTGTAGCGAGCACGTGGACGCCGGCGAGAACGTGCTCGGTTCGGTTGGTTGGCCGCGCACCGGCGTCGAGGTCAGGGTCGTCGATGGCCAGGACAGGGATCTGCCCGCCGGCGAAATCGGCGAGATCGTCTGCCGCGGCGACGTAGTGATGGCGGGCTACTGGAACAATCCGGCGGCGACGGCGGACACCCTGCGCGGAGGATGGCTGCATACCGGCGACTTGGGCTCCTTCGACGAGCGCGGCTGCCTGACGCTGCGTGACCGCTCGAAGGATGTGGTGATCAGCGGTGGCAGCAACATCTATCCGCGCGAAGTCGAGGAAGTGCTGCTGCGTCATCCCGGCGTGGCCGAAGTATGTGTGGTCGGCGCGCCGGACCCGGAGTGGGGCGAGATCGTCGTCGCCTTCATCGCGCTCAGCGGCGGCGCGTCGGTGACGCAGGAGGAACTGGACGCGCATTGCCTGGCCAACATCGCGCGCTTCAAGCGACCCAAGCGCTACCTCTTCATCGACGAGTTGCCCAAGAACAGCACGGGCAAGGTGCTGAAGCGCGAATTGCGCAAGCAGATCTGAATACCGGAGGAGTCTACATGGCAACCGCGATCGCCGGCTGGGCGCATACGCCCTTCGGCAAGTACGACAACGAGAGCGTGGAGAGCCTGATCGTCAGGGTGACGAACGAGGCGCTGGCGCATGCGGGCGTCTCCACCGCCGATGTCGATGAAATCGTTCTCGGAGCAGGATCTCACCGCTGCGCTGGTACTGCAGGCCGATCCGCAAATTGCGCTTCAAGCCAGCCCTACATGGGGGTGGAGCAAGCTGAGCGCAAATTTCTCTCATAAGCCTCGCAGTCGTAAAGCCCATCGTTTTCATAGAGTTGCGCAGTTCCCGGACGGCATTCAGTCCCATCAAGTTGCCGATGACGGTGTCGGACAACACTTCTGTGGACCGTCGTCGCAACGTCAGGACTGTTCCGGTATCCAGAAACGGCACCGACTGCGATGTTCCCGAATAATTCGGCAAATCTATATAACTTCGGCGCTTATGATAGAAATTTGGCGCTCAGCTTGCTCCACCCCCTTCAGGTCAACTGTCGCATGCACACCAATAACGGCGATACAGCGCGCGCGGCGGCGCTTGCCGGACACGGCGTCGTCTGGCAGCCCACGTTTCTGATTGGCGACGACCTTCGCACGGGCAAGCTCGTTAGAGTTTTGCGTGAATACCGCTTGCCGGACATCGATGTGCTTGCCCTGTATCCGAGCCGTCGTCACGTGAGCGCCAAAGTACGTGCGGCAATCGATTTTCTGGTCAACGCATTTTCGGGTTTGCCGCCGTGGGACAACGCGTGAAACGGCTTGAGTGACGGGGCTTAAGCGTCGGTGATCGCGACTTGACGACCATCGGAAAGATGGCGCCGGGAACGCACGTATGGACAATCTCGCGGCCCCGCCAGCAGCGTCGAGATGACGGAAGCGCGAACGGCCGTAATAGGTCCCGAAGCAGTCGCCGACTTGTCTTCGTGTCGAACGGCAACTCAGGGTCGACGACGGCCAATCATGTTTCCCATCAACAACGGGTCGATGAGGCGGACCAGCGCCGATCGAGAAGCAGTCGCCACCATCCCGTCGTTTTAAGAGGCTGGGTCAAGTGGCATGGCCGTGATAACCAGGGTTATCACGGCGAGTCGTCCGGGTCGAAACATTCGATCTGGACGATCATTCCGCGCTTGTCAAAATGTACAACGTGCGTTGGTTTCCCCCTGCTCGTCGCTTCGTCGTTCCGCTGTTGTCTGCGCGCCGCTTGCAACAAGGCCATCATGCTGTTCTCCAGCGCTGAAGCGAGCGTTACATAGCTGTCGAAAACATCACAGAACAGCGGGTGGCTCGCCATTTTCTTCTGGGCCTGACCAATTGCCTCTTTGTAAAACAGGGTCCGCACAATGTCTCGCCGAAGCTCCGCCTCGCGGTACAGGCACCACAGCGCTATGAAAACGTCGAACTTTCGCTGCTGTCGGATCAAGGTACCATCTCGCTCGGTTGACACCGAACCGCCCTGGTAATTGTTCAACACTTCCATTTCCGAGGGAATGACACTTTGCCGTCGCAGCCATGCGGGCTGATCTTCTAGGCCGGGAAACGGCGGGTAGAAAAAAAACTCTGCAATCTGCGGTGCGAGCTGGTACAGGATGGCACACACCCTGTCCAGTGTGATATTTGGGTGGAGCAGTTCCCACGGCTGGTAATAGTGGCGTGTCGCATATCCTCCATGATTGTGGCGGTGGACGTCGGCCAGAAGGTCGTACCCATACCGCCCACGGACACCTGGCAGCAAGACGTGCTTGCCTTGAAAAAGACCGTAAAAATATTTGCTATTCGAGCCAGGACTGCCGTCAGGGGCGGAGAAGCGCTTGCTCAGTGCGGAGGCGCTTTCGCCGGTGAAATGGATAACAGCGCACGCCCATGACCTAGTGGCGGTGAGGGCAAGCTGGCGCTGGAGTTCGGTGCGGTCTCTCAACCCGCTTGCCCAAACGGGAACTGGTAGCTGGTGATCTTGCACGGGAGGCCCCTTCAAAGGTGCAATGGAACTGGTCAAAATTTACACCTCGACCGATAAGCCAGCACGCTAGCTGGGGCGGTGTGCCGATTCCTTACACCTGGGGCGGCCCCTCGAGAAAACCGGACACGAGGTAACGCTAACCTATGAGGGGGTCTCACGCCTATGTTTAAGCCCAGTTCTATGTGGAACCCATCGAAGTTCCGGCCCGGCCCGGACCGCGCCGTCGGCGCTCTGTCGAGGAGAAGCTACGCGATAGGAAACCCATCACGACGCCGGTCAGAAGTTCAGAGATCAACGCGATGACCGAACGCTTCGTCAAAAGAATTAAGAGAGACTATGTCTTGCGGATGCCCAAGTCGGACGCGAGTACAGCGTTGCAGAATCTGGCCATCGCGTTTGACCACCACAACGAGTCGCATCCGCACAGCGCCCTGAAATACTGCTCGCCACGCGAGTTTCGCCAGCGAGCAACCTAAGCGTGACCGCATGTCCGATCATGCAGGCGCAAGTTCAGTTAGTCAAAAACACAGTCGTACGCCTACCCGCTATTTTAAGTGGGAGACTGTGTCCGGCGATTCAAGGGGGCGCTCCAAGTCCGTTGTTCGGGTAGCCGAGCGAGCGTTGAATCGTGAATACGGGGCGTTCCTAGGCGTCGACTGGTCCCGTCGGCGCAACTCCAAAGAACGTCACAGACCTGACCAAGCGTGATATCGACGCGCAGGAGTTTCCATGGATGGAAGTAATAACGTGTCGCGTATTTGCCCTGGGATGCCGGCTTACATCAGACATGAGGTTGTAGCGATATCGTCCGTGGGAACCAGTCTGGAGAGCATGTTCGCCTCGCGCCAATCCGTAGAAGCGCTTGCTGTTAGAGCTCGGCACGCTCTCGGGTGGAGGGAAACGCTAGCTTGCTGCTGATGCGGATAGACCCGTAAAGTGCATGATACTCGGGCCCATGCCTCCGTCGCTGCCGGTATCAATTCGTGATCCAAACTGTCCGATACTCGCACGCTATGTGGGCCTGATGCGCCCAAGAGTGTTGAGCTCGCATGAGGGCCTCCATCCGTATCGGTGTAAAGATAGTCGTTAAGATTACACTCTTGTGGCCTTTGAGACTGGACTTTTGCTCGCGAAATACATACAGCGTACACCGGTGCCCGTTGCTTGTAACGGACGGTGGGCGTAGTGTCGATTGCAGTGACCAGCCAACTACGAGTCCGTACGGCTTCATAAATGCCCGTGCGGAGCGTTCCGTCTGACGGGTCGCGCCCTCGACCTTCCGAAAACGGAAAAGCGGAATCAATTGGCGAGTACCTCGGTCGTAGGCAGGCAATCGGTTGCATCGGAAATCAAGGGTTGCGGACAAACAGCAGCGAACCACGACCCTCAACTCCGCGCCGGGCTGCCGTACTGGCGTGGCGAGGGTGGGGCGCTTCAGGTGCCATAAGTGTGGGAATCGCACACTCTTGTCGCATACGATCAGACTTTCCGGAGGGTTCGCAAAAATGATGAAGGATTGCGAATTCGAGGAATATCTATCCGATAAAGTGGCTACGGTCGAGGCCCGCCAGATGCTAAGAGGGGCGCGCGTCCGAGGCGCTGGCGTGGACCTTCCGCGAAGCGGTGGCTCCAATTCCAGCGTCCGAGTGCAATCACGCAAAATGGGCGGATGCCCGATTGGTGCGCGACAATTAGGAAGTCCGCTTTTGCGACAACTATGATGGCCGGTGGTGAGGAGTCGAAGGCGGCGTAGCCACCGTAGACGACGAGCCATCGGCAGCGTCGATTCGGCGGGGACTTAGGATGATTGGCTGCAGCTAAATAGCGGTCAGTCAATGCCTGGAATCCACATCACCGATCGACAGGTTCATCTCTACATGACCAAGCGTAAAGATCACACACAGGAAGTTGCCGCCGCGAAAGCAGGTATGAGCGTGCGCACGGCGCGTCGCGTATCCAAAGCGGCGGAGCTACCCTCGCAGAAGCCAGAACGTGAATGGCGGACCCGGACAAACCCATTTGCCGATGTTTGGGATAGCGAAATCGTGCCGTTACTGCGCTGTTCGCCGAAACTCAAAGCCATCACCCTTCTGCGCAAGTTGCAAGAAGACCATGCCGATCGGTTCCCCGACGGAATGCGGCGCACGCTGGAGCGGTATGTCAGCCAGTGGCGTGCGCTCGAAGGGCCCAGCAAGGAAGTGTTCTTCCCCCAGACGTACCAGCCCGGCGTTCGAGGCCTGTCGGACTTCACACATATGGAGAAACTGGGTGTAACGATCGCCGGCGTGGCGTTCGGACACATGCTCTATCACTTTGTGCTGGCTTTCTCCCGCTGGGAGTACGCCAGCGTAGTTGATACCGGGGAAAGCTTCCAGGCGCTTGCCGCGGGCTTGCAAAACGCTTTGTGGCAGGCGGGGGGCTGCCCGAGCGAACATCGCTCCGACAGCCTGTCGGCGGCCTTTAAGAACCTTCAGGAGAAGGACGACTTTACGGTTCGCTACGCGGCGTTGCTTGAGCACTACGGCATGGAAGGCACGCGTAACAACCGTGGCTTGGGTCACGAGTATGGTGTGGTAAAAAATATGTGCTGCTCGATCACCAAGGAGGCCAAGGCAGCGTCTTTGTGGAAATCGAACAGCACATATTATTCGGTTACAAGGTGCGAAGGAATGTCAGCAGGTCGGGCTGATCGCGCCATTGCTTTTGTCCTTCGGCACTGCCTTCCACTTCGCACGTCGCCAGCGCCCGCGCCTTTGTTTCCAGATTGATCTCGGCATAGATATTGGTCGTCTCCAACGAAACGTGCCCAAGCCAGCCGCGTATCGTATTGATGTCGACGCCGGCCTGCAGTAGTAGCGAGGCGGTCGTATGCCGAATCACATGTGGGTGCACATTCTTGCCGGCAAGCGACGGCGCGTTGGCTGCAGCACGGATAGCGCAGCGCTTGACCAATGCATGAATGCCGGAGCGCGTCATCGTCTGGTGGAATCGATTGAGGAACACCGGCGCGTCTGCGGCCCTCCCCTCGGACTGTGAGCGCAACGCATCGAGCGTGGATTTCCAGAGCGGGCAGCGGCGATGTCTGTTCCCCTTGCCGACGATGCTGACCGAGCGCGTGTGCCAGTCAACGTCGCCAATCTTGAGCTGCGCAGCTTCGCTTGCACGCGCTCCTGAGTTAAACATGAAGAGCAGTAACGCATGTTCGCGCTGCCCCTGCGCTGTATTGACGTCAGAGGCAGCGAGCAGGGCGTCCATTTCCTGCCTGCTAAGATAGCTGATCTCCGGCCGACTGGTTCTCTTGACGGGAATCAGATGAATCTGTGCCCACCAGTCGACGTATTCCGGTGCATGTTCGCCGATGAAACGAGCCAGCGCATGGATGCCGCCGAGCCGCTGATTTCGTGTGCTGACCGTACAGTGGCGTTGTTCTTCCATGTGCGTCAGGAACAGGCGGACCATTTGCGCGGAGAGATCATCAACGGTCAGGCGGTCGATCCGCTTGTTGACCTTGGCGGCCAGATACGGAAGCAACAGCATGAGCATGTCGCGGTAACTTCTTTGCGTATTGATGGCAAGGTTACGTTCGCCCACCAGATACTCGATCAGGAAACGCCGGATCCACGGACCCAGCAGGGATGAGTTATTCATGTTGCACCTCAAGGACGTAAGTTTCAAAGCGCGTGCTCGCTGCATTCAGCAACTCGGGCGTCAGGGTAAGGTAGCGTTGGGTGCCCGCGAGATCGATGTGGCCGAGATAGGTGGCGAGCTGCGGCAACAACAGTTGCAAATCCGCGCCGCAGCGATACCAGGCAATTAGCCGGTGCACCGCGCCTGAGTGCCGCAAATCATGCAGCCTCGGCTGGCAGGACGCACCACCTTCGCGTTGGATATTTGCCAAAGTGCGCTGTCGCTGAAAGGCTTTGCATACAGCTTTCTGGCTCAGGGGGCGACCATCGCGTAAGCAGAAGAACGGCGCAGCCGGCGCGTGCCCAAATCTCTGGTTGCGTTGCCGGGCATAAGCTTGCATTGCACTATTCAGATCTGCGCCTAACGGAACCAGCCTCGATCTGTAGAATTTGCTCTCGCGCACGTGCAGGACGGCTTCGTCGAGATTGACGTCCTGCATGGTTAGCCGCAAGGCTTCGCCATGGCGCAGGCAAGCGCCGTACAGAATCAGAATGAGTGCACGCAAAACGTATGCATCCAGCAGACCGTATGGACTGCATGCCGCCGACGCCACGTCGAGCAGGCGCTTTAATTCCTGCTGCGAATAAATATAGGGTGTCAGCGGTGGCGGCAATTTCGGACTGTAGCGAGGAAGCGGAGAAGCCGTGACATATCCACGCGAGAGGGCGAAACGAAACAGGCAGTCAAGTACTGACCTTCTCTTACCCCAATGGTTGGTCAGAGGCCTATTGCCAGTCAGGAAGTCGTGTACCTGTTCGACTGTGACCGACTCCACATCAATGTTGCCATCAAGCCGGTGGCAAAATGAGGCAAGCGTGGCCGCCTCAGAATTGAAGCGCATGCCCAACGCACGTTTGTGGCTAACGTATTGGGCGACAAGTTCGGAGAGCTTCATAGCAGACTCCCCAGATCGATTTCGGCCACACACCGCAGTCCGGTCAGGTCAACCTTCGCATAGGCTCTCGTCGACGAAGCGCTGCGATGGCCGAGATGGTCCCCGATCTCCTTCAGGGCAAAGCCGGCGTCGAGTAAATGCCGGGCGTTGGCGTGCCTCAGGCAATGTGCGCCACGTCGCGGGATATCGATACCAAGCGTCGCGAGACGCGAGCGGACAATGCTACTTACGCGTCCGGGTGATAGCGGTCGGATCGGTGCCTCGACAGACAAGAACAGCTCGCGATGGGCGCTTCGTGGACGCGCTTCCTTCAGGTAGCGCACAATGGCGTTGCCAACTGTCGCCACCAGCGGGTATTGCTGTGTGCAACGTTGCTTAGGACGATTGACATGAAGGATCTCGCTGCACCAGTCTATATCGTCCAGACGGAGCCGTACCACCTCGCCGCGCCTCAGTCCGTAGACAACCATCAGCAGGATCATCGCACTGTTGCGTAGATCGATAGTGCTCTCGCCGACAAAGCTGGCGACGAATCTTTGCACATCCTCCCAATTCGGCCCGAGCGGCAACCCCTCCTCTCTATACACCACTGGTGCTTCAATGCCCGATGCAACTTTGGTAGCCCACCCTTGTCCTTCTGCGTACCGGAAGAAATTGCGGAGCGTGCTCGCAAGCGCGTGCAATGAAGCTCTGCTCCAGCCGCGGTTACCTTGATACGCGAGGTAGGTGTCGACATCGTGGATAGTGAGAGCATCAAGTGCCCTGTCAGGGCGACAGGCCATTGCCAGAAAATGACCGATCTCATCACGACAGGTTGAAATCGTAGCAGGAGAAAGTCCTCGCTGGTCGCGCATGAAATCGACGTAGTGCTCGACATACCGAACAAATGGTTCTCTCGTGGGATGCCGTTCCTCCAGACACCCCAGAAAGCGCAGCCAGACCGTGGCGGTATGGATGAACAGAAGCCGCGAGCTGCGGGACTCGTTCGTGCGCTCACTTCGGAGAAGTCGAATCCGATGGTCAACCGCAAACGCGATTTCCTCGTGCGTTATTAACCGCGGCCGGGACATATCCATGCTCTGTGAAAAAACCAGCAGGATCCATGCGATCTTGCGGATCGACTTGGGCGGATAACCCAGTTCCTGACAATGTACGAGGAAGCGCTTCCTGGATTCCACGCAGGGCGCAAGAGTGTGGGCAGCAAGCGCATGCGGACGCGTAAAGAGAGTCTCAAACATGATATTCCCCCAATGTTGATTAGTGGAATATCAGTATCAGCCTGAAATTATGTCGTCATGGACGCGACAACCTGGTAGGCAACACAGGGGTCATTGGCGGACACTGCGACATATTTTTTACCACACCATACTCGTGATTATGGGCTCGAGCCCATAATCACGAGAACGGCAGCGTGGAATCCTCGCATCGCTACCTGAAGGAAGCGGTCGATCAGGCCTTGTTACTGCGCGGTCATCGGGATTTCGACGACCGGCCAGCCTATGACGAGTTTTTGCGCAGTGTGGTGATGCGCCGCAACCGGCGCAATGCCGCTGCGTTTCAAGTCGAGCGCACATACCTCATGGATCTGCCTGAACACCGTACCACCGACTTTGTTGAGGACGAAGGGCGCGTGACGCGCTGCGGCACTTTTACGGTGGATGGCAGCATCTACAGCGCGCCCTCACGCCTGATCGGGCATCGCTTGAAAGTACGACTCTACAGCGATCGGCTTGACTGCTATCTGTCGGGAGCGCTCGTGCACAGCACGGCGCGAGTCAGGCGTACGAGCACAGGTCGCGGGCGTGCGATTAATTATCGACATTTTATTGAGTCGCTCAAACGCAAACCCCAAGCCTTCAGGGGCCTCGTGTTTCGTGACGATCTGTTTCCGCGCGAGGCGTACCGCCGGACATGGGAGCGCCTGGATCAAGCACTGAGCCCGCGCAACGCGTGCAAGGTCATCGTGGGCCTGCTGGAGCTGGCCGGCAATTACGGCGTAGAGGCCGAACTGGCCCAGCGGCTTGAAGTGTTGCTGACACTCGGTGAGTTGCCCGATTTGGAAGCGCTCTTCGCACAATTCGCGCCGCGCCAGGCCGAATGTCCCATCGTGCTGGTCGAGATGCCCGACGCCTCGATCTACGACGCGTTGCTTGACGAAGAGGTGCTCGCATGAGCGCACCGACTTACGACACCGGCAGCATGGGACTGATGCTCAACGAATTGCGTCTGCCGACAATCGGTCGATTGTGGTCTGACTTCGCTCAACGTTCCGACAAAGAAGGCTGGCAAGCATCGCAACTGCTGGGCACATTATTCGAGCATGAATTAGCTGAACGGGCAAAACGCAGACTGGAACGTCATCGCGTCGAATCACAATTGGATCCGACCAAGACCCTTGCCACGTTCGACTTCAGCGTCGTGCCCATGGTATCGAAAGCACACGTCATGGCGCTGGCCACCGGCGATGCGTGGCTCGAGAAAGGTGCCACGATTCTCCTGTTTGGGCCACCCGGTGGAGGGAAAAGTCACTTAGGATCAGCGATTGGTCACGCCCTGATCGACGCGGGCTATCGGGTCCTGTGCACCCGCACCAGCGAATTGGTGCAGAAGCTTCAGGTAGCGCGAAAGAGCCTGCAATTGCCGTCGGCACTCGCCAAACTCGATCGCTTCGATCTGATTATCCTGGACGACCTGTCCTACGTCAGGAAGGACCAGGCTGAAACCAGCGTGCTGTTCGAGTTGATTGCCGAGAGATATGAAAGAAAAAGTCTTCTCATAACGGCCAATCAACCATTCTCAGGCTGGAATGACGTGTTTCCTGACCCTGGCATGACCGTCGCCGCCATAGACCGCCTCGTTCACCACTCAACGATCTTCGAACTGAATGTCGAAAGCTATCGGCGGCGCAACGCCAACGACAAACAGAAAGAGCGGCGGCGCCAATTACCCCCCGACGAACAAAATGGAGCGACAACTATAGCCAACTGACAGCGACAATTACCCCCGTCGACCGGACATCATAGTTGTCGCGCAGGTGGCCATCGTAGTTGACGCTATCCAGCGAAATGGGTGTAAATGGGTGTGAGAATGGATCGTCGGCACTGTCCTTCCGCCTTAGCGGCTCGAGCCAACGATTTCCGATTCAGAAATCCAGCCATGTCCCGTTGACGCCACTGTTTCGTAAGCGGTCTTCCAAGAGCGTCTAGGCTCGCATGCAGCGATTAGGGCTGGGTCGATTTGAGCGGTTGCATTTGGGTCGCCCAACGCCAATCGCCGTCAGGCAAAGACCGGCCAAGGGACATTCACGCCAACGTTGAAGCGGGTGCTCGGGCGGCCGCTCCGCAACTCGAAACGGCCATTCGCCAATGTTGTTTCAGGTCGGCCGAAACTAAAGGCGTAGCGGTGTGCAGGTATGAGACACTTCTCATGTCTGGCGATGGGGAGAATGCCCCCCAGCATCGGCGCTTCCCCTGAATTGACAATAGCATTGCCCACGATTGCGGAATTTCGGGAGCCCATCCTCTCTCTGTGAAAGAGGCGGCTTTTCTTCCTGACAACACGGGTGGCCTCAATGGCAGAGGATTCCGGGTACATGTTGGAGCCGCTTCGCGAGGAGGCAGACTTTACGCTCTACCGCGGCAGAGAACTCGGCAACCCGATGCCGATCCTGGCGCTGGCAGTCGCCGCTGAACAGCCGTCACCCCAGAGCCTCCGGCGGCTCGAACACGAATGGTCGCTCGCGACCGAACTCGATGCGGCATGGGCCGCCCAGCCGCTCGCGCTGACCCGTCACCAGGGGCGAGCGATCCTCATTCTCAAGGATCCAGGTGGTGAGCCTCTGGATTGGGTCATTGAGCAGCACAAGGGATACCCGCTCGATCTGACCCGCTGCCTACGCATCGCCATCGGTTTGGCGGCAGCACTTAGCCAGGCCCACCGGCAAGGCCTTATCCATAAGGACGTCAAGCCTGCGAATGCACTGGTCGACGACTCCGGTCACGTGTGGCTCACCGGCTTCGGCATCGCGTCCCGGCTCCCCCGCGAGCGCCTGCCGCCCGTGCCGCCCGAGGTCATTGCCGGCACACTTGCCTACATGTCCCCTGAACAGACCGGGCGCATGAACCGCTCGGTCGATTCCCGCAGTGATCTCTATTCTCTGGGTGTCACGCTTTACGAAATATTGACTGGCAGCCTGCCTTTCACCGGTTCCGATCCGATGGAATGGGTGCACTGCCATATTGCAAGACAGCCACTTCCCCCCGGAGAACGGACGCCAAACATCCCCGGTCCAGTCTCGTCCGTCATCATGAAGTTACTCGCCAAAACCGCCGAAGAGCGGTACCAGACGGCAGTGGGCCTGGAGCGTGATCTTCAGCGATGTCTCAAGGAATGGGAATCTCGCGGACGCATCGATGAGTTCCCGCCTGGCGAGCACGACACGCCGGACCAGCTGCTGCTTCCCGAAAGATTGTACGGGCGAGCATCCGAAATCGATACGCTGCTAGCGTCCTTCGACCGTGTCGTAGGCGGAGGCAGGCCGGAACTCGTTCTTGTTTCCGGCTACTCGGGTGTTGGCAAGTCCGCTGTTGTCAATGAGCTCCATAAACCGCTCGTCCCGCCCCGGGGCCTTTTTGCGTCAGGCAAATTCGACCAGTACAAGCGCGACATACCGTATGCGACCCTCGCGCAAGCCTTCCAGTCCCTCATCCGTCCAATCCTGGCGAAGAACGAAGAAGAGGTGAGCCGCCGGCGCGATGCAATCCAGGAGGCGCTCGGTCCGAACGGTCAGCTCATGGTGGATCTGGTCCCCGAATTGAAGCTCATCATCGGCGAGCAGCAGCCGGTCCCAGAACTTCCACCACGAGATGCGCAAAGTCGCTTCCAGCTGGTATTCCGTCGCTTTGTTAGCGTGTTCACGCGGGAGCATCCCGTAGCGCTCTTCCTCGACGATCTGCAATGGCTTGACGCGGCTACGTTGGATCTGATGGAGGATTTGCTCACGCATCCGGACGTGAAACGTTTGATGTTGATCGGTGCCTATCGCGATAACGAAGTGGTCCCCGCACATCCGCTGATGCGCAAGCTGGAAGCCATTCGCCGGGCTGGAGCGATAGTGCATGACATCGTACTGGCTCCTCTGACCCGTAACGACTTGGAAGAGTTAATTGGAGAGTCCCTTCATTGTGAACGGGGACGTGCTTGCCCGTTGGCGGAACTGGTCGAGGAGAAGACCACCGGTAACCCATTTTTCGCCATTCAATTTATATCTGCTCTCTTCGAAGAGGGATTACTCAGCTTTGATCACATCGAAGGGCAGTGGTGTTGGGACCTGAATCGCATTCACGCCAAGGGTTATACCGACAATGTCGTGGACCTGATGGTGGGGAAGTTGAATCGCCTGCCCATCGAGACGCAGAAAGCATTACAGCAGCTTGCGTGCCTCGGGAACAGCGTCGACTCCGCCATGCTTCGCATGGTGTACCAGGACTCGAGCGAGAAAATGCATGGACAGCTTTGGGACGCAGTCCGAACGGGCCTCATATTCCGCGCAGAAGATTCCTACCGGTTCCTCCACGACCGTGTGCAGGAAGCAGCGTACTCCCTAATCCCTCAAGAATTGCGGGCAGAGGCGCATCTGCGAATCGGCATGTTGATGGCCTCACACACGTCTCCAGACAAACTCGAGGAAGGGATCTTCGAGATCGTCAATCAACTCAACCGTGGCTCTCATCTGATCACGTCGATTGCGGAGCTTGAACGCATTGCAGAATTGAATCTCATCGCGGGTAGACGCGCCAAGATCTCAACGGCGTACGCCTCGGCACTCAAGTATCTTCACGCCGGACGTGGGTTGTTGACAGACGAGACCTGGGATCGCAACTACGACCTTGTCTTCCCGATCGAGTATCTGCTGGCCGAATGCGAAGTACTGACGGCTGATATGTCCACTGCGGAAAATCGGCTTTCCTTGTTGGCCGAACGGGCGAAAAGCGACCACGATATTGCTCTTGTCACACGTTTGCGCCTGACGCTCTATACAGCTTTGAATCGCAGCGACCGCGGCGTGGAGGTATTCACCGAATATCAGCGAGGTCGTGACAAGGACTGGCCGCCACATCCCACCGACGAGGAAGTATCACGGGAATACGAGAAAATCTGGTCTTTGGTGGGAACCCGACAAATCGGGGAACTCGTTGACTTACCCTTGATTACCAATCCGGATGTGCTCGATATTCTGGATGTTTTCACCGAGGTTGTGATGTCGGCGCAGTTCACCGATAAAAGCCTTCTTGCTTTCGTGCTTTGCCGGATAGTCAACCTCAGCCTTGAGCATGGCAACAGCGACGCATCGTGCTTCGCGTACGTAACGCTGGGTATGCTCATTGGGCCCCGTTTCGGGAACTATGAGGCCGGATTCCAGTTCGGCAAGCTTGGCTACGATCTGGTGGAGAAGCACGGCTTGCATCGCTTTCAAGCTCGCACCTATTTGTCTTTTGGGCACGGTATCATGCCATGGAGGCGACACGTCAAGGCAGGACGAGAGCTCGCGCGGCGCGCCTTCGACGTCGCGAACAGGATCGGCGACCTCATTTTTGCAACATATAGCTACCACCACTTAAACACAAATCTTCTTGCGGCGGGCGACCCTTTGGCCGAGGTGCAGCGTGAAGCTGAGACTGGCCTCGAGGCCGCGAGTAAAGTTTCGTTCGGTTTAGTCATACATGTCGTCACTGCACAGCTCGCGCTTATCCGGACACTCCGGGGCCTGACAACGAAATTCGGTTCGTTCAATGACAGTCACTTTGACGAACTTCAGTTCGAACGTCAATTGTCAAGTAATCCTCTTTTGGCGCTGCCGGAATGTCGGTATTGGATCCGAAAGTTACAGGCGCGTTTCTTTGCGGGAGACTATCGTTCCGCGATCCAGGCGTCGTTGCATGCCGACCCCCTCCTCTGGACCTCGCACTCCTTCTTTGAAGTGGCGGAGTATCACTTTTATGGCGCGCTCGCCCGGGCTGCGGCTTTTGATTCTGCAACCGGAGACTCGCGACAGGAGCACTTCGAGGCTCTGGAGGATCACTACAGGCAGCTTGCCATATGGGCGGAGAATTGCCCGGAGAATTTCGAAAATCGCGCCGCACTGGTGGGCGCGGAAATCGCCCGGATCGAGGGACGCGACCTCGACGCCATGCGCCTCTACGAGCAGGCGATCCGCTCCGCACACGCAAACGGCTTTGTGCACAATGAAGCGGTAGCGAATGAAGTTGCGGCGCGTTTCTACGCAGCACAGGCATTCGACAAGACTGCCCGTGCGTACCTGCGCGATGCCCGGCACTGCTATCTCAACTGGGGAGCGGATGGCAAGGTGAGGCAGCTTGACCAGTTGTATCCGCACATCAAAGACGAACAGGCGGCTGCGGGCTCGACGAGCACGATTGTGGCGCCGACCGGGCTTCTGGATCTGGGCACGGTGATCAAGGTCTCGCAGGCACTTTCGAGCGAGATCGTCCTTCCCAGGCTGATCGAGAAGCTGGTACGACTCGCGGTAGAGAATGCGGGGGCCGGGCGGGGTCTGCTGATCCTCCTTCGGGGTGGTGCGCAGGGCAGCGAGCCGCGGATCGAAGCGGAGGCGACCAGTGGACCGGGCAGGATCGAGGTTGCGGTTCGGCAGGCAGCCATCACGCCGTCTGACCTCCCGCAATCCGCACTGCATTATGTCATCCGGACGCAGGAGCGCGTACTCCTCGACGATGCCTCGGCCGATATCGTGTATTCAGAGGACGAATATGTGCGGCAGAAGCGCTCACGGTCCGTACTGTGCCTGCCAATCGTCAAGCAGGCAAAGCTTGTCGGCGTACTTTATCTGGAGAACAACCTGGCACCGTTCGTCTTCACGTCGGACCGGGTTGCCGTACTGCAGTTGCTGGCTTCGCAAGCCGCCATTTCACTGGCGAATGCCGCCCTCTTTACCGACTTGCAGCGCAGCGAAGCTTTCCTGGCTCAAGGGCAAAGGATCAGCCACACCGGCAGCTTCGGCTGGAGTGTTGCAAGCGGAGAGTATTACTGGTCGGAGGAAAGCTACAACATCCTTGAATATGATCGAGGTGTCCAGGCCTCGGTGGAACACGCATTACAACGAATGCATCCCGACGACCGGGATTCTGTTCGGCGGGGTCTTGAAGCGGCGATCAGGGAAAAGAAGGATTTCGATAGTGAACATCGTCTGATGATGCCGGATGGCAGAATCAAGCACGTCCACGCCACTGGCCGGGCGGTGAATACCGGCAACCTTGACTTTATAGGAGCCGTTCGTGACATCACGGAACGCACGCGGGCGGAAGAGGCTTTGCGCCAGGCACTGACCGATCTCGCTCGCATCAACCGGGTGACGACCATGGGAGAGCTCACGGCTTCCCTGGCTCATGAAATCAATCAACCGATTACGGGTGCTATCACCAGCGCAAACGCCTGCCTGCGATGGCTTGATCGCGATAAGCCGGATCTCGATGAAGTGCGCGCGGCTGTCACCAGAATTGTGAGTGACGGACGCCGCGCCGCCCAGATTATCGGCAGGATCCGCGCACAATTCGAAAAGGGCGCCCTGAATCGGGAGGTCTTTGGTGTTAGCGAGATTATTCGGGAAACCGTCGGCCTGCTGCGCGGCGAGGCAGTGCGCTACAACATATCGGTGCGAACGGAACTGGCAGTCGATCTTCCCCCGATCGTTGGAGACCGCGTGCAATTGCAGCAGGTCGCGATGAATCTGATCGTCAACAGCATCGAAGCGATGAAGGACGTTGATGGAATACGGGAAATGGTCATCAGGTCGCAACGGGCTGAAAAGGAGCAGATTCTTGTTTCAGTCAGTGATACCGGCATAGGGGTTCCGCCGCAGCTCGCGGAACAGATTTTCGATCCATTCTTTACAACCAAGCCCCAAGGCACCGGCATGGGGCTTCGCATCAGCCGTTCAATCGTTGAGTCGCATGGCGGGCGCTTGTGGGTCGCCCGCGTCCCTGGACAGGGTGCAACTTTTCAGTTCACCCTGCCCGCTACGGTTGCGGACCGTAGTTAATTAGTCCGACCTGCAAAATTCGATTTCGCTCGCGCACGCTCCCCAGTGGCCGATCGGTTGCCGTCGTACTTCCCCATCTCAGATGGTTGTGCGGAGCGCGAGCGAGATTTGTGGCAAGACGTTGAGCAGGCAGCGCAGCCACGCGAGAACAAAAAATACGGGCGCAAGCCCCAGGCGGACGATGGCGCGCAATAGCCAGCGCAGGTTGTAGCCCGCCGCGCACAACACTGCGTATAACGCGTCGCCGGTTTGCCCTTTGAGCCAGCACCGCTGCATGCCGTGGTCCTGCTTCACGTGACCGATAATCGGTTCGATTGCCTGGCGGCGTTTTAGCCACTTTCGTTGTGTAGTGCTTATCGTCTTGTGCTTGCCACGATGGATCAACTGTAAAAATCTGCGCTCGATGTCACGCAGCAATCGTCCGGGTATAGTGCGCTGGCGCTTGAGCACCCGGCGCAGACGCTTGAACTGTATCGCGTGCGCGTAGCCGCCTGCGCGGCGACGCAACTGTTTCCCCTCTCACTAGGGCGTGTTCACACTAATGGTTTTTACCTGTAAACTTCGGGAATGGAACTCACCGAAGCCCAATTTCAAAAGGTCGAACATTGTTTGCCGCGTCAACGTGG
>Ga0255336_101307_pt1 | contig 19061 bp, 14 predicted proteins | sample MeOH1_35cm_T3_17_FD_189102 | JGI IMG/M metagenome (GOLD analysis project Ga0255336, IMG submission 189102) | Sandy soil microbial communities from University of British Columbia, Vancouver, Canada - MeOH1_35cm_T3_179 | ecosystem: Engineered > Artificial ecosystem > Sand microcosm > Unclassified ...
CAATCTTCAGCATTACTCTAATCTAGCAGCTCCCTCGCGTTCGCATATCGCACAAATAAGAAGCGCAGCCCGCAAGCTGCGCCCATCGATTCTGCTACCCCATTATCCGCATTGATTCTGGTACCCCCGTCCGCATTGATCCTGGTACCCCCCGTCCGGGTTGATTCTGGTGCCCCACGTCCCGCCCGGCTTTATCGGGCTGACGTGGGGTAGTTGCTCTTGCCTTTGCTCTTGCCTTTGCTCTTGCCTTTGCTCTTGCCTTTGCTCTTGCCTTTGCTCTTGCCTTTGCTCTTGCCTTTGCTCTTCCAACCTCGCGAAACCTTGCCAACCTTGCCTTTGCCTTCTTCCTACCAGCCCCGAGTCTGCAGCAAGTCCGCCTCAGCGATCCCCGCCACAGCCAACCCCTTCATCGATCCCGTCATCTGCTCGCTGACTTCCGCCAGCACCTTCGGATCATTGTAGTGAGTCGTGGCAATCACAATCGCCTTTGCCCGCGATACTGCTTCTTGGCGCTCGCTGGGATTATGCAGATCCAGCGGAGTTGCTCCGCCCTTCATGAAAATCCCGCTGCCCACAAACACCGCTTCCGCGCCCAACTGCATCACCAGCGAAGCGTCTGCCGGTGTGGCAATTCCACCCGCGCTGAAGTTCGGCACCGGAAGCTTTCCCGCCTTGGCCACCATGCGAATCAATTCATAGGGAGCCTGGTGCGTCTTCGCCGCCAAGTACAGTTCCTGTTCGGTCATCACCGTGAGTTGCAGCATTTCTTTCACAATTTGCCGCATATGCTTCACCGCATGCACCACGTCTCCCGTACCCGCCTCGCCCTTTGTGCGAATCATGCAAGCGCCTTCGGCAATACGTCTTAGCGCTTCCCCCAGGTTCCGCGCCCCGCAAACGAACGGCGTCTTGAACGCGTGCTTGTCGATGTGATTTTCTTCATCGGCCGGAGTCAGCACCTCGGACTCGTCGATGTAATCCACGCCGAGTTCCTGCAAGATTTGTGCTTCCGCAAAGTGACCAATGCGAGCCTTCGCCATCACTGGAATGTTCACCGTGGCCATGACTTCTTTGATTACCTTGGGCGATGCCATGCGAGCCACGCCGCCCTCGGCCCGGATCATCGCGGGGACACGTTCCAGGGCCATTACAGCGGATGCCCCGGCTTTCTCGGCGATCTCCGCCTGTTCCGCGCTCATCACGTCCATAATGACGCCGCCCTTGAGCATTTCCGCGAGGCCGATCTTCAACCGCAGCCCATTGCCATTCGTGTCCGACATTTGTTTCTCCCGCTACCTGCTGATTTTGTTGAGCTTTGCTCACAGAACGCCAGAGAGTGAACGCGAATCCGCGTGCGCTGAACCTGTGAGTCGATGACGCTTATTCTAGCGCGTTCTGGGAAACCCTGCCCATACTCTCTGCCCCTCAATTCCGCACGAACAAAATCCATCGCCGAAAATATCTCGCTTTTGAAAATTAATTTATTCTTGCTTCGCCAGAGTTTCTGATGCATTGTTGACTCAATTCCAGCACGAAACTATATTTGCTAGTTCTCGTCACCTCCCGGTTCAAGGAGTTAATGTGGCTTCTACCGCTCCAACGACAAGTAGTACCCTGCCCAGGGGCGTTGCCCCTTTACGGGCCGGCACTGGAAATTCGTTCTTATGGCGTCGTCTCCAGTCGCTGACGGGTATCGTGCCCGTAGGCTTGTTTCTGCTCGAACACTTCATTTCCAATGCAGAAGCGACGAACGGCGTAGCTGCTTACAATGCGCAGGTAAAGTTCTTAACTGGTCTTCCCTTCCGCCTGGGACTTGAAATCTTCGGAATATTTATTCCGCTCGCATTTCACGCTCTCTACGGCGTCTATATCTGGTGGCGCGGCGAAAATAACGTCATCGACTATCCCTGGACCGGCAACTGGTTCTACACACTGCAGCGTTATTCCGGAATCCTTGTTTTTGCTTACGTCACCTATCACATCTGGTACATGCGATTCGGTGGAGTTCATCTCGTCGATCACTACGACGCGTCATTCTGGAAGGTTCAAAGCGAACTCTCGCATCCTCTGGCGCTCGCCATCTATGTGGTCGGAATAGTTGCCGCCTCCTGGCACTTCGGATACGGGCTCTTCCTGTTTGCGGCAAAGTGGGGAATCGTCACCGGCGCCAAGGCTCAGAAGCGAGCCCAGGCCGCCGGAATCGGTCTTTCCGTCCTGCTTATCCTTGTGGGACTCTTCACCATCTACGCCTTCGTAGCCAAATTCCCAACCCAGCAACGTAATCCGGCATGGGATCTGCCTGCGGAGAGCTCGGCTCCAGAACAGAGCCGCATTGTTCTTCCCTGTCTTCCAAGCAGCCAGGCAACATAGGAAAGGCTGAAGAGAGAAATTATGGCAACAAAGACTCCTAGAATCATCATCGTCGGCGGCGGACTTGCGGGCCTCTCCGCCGCAATCAAAGTTGCGGAAATGGGCGGCAACGTCGATCTCTTTTCCCTTGTCCCCGTAAAGCGCTCCCATTCGGTATGCGCGCAGGGTGGTATCAACTCGGCCAAGAACCTCAAGGGCGAAGGCGATTCAACCTGGGCTCACTTCGATGACACAGTCTACGGCGGAGACTTCCTGGCCAATCAAGCTCCCGTTAAGGCCATGTGCGAAATGGGGCCGGGAATCATTGAGCTTCTCGACCGCATGGGCGTTCCGTTCAATCGCACTCCGGAAGGATTGCTCGACTTCCGTCGCTTCGGCGGCACGCTCTTCAATCGCACGGCTTTCGCCGGAGCCACCACTGGCCAGCAGCTTTTATATGCTCTCGACGAGCAGGTGCGCCGCTTTGAATCCGAAGGCAAGGTAAAGAAATACGAGTACTGGGAATTTCTCTCCGCCGTGCTCGACTCGCAAAATGTGTGTCGTGGCATCTGTGCCATGGATCTGCGCTCAATGGAGGTTGTAACCTTTCCCGCGGATGCCGTCATCATGGCCACCGGTGGAGTGGGTGCCATATTCGGCAAGTCCACGAATTCCGTGGTCTGCACTGGTTCCGCGCAGAGCGCCCTCTATCAGCAGGGCGCGGCCTACGCCAATGGTGAAATGATTCAGGTGCATCCCACCTGCATTCCCGGCGAAGATAAACTCCGGCTGATGTCCGAGTCGGCGCGCGGCGAAGGTGGCCGCGTCTGGGTTCCCAGAAATCCAAAAGAGACTCGACCCGGTAAAGAGGTACCCGAAGCCGATCGCTGGTACTTCCTAGAAGAGAAGTATCCCAAGTACGGCAACCTGGTGCCGCGCGACATCGCCACCCGCGAAATTCACACCGTAGTGCATGACGATGGCCTCGGCATCGGTGGCCAGCCCATGGTTTATCTGGACCTTTCCCACATCGATCGCGCCACGCTCGATCGCAAGTTGGGCGGAATTCTGGATATCTACGAGAAGTTCATAGGCGACGACCCTCACGAAGTTCCCATGAAGATTTTCCCTGGCATGCACTACACCATGGGTGGCCTCTGGGTCGATAACGATCAGATGACCAACATTCAGGGCCTCTACGCCATAGGCGAGTGTGACTATTCGATCCACGGTGCCAACCGCCTCGGTGCAAATTCCTTGTTGAGCTGCATCTATGCGGGCTTTGTTGCTGGTCCACACTCGGTCAAGTACGCCCAGGGCGCCGGCGCCGCTCCTGGCAATCTCGCCTCCGCCTTTGAGAACGAAAAGAAGCGTCAGGTCGAGTCAAATAACCTGCTGCTGAATAATCAGGGCACGGAAAATCCGTTCAAGCTCTGGCGTGAACTCGGCGAGATCATGTCGAAAAATGTGACCGTCAGGCGCTACAACGACAAACTGCGGGAGACCGACGCCAAAGTGGTAGAGCTTCTTGAGCGCTACCGCAACGTCAATCTCAGCGACAAGTCTATGTGGTCCAATCAGTCGTTCCTCTTCACCCGGCAGCTATACAACATGCTGCAGCTTGCTCGCGTAATCACCCAGGGTGCCTTCCTGCGCAACGAATCGCGCGGATCGCACTACAAGCCCGACTTCCCCGAACGTGATGACGCGAACTTCCTGAAGACCACTAAAGCGTTCTTTGCTCCCGACGCCGACGAGCCGCGCTTCGAGTGGGAACCGGTCGATGTTTCGCTGATCAAGCCGCGTCCAAGACGTTACGACACCAAGTAGCACCGAGATCACGGCTTTCCGCTTCAAGGAGCGGAAAGCCAGAGGGTTTACAAACTCATGGCGAATAAGAGCATACTTTTTAAGATCAAGCGCCAGACGAATGCAACCAGCGAACCCTTCTGGGAGGAGTTCGAAGTCGCATGGAGACCTGGCTTGAATGTGATCTCGTTGTTCATGGAGGTCGCGGTCAATCCTGTGACGCGCGACGGCAAGCCGACAACCCCTATCAACTACGACTCCAACTGCCTGGAGGAAGTCTGCGGCTCCTGCGCCATGCTCATCAATGGCCGGGCTCGCATGGCCTGCTCCGCACTGGTGGACAACCTCGAACAGCCCCTTACCATTGAGCCGTTCTCCAAGTTCCCCGTCATCCGCGATCTCGTCGTCGATCGTTCGGTGCTCTTTGAGAACCTCAAGGCTGTCAAAGCCTGGGTTCCCATCGACGGAACCTACGCTCTCGGCGATGGCCCTCGGATTCTCCCGCAGGTTCAAGAACAGGCCTATCAGCTTTCGCAGTGCATGAGCTGTTGCTGCTGCATGGAAGCCTGTCCCCAGTTCAACGAGAGCACCGGATTTGTCGGAGCCGCCACCATTGCCCAGGCGCGCCTGTTCAACATGCACCCCACGGGTAAGGTGCTGAAGGATGAGCGCCTCGCTGCCCTCATGGGAGACGGCGGCATCCAGGAGTGCGGCTACGCCCAAAACTGTGTTGAGGTCTGCCCGAAAGAAATTCCGCTCACCAAGTCCATCAGCGACGTAGGCGGCGATGTCATGAAGAAGGCAGTTCTCGACTTCTTCCGCCTGTAATCTGGCGAAACTGGTTCGAATCTTCAGCGGGCGGGGGCGGGGAACTTCGGTTTCCCGCCCGTTTCTTACTTGTTTCGCGGGGCGGCAATATTACTGTTGCGTTTCTGGAGAAAACGGTTATACTGAGGTTGATCGAAATCTGGCTAAGTTTGAACGTACGCGATTTTGAGCTGGTACCGCCGAAAACCATCCGCGTTCCACTCTCAGTAGCATCCGATCTTCTCAGCAGGAAATTCAATACAAAAGAAAAAGGTACAACACAGTGGAACAAGGAACAGTGAAGTGGTTTAACGACGCCAAGGGATTTGGATTTATCAGCCGCCAGAACGGCGAAGATGTCTTCGTGCACTTTTCGGCGATTCAGTCGAACGGTTTCCGGAGCCTTCAAGAAGGCCAGGCAGTCCAGTTCAACGTCGTTAAGGGACCCAAGGGGTTCCAGGCAGAGAACGTACAGGTTCTGTAAGCAGATTGCAGATCGATTAACCAAAAGAGCCCGGGACTAACCTCCCGGGCTCTTTTGCGTCTTCCCCGCATTACTGAAGACACCACCGGTGCCCCAGGTTCCCCGCGCGTTCTTTGCGCGGATAACCTGGGGTAGTTGACTTTGTCTTTGCTCTTGCCTTTATTCTGCGCGAGCCAAGAACCCTCATAAACCATCGCCTCTTCCAATCGACCCCCAATCGACCCACCCCCTGTGCGCCCCGTCACAACCACCTGTGATAGAGTGCTTGGATTGTATTTCCGGCCCCACTTCAACCGACGGAGTTCCTCATGGCCACTGTTCCCGCACAGCACACCACGGAGACACCCAACCCACATCCCGGACCACAGCACGTCCAGCATGTCTTCCAGATCGCGTCCGGCATTCTCATAGCTGCCGCCTTCCACGCCACCCTCCGGTGCCGCATTCCCGACCAGTTGTCCCAGGGGCCCAAGAGCGTGGTCGAACTCGCGCGCACCTCGCAAGTGGATGAGCACGCGCTGCACCGCTGCCTCCGCGCCGTCGCCGCCACCGGAATCTTCACCGAAGTTTCCCCCGGAGTCTTTGCCAACACTCCGGCCTCTGAGGTGCTTCGTTCCGACCATCCGTCGCAAGCGCTCGACACCGCGCTCTGGATGTCCAATTCCTTCCATTTCCGAACCTATTCCGAATTCATGCATTCCGTGCGCACCGGCGAACCCTGCGTTGAGAAGGCATTCGGAATGCCCGTATTCGACTACTTCCCCACCGATCCCGAGTGCAACTCCGAGTTCAACAACGCCATGACCTCCATCACCGCCATGGTCGTTCCTGCCGTCCTCGACACCTACGATTTCGCCGGGTTGGGAACCCTCTGCGACGTCGCCGGAGGCCATGGCCGCCTGCTCACCAGCATCCTTCAAAAGCACACCGATCTGCGCGGCATCATCCTCGACCTCGACCACGTCATCCGCCATACACAAGAGCTCATCGCCACCTCGGGAATCGCCGACCGTTGCGAAGCCGTCTCTGGCAATTTCTTTGAATCCGTTCCCACAGCCGATTCCTACATCATGAAGAACATCATCCATGATTGGGAGGAGTCCAAGGCTCTGACTATTCTCCGTAACTGCGTCCGTTCCATGCGTGGCGACGGCAAAATCCTGCTCGTCGAAGCCATCCTTCCCGAAGGCGATCAGCCCCACATGGGCAAGGTAGTCGACATCGAGATGCTGGCCATGCCCGGCGGCCAGGAGCGCACCGCCAACGGCTACCGCGAACTGCTCGCCAAGGCCGGCCTGCGTGTTGAACGCATCCTCCCCAACGAGTCTCCCCTCTCCCTCATAGAAGCCGTCAAAGCCTGACCACGACTGTATCGGTGAAGTGAGAGCAAAACCGGTGCCTCAGGTTCGCCCGCTTTTGGCTAACCTGGGGTTTTTGACTTTGTTCTTGCGCTCCATGTTCTTGCTCATATTCCGTTCCAGGGTGCCCCACCTCTGCCCGTCTTTGGCAGAGGTGGGATTTACGCAAAGGTCAAACCACCTCTCTTGCTCGTCCCCCGTGCTTTTCTCCCCTTAATTCTTCTTACCTCCACTCCAGATTTGCTACTCTGAACTATGGCGCTCAACTCCACCCCGGCCGCGCTCCTCCGGCCTCGCGAGATTCCTTACAACTACACCTCCGCTGACGACCGCCAGGCCGTGTCCTTCCTTCTCGGCCCCGATACCGTCCGCACTCTCGACGAACTCCGTAGCGCCCGTGTCACCGGACGCTCCGCCCGCATCCTCATGCGCCTCTTTGGCGAGATCCTCATCCATCGCCGCAATCCATACTTGTTCGAAGAACTCGTGACCTCCGCCCCCCGCCGCAAGCGCTTCTTCGACAACGCCACCCGCGATCTCGAAACCATTGCCTCCAAAGCCGACGGCGACATCCGCGTCCTCGACATCCTCGCCCAGTGCCACGCCCTATTCGCGGCCTTCCGCGCCGATGTCGAGCAGGCCCCCGACCTCCGCGCCAAGATAAAGCGCGAGCTAGCCACCATCATCGGAGCCCACAACGTCCTCTTCGATCCTTTTACCCTCGTCTCGCACTCGACCGATGCCACCGACTGGCGGCTGCATCTGCCGCTCGCCGTCGTCACGCCAGACGATGAGGCGACCGTCGCCCCCTTGCTTCTGGCCATTGCCCGCCTCGGACTCAAAGTAGTCCCTCGCGGTGCTGGCACCGGACTCACCGGCGGAGCAGTCCCTCTACGTTCGAACTGTGTCGTAATCAACACCGAAAAACTCAACCACATTCGCGCCATCACCGAGCGCGACTTCCACCTTGCCGATGGAAGCACTGCCACGGCATCCCTCATGGAAGTCGAAGCCGGAGTCATCACCGAAAAGGCAATGGAGCACGCCGCCGAACACGGCATGGTCTTTGCGACCGATCCCACCAGCGCCTGGGCCTGCACTATCGGCGGCAACATCGCGGAAAACGCTGGAGGTAAGCTCGCCGTTCGCTGGGGCACCTGCATCGACAATCTAATCGAGTGGCACATCGCCATGCCTCACGGAGAACATTGGACCGTTCGCCGCGCCAACCACCAACTGCGCAAAATTCTGCCCCAGGACGTGGTGATTTTCGACGTATTAGATTCGCAAGGCTCCCAGGTAAAGCGCATCGAACTTCGCGGTACTGAGATTCGCAAGAATGGTCTCTGGAAAGACATCACCAACAAGGCACTCGGCGGTGTCCCCGGTCTTCAGAAAGAAGGAACCGACGGCATCATCACCTCGGCTACTTTCATTCTCTATCCCGAATACGCAGCCAAAAAGACGCTCTGCCTTGAGTTCTTCGGTCCCGATTTCGACGAAGCCAGCCGGGTTATTCTCGAACTCTCTCGCGCCTTCCCCTTCCCTACCGACGACACCGAGGTCTTGCTCGCGCTCGAGCACTTCGACGACGAATACATCCGTGCCATCGATTACAAAGTAAAGGCTCCCCGCGCCGAAACTCCAAAGGCCGCGCTCCTTATCGACATCGCAGGTAGTTCCGAATCGCAAGCCGCACGTGGCGTAGAACGCATACGCACTCTGCTCCACCGCCATCCCAACACACTCATCTTCGTAGCTCAAAACGCCGCCGAAGCCAAGCGCTTCTGGGCCGACCGCAAAAAGCTCGGTGCCATCGCCCGCCGCACCAATGCCTTCAAGATGAATGAAGACATCGTCATTCCCCTTGACACTCTTGCGGAGTTTGCGCGCTTCATCAATGCACTCAATATCGAAGAGGAGCGCCATACCCAGCTCCGTTTTGCCCAGCGCGCAGCCGACATCTTCACCGGCACGCAGACCAAGGACGACGCCGAGCAGATCGCAGCTAAGACTCCTGCCGCTCTCGCCCTCTGCGCCGAGTTCACCGAAGAGTTGCAGCACATCGAGGCCACCGTCCTCCGCGGCCTCATCCATCTTCAGGAATTCCGCCACGGACTCACCAAGCTCGCGCGTGGCTACCCTTCGATACTCGCCTCCATCGACCGCGCCTATCAGGAAGTACGCGACCGCCGCATCGTTCTAGCAACCCACATGCACGCCGGAGACGGCAACGTTCACGTCAACGTCCCCGTCCTCTCCAACGACCGCCCCATGCTGGAACGCACCGACCATGTGATCGACCGCGTCATGGAAAAGGTAGTTTCCCTTGGCGGCGTTGTATCCGGCGAGCACGGCATCGGCCTCACTAAACTCAAGTACCTCGAACCCGAGCGCGTCGCCGAGCTTACAGCTTATCGCCGCCAGGTCGATCCCGACGGCCTCATGAATCCCGGCAAGCTGGACGACTACGAAGCCCTCGGCCACATCTTCACACCGTCCTTCAACCTGCTCGAACTCGAAGCCCGCATCCTTCAGCACGGACAGCTCGAAGAGCTCTCCCGCAAGATTGCTCACTGTGTCCGCTGCGGCAAATGCAAGGTCGATTGCTGCGTTTATCACCCTGCGCGCGGCATGTTCTACCACCCGCGCAACAAGAATCTCGCTATCGGATCGCTCATCGAAGCCCTGCTCTACGACGCGCAACGCGAGCGCTCCACCCACTTCGAACTGTTGCGCTGGCTGGAGGAAGTCGCCGACCATTGCACTATCTGCCACAAGTGCCTCGCTCCCTGCCCCGTTGATATCGACACCGGAGAAGTCTCCATCCTCGAACGCGAGATTCTCACCGGTTGGGGATACAAGCACACGCCCGTGGCCACGCAGCTCACCCTGCAGTATCTCGACAGCCGTTCCCCGGCCTTCAACAATCTCTTCCGCACCGCCGTCGTCCGCATTGGCGGAGCCGCCCAGCGCGTAGCCGCCAAACTCGCCGCGCCCTTGCAGCCCTCCGAAGGCGCATCCCAGTTTTACCCTTTGCGCCTCCTGCGCTCCTCGATCGCTCCGGTTCCCTCGCAGACTCTTCGCGATGTCCTACCCGAATGCGAAGCCGACCAGGCCCTCGTCTTCGAGCCCCCCGCCAACGGCAACTCCGAGGAGCAGAAGACCGTCTTCTACTTCCCCGGGTGCGGCTCCGAACGTCTTCACTCCGACATCTCGATGGCTGTCATTCACCTCCTGCTCAAAACAGGAACTCGCGTCGTCCTCCCACCGCCGTTCCTCTGCTGTGGCTTCCCTGCCAACGTCAACGCCAAAGCCAGCATGCACGCTCGCATCGTCCTGCGAGACACCATCTTGTTCAGCCAGATTCGCGGCATGTTTGCCTATCTCGATTTCGACGCCTGCGTCATCTCCTGCGGCACCTGTCGCGAGGGCCTGAAGCACACCGACACCGCACAGCTCTTCACCCGCGTCATCGACGTCTCCGCCTACCTGCTCGAGCGCGGCCTGAAAACTTCCCAGGCGGCCAACTCACCCGTAGCCCCCATCAGTTCACAGGTGGCCCACATCCGCCCGCTTTTGGCGAATGTGGGAGAGCCGAACGGAGAGCACCAGCCCAACTACCTCTACCACGCCCCCTGTCATGACTCGCTCGACGGCAACGCCCCCAACGTTCTCAACGCCCTCGGCGGATTCGGCTCCGTCCAACCTGTCCCTCACTGCTGCTCAGAGGCTGGAACCCTGTCGCTCTCGCGTCCTGACATCACCGACTCCATGCTGCACCGCAAGCGCGAAGCCTTCCGCGACGTGATACCCGATGCGCACAAAGCAACCGTACTCACCAACTGTCCCGCCTGTGTGCAGGGACTCGGCCGCGTTCGCAATCTCGGAGTCGAACCATTGCACATCGCCGTTGCACTGGCTGAAAAGCTCTCAGGCCATCATTGGAAAACGCAGTTTCTCGCCCAGGCCATGCGCGCAACGGCGATAACTTTCTAACGTTTTCAGAAATCGCGCACCACGCGTGATGGCCTTCTGAGTTTCTATCTTCACTAAGTTTGAATCAGGGTAAACAAGGCAAGCGCTTCCCGGGTACTGAATAGTCAATCCCTGCGCACCCTACATAACGATTGACCAAACAGTCACCACATCCTCCCAAACGATTGTCTCTAAAGTCAATCCTGCTCCTCTAACCCGGGCAAAATCACCTTGGCGGATGACACACGTCACAGCCCGAATGGTAAGCCTAAAAGACAATGTTTCATCTGCGAAAGGATTCATACATGAGCACTTCTACCGTTCCTCAAGTGGGCGCCATGCTCACTCTTCCGGGAGATGCCGTTCGCCAGATTCTATGGCGTTTTGCCGACCGATTCGATCTACAAATGCTAGTGCAGTCGGCGCGTGCCGTAGCGCGCGGCCCCGTAGCACGCATGGTCGCCGCAGGAGAGCGCAACACCCATGAGTGGACTCCGGCCAAGAACGACATGATGATTGCCTTCGACAACGCAGGCATCACCGCTGCCTTCATGGAGCCTGAAGAAGGCGGATTCATCAGCGGGCCTAAGAACCTTGCACTGGCTCTGGCCGCCTTCGAATTGGCCTGGGTCGATGGAGGCGCGGCGACCGCGAGTTTAGCGGGGTTTCTTGCACTTGCTCCCATCCACGAACGCGGCACCGCCGAACAGTCGCAGCACTACATGGCTCTAGCTGCTCCCCCGCAGCCAGGCGAAAATCGCCAAACGATGCGCGGAGCTTTCGCCCTCACCGAGCCGATTCCATACGTCGGAGTTGATACCGGATTGTTGAGTGGACGCATGCGCATCGCTGAGTGGAACGAAGGCGAAGAGCCGATGCTGCAGATAGAAAAGCGCGGCCGCTTCATCACCAACATCGCCTGCGCCAACTTCGCTACTGCAGCCGTCGATTCCGGCGACGAACGCATCAAAGGCAGTTGCGTTGTCATCCTCGAAGAGACGGACGAAGGCACCTTCGACCGCGGCACGCCAACGAAAAAGCTGGTCCATCAACTCTCCTCCACCGGCGATCCAATCTTCAGTCTCAAGGTGCCCGCAAGCCGCATTGTTGGCGGCTATTCCGTGAAGAATGGCCAGATCGTTCCGAACTTTACGCACAGCGAAGTCATCGAAGCCGTCTTCCGCCGCACCCGGGTCACCGTCGGCCTGATGACCTCCGCAAAGCTCTTGTCCGCGGTCGAACCCGTGATCCGCTACCAGCGCAGCCGCTTCCGCGGTGCGGAGTCAATCAAGGAAGGAAGCCTTCGCTACGACATGGGAATTCAGCAGCGTGAAGACGCGCTGCAGCGCCTCGTCGATGTGTGGGCCTCCGGCGAAGCAAGTGCTGCTTTGGGTTTTGCGGCAGCACGGCTCTTCGACGACCTCGACCCCGTGGAGAAACAGAAGTCACATCTAATGATCGAGCGCGGCATTCAAGGCGGCAGAGCCGAGATGAAAGCTCTGCGTGAGAGCGAAGCTAGAGCATTGGAATTGTTGACCGGAAATCCGGTAGATGCGCGGCGCGCCGAACTGGAAGCCGATCCCCTGGTGGACTACGTTCTTCTGGACGCCGCTGCCAACGTACTGTGTCCCGCGACCAAGCTCTGGAACACCGGTCAGGGCGCGAACATGATGCGTGAAGCCGTAAGCCTGATGGGCGGCTACGGTATAACAGAAGACTGCCCCGGCTTCCTCGCCAACAAGTGGATGGATGCTCAACTGGAAGCCACCTACGAAGGCCCTGAGGCCGTACAGCGCCGCCAGTTAACCATTACCATGACGAGTGAGCTGTTCCTCGCGCAATTCCGCCGCTGGATCAAGGAAATGCGCGGAATCGCCTCCGAACGTCCCGGAACCGGCGCCTGCACACTGGCCACAGCGATGACGATGTGGGAGTGGACTCTGAACTACACGCTGCACTCCAAAGACGCCGATGGCAATAAGCTCTATCACGGACAGCGTCAGGCCGTAACCTTTGCATTGGCCGATGCATTGTGCTGGCTGCTGGCTTCGCGTTCCCAGGTTCTGGATGTGCAGGAACTGGAAGCACGCGGCGGCGATGATGCGGCTGTAGCCGAAGGATTGCCAGCCACGCTGCAGTTCCTTTCTGACCTTTGCCACGTGCAATCTGCGCGAGCATCCGGCGAAGTTTCCCGCATCTGCGCCGAACTGGTTTACGGCTACAACCGGCATCCGGCTTGGGACGCGGAGGGACACAAAGCCTGCTTCGAGAACGATGAGCTGGACGAGTACGAAGGCTTTATGCCAGGAATTGCCGCCTGCGCAACAGACGTCATCACTCACGGCATCCATCCCGTGAAGGCTGGTCCCTGCGCGGGTTGCGCTGGATCGGTGGAATTCCTGCAACTGCAGAACAAGCTCGCAACCTGCTTAACCGGATCTCGCCTGGCCAAGGATCGCGCCGCGGAAACCGTGGCTAAAGTTATGATCCCCGAAGCAGCGGACTATCCCGCATGAGCGAGCTGACGGTGCAAACGGAAGCCGCGCAAGTCGAACGCCCAGTGATGGACGTGGACATCGCGTGCGTAGGGTTCGGCCCAGCGATGGGCGGTTTCCTTACGACGCTGTCTCGCGAGATCACGGCCAATCCCGGAGAAGCAGCGATGGAGAGCAAGGTGGCTCTGGGCATGCCGCTGCAAGTGCTCTGCTACGAACGAGCCGATGACATCGCGGCTGGAGTGAGTGGTGTCGTCACGCGTGCTTCGGCCATTCGCGCCAGCTTCCCCGGGCTGAGTTCGCCGGAGATTCCGATGGCAGTCGCGGTTCAGCAGGAAAAGGTTCTATACCTGCTCGATCCGATTGGAGCAAGCCGTCGATCCGCGACGTTGCGCGCGGGCGATGCGGCGATCCGCGCGATGCGTCGTTTGCTTCACGTCGAGCATGATGCGCTCGATCTCCCTTACATACCGCATTTCCTGCAGAAACATGACGGACTATTAATGTCGATCGGCCAGTTCAATCAGTGGGTCGGTGGACAGCTTATGTCCAGCGGAGTAGTGCAGGTGTGGCCGGGGACTCCGGTGAACTCCGCACTCTTCGAGGACAAGGCCGTCACCGGCATTCGTCTTGCGGATCAAGGTGTAGATCGCAGCGGAAGTCCTGAGGCCGGTTACATGGCCGGCATGGACGTTCACGCCAGGTTGACCGTCGTGGGAGATGGTCCCGTAGGGGCGGTGGGCCGCGGCATCAACGAAAAACTTGGTATGCCGAATCGGCACGCGCAGCACGAGTGGGCCGTGGGCATGAAGATGGTTGTGGAGTTGCCAGAGGGCACGCCGCTTGAAGCCGGAACGGTATGGCATACATTCGGCTATCCAGAGCCAGAAGTTTTCGGCTTTCTTTATGTTCATCCGGAGCGCCTTGCCTCGGTAGGAATTTTCGTTCCCTCCTGGCTCGCGAATCCAACGCGTAATTCATACCGATACCTGCAACATTTCATGCAGCACCCGTATTTGTGGCGCTATCTCAAGGGCGGAACGATGCGTTCATGGGGTGCGAAATCTCTGCAGGAATCAGGTGCGAATGGCGAACCGTTTCTCGCCGGTGACGGATACGCACGCATTGGCGAGGGTTCCGGCAGCACGAACATGCTGACCGGCTCCGGTGTAGATGAAGCGTGGGCCACCGGAGTACAACTCGCCGAAGCAGTGGCAGAATTGCTGCGTGCGGGCAAGCCCTTCACTCGCGAAAACCTAGAGACCACTTACATAGGCCGCCGCCGCGACAGTTTCGTAGAGAGCGGCGCTCAGGCTGCGAAAGAGGCGCGGAACGGCTTTCATCATGGGGTGGTCCGCGGATTGATGGGGATGGCGCTTGCGGGCCTGTCAAATGGCAAGCTCTCGGTGGGCGCCAAGATTCGACCAGCACACAAGCAGATTGACTCTCTGAAGAAGTTCTACTCCCCACGTCTGAAGCCGGAGCAACTGCAAGCCGCTACCCACACGGCCGCAGCGGGCGGGCGGGCACTGCATGACGCCATCATGGATGCCTGCGGCTGGCCAGAGATTGAATACGACGGCAAGCTGCTGGTTTCGCATCAGGACGCACTGCTCATGGGCGGAAAGGTACAGGCCGCGCCCGGCTTTGCCGATCATGTTATCTTCCGCGATCCAAAGCTATGTGAACAATGCGAGGAACGAACCTGCATTTCGATGTGCTCGGGGCAGGCCATTACGCAGGGTGAAAACGCCATGCCTGCATTCGATCGCGAAAAGTGTATTCATTGCGGCGCGTGTCTATGGAATTGCATGCAATCCCCCGATGGGGAGAACTCCAACATTGACTTCCGCGCTGGTGCGGGTGGATTACACTCGGCAGAAAATTGACATTGTCATCTCACATAATCTGTACTCGAATCAGATTCAGAAATATTAGGACTCAGAACTCATGGCAAATAGTTTTCACATTGTGGTCTGCGCCAGCATCGTTCCCGATCCTCTGCAAACGTTGGAACCAGCGGCAGGACCGAACGGTCCTGGATTAAAGAATGAAATGATGCTGCCGGCGGTGCTTGATCCGTGGGCCGCATCGGCGCTATACGAGGCCGCAAACCTTGCATCCAAGCAGCCCGGGAGCAAGGTTTGGCTTGTTAGTCTGGGACCAAAGGCAAAGTTGCAGCAAGTGATGATGACCGTTGCTCAAAAGGTTCCATTTGAGCTGGTCGCGATTGACGGACCGCTCGGCGGATTTACAGATGCACACGCTACCGCCGCGGCCCTGGCCGACGCCATTGCGGCAATTCCTGGACTCGACCGCGAACACCTGCTGGTCTTCGGCGGTTGGGAATCGGCGACGCGCGGCGCTTCTGTGACCATGCAGGTCATCGGCGAACGGCTCGCCATCACCGACCAATTCCAAGGCGTTGACCGGATCGCGGTGAATGACGACGGATCCTTCGAGGTACTTGAACGCGTAGAAGGCGGCAAGCACCAGGTTTCGATTTGCACGAGCACACCTGCAGTGCTGGGTTGGGCGACGGGTAACCTGCCCGAACCGCGCAACAGCCCGCAAGTCGGGATGGCGAACATGCGTGGAATCATGCCTGCGTTGCAGAAAGCAAAGAGCGCAAAGCTGGATGCCAATGGGCTGGCCTACATATCGGTCAGCCTGCCAAAACAGCGGCGCGAGACGCGCCTGGTGAAAGATATGCCCGAAGACGAGATCGCGCGCGAGATCGTGGAATGGATTGCGGAGTAAGCCATGGAAAAGATTCTTGTATTGACACATGTAGATGAATCGGGAGTTGCTCTGACCAGGGCGTCGCTGGAATCCGTTGCCGCTGGCGTGGAATTTGCTAGCGCAGCCTCTGCCGCGCTTGTCATCGGCATCCTCGGAGCAAATACCGAAGCGGCAGCACACTCGGTTGCCGGTGCTGCTAAACGCGTACTGACCGTTTCAGGGGAGGCGTTTGCACAGGCCCGCTATGCGAGCGATGCCGCTGCATGCGAAGCAATGTGCCGCGCGGCAGAAGCGACAATGGTATATGCACCGGAAAGTTCGCGATTCGCGCGCGTGTTGCCGGGCGTGGCCTATCGTCTGGGAGGCTTCGCGGATACTCATATCACCGCGCTCAGCAAGGGAGATTCCCTGGCGGCTACTCGATGGTTCTATCGCCAGCGCGTGGAGGCGGTGCTGCAGCGAACAACGCGACCATGGTTTTTGCTGCTGGAGGGTGGAACGCGTGAGCCCTGGGCGGCCAAGACCGAGACGGTTCAGGCGGAAGAAATCGCGGTGACTTTACCATCTTTACGCACAAACGTTCTCGGTATTCAGGCGCCTAAGCAGGACGAGCAGACCATTCGCCCAGAGGCGAAGGTCTTGCTCGTTGCCGGTGCGGGATGGACGAAGAAGCAGGCGGATGGGCAGGTTCACTCTGCCGAAGCAGAGCAGCTAATCTTAGGCTTCCTGCACTCCACGGACGCTTCGCTGGGCAGCAGTAAATCACTGGCTGACCAGAGTGGCGAAGATCAGCAGGTTTTGAAATTCATGACGCACATGAATCAGATCGGGCAAACCGGCTCAACTCCTCGACATGCAAAAGGGCTATCCACTTGCTGTCACGGCGAAGAGCCTCATGTGGTAGGCTGGCGATTCATCAACGACCGTCGCGCGATAAGTCTGGACGCAAACTGTGGCTGGTCGCGCGGCAAGGCAGACGTGGTGTACGTTGCGGACGCCTTCAAGGTAATGCCGAAGGTAAACGCGTTGCTGGCGGAGAAGAAGTCGTAGCGTGTATCTTGGCTGTCAAGTTATCGAGCGCTGTGTCCACCACACGGCGCAACTCATTTTAGATGAAGGCCCTCATCAGAGATGTTGCAGTCGGCTCAGTCGTGAAAAGACCCAACTTTACTCTTTCTCTGATGTATGAAGGTGCGCAGTAAGATACGAGCTACGCGAAACAAGCTGCCTGATTTATGGAGGAATTATGCTAGCCAGCTTTTCTGTCGTCCCGATGGGGACGCACGACGGAGTAAAGGGTCTGGTTGCCGAGGCCTTGGCAATCGTGGACGGTTCGGGCCTTCCGTACAAGTTGGGAGCAATGCACACGACGATTGAGGGCGACGAGGCAGAAGTAATGGACGTCATCTTGCGTTGTCACCGGAAGATACTTGAACTGTGTCCGCGAGTGTTGACCAGTATCACGCTCGACGATCGCAAGGGAGCCACGGGAAGACTTGAAGGAAAGGTGCAGGACGTGGAACAGGTTCTTGGTAAACGGCTGTCGCGCGAGTAAGCGCCTCGTAACTCAGTTCTATGGTGTGGAGAATGTTCCGCGAAGACAAAAGTTTTACACAGAAGACAGACTCAGGAACGGCGAAGCTTTGGTAGTATCTACTTGGCTTAAATATTGAAAGTGAATTTCAATATCATTTACACCGTTTCCCTGCTTTCACCTTCTTCGGGAGAGCAGGTTTCAGGAGGATGTCTCTGTGAGTACTCTCACCTCAGGAAGACGCAATCGATGGGCCTTCCTTTTTATCACCGTTTTTGCTGTATTTCCATTCTTTCAAGCTGCACAGCTCGTGGCACAGGAACGGCCCTACTTCATGACTTACACCCATGATATGGAAGAACCTGGCAATCTCGAAATTGCATTCAAGGGAGTGACCGGCAAACCGCAGCTTGCAAACCGCTTCACCGCGGCTGCTCTTGAGCTGGAATATGGGGTCAACGGGTGGTGGACAAGCGAGTTCTATCTCGACGGACAATCGACCCAGCATGACAGCACGATATTCACGGGCTACAAGATTGAGAATCGCTTTCGTCCGCCCATGCGGGAACACTGGATCAATCCTGTCCTCTACGTGGAATTCGAAAACATCAGCGCAGACAAAACATTGCGCGAGATCATGGGCCATGATGGCAAGGACGACTTCATTGATCCCAATGGAGAATCGCGGATCGAAAAAAAACGCGAAATCGAGCTGAAGCTGATACTTTCCAGCAATTTCAAAGGCTGGAACGTCGCCGAAAATATTATTGCCGAAAAGAACTTGACGAACGAACCCTGGGAGTTCGGCTACGCACTGGCGGCGAGCCGTCCATTGAAATTCTCGGCTAGCGCTCATCAGTGTGCTTTCTGTGCTGAGAAGTTTTCGGCAGGCGCGGAGATGTACGGAGGACTGGGCGACCGATACTCATTCGGCACGCACCTGACTTCCCAGTACCTCGGTCCTACGGTCAATTGGACTTCGCCTGGTGGCACGACAATTTCGTTCTCGCCAAGCTTTGGCTTAAATGACTACAGCATTCCGCGGCTTTATCGTTTTGGAGTATCGTACGAAATTCCTCAAATCCTGAGTGCATTTCGCAAAGGCGGTGCGCGATGAAGAGAATCCTCCGCATTCGTCCCTTCCCACTGTTTCTGTTGTCTGTGGCGGCCCCAAGCCTTCTGTGGGCAAGCACGCTGTGGATTAACAAGGTTCCCGCACGCGAGCATGAACGCGTGAACCCGATAGTCGATAGCGCGGAAGCTAAGGCGGCGGGGCAATTACTTTATGACGATCACTGCGCAAAGTGCCACGGAGATGATGCGGCGGGGAGGGGCAAGCGTCCTTCCCTGCTGACGGATCGCGTGCAAAATGATGCGACCGCTGGTGATCTCCACTGGCTGCTGGTAAACGGGAGCCTCCGCAAAGGAATGCCGTCCTGGTCGCGATTGCCTGATCAGCAGCTCTGGCAAATTGTCTCTTATGTGAAGTCCCTGAAGCGGTGAAT
>Ga0255336_101308_pt1 | contig 19058 bp, 18 predicted proteins | sample MeOH1_35cm_T3_17_FD_189102 | JGI IMG/M metagenome (GOLD analysis project Ga0255336, IMG submission 189102) | Sandy soil microbial communities from University of British Columbia, Vancouver, Canada - MeOH1_35cm_T3_179 | ecosystem: Engineered > Artificial ecosystem > Sand microcosm > Unclassified ...
CGTTCCAGTCGCAACTGGACGAATACTGCAGATGGGCGACGCGCGAGCGCGGCCTGAGCGAATCGACCATCAGGCTTTACCACCGTCACGTGAAACGGTTTCTGCGTTGGTATGAACTGCTTGGACGGCCGTTGTCTCGCATTCTTGTCAACGATGTCGATGCGTATCTTTCCGTTGGAAGCGAGCAAGGATGGGAGCGTCTCACCATTCGCAGCGTGGTCAATGCACTGCGGGCGTTTCTGCGTTTCGCCGCCGAACGTGAATGGTGCGAGCCGCACGTGGCAGCAGCCATTCGAGGGCCGCGGATTTACGCTCTGGAGAGACTACCCTCCGGACCGACCTGGGCAACTGTCGAACGTCTTTTTGCAGGACTGGATCCGAATCATCCGAGGGACGTGCGAGACCGGCCGATCCTGATGTTGTTCGCGATCTATGGCATGCGCACGAGTGAAGTGGCGCAGCTTCGGCTCGACGATATCGATTGGGATAGCGATCAATTGCATGTGCGCAGGGCCAAGCGGCGTGAGCCACAGGTTTATCCGCTCCTTCCTTCGGTCGGCAAAGCTATCGCGCAATACCTGCAAACGGTCCGCCATGCATCCACCCACCGCCAAGTGTTCTTAACCCTCGTGTCACCTTACGCTCCACTGTCATTGGGTGGGCTCTATTCTTTGGTCTCCCGCAGATTGATGGCGAGAGATGTGCATTGCGCGCATCACGGACCGCATGCACTACGACACGCTTGCGCGGCTCGTCTTGTCTCCGAAGGATTGTCCCTCAAGGAGATAGGCGACCATCTGGGACACCGCAGCACTGCCGTCACCCGTATTTATGCGAAGGTCGATCTGCCAGGCTTGCGCGAGGTAGCGGCATTTGATCTTGGAGAACTGTCATGAGACTCCACGATCTGGCTGAGGCCTATATCGACTATGAGCACGCGTTGGGTTTGCGCTTTCGCTCGGACGCCAAGGAACTCCGATCCTATTGTCGCGCGATGCGAGACATCGCTACCGAAGAGGTAAAGCCTGAAGCTGTTCTCGCATTTATCGCCGGGCGTGGACCGGTAACCGCCCGTTGGGTGCAAAAATATCGAATCCTCGGGCGCTTCTATAAGTATGCAATCGGGCGCGGTTTCGTTTCGACGTCCCCGCTGCCGAATCAGATTCCGAAGCTTCCGCCCCCGTTGACGCCGTACATCTATTCCGTCGACGAGCTACAGCGCTTGCTGATGGCCACCAACAGCTTGCAGACGCCCCAGTCACCGCTGCAACCGGCGACCATGCACACCTTGCTCCTGCTTCTCTACGGTACGGGGATGCGGATCGGGGAGGCGCTTTCGCTCACGATACAGGATGTTGACCTGCAGAGCCGCGTATTGACGGTCAGGGACGCCAAGTTCTTCAAGACGCGACTGGTTCCAGTTGGCCCCCGATTAGAAATAGTTTTGGAGGACTACGTTTTGCACCGCCGTCGACTCCCTTTGCCCGCGGGTGAAGCCTCAACTTTCTTTGCTACGCACACAGGTCATCGTCTGCAATATACGTGGATCGGCCAGCAATTTCGCCGCGTACGGAAGGCCGCGAACATTAGCCGCGAAAGCTCCGCACGTTACCAGCCACGCATCCACGACATTCGACATACGGCGGCCGTCCATCGGATTATTGCGTGGTATCGAGCCGGCGCTGACGTGCAACGGTTGCTGCCGCAATTGGCGACCTACCTCGGGCACGTTGACATCGGGTCCACGCAGCAGTACCTCAGCATCACAGCGGAATTGCTGCGTGAGGCCAGTCTGCGCTTCGAGCGCTATGCTCAACCGGAGGTGCACCATGCGTGACCAAACACTGATCGGCCCTTGGGTCCGCCGTTTCCTGATGGAATATCTTGTCACCGACCGCAATCTGGCTCGTAATACGCAGCTCAGCTATCGGGATACGCTCGTCCTCTTGCTTCCATACTTGAACAAAGTCAGCAAGAAACCGCTGGATCGCCTGACGATTGACGACCTCTCACCATCGCTGTTGCGTTCCTTCCTCGAGTATCTGGAGAAGGAGCGCGGCTGCAGCGGCGTCACTCGCAATCTGCGTCTCGCGGCGATTCACTCGCTCGCCAGGTTCATCGGTATGCATAGCCCGGAGCATGTGGCCTGGTGCTCCACGATACGCGCAATACCGTTCAAGAAGACGGAGACGGCGAAGTCCACGCTGACCTACCTGGATAAGCCTGAAATCGATACTCTACTCAAGACACCTGACCTGCGTACGCCACTGGGGACGCGCGACTACGCTTTGTTGATATTCCTCTACAACACTGGAGCGCGCGTCGACGAGGCTGCCCACTTGACCGTGGGCGATATAACCTGGGGCGGCACTCCCGCAGTCCGCCTGATGGGCAAGGGCAATAAGACACGCTGGTGTCCTATTTGGACACGTACTGCTGACGTTCTGAAACCGCTCGTCACCGGACGTGCTGCTCAAGACTTTGTCTTCCTTAACCGACTCGGCCACCCGCTAACGCGTTTCGGCATCTATAGTCTCGTCCGCCGCGCCGTTGCACAAGCGAGTCAGACCTTGCCATCGCTCACGCAGAAGCTGGTCGGCCCGCATTGCATTCGACATTCGTGTGCCGTCCATATGCTCCGTTCCGGCGTGGACATCAATACCATTCGCGCCTGGCTCGGACATGTCTCCCTTGACACCACACACATTTACGCTGAGGTTGATCTGGAAATGAAAGCACACGCCCTTGCACGCTGCGATTTCCCTGACGGGGTGCCAACCAAACCCTGGCATACCGATCAGGGACTCATTGCGTTCCTGAAAGCGCTCTGACGGTTACCCGGCAAGAACTATGTTGCCGCCCTTCGGGCGGCAGCGGCCTTCTTTCCGGGCTTCTACATGGTCGCGGCAACATAAATTCGGCCAACACATAGTCATAGACATGTTTTATAAAACATGTCTATGACTTCCCGGCTGAGCACTGGCAGCATTTGCGAACGACCAATGCGATTGAGTCGACGTTTGCCACGGCACGTCACCGTACTACGCGTACGCGCAACTGCGTATCGCGACCCACCTTCCTCGGTCTGGCATTCAAGCTGATCGAGGAAGCCGAGAAAACCTGGCGCCGCATCAACGGCCCCGAACAGATCAAGCTGTTGCTGGAGGGCATTGCATTCAAAGACGGCGAACCGGTGCAAGACGATCGACCGGATCAGCAGAAACTCGCCGCTTGAAATCGCCGCTCATCAAACTGTCTGTACACCAGTCTTGACCATATCTCCTGCTCTGCGCAACCGATCGATTGAACGCTCATGGTGTCGACATCGAACCATGCCTCCCGGTCTATCCCTTCCTCACGCAAGGGACGAACAAGTTTCTATAGCGCGGGGATTTTATGAAATAGTACGATAAGACGAGTGGGCTGTTAGATCTCAAGGCGCCCACTTATACCTCAACATAATGAAGAGCTATAACCATGTTGTTGTTCCTTATGACCTTCGTGCCATTCCTTCTCATCGGTTGTAATCTGGTTTGGGGGATTCTTGACTTTGCTTGGGTTGCCCGTTCGCCGTTTCGCATCGCCGCCGTAGGGCTGTTTACATGTGCGTCGGGATTTTTCATCCAAACGCAGGTTCATCACACTGAGAACCTTCCCGCATGGTTTATACAAAAAATCCCCATCTTCTCGGTTGATCATGCCGTGCTCGCTTTTTTTGACAAACTAGTCGACGTGGTGATCTACGCCGCCGGTGGAGGGATCGTTGCATCGGCACTGTTCCTTCGAGCGCAATTGCGTTTCGAGCAAGAACGGCGCGAGCAAACTGAAATCAAGGAGCACAGCAATCAATGGATTGTGAAGCTTGAGCGTGATTTGAAATTCGTTGAGGCCGATGCTCGCATTGAGGGGATCGACAACGCGCAGCGAAGACGTAGCGCTATCCTGAGGACGTTGGGTCGGTACGAGAAGAAACTCGAAAGGGCAAACCGTATCTTGAAGGCTATGGGGAGTAGCTCTTGAACGAGGTAGGGCTTGATCCTCTACAAGCGGGTTCTAGTATTGCCAGTTTCTATAATATTGGGAATTTTATGACACGGTGCGACCCGAAGGCTGCAGGATATCAACGTCCGTTGCGCGCCTGAAGCCGTCCTTGCGATGACCGAAGTCCGAATGACGGCTCGGGGTCGAGCTTGTGTGAAAACACGCTGATCGCCTAAACTGGATTAACTCATTCAGCATGGGTGATCGGATGAAGCGATTCATAGAAGGTGAAGATCGCAAGCAGGTGACGCTGCTTCCAGAGTGCCTCGATGACTTCGTCGCAGAGGACAAGCCGGTCAGGATTATCGAGGCGTTTGTAGAAGAGCTTGACCTTGCATCACTAGGCTTCGATGGAGCAATGCCGTCGACTACAGGTCGCCCGTCCTATCATCCAGAGGTGCTGCTGAAGATCTATATCTACGGCTATCTGAACCGGGTCCAGTCGAGCCGCCGCCTGGAACGTGAATGCCAGCGCAATGTTGAGTTGATGTGGCTCACCGGCCGCCTGGCGCCGGACTTCAAGACCATAGCTGACTTTCGTCGTGACAACGGCGTTGGCATTCGCAATGTGTGTCGCCGCTTTGTGATGCTGTGCCGTGAGCTGAAGCTGTTCTCGCAAGCGCTGGTCGCCATTGACGGCAGCAAGTTCAAGGCAGTCAATACGCGCGATCGCAACTTCACCGAGGGTAAGGTCGACAAGCGCCAGAAGCAGATCGAGGAGAGCATCCAGCGGTATCTGAACGCGCTGGAGACAGCCGATCGTACGCAACCCGCTGAGCTGGAAGCGAAGACCACTCGATTGCAGGACAAGATCGCGCGCTTACGCGAGCAGATGCGAAACCTCGATCAGATCAAGGAGCAACTCAAGACGCAGCCTGATGGCCAACTCTCGATGACTGATCCCGACGCGCGCTCCATGGCGACGAGCGGCAAAGGCTCGGGAATGGTGGGCTACAACGTGCAGGTGGCCGTTGACGCCAAACACCACCTCATCGTGGCTCACGAGGTCACAAACTCTGGCAGTGACCGGGCGCAGCTTAGCCCCATGGCAAAAGCTGCGCGCGACGCGATGGGTAAGACCAGACTGCGGGCAGTCGCCGATCGTGGCTACTACAGTGGGCCTCAGATCAAGGAGTGCGCCGATGCGGGGATTGCGGTCATGTTGCCGAAGCCGACAACATCAGGTGCGAAATACCATGGCCGATTCGACAAGGCCGACTTCATCTACATTGGCGGACTCACCGGCTCGGCTGAGCAATACATGCGCCTGATAAGGTTGAACGTCGTCTTTGGGCAAGCCCATATCAACTGCCCCGAAGGGCGATGTGCTGTAACCTGTGTCGTAAGCGGTCCGCGAAGGACACTCCTCGGACTGGAATAGATTATGCCGAGACGTCCCTTTCAGGCTTGCCGAGGTTCCAAGGCAACAATGCCTCGTAGTCGTCGGCGGTCTTGGCATAGGGCAGCGCCGTAAACAGGTCGACCAGATATCGATAAGCGTCGACACGATTTGCGACACACGTTTGAACGAGCGAGTATAGGTTCGCACTCGCTTTGGCACCGCCCACCGAGTCTGCAAATAACCATGAGCGGCGTCCGATTACAAATGGCCTGATCGAATTTTCGCAGGGATTATGCCGACTCCCGGATTATGCCGCGTCATAGCTACCCATGGTGCCGGGCATGCCTTCAAGTGACGGTTGAGTCGGCATAATCCGTATGATTTCTCTAGGCTGGCTGTCACGCTGGCCGGGAGAAATCACATGAAGGCGAGAAACTCAGTCGGCGTATCCGACGGACTGCCGGCCCGTCACGTTGATGCATTTCTTGACCGTCTACGGACGGCGCGATATTCCGAAGTCACGCTTGGCAAGAAGCGAAGGGTCTTGGCAGCCCTCTCTCGGTGGATGAAGAGCCAGAACATAGACCTAGCCCATCTCCACGAGTCTGCAGCTGCTTTGTTCATGAAACGCCTGAGCAATGCACCGGCTCCCCGTGTTCAGTTTGAGCTTGCGGTATTACGGCTGTTTCTTGTCTATCTACGTAACGAAGGTATCGTGCACCAACCGTCGGTAAACTGCCCGTCGGCGGTCGCCGATATCCACAGCCGTTACGTGGATTATCTGAGGCAGGAACGTGGACTTGCAAAGAACTCAGTGTTCGTCTACGGACCGTTCATTCGCGACTTCCTCGACAGCCAGGATGCCGGCAACGGCAGCATATTGTCCGATGCATTTGACGCCGAAACGATTCGAAATCACTTGCTTGCTCGCAGTAGAGGTCGGTCCGGCGAGTACATGCGGCTCATGGCGGTGGCCCTCCGCTCGTTTTGCCATTTCTTGTTTCTGCGTGGCCATACGCCACGTGACCTGTATGAATCGGTACCGACGGTCCGCAAGTGGCGGCAGTCATCCGTGCCGACGTTCCTCACGCCTGAGCAAGAAGAAGTCATCATTGCCTCTACCGACCGATCGACCCCGTGCGGGCGCCGCGACTATGCCATCTTGCTGTTGTTGGCTCGGCTCGGTTTGCGTGCCGGAGAAATCGTCGCACTTGAGCTTGGTGACATCCGCTGGCGTTCAGGAGAACTCGTTATACATGGCAAGGGCCGAATGGTCGAACATGTGCCGCTCATATCCGATGTCGGGGAGGCGCTCGCCGTCTACCTTCAAACAGATCGCGGTGCAAGCGCATCCCGACGGGTCTTCCTGCGTATGTGGGCGCCGCGCGTTGGCCTAGCGGGTCCAGCGGCAATTGGCCATATTGTCCGTCTAGCGTTCGTTCGGGCCGGGTTCCGCCCCGCATGCCGCGGCGCCGCACACCTGTTCCGCCACGGTCTGGCGACTATGATGATTCGCCGCGGTGCGTCAATGGCAGAAATCGCCGAGGTTCTGCGGCATCGCTCCCAGGACAGTACCGCAATATATGCGAAGGTCGCGTTCGAGGAACTGCGTGGTGTGGCGCGGTCCTGGCCAGCGACGGGAGGTGCATGATGAGTGCGATCCGCGATTCCCTAGCTCAGTATGTGGCCGTCCGCCGGGCTCTCGGGGCCACATTTTATGAACCAGCATTAGCATTGAATCATTTCGTTGATCTCCTCGAACGTGAGGGGGCCGAGTTCATCACCACCGATCTAGCCCTGCGTTGGGCGATGGCGTCCAAGTCTGTCGAACGCGCCACATGGGGCCGCCGCCTCTCCCAAGTAAGGGGATTTGCCAAATGGATGATCGCCCTTGACAGCAGGAATGAGGTTCCTCCAGCACGGCTATTGAGTGCTCGCCGGCGGCGCAATGCTCCGCATATTTATACCGAACAGGAGATCCGCCAACTCATGGCCCATGCTGCGCAGTTGCATTCGCGAACGGGCATGCGAGCAACGACGTATACAACGCTTATCGGGCTTCTTGTAGCAACGGGCCTCAGGCCAGGTGAGGCCATTAGGCTCGACCGGTCCGACGTCGACCTCGTAAGCGGGGTACTCTCCATCCGGGAATCGAAGTTAGGCAAATCGCGCTTCGTTCCTATAGAGGAGTCGACCCGCGCCGCACTCGAACACTATGCACAAGAGCGCGACCGACTCTGTTCGCAGCGATTGAGTGAGGCGTTCCTCATTGGCGAGCGCGGCATGAGGTTAAAGGCCGGCTCTGTGCGAAGCATGTTTGTCAGGATGTCACGTGTAATCGGTCTTCGGGCAACGACGGAAGATGGACGCGACGGTTACGGTCCACGTCTTCAGGACTTTCGACATAGTTTCGCGACTGGAAGGCTGGTTGAATGGTATCGCGCCGGACTGGACGTGACGCGCGAATTACCGAAACTTGCCACCTACCTCGGACACGTCGATGTTGGTCTCACCTATTGGTACATCGAAGCAGTTCCCGAGTTGCTACAGCTTGCGGCATGCTATCTGGACAGAGACTGTTTGGGAGAGCGGAAATGAGCACCGCCAGCCTTTCATCCCTTGTTCATCGTTTCTTTACGCAGCGCTTGCTCGAGCAACAAGGTTTAAGCCCGCACACGGTGGCAAGCTACCGCGATACGTTCCGTTTGCTTTTAGCCTTCGCCGCCAAGCACGTCGGGCGAACGCCGTCATCTTTGCAGATCGAAGAGCTTGACGTCTCCTTCATCGAGAAGTTTCTTCGGCACCTCGAACAAGACAGGGGCAACTCCGTGCGCACGCGCAATACGCGCCTCGCAGCCGTGCACGCCTTCTTCGAGTTCGTCTCGATCCGGGAGCCGGCGCTGGGTCTGCAGTGTCAGCGCATCCTGGCGATTCCTTCGAAACGTTGCGAACACGGGCCGGTCGAGTTTCTCACCGAAGACGAAGCCGCAGCTCTCGTGGCAGCCCCAGACGCACGAACATGGATTGGCAACCGGGATCGAACGCTGCTTCTTGTCGCGGTTCAAACGGGTCTACGCAACTGTGAACTGACCTCCCTCAGGCGTCAGGATGTGGCGCTTGGCACAGGCGCTCACGTCCGTTGCCTCGGCAAAGGGCGAAAGATGCGATGCACACCGCTGCGACCCGACGTCATTGCCGTCCTGAAGCAATGGCTGCTGCGTCAGCCTGGCGAACCAGGGGACCCCGTCTTCCCCAGTTCTCGCGGTGGCCCGCTGAGTGCCGACGCGCTTCAGCGACTCGTGTCGCGCCATGTCGCAACTGCATCCAAGACTTGCCACTCACTCATGGATAAATCCGTGTCGCCACACACCCTTCGACACGCAGCGGCCATGAGCCTGCTGCAGCACGGCGTCGACCTGAGCGTGATCACACTCTGGCTTGGTCATGAATCGTCGGAAACAACCCAAATTTACTTACATGCTGACATGCAGATCAAGCAACGCGCACTCGCGCACGCCAATGCGAGCGGCGTTGTGCTGACGCGTTACAAACCTCCCGATCCCTTGCTTGTCTTCCTGGAGAGCCTCTGATAATGCCGACAATCGGGCGATCGCAAACGGCGCATCGCCCGATTGTGCGTCCTCGACTCTGGGGACGCGGCATAATCCGGGAGTCGGCATAATCCCTGTCATGCCGCTAGCGGCATGACAGGGATTGTTGTCGATGGGCCACGCCTCATTTTCGACATAGCGAATCAGTTTCGGCCACTGCCCGGCGAGATATCTCAGGGCCTCGCCCAATTTGCCGCTCGGCGCAGTTGTCTCAAGATGATGGTCTAATAGTTTCTTGATTTCCTTAAGCACTGCAGCGCTGTAGCGCCGACGAAGGCGTGCTCGCCAGCCCGGCTTCTTCTGAGCGTGCGATTCTGCCGCGTAGAGTTTGCCGATGAGATGGATGAACTGCGTGGAAGGCTGATGGACGCCCCGCGCTTCTTTGGGCACCACGTCCTCGGCTTTCACGAAGTACCTTCTGGCGTGAACCCAACAAGCTAAATGCACGAGGCCATTGGTTTGCGCGATCGCGTTGTACGACTCGTAGCCGTCGGTCATCAGCACGGCTCCACGGCGCATGCCTGTCCATAGGTCTGCCCCATGTCGCATGCCTCGCCCTGGCGCGTATCCGAACAGCCGAACAGGCGGCCCGCTGCCGTTCATTTGGGCCCACATATAACTCTTGGTTTGCGCCGCTCGCCCGGGTTCCTTGAGCACCTGCACGGTGGTCTCGTCGCCAAACACGATCTCACTGTCGAGCAAGTGATCTCGCAATAAATTAATGATGGGCTGCACCGCCTCCCCCAAGCGCACCACACTGGCCGCGAGCGTATTACGCGAGATGTCGCCGCCGAAGCGTCTGAGCAGCGCTGCAATGCGGTACAGCGGTAACCCATCCATGAACTTCGACACAACGAACCAAGCCAGTGCCGCTTCGGTGAACAAGCCCTTCGGGATGATGCGCAAACGCGCCGGCGTAACCTTGATGCCCTGGTCGCACTGCGAGCACGCGTACTTCACGCGCTCGTGACGAATCACCCGTACTTGCTGGGGGATGATGTCGAGCTGCTCGCTGACTTCGACGCCGATCTCGACCAATGTCGTGCCATCGTTCGGGCAGGTACGTTCCGATTCCGGCAATTCGTAGCGGATCACTTCACGCGGCAGCCCCGGATCGAGCGGCTTACGACCGGGCTTCTTGCGTTTGTGACCCGCCACCTCGGTTTGAGCTTCGTCAGTTTGCGCCGGCAAAGTCGCGGTGGTGGGCGCCAGCGCTTCGGCTTCGTTCAGAAACAGGTCCCGCTGCTCGGCACTGCGTGCTTCGCTCTTGGCGCCGAACAACTGACGCTGAAACGCTTTGAGTTGTTCCTTGAGCAGATCACGTTCGACCTTGGTTACCCGTAGCTCGCCGCGCACCAATTCATGCTCGGCAAGTACCGCGTCTCGATCGGCAAGCATCGCGTCGCGCGCAGCGAGAGCCGCATCACGCTCAGCGATGAGCGCGGCGAGTGCGTCGGCGGTGATCGAGTGGGGTTGGTGAATGTCGCGGGCCATGGCGTAACAATAGCCAATCCCGAGTCCCCGTAGGTTTACGGGAATTTGTAACTATCTAACCGGCGTCTCATGACGACAACAGGCGATGCACGAGACGCGTTCGTCAGACGCGTGCGCTGGCTAACTCGCGCGCGCGTAGTGCCGTGCCGAGTGCTTCTTCATGGCCGCCAGGTTGATACCGTCGAGCAGCCAATGCAACTGCTCAACCGTCAGTTCAAGAACCGCCGCCTCGCGGGGCCATGCGAAGCGCTCTGCCTCTAACCGTTTCATCAATAGCCAGAAACCCGAGCGATCCCAGAGCAACAACCGAACGCGATCGCGGCGCTTATTGGTAAAGGCATAGACCGTCGGGGCAAAGGGATCGAGCCCCAGGGCCTGCTCAACTAGCGCGACCAGTCCGTTGATCCCTTTGCGACCGTCCACCGCATCGCGATGAAGCAATACCTTCAGCTCTTCGTCGAATCGGAACATGGCAATGTACTCAGCGCTTGTAGTAGTGACAGCACCTGATCGTCACGGGCATCATTTAGTTCGATCTTCACTCCGTTAGGCAATCGGACTTGCAGCCGGGGCACCGCCTCCTTCGGCCGCTCTTGTCCGGCAATCACGGGTATGAACGCAGCCGGCGTCGGCTTCGCGGTCCTCGACGCCGGTACGATCGCGGTGCCATCGCCCTTTCTTTTATAAGCGCTGACCCACGAACGCAGCAAATTCGCGTTCAGCCCGTGTTCCAGCGCCAAGCGTGCGACCGATACGCCCGGCACCAGGCAGGCCTCGATCAGTTCGCGTTTAGCCTGCGGATCGTAACGGCAACGACCGTCTTGTTTGCGACCGACGACCAGTCGCGCTTTTAACTCTGAGTTGATATCAGTCATATGTGTCCACGTTGAATTTACGTGGACACATGTTCACCACTGAGGCGGCCAAATGCTAGACGCCTACAAAGGACCGCATACCCTGTGTCGACCGGATGCTTTTCGTATTCAGCGCGTATGCGTGACTCGAGGTCGTTCGAGAACCTGACGATGCGACGCGCGTCTCTCGGCAGAAACTCATTGACGCGTTGAGGAAACTGCTCGTGAAAGTCCAGCAGAAATTGCAGTGCCTGCTCCCGTAACGTCGACCCATCGACGTCTGGTAAATAGAGTGCGCAGCCAAGCCCGAACTTCACAGCGGGTCCAGCGTTTGCGCGGGCGTAAGGCAGATGGATCTTGTCCAGCATGCACGGACCACCGTGCGATTGCACCATATCGTCGATGACTTGATTCGAGTCCATTGGTTACTCAACCCCGTTGACCTCATCAAGGCACGTTGTGAGGATTCTCAAAAACTTCCCAAGTATTCCCGCCATACCTCACGAGCTTCCGGGAAGACGACGCCCAGAGCACGCCATCCTTTGATTCGACGGTCGCAACACCCTCGAGTCCGCATTTGTCGCTAACCATTAGGCGTTGCGGTCCTGCATTGCCCAACTCGTAAATGCCATCCCCAGCACCGATAAAAAGGCGGTCCTGGAATGTCGCAAGGGAATGAAAATCGGTGCTCAAGCTCTTCCGTGCGACGGCGCTAAATCCGTCACGAACGTTTCCCTTCAGAAGCGTACCCTTACTTCCCGCCACCCAAACAACCGTGTCCGACACCGGATGGACGCAATTCAGGCGCGCAACCGTCGCCTTGGGAAGCTTTGTCCAGTTCGCCCCATCGAAGAACGCGATGAAGCCGTCATTACCGACCACATAGATCCCGCTCTCGCTCAACCCATTAATGTCGATCAGACCGATCGTCTCAGTTGACGAATTGGTAAGTTCCGCGAGGAGCTGAGCGGGGTCATTGGTATCGCCTATGGTGGGTGGCATTTGCAAGAGTTGATGATCGATGTGCGCCCAACCGGAAGCATCTCGCCGATAAACTTGTCCGCCGTACCCACATACGTAGAGATGTGCGCCGATCTGCCGCATCCGCGCAACGTACCCATAGTTCGGCGTCTTTGGACCGAGACCCGCATCCGCAATCTTCTGGATCACAGATCCCTCGCGGCTGTAGCATTCCACGTCTCCCTGTTCACTCAGCGCATAGATCTTGCGCACACCGTTCGGTTCAGGAGCCGGAAAGCACGTCGACACGACACGCCAATTGATGAGGTCGTGATAAAACCACTTGTCGCTAGTCAGGTCCTGATAAAACACCATTCGCGAAACCGGACTGTCTTCCGACTCTTCCACCTCGTCAAGCGTACTGGACATATAGAACATGTCCCTACTGATCGCGCTTCCGACACCAAACATCAACTTGGTTTTTCTCTTTACCATCTCGAATTGTCCTTAGAAATCGCCCGCGCCGGACTTCATTTGTTCCTCGAAGTTCTTGAGTTCCATTCCCTTCGTAAGCGCACCGGTCGGATCGGCCCGTACTTTGAAATTCGGCCCCATCCCCTTCAACTGATGATAGGCACGAAGTTGGGCCATAATTTTTGCCGGATTGCACTTGGTGACCGCGGCGGCAGAAGCAGCCCCCGCCGCTTCAAGCTTCCATAGTTCCGTCGTGCCGGGAGGATCGCCCTTCATCCCCAATGCCAATTCGGCTGCATCGTATAACGCGTGCGCCTTTCCGTGTTCAGTTGTCGGCGTGCGGTCTTTGCCTTCCAGACAGATGACGAGTCCGTCGGCTTCAGAAAGTCCGCCTGGAAGCTGTTGACGCTCCGCCCGGAAGGTAAGATTGGCCCGTCTTGCGCCGGTTGCGAAAGGCTGGCTGCGGCCAACTTCAGCCGTTTCCCTTCGTCGACGCACGGTCATTCAAGCGACCGTTCGACTCCGATAAGAGACGTAGCGAAGATTTTGCTATTACTGCACTCGTACCGCGCCGAATGTGCATTCGGGGGGCAGGGATTATGTGATCGATTCAAACGTTCAGAAGCAATACGGTTGACGGTTCGACGAACGAATGAATTCTGTCCTCTTGCAATGCGCACAGAGAACGCGGAACAGCGCAGGCTGGAGATCGCGCCGGGTTACGCGGGACAGTTGCTTGCCCAAGTTAGTGCCCAGTCGGAAAACCTACCGTGCCTGAGTATTGCACCGCAATACTCTGTCTTGCAGCGCGTGAGTCAAACCCTGGATTCAGTTAATCCGTCGCTCCGTCGTCATCGAATGACGCATCACTTTATCGGGCACATAAGGGCCTTACCGAATGCCTACCTTGAAAATTGCAGGCGATGTGCGCATACTGAAATCGGCGTTTTAGGCTGCTCGATCACAGGGGGATCACTATGCGCGTGGATATCTATGGCAGCCCATCCGACGGCTCGGCGGTTTTCGTACCGACGCTTGATTCGCAATGTCGGCGGCTAGGGTTGTCGCTGGATACGACACGTTCTAGCCCATCCCAGACCCCGCTTACCATTGTTTTTGCAGACGCCGATTCCCAATGGTCTGAAGCGGACAAGGCGAGATTCGAGACATTGGCGTCTAATGGTGCGGTTGTCTTACCAGTGATCGCCGCTGCGCTCGATGCCAAGCACATACCCGATACGCTAAAAAAATACAACGCCTTCTTCACCTCGTCCTGGGGGCAGCAATGGCCGACCGGACTGACTGACGAAGTTCTTAGCATTGGCTGGACGAAGCGGCGCGAGCGAAAAATCTTCATCAGCTATAAGCGAAGCGACAGCCAGGTCGTTGCCAATCAATTGTACGAGGCTCTGACGCGCCGCCAGTATCTTTGCTTTCTCGACGATATCTCGATTGAAAAAGGCGCCGACTTTCAGAACGAACTCAAATGGTGGCTCAATGATGCCGACGTCCTTCTTGTCCTTCTCAGCCCCAATTTTCCCGCTTCGGAATGGTGTATGGAAGAGATCACCTTCGCTCAATCCCGATCGGTCGGGCTGGTAGCGGTGGACTGGCCAGACTCGGTTTATCGGACAATCAGCCCGCGTTCGTTTCCATCCATCGTTCCGGGCGTCGTCACGCGGCCGGTAGTGTTGGACGCTGTCGATCCCGACCAGCGCCTCAAGCTCGACGATTCCGATTTCGCCGGAGACGCGCTGGGCAATCTCGTGGAACAGCCTCTCAGCGAGGGCGGTTTGCTGCGCGTGCTGGAAAGCTGCGCCCGGCAACGTTCCATTTGCATTCGACAGCGCATCGACGATCTGGTGCCGCTGGCGAAGGAGGCGCTGCACGTTACGGGAACGTTCACGCAAGGCAAGGATCTCGGCGATTTCGAATTCACCAACGATGCCGGGGAGCGACACTTCGTACGCGTGTTACCTTTTCGCCCTGACGCAAAAGCCGTCTGGGAGGCGTGCCAAAGCGGAGCCGCCAGCGATATCGCGGGCTGCTTCTACAGCGAATACGCCGTGACGGATATCCGGGCCAATGCATTGAAGTGGTTGGCCAATCGCCCGCACGAAACTGCCGGCATGGCGAAACAGAGCCGGGTTTGGGCCTGTATCGGGGACAATATAGTGGAATGACTGCAATGGCAACGACCACTTATGGATCAGCATCGCCGGTACCACACGTGCATATCGACAATGCCGCAGAATGCCGCCAGCACTTCCGCGACGTTCCATCGATATTGCTTTGCGCGAGCGTTCCTTACCGACTCGACCAGAAAAACCGCGATCCAGATGACTGGCCTGAACTACAGAACTGGAATCGAAGATTCATCGACCAAGCGCGGCCCGACCGGATCAGAGCGGCCATATCCGCGTTGACCCGCGTGGCGCTCGGTCATGGCATGCGCATCGTTTTCGGAGCACACCCTTCGATCAGCCCGATGATGCTAAGGGTTGCGCAGGATATGGATGCTACGCCTCGAAGCATTCTGATTTTCCAGTCGGAAGCGTTTTGGGGCCACTTTCCCCAATCCACACTTGCTCTCGCGAACTGGCACGCAGGCTGTCTGGTCACCACCACGATGCAAAGCGAACCATCCAACGCGAGACGTTTTCCAAAGAGCCTCGACCATATGCGGAATTTGATGGCGGCGGTGCCGGGCACTGCCGGGGCGGTGTTCGTGGGAGGCATGAACGGAGTCGAGAGAGAAGCCGAGATCGTCGCGCGCACGAACATCAAGCGTTACGCGATCGCGTCGACCGGATCGGCTGCGGAAGCGCTTTTCGATGGCAACCCCCAGGACTTTTGTGGAACCCTGAACGCAATGGACTCGTCTCTACTCGTCGACAGTCAAGCGTACACGGTCGTCGCGAGCAAGATCGTTCAGGATATCCTCCTCATGCCTACCCCTTAGGCTCCGACAAAGGAAGGCAACGGGCGTCCCGTGCAGACGCTGTATCGCCATCGGGGTCGGTGACGGCCGCGCCATAGGGAAGGGAACAGCTGTTCAACCAGCGCTCGCGGATCTGCCGATCAGGCCAGGCGTAGTCGATGTACGGCAATCCGTGCTGGGCAGCGAGATAGCCCCAATTGACCAGTCTCGCCTGAAGGGACGAAGGCATGGCGCGAAAGGCAGTAGGGACGGACGACAGTTGCCTGACTTCCTCGAGCATCCAGCGATCGGGGTCCGTTGGGCAGTCGAATCCCAGATGAAATTTCGGACGTCGGCGGATGCTCCAGTACGCGTAGGCATCGAAAGTGTCATCCTCAGCGGCCTGTTTTCTCGCGGCTTCCAGTTGGGCGGGGATCGGCTCCGTGGAACACCCGTCACGATCCGTTGCGCTCCAGCCGTATCGCCTGAGCCGGATGCTGTTGCCGCGGACGACCTCGGCCACACGGACTTCGTCCGGTTGATCCGACATCAGGTGAAGCACACGCAGGCTTTGTCCCAGCCAGTTCGTGGAGGGGTTCGGGTCAAGCGCCGTGCTTGCGCCGCCGTCCGATATCAAGGTGATGGTGCGCCGGGCCGTGCCGCGCAGCCGCCGCAAACGCGTGATTTCCTCGAGTGAGCCGAGGCCCAGGTTGTCGCGCACGCCGCCGTCGGTGAGCATGACACGCTGATGAAATGCGGCGATCACCTCTCCGTCGGCCGGTACACGCCCGGGTTCATTCCGGTTATTGATGCCGTAGGGACTGTCACGGAAATCACCGCAATCGTGCCAGTCGGCAGCCGGCACCGGTCTCAAGTCGAGTGTCATCGGCGAGAGAAAGGGCGGAAAGCCGCTGGATGCCGCGACCGCTTCCGCTAAATGCGTCTTGCCTGGATTCGTCCAGTGCGCGATCGGACCACCCATCGCCGAAGACCGGAACTGCCACAGTTCTCCGGTCTGCAGGCTCGTCGAGTTGAGAATGAACACCGGGCGCGGTCGGACGTTCGGATCATCGGCAAACTTGCCTGGAGCGATATCGGCCAGCAGGGCATTCCCGAAGAGCCGCTTGTCGAACTGGTCCACCTGCTCGCGGGCGCTCGATGAGAACGGCAGCACACCGGAAACGATGGACGGAATGTCGAGCGTGGTTCCGGCCAGGTCCCGGAGCGGCGCCTCGATGACTTCAGTGAAGTTGATGGCCTGATCGAATTCATTGAACCGTAGGTCGGGCCATCGGTAGGCGAGATAGGCGGCCGTCACGCTTCCCCCGGACACGCTGGAAATCACCGAAAGGCGAGGAAGAAGACCGGCGTCGTTCAGGCGGCGCAGCGTGCCGACATGAAACAGCATGGCGCGGTAACCTCCGCCCGACATCGACAGCGAAAGGATCGGCCCGGTGGCCTCGGCGGTCGATGCTTCCGCCCGGTATTGGAGCTGGGCAGGCATCAGCGCCCGCTCGCACCATGTGGAGGCAGGATCGGACGGCTCCGCAAGGCGCGACGTTCCGGCGTCTGGCGTCGAAACATTCTGGCCTTTGGCAAAGGCGGGCGCAATGCACATGAGCAATGCAAGAACGTAGCAGATGGGACGCATCGGAGTCGGGAAGAAGGGGCGCGGGGAACGGAGGCACCGTCTCGACATCGGCAAAAAATGAAGTCGAAAAGCGGTGGAAAAAATGTGAAAATACATGTCTCTTCCTGAACGATGCCTTGTAGAATCAGCCACCTGAATCGACCTGACGATTCTATTCGTTCGGCGTTGCGGTGTGGCCAATATCAACGAGTGAGAGGTGAGCATGTCGATCGATGCCGGCAGGTTGAAGCATCTCGAGATGATCCAGCAAGTGATTAGCCGAATGGCGAACAACTCCTTCCTCGTGAAGGGTTGGAGCGTCACGCTGTTGTCGGTCATTCTGGCCATCGCCGTCAAGAATGAACTACACGCATTGGCCTGGGTAGCGTTCATTCCGTGCATCATGTTCTGGACGCTGGACGGATATTTTCTGCGCCAGGAAAGACTTTTCCGCAAGCTCTGGGATCGCTATCGCGAAGAACCTCAAGAGACGCCCACGAACTTCAGCATGAATACGAGCGTCGTCGACGCAGAGGTGGATTCCTGGCTAAAGGTGAGCTTTTCGAAGACACTCTTTATATTTCACGGGGTTTTGTTCGTCTTGCTTCTGTTGATAGCGATCACCTCCTGATCCGGATGTAACAGGCGTTCTGTCAGGAGCGTTCTGGACAGTCAACGCTTAACAAAAAGTGTGATCGCATGAGGTTCGCGGTCACGACAAAGGTCGGTTCAACCGCTTGGCACCCTAGGATAGGCCATGCCGCTCCAAGACGGAATACAGGTCGTGCTTCAGCATCCTCGCGCCAATGGCGTAATGGTCTGCCGAGGATTCGTAGGCCTACCCATTGCGACGTCCGCTTGGATCCGGATCGAGCCGCTTACCCGGCGAGACTATCGGGACGGCGAGGTTCTGGCCGAAGAGGTCATCCGTACGCTCAAGGCGCTTGGCATGAATGTTCGCGAGGTCCTTGTTCCGTGCGGCGGCAATGGAAATCAAAGATGTCACGCGCTGGACACCGACTGCGCCAAGGTTCATATGGTGCTCATTCGCGGCAACGCGAACGTGCCCGCGGCGGCGATACAACCTCACTGGATCAATCCCGATCCCGAGTACCGTCTGATACCGCTCTTCCTCGGGCCTATTACGCCGAAGCTGATTCCGGCGAGCATTCGTCCGTTCAACGCGGTTCGCTGGCAGCCGGGCGATGGTCATGCGATCGCTGAAATCATTCGCGCGGCCAGAATCATCAATAACCGGCCACGGGTTTTCCTGAGCTATGTAAGAAAGGAATCCCAGCCGGTGGCCGAACAGCTATTCGCTCACTTGCACCAGCATGGGTTCGATATGTTTCTCGATCGCTTCTGTGTCGAGCCTGGGATCGATTTCCAAATGAGACTCACGGAGGAGCTTTCCAGGATCGGCACGGTAATCGTCCTGGAAACGCCCGGCATTCTGTCTTCGCCGTGGGTTCGCTATGAGATCGATTTCGCAAGAATGCATCGGCTTGGGCTGCTTGCCGTGAATCTGCCCGGTGGCGCACGAATTCGAGGTCTCGGATCCCGCAGACTCGGGCTGAGTGCGTCCGACCTCACTCAAAGAAAGAGGCTTCGGGCGAAGAGTTTGTCGAACCTCGTTCAAAACATAAAGATGGCGCATGCCAATGCAGAGCATCGCCGCATCGCGTCTTTGCAAAATGGCGTTAGCAGCGCGCTGGCGCGCAATGGCTTCGTG
>Ga0255336_101309_pt1 | contig 19047 bp, 20 predicted proteins | sample MeOH1_35cm_T3_17_FD_189102 | JGI IMG/M metagenome (GOLD analysis project Ga0255336, IMG submission 189102) | Sandy soil microbial communities from University of British Columbia, Vancouver, Canada - MeOH1_35cm_T3_179 | ecosystem: Engineered > Artificial ecosystem > Sand microcosm > Unclassified ...
CTGACATGGGCGGCCCAGTAATTCTCGTCGGTGATGTTCTGGGTGGGCGAGCCGAAAGTGTATTTGTCGGTGATGAAGGCGAAGAGGAAGGAGAGGTCCTTGCCGGCGGCGAGATCCTTCAGCGGCAATTCCCAGAACAGCTTGCCGCCGAAGCTGTCGCTGGTGGTGCCGTCGGATTTGGCGGTGCGGGCGAAGACATTGGTGTTGAGATAGAGATAGTCGCTGCCGCAGCTCATATCCGGGAAATCCAGCCATTGCGCACCGAGGCCGAAAGTGTCGGAGGTGAAATGCCACTGCCGCCGCCAGGCCGCCTTGGCGCCCTTATAGGTCTTGAGATCGGCGGTACTGGCGATCGCCACCTTGACGACGCTCTTGCCGAAATTCGTGCCGGTGCCGACATTCGACTGCACATAGAGCGCGAAGCAGTCGATCGGCGGCAGATAGAGGATGACCTGGTCGCCGTTCCAGCCGTTGTAGTTGGTCTCCTTGGCAAAGACCTTGGTGAAGTCGAGATCGGTGAAGGTGTGGCCACCGTCGAGCGACAGGCGCAGCCAGAGATTGGCCGACATCAGCACCACATCGCCATTCTTGGCGCCGCTCATATCCGGCGGCCAGACGACTTCGGTGAAGCTGCCGTTGGTGAAGGTGCGGAAGGTGACGGGCTCCTGCGCGCCGCCGCCGGAAGGGCCGGGCCCGCTGCGGAAATCCAGCACATGGGGCGTTGCGGCGGCCGGCAGCAATTGCCCGACGATGCGGCCCTGCGGCAAAGGCGGCAGGTCCTCGTTGTCATTGAGCGTATGCGGCTCGATCACCCATTCATGATGCCGTGCGTCGCCACCATCGATGCGCTTGGTGCGGCCGCGCGACTTCACCGAATGGCCCTTGCCGGCATCGATGCCGCCGCCCCGGCAGTCGCAGGCCTTGTCGTCGCAGATGAGCGCCGGCTTCTCGGGCTTGGGCGGGCAGCAGCGTTCCATTTCGGCACGCAGCTGCGCCAGCCGCTCCAACTGCTGCGCCTGTTCCGGGTGCACCGCCCGGGTCAGTTCCAGCAGGCTGTTGACCGCCTCGCCGATGGCGGTCAGCTGCTGACGCTGCGCATGGGTTTCGTTGGCCAGCAGGCAGATGATATGGCAGATCTTGTCGAGGAAGCAGGCATCCAGTTCGCGGCCCTCCCCGAAACGCGAGAGGTATTGCGTCTGGTCGCGGGATTCTGCCAGTAGTGCACGCAGCAGTTCCGTCAGCTCTGCCGCATTCAGCGGCCGCTGATGATCCGTGCCGCCGTTCTTGTCCTTGTCGCCGTCATAGCGCTCGGCCATTTTCGCCTCCCCGTTTTCCAGACCCTTCCGTGCGGCAATAACTCACCCTTCCGGAACTGGCGCGGCGCCAGCCGGTGGCACGTCTTCGCAGGTTCATCCTGCCGCGCGGCAAGGCAACCGCCGGACGTAATCCGTTACTTAAGAACTGGGCGTACTGAAAATCGGATGGTGCGCAGCTGCGCTTCCCCTCGCAACAACTCTGCGCACGCCGCCGCGGCCGAGTCAACGCGAGGCGATGTGATAATTCTGTGATCCACGTCGCCGATGAGCAGGGCTGCAGCAACAGGGCGATCGATCTCATCCAAATGGATGAGAAGGAGGGATGTCCTCATCCGGATGGATGAGGCGGCATGTCCTTCTCGCCCACTAGGACGAGGCCGCGACGCTATCGGCAGGCATCGCTCGACACTGGTCTCACGCGTCGTCACGCCGGCTCTTCATCAGGTCGGGCCGGCGCTGTCTCTCGACGTTCCCCTCTCATTCTCTGTCATGTCCGACCTGATCCACTGCTGTCCGGTTACGTGGTGATGGGAGTCGCTCCCCCCACTATCGGCGTAGGTCGACATGCATCGGCGGGGCGGGGGAGGCTCGGGAAGAGGGGGCAAGTGGCACCTCGGCGACGCACTTTTTGTTCTCGGCAATCGTCGGCGCGTCTTCCCGCTGCGCGGTTAGCCGGACAGCAGTGAACCTGATCCGGGCATCCATGCCGACAGCAGTCGCCCTCCACCTTGACTCGGCGACACAAGTCCAGGAGAGCGCGGATCATCCGGGCCACGTGTTACGCCTGAAATTTTGCATCGGCCCGGTACGCGAGTTTCGCCGCGGCGTTTGTTTATCGATGGTTTTCTGCGTGATGGCCGACACAAAGCCGGCATATTCGCGAAAAATAGGGAGAACTCCCGATGTGGCTCCAGCGTCATGTCACTAGCTTCCCCTTCACCGGATTCGACCCGGCAGCAAGGCAGCAAGCTAGAGAGGGTCACCATGCCGCCTCATATCATGTTTCGCGTTTTCTTCGGCCTACCATCCCAACCGGCCAATGAAGATCATCCCGACGATGATCGCGTCAGCCGGAAACCCCGATACAATGATTACAACGGTAACGATCGACGCGCGGACCACGACAGCGGTTACCGTTATACGGCCGGCAATCAGATCAACGGCAATCGATTGAATGACGATCGGTCAAATGACAATCACATCGAGCGCGGCAATCCGGCGGAGAACGAGCCCGGCACCGCGTTGCCGGCCTTTCTCGGCAGCAGGCTGATGCAGCCGCATGCGCCGGTGGAGACAGAGCAACCGACCTCCGTACCGGCGCCGTCGATACCGGTATTACCGCGCAGCCGCGCCCATCTCACCGCGATCGAAGGGAGTAGACGCTGATGGTCAGCATCTTCCACGCCACCAATGCCACCGCCATCAATCACATGCGCGGCCTGATGCGCGCATTCGTCGCCTGGCATCGCGAGCATCATTACGAGGACCAGGCGCTGATCGAGCGCTATTTCGAGCCGCAGAAATTCGAGCAGGAGCTGGACGGCCTGCCCGGCCCCTATGTGTTGCGCCAACGCTGGTCGCCATCAATGCGGGCGCGGGCGGAGGCCGAGGGGCAGTATTGTCTGCGCGATGTGCCGCCGGCTGCCGCCACCAGTGGTCTGCTGATCGCCTATCATGGGGGCCAGCCGGCCGGCTGCGTCGCCTTGCGCGATCTCGGCGGCAGCGGTGCGGAAGGCGGCACCTGCGAGATGAAGCGCATGTTCGTGCCGGTCACCTTCCGCGGCATGGGGATCGGCCGCGCGCTCGCCCGCCGCGCCATCGCCGAGGCGACCCAGGCCGGTTATACGCGCATGCGTCTCGACACCAGCAGGCGCCAGGCGGATGCGATCCGCCTCTACGAGAAGAGCGGCTTCACCCGCATCCCGCCTTATTACGATGTAACGGAGGACCTGAAATCATGGCTCATTTTCTTCGAACGGAGGCTCTGATGACTCCCAACCGGGTGACCATCGCCGGATCGCGCGGCTCATGCCTCGACTTCAGCCGTCTTTCCCAGCCGGCCGAAGCCGCGGCTAAACAGAGGAATGCCAAGCAGGTTCAGGCCAAAAGCAATGCCGCGCAGCGGGACGCTTTCCCGCTGCGTGAGACCGCCAGCAATGGCGACACCCAGCATGCCAGACCGGACGCAAGCTCGCTCGCCGAGATGCCGGTCGATGGCTTCGAGACCTGGTACGCCATCGGCCCCTATGGGGAACCCAGCCTGCCGCCCGATCTCGCCGCCCGCTTCGGCCTCATGCTGATGCAGGCCGTCAGCAAGGCCGCCCTTGCCGTCATCGGCTGGCCGGCGCGCTGGGCGGAAGCGCTGCAGCGCGCCCGCGAGCGCCGGCAACAGCGCGGCATCTTCGACAAGCTCGATGATCACATGCTGCAGGATATCGGCCTCACGCGCTGCGATCTCTACGACGATCTCGCCCATCGCCGCGGCCGGCGTTGAGCGGGCGAGGTCCAGGCGCGCGACGGCTCGGCCAAGCTCCACGGCATCTGGCAATATAGTCGGAGAGCCATTACTCCGTGTTCTGGGCCAGCCGGGAGAGAAGGGCGCCATAGCGGATATAAAGAGCCAGATCGTCGGCAATCTTCGGCAAAACCGGCTGGCCCTCTGCTTTCGCCAGGTCCGCGAGCACGCTCGCGAGACGCCCGGTCATTTCCGTGAAGGCGGCATAGAGCTCCGCAACACTGGTGTCCGGCGTATACTGGAAACCGACGGTCTGCAACGCGCCACGCAGAAGGGCCATCTCGCGCTCGCTCAGTTTCTCCTGATTGAAATGCGTGGATTTCAAGGCCGACAGATCGACCGATTGCATCAGCTTTTGCGCGTCCGCCAACTGGCTTGCTGCGCTGTCGAGGAAATCGGCCGATCCCGGCGCGCCGGCTTCCCGCAGCCTCAGGCCATGGAACATTGCTTCCAATGCGCCCAGCGCCTGCGCGCTGGCCTCCGCCGCCTGCTTGGCGGCAGACGTCGTGCGTTGGGTGAAGACATTGGCGAGCTCGGTGGCGGCGACTTGCGGGCCGACAGTCAGGCTCCAGATGACAGCCGCGCCTAGGATGATCTTACGGCTAAGCGGCACACCATTTCCGGCGCATGGCTTCATGATCCCCTCCGATCTTCTCGCTCTTTTCCATCTCGCTCCAATGATCCGCCACCAGCTGATTGCGCATGAACGCACAGAAGTCATGGGCATAGGCGGTCGCCAGGTTCGCCGATAATCCATCCGCCACCTGCTGCCGATAGACCGCCAGATAGAAGTTGAACATGATCCACAGATTCTTGTCGAAAGCCTCGGCCGACCCCTTGACCTGGCCGGTAGCCAGCGAGGCGACGAAATCACCATCGTTATAGAGCTTGTCGATCAGCTCCCGCGCGTCTTTCTGAATGCTGTACCCGTTGGCGGCGCGCAATGCGGTCGCCGTGCTCGACAGCTGGTACCAAGTCGCCCAGAATCCGACGATGCCCACCACCACGCCGACGACCGCGCCAACCGCAGCGATTTGATCGCTGTTGGTCTTAAGCCAAGCCCATATGCGCTTCAGGCATTCCATCGGCGAAGACTTTCGGCTGTCTGGAACTCAACTATAGATCTTCATGCGATCTGAACGTGAGTCCTCTCTGGCTGCCGAAGCGCGTCTCAGCAACAGGGATGCAGCCTTAATGATCATTACTTCTGACTAACATGGATTAGACGTCACCGGTTGCCGCGTCCCGGGCGCTCGCATGCAGCACCGGGCAATATCCCGCCGCCAGCGCGCGCAAGGTGGAGGGCGGCGTCTGCACGCCATCGAAACGCAGCGACACCGCCGTCGACGGCGGGATTGCGCGATAGCCCTCGGGGCTCCACTGCAACAGCCGCCCGGCGGTGACGAGATAGCCCTGCTTGCCGGCGACCAGCATCGTCCCTGTCGGCAAGGCATCCATCCTTCCCGGCGATGCATGCAGCCGCTTGGCGCGACCCGCAAGCCGTTCCGCATGCAGCACCCGGTCGATCTCGGCGGCATGCGGCAAGGCAATGCGATTGGCGGCGGCCCAGGCGGCACGAAACGCCTCGGCCGCCGCGCGCCGGCAGCAGAAGCAGGGCCGGTGTCCGGCGGCAAGCGCCGTCGCCTCGTCGAGGAAGAAGAGCTCGGTCCAACTGCGGCCGCCCATCACGTCGCGCCGCACGTCCTTATAAGTACAGGAACAGATCAGCCAGGCCTTCGAGGTCCAGCGTCGGCGCGTCAGCGTCCGGGTCGCGGGATCGTGGATGATGCCGCGATTGCCGGTGAACAGGCCGCGCGCGGGGATGGCGACGATCTCGCCAAAGGGCGTTACACGATTTTGCAGCGGCATGGCTCGTCGCACCCTTTCTGCCGGCTCTGCTTCTTCCCGCGCGCGGATTGACATGGTCGGGCCGGGTCAGTCAGCTGACACTGCGCATCCGTAGTCTGTACTGGATTGTTCGGCGGCGAATATATAAACCGCCATCGGCTCGCTCCGCTTGACGCCGCAAGGTGTCGGTTTGAACCAAGACGACCGCCGCAGCAGAGGCCGCGGCCCAATTATCATCTTCAGTGATAGTCTCATTCACTACGTTTAATTCGTCCTCCACCGCGATAAACGATCATGCTCGCGATAATTCAGAATCGCCTCGCAACGCGGTGATGCGTCTACGTCGGGTCAGATGTTCGATTTTCGCCGTTCTCGATACGTCGCCGTTGTTGTACAAGAACTAATCTTCCCGCGCGTCGCACAACCGTCCGGCGCAGTCTTTCGTCTACCAATACAAGCAAACATTTTGACATCGCTATGGATGATCGCAACGGTCGTTTGATGCCGTGGGGGTGTCGTCAGCAAACATGACTCTGCAGCTTCGATGGAGGCTTTCACACACGCCACAGGCCGTTTGCCCGTTTGATCGTCGCCGCGGGTGAACTGAGCGGGCGCAATCAGATATCAGGGAATAAACCACACGAACCGGCTCACAAGTAAGTGGACCCGACGCAATCTAGGGGCGTCGGTTTTCGTCCCATATCGAGAACTCACACCGGAATTAGGGGAATTGAGATGAGAAAGATACTCGTTGGCACTTCGGCTCTCGCGAGCGTGGGCCTGCTGGCCAGCCCGGCTTTTGCAGCCGACGGAATCAAGTTGAGCCTGGGCGGCTTCTTCAGGACCTCCGTCAACGCCAACATCGACGACAACGGCCAGAGCGATCTCGGCCACAACCATGACGCCAGCGAAGTCACCAGCGACGCCGAAATCTACTTCATCGGCAAGACCACGCTGGACAACGGCCTGACGGTCGGCGCCCGCGTCGAGCTGGAAGGCGAGCAGAAGAACGGCGACCAGATCGACGCCGCCTTCGTCTACTTCCAGGGCGGCTTCGGTGAACTGCGCGTCGGTTCGCAGGACAGCGCCGTGGCGATGGCCTGCATCACGCCGGTCGGCGGCACCAGCAACTTCGGTGCCTTCTCGCAGGACACCATCAACAACAACGCCTTCGACGGGACCTTCGCCGGTTCGGCGACGATCTGCGAAGGCGTCGACAGCGAAAACGCCTCCGGCGGCGCCAACGGCAAGAGCCAGAAGCTGGTCTATATGACGCCGAATTTCGGCGGCTTCCAGCTGGCTCTGTCCTGGTCGCCGAACGACAATCACGAGAGCGGCAACGGCCATATCGTGATGAACTCCACCACCAAGGGCGACCAGAAGCAGATCGTCGATGCCTATCTCAGCTATGTGCATGACTTCGACGGCTTCAGCGTGCAGTGGGGCGGCGGCGGCTCCTGGGCTCTCGCCACAGACGGCGACAACAACAAGAAGAAGAGCTTCTACCAGACCGGCATGAACCTCACCTTCGGCAACTTCTCGGTCGGCGGCGCCTTCGAATACATGAAGGACGTCAACGCCCGCTTCGACGCGACCAGCGGTGATTTCGCCACCGATCATGGCGGCGATATGTGGGTTGCCGGCGGCGGCCTGGCCTATACCTTCGACGCCTGGACCCTGGGCGCGCAGTACAGCTACTCGAAGATCGACGGCGTCGATGTCTCGGACTCGAATCGCAAGATTCAGCAGGTCGAGCTGACCGGCCAATATGCGTTAGGCCCGGGCATCACCCTCGATGCCGGCCTCGGCTACGCCCATGCCAATGGCACCTCGAGCGACGCCGCTCATGGTGGCTATGACTCGTTCAACATCGGTATCGGCAGCGCCTTCACCTTCTGACGTCGTGTTCTCGGGTTGCGGCAAGCGGCTGCAACCCGAGAGCTGAATCGCCGCCCAGGCGATTCCACCGAAAGCGATCCTTCCCCTAAGCGATCGCCAGGAGCCCCGGCTTGGTTCCGGCCAGGCCGGGGCTCTGCCCCTTCCCAGCGCGCCTTTCAGCCGCGTTTCTCTCCCGTCATTTGTTCTGCCATCCGCCCGCATCGGCCGTAGCGTTGCCGTAGCGCATGTCATCGCGCCTGCCCAGCACGCGCCTGCCCGGCATCGCGCTGTCCGGCATGGCGCCTGCGCCGCACGCGACTGCGCGCGGCATCACAACATGCGCATCGGCCTTTTCACCGGCTCTTTAAAGCCGGAGGCTGCGGTCCAATTACCAGGAAGAGGGGTGCCGAGAGGAACGAAAACCAGTCCCGCTTGCCGGATGATTCGCGGCGGCGGGGGGAAGGGATGCACCGTGCTCGAACAAAGCCAGGCCTATCCACTGAAGACCCACGAAATTCACAATCATCATTTCGATTCCACCGTCTGGAACGACTTCACTTTCCGCAACGACGACATCGTCATCGCGACCTATGCGAAATCCGGCACCACCTGGATGCAGCAGATCGTCAGCCAGCTGATCTTCAACGGCGAAGAGGGTCTGCCGATCCACGAGATATCGCCCTGGGTCGATCTGCGCCTGCCGCCCAGGGAGGTCAAGCTGCCGGCGCTGGAGGCGCAGACGCATCGGCGTTTCCTGAAGACGCATCTGCCGCTCGACGCGCTGGTCTATTCGCCGCGGGCGAAATATCTCTATGTCGCGCGGGACGGGCGCGACGTGGTGTGGAGCTTCTACAACCACCACGCCAACGCCAATGAGTTGTTCTACCAGACACTGAACGACACGCCCGGCCGCGTCGGCCCGCCTTTTCCGCGAGCCCGCGCCACGGTCAGGGAATATTACGACGAGTGGCTGGCGCGCGACGGCTATCCGCTGTGGCCGTTCTGGCATCACCAGCGTTCCTGGTGGGCGTTCCGCCATCTGCCCAATGTCATGCTGCTGCATTTCGCCGATCTGAAGCGCGACTTGCCGGGCGAGATCCCCCGCATCGCCGCCTTCCTCGGCATCACGGTCGCGGCGGAAAGCTGGCCGGTCATCCTCGAGCATTGCAGCTTCGCCTATATGAAGGCCCATGCGGCCGGCTGTGTCGCCGGCGGCGGCGCCTTCTGGGAGGGCGGCGCCGAGGTCTTCATCCATCGCGGCACCAACGGCCGCTGGCGCGATACCCTCAGCGCCGCCGATTGCGCGGCCTATGAGGCGCGGGCGGTGGCCGAGCTGGGGCCGGCCTGCGCCCGCTGGCTGGCGGAGGGCGGCTGGCGGGCCGGGCAATGAGGTAGCGCGGGCATCCGGCCCCGCCAAGCGATCCGGCGCCACCCGGCTCGCACTACGTCTACTGAGCCCGCCTACTGAGCCACGCCCGGTGAGCGTCACCCTGCGTGGCTCAGTGCACCTGTGCCCAGCATCCGTGACCAGCATCCGGCGCGCGCTCAGTCCGGCCGCCGCGCCCGCATCACCGTGATGGCGGCGTGCCCGCGATGGCCGCAGCGCTGGCAGCGCAGCTGCTTCTCGAAGGCGGGGAGCAGGATCTCGCGGCTGATCTTGGCCGGCACATCGGCGGGGCGGATGTCGCGCCGGTGGCCGCAGGCGTAGCACACCGCCGCCAGCACCTCGTTGCTGTTCAGCTCCCGCAGCCGTACATGCTGAAAGGCACCTTGCATCTTCGGCCCTATTGGTTGTTGAGGACGGCGGCGACCACGCGGCCGCGGCGCCGGCAGCGCGTGCACAGATAGCGCGGCTCCAGGGCCGAGAGCGGCGTCATCGGCGGCAGGTGCCGCAGGTCGACCGGGTTCAGGGTGCCGACATGGCCGCAGACGCAGCGCACCTCCAGCCAGTCGCCGTGCTCCAGGCTGTTCAGCCGCGCAATGGCATATCCCGTCCGCATCGCCGCCTGCATCTCATCGTATGTTCCTATTTTGTTCCATTGATTCCCCGAGGACCCGATGGAGTCAAGCGGCCTCTCATCCCGCCGAAAAATCCCCAATATCACCCTTGAAACCGCCCGGCCTCCGCCTATTTCATCGTATACGATTAAACTGGATACGATTTAATAATCGCTAACGCCACACACCGCCCGTCCCCAACCCCGACCCTGGAAAGGAAACGTCCGTGGCTAAGACCGCCTCCCGAATAGAAAAAGTCCTCCTTACCGGCAAGACCCACACCGTCGCCACCCGCCGTGCGGACGGTGCGCGCGGCGATCGCCTCGACATCGCGCTCTCGACCCCCAATCTGCCGAAAGGCGATCTCTCCTTCGCCGCCGTCCAGGGCCATCCGACGGCGGAGCAGCTCTTCGCCGGTGCCTGGTCGGCCTGCTTCACCGGCGCGCTCGAACTCGCGGCCCAGCAGCAGAAGGTTGCCCTGCCGTCCGATCTCGCCGTCGATATCGAGGTCGATCTGGGCCAGACCGGCGCGGCCTATCTCATCCAGGCTCGGCTCAATGTCACCGCCCCCGGCCTCACCCAGGATGCCGCCGAGGCGCTGGTCCATGCCGCCGATCAGATCTGCCCGTATTCCAAGGCGGTGCGCGGCAATATCGACGTGACCCTGAACGTCCGGACCGCGTAATCTACCGACGGCCCGCATCATCCGCGCGCGGCTCCCCCGCCCATCGCAGCTGGGCATCGCAACGCTCTCGCGTAGCGGAAGCGGCACAACGAAAGCGGCAGGGGGCCGGCGCGCGGAACACCGGCAAGGCAGCTACGCGCACCGCCAGCCCGGATCGCCGATGATACGGATCACAGATGGAAAGGATTGAACCATGACGACGCAAACCGAAACCGCCCTCCTGGCCGGCGGCTGCTTCTGGGGCATGCAGGATCTGATCCGGCGCTATCCCGGCGTCATCTCGACGCGCGTGGGTTATAGCGGCGGCGACGTGCCCAACGCCACCTACCGCAACCACGGCACCCATGCCGAGGCGATCGAGATCGTCTTCGATCCCGCCAAGATCAGCTATCGCCAGATTCTGGAATTCTTCTTCCAGATCCACGATCCGACGACGAAGAACCGCCAGGGCAACGACATGGGCCTCAGCTACCGCTCGGCGATCTTCTATCTCAGCGACGCGCAGAAGCGGGTGGCGGAGGACACCGTGGCCGATGTCGATGCCTCCGGCCTCTGGCCCGGCAAGGTGGTGACGGAGATCGCCCCCGCCGGCCCCTTCTGGCAGGCCGAGCCGGAGCACCAGGATTATCTGGAACGCATCCCCAACGGCTATACCTGCCACTTCATCCGCCCGGACTGGAAGCTGCCCAAGCGGCATGTCGCCTGAACGGTCGAACGTCTGCCTCAAGGCCGCGCTTCGTCGCTATGCGAAGCGCGGCAGAGCGGATGGATTCTTTGAGTGCACTACGCCGCGCTAAGCGGAAGACGGCTGCGCAATGAGCCGATGCATGAACAGGCTGATCGGCAAAGCCTTGTAGGGTGGGAAGGCCTCGCAGGGCTGGTATCCCGCCCGCCGGTACAAGGCTTGTGCCTCGGTATTGCGGATGCCGACTTCCAGCACGATCTCCTGCACCCCGAAACGCCACGCTTCAGCCTCCGCTCCTTGCAGAAGCGCCTTGCCAATACCCATGCCTCTTGCGTTCCGGTCCACGATCATGCGCTTCAGTTCCATCGTCCTGTCAGTGCGGCGAAACAAGACGCAAAGCCCGACCGCTGTCCCGGCGCTCCGGGCGACCAGGACATAGGTGCCCGGCTTCTCCAGCGACTTGGCGGTGATCGAAGGCCGGTCCTCGCCGGGATAGAGTGCTGCCGCGACCGCATCTGCCTCTCGCAGCAGGGATGAGACTTCCGCCTGCATCGGCGGCTCAATGCTGACGACGATTGTATCCATTGGCCAATCCCGCGCTCTCATTGCCTCGCCTATGGCACAGGCCGAACCCGGCTCGATCGTCTAAGTCAGTTTATATCGACCCGCGGAAAGCCATGCCCCTCGCAAGCCGATATCGAGGTGGTCTCGATCCGTTTCAGCTCCTGCCGCGCCGCCGCATGCGAAGCCGCCAGGTCCTCGGCCGTGGAGCCGTATTTGTAATTGTTGTCGACCGCGGTCCGGACTTGCCGCATCGCCTCGTTCTTGCCCATCTCGCAGGCATTCTTTCTGGCGCTGATGAGGGCCGTCAGGTGGTTGATCTCCACCATGTCATCCGCATTCACCAAAGTCGGGCGCTTGGAGATATCGACATATTTCAGGAACAGGCGATCCGCATTGTCCTGGCGCGGCGCTTGCGGTGAGGTCATGCTGGCGCAGGCGGTCAGCATCATCGGAAACGCTAATGCGGCCATAAAGGTAGTGGTCTTCATCGGATATTGCCGTGGGCTATGATTACGCATCTTCACATTATCAGCTAAGTTCTGGACTCTATCCGAATAGCTCATATCAATTATTTAGATTGTTGAGGATAGGAAATCGTGAAGTCATTTAGCCTCCTATGGCTGGCCGCAGCATATCTCCTGAGTATGGCATCTGCCCGAATGGCCTTCGCGGAAGATACTTCGTCAGTCGTGCAGGCATGCGACTCGATGGCTGCGGATATCGAAGACAGCCAAGGTGGAAGCAAAGGCCTATGGGATTATCAGGTCAATGCAAAGGAAGCTGTAGACACCTGTGGGAAAGCCGTCAGCTTAAGTTCTGAACCAAGATTGCGATACCAGTTCGGCAGAGCGCTTGAGCTATCGGACAGTTTGGCGGGTGCAATTCGTCAGTTGGAACTGGCCGGAAAGCAGGGGTATGGGCGGGCACTTTCGAGGCTGGCAGACATGGCTGAATCCACCAAGGTAGATCTTGGGTTAGACGCTGTGCGGCTAAATCAGAGAGCCGCGGAGCTGCACGATCCTACCGCGCAATTGGATCTGGCAATTCGAAACCTGGGATCATCGGATGACGACGCTCTTTACCGTGCTAGCCGGCAAAGCATCGAGGAATTGGCTCGAAAAGGTTTCGCACGTGCGATGACAATTGAGGCGCGCCTGTCAGAGCTTGACGGGACGCAGTCGGGTAAGGAGACGGCCGGCAGGCTGTATCATGCCGCCGCTGAGAAGGGGTATCTCCCGGCAATCAAGATCACAGCATTTGAAATGACCGATTTAGGCCCTGGGACAGCAGGTTTCGATGCCGGCCTGGTTTGGCTTCGACGGGCAGGTGATGCTGGGGACAGGGAGAGTCAACTTAGGTTGGCTGAATATTGCGCCTACGTCTCAAGCGTTTCATGTCAAAAGTAGATCCGCACAGCGGCTGAGACAAGAAAATCGTCAAGCGTGGCGCAATGGCCCCGACATCGTGGTACATCCCCATCCGGTTTTAAAAGATGATGGCGCAACGCCCGGAGAAAGGGGCACATTGATGTATGCGGTGCTTGAGGAAAGCGCCGTGCCGAACTTATCTTGATCATCCGCTGCAAGGACGCGAGCCTGCATGTCGCGGTGGATAGGCCTAGTTGATTTGTACTTGGGGAAAACCACGGCTTGGGCAGTACTGGCCCAGCGCCGCTGCGTCCTGAAGGTTCTTCAGATCCCGCCGCGCTTCCTCCTTCTTGTCCTGCAATTCGGCGATGGTGATGGGCGTAAAGCCTCCCGCCAACATGAGCACGGTTACGGGAAGCAACTTGAAGATTTTCCATCCGGTGCATGTGTCTTTGCTTGCTGCAATCCGGTCCATGATGTCGGCGGTCTCTTCAGCCTCGTCCGAGTTCATCGGCGAAAGTCGTTGAGCGATATCGACATATTTCAAGAAAAGCCGATCCGCATCATCGTGGACAAGCGGTTGTTGCTGCGTGGCGCAAGCGGAGAGCAGCGTTGCCACGACCACCGCGCCTATGAAGGTAAAGAGCTTCATCGCGATGTTAATCTCCGTCACGGCCGCCAACCTTCCGGCGACTGGCCATAGACATAGGCGACTTCGTTCCGTGTTGCGCGTTCCGTGTAATCGACGGCGGCATCAGGATCCTGCGGGAAGCCATCCACGCCATAGTGATAGAGCGAGGCGACGATCAGCTGCGCCACCCAGCAGTTATGATCCGCCGCTTCCAGCAGATAGCTCTTAGCGCGACTGATGTCCTGCGCCTCGCCGATCGCGTATCGGGCCGCATAGTAATCGGGCAGCGTCTGGCAGGATGTGTCATGGCCGGCGGCTTGCGCCGCCTCGCGCAGGCGGTTGCGCGCGCCCTGCAGATAGAAGCGGGCCAGTTCCTTGTCGGCCGTAACACCCTCGCCCAGCGCATTGGCGCGGATCAGGGCGAAATCGACCTGGACGATGCCGTGCTTCGCCGCCTGGTTCATCCAGTGCAGCGCCCATTGCTGCTGCAGCACCTGGTGATCGAAGACGTTGAAGGCGGCCTCGTAGCGATAATAGATTTGGCCGTACTCATACTCACCCAGCGCGTATCCCTGGGCCGCTGCCTCCTTGCACCAGTCCGCTCCGCGAAAGGCATCCGCATTGGCGCCGAGGACGGTGCGGTAGTCGACGCAAGCGGCGGTCTGCGCCGCAGGATTGCCGGTCTGTGCCAGGTCGACCGTTATCCCATAGCCGCGATCCGGGTTGTGCTGCAGGATGCGATAACCTTTGGCAAGATCGGGATCGGCCAAGGCAAGCCGCGCGGTCGCCGCAGGCATGGCGTCCGGCTTGCCGAATTCGTCGATAAGGTCGCCGGGTGCCGGCCACGATGTTGCGGCGGTGGCTGCTTGTGTGCTGGGCTGTGGTGTGGATGAGGTGCAGCCGGCAATCGCAACTGCAAGGCCGCATCCCAGAACGAGAGCGGCAGGCAAACGCAACGACATGAGGTCCCCCGACAGATATGCTTTGCGCAGCGCGAGGCTAGCATGGGCGATGTGATCGGGGCAAAAGCTGATGTCGTTCAGGTGTTATTGCTGCGCGGCACATCCGTGTATGCTGCGATTGACCGGGAGGACGTGTTAAGGGGCAGCCGGATGGTGTGCGGCGTTGTTTGCCTGTGACGAAAGAAGCCGCCGACACAACGACATGGGCTCGGCTACCTCCCGATCATCTTCTATCTCAGCGATGTGCAGAAGCGGGTGGTGGAAGACATCGTGCCCGACGTCACCGAGATCGCCCCCGCCGGCTCCTCTTCTGGCAGGCCGAGCTGGAACATCAGGATTATCTGGAACGCATCCCCAACGGCTATACCTGCCACTTCATCCGCCCGGATCGGAAGCTGTCCAAGCGGCAGGTCGCCTGAACGGTTGAACGTCCGCACCAAGGCCGCGCTTCACCAGCTTGGAGCGTGGCAGCGCGGATGAGAGCCGCTGCTTGGCCGCCTTCATCCATCGCGTCACCAAGGGCCGCAGGCGCGACTGTTTAAGTCAGTTTATATCGACCTGCGGAAAGCGGCGTCCCCCACAGCTCGATGTCGAGAAGGTCTGGGCGCGCTTGAGCTCCTGCCGCGCCGCCGCATAAGGTTTGGTTCCGTCTCCCACCTACATTGCAACGTCATTCGCGCTGATTGTGACGAGACTTCATATCGTGTTGGTGTTACTCGTGCCACTCACTGATTCAATGTGATCATTTTGATTAGCTCGGCGAGAGTTGGATCAATATTTTCCAACTCGTCTTCTCGGAATCTTGGAAGCGGCAACTTTCTGGTCAGGATGTTGGCGGCGATTTCAAGCTGAACACAGAGTTGCGTAATCTTGGATTCGGCCGAAATCAATTCACTCTTCAACAAGAATAACTCTTTTACTGCTTGTTGCCGATCCCGTTCCGCTTGGTCCACCCAGCGAACCAACTCATTTCGATAAGCGCCTTTGAGAATTGCAAGCCATAGGATCGCATCATTAAAGGAATCTTTGTTGCCGGTGTATTGAGATGGGTCGAGGATCGTCGCGTGAGGAAAGGAAATGCCTAGTCGCTCGTTGTCTCTAACTCTAAGTTGCTGAATTGCAGCTGCAACCGCTCCAATTACGTCGGCGTCTTTTGCATTCTTGTAATCAAGGAAAATTGAGCCGGCGGTCATGTGCGGCTCGACAGAACTTTCACGTCGCCATACCGCGTTATCAGTTAGGCCGCTGCCATACGGAGAATTTTGTAATAGAGTTTGTCGTTCAACTATTAGGTCGGCCACCGTCTGTGGCAGAGAATCGGCTTTTGACAGAATGCGGAGACCTTCCAACTCCTGACACCAAGGACACCGAGTTTCATTCCAGTCTGGGAGTAAAATCATCTCTACAAATCGGACGAGATGCTGAGCGTCACGTCCATAACCTGCCCTATAACGCAAATTTCTCTCGCGGACTGCCCATATCTTTCGGTCTTCGGGCCGAGCAACGCCGATTAAATAAATAATTCTGCCCTTAAAATTCATCTTGCGAAGATTTGCTTGGTACCGATTTAGCCGGCCACCAGTAACTGAGACATCGTCTAGGAGTAAGATTGTTGCGTCAGCGGAGAAATTAGAAATTCGCTCCTTGGGCGTCCGTTCATCTGTAGGATGAAGATTCGGATGCACGAGTACGTCCACGTCTTTCTCAAAAAGAATATGAAGTTCATTCCTTACGAAATTGGCTAACTGTTGCCCCGCTTTATGGGGTGGAATGACAATCATGTCTGGACAGATACCAAGCTGCTTTACCGTATCGGATAGCTTCTTGGAAAAACTGGGGTGTTGGAGCATTTTCTCGACATCAATATCGATGCCATGATGGCGAAGCTTCTGCGAATTGAGGTCGAGAGCGTCTCTATGAACAGAAATAATGTCCAATCCTTGATACGTGGAAAAGAACGGCTCGCTTTCAACAGTTGCAGGTTTGCGAATTAGCGCGCTGGTATCCTTTATCTGCAGTGGAAAGTAAGTTCTGGGGTCGATCTCTATCACTGGCTTAGTGCCAGGCTGTGCGTGGCTCTGGAGGTCGAGGGCAAACATATCTTGTCCAGCTATCTTGGCTCGCGAGAGATCGCACAAGGCGTCGACATTCGAGCCAGATGTAAGTCTGAAGAGAGCCAAGAACACGAACCTATCAAGGGAATTCCCCTGTTGCTCGAGCGTTCGTCGCAACCGAGAATATGAATTGGCAGTCCCAATCGCGCTTATTAGCACCAGTATCGGTTTATCCTGCGCAGACAACCGTTGAAGGGCGTCCTGCACTTCAGGGAAAACCGCGCTCGATCCATCGTGGTAAAGCGACAGCGTATCCACACGAACACGAGGATGCGTTTCTGGGGAATACCTTTCAACTAAGCGACTGGCATTAAGAGCGATCGACGAGATTGACCAGGTCTCCGTCAAAATGCCGCCGCAGTCTTTAAGGAAAGCGGCCATCCAGAAAAAGAAAGCATCTATGGCTTGCCGACTTGTTTGAATATTTCCTACTCGAAGAAATTTATCTACATATGCATTTGACGGAGATCGATAGAGAAAGTTGGGGCTGGAATGGAGCAGGGCGTCAGAGCGTTGCATATACTCTCTCAGCTCACTTTCTCGTAGCCAATCGCTAAATTCTCGACTGTTCAGGTCAATGACTGGAACCTCGGCATCCGTGTTTAGGTTCTCGCTGATTGTCGGTTGAAAATGAGTTAGAGTTAGCAGGTGAACTGACGCTCGCGGAGCTCGCTCAGAAAAAGGGGTATATTTTGAGCGATCAATCGCATCTGAAAGAGATTGATTGGATGGGCGTACGATCAGAACGTCCGTATCTTCTAGTTCACGAGGATATGTGGCGTAGATTTGATCGGCGACATCTTGTGGATTTAAATGATCCAAGCAATCGATCAAAGTACAATTGAACGACCTGTCTTCAATCCAATAGCGAAGGAAAAGGGGTTGCATCGACGCTACATGGGAAATAGCAGATTGAAGTGCGTCCCGGGAACGTCTGGTAGGTTGTCTATATTTCTCGCTTCCCTAAAGGATTGATCGATATTGGTGTGAGTATTCTCCGGAGAGTAGACGAGCCACAGGTTATCTGTGCGTAATGATACAAAGCCGCGTAGTCGCCGCACCGCCTCTAACGCTCGTCCGAGGCCACGACCTGCGCCAGATTGCATCGTATTGCTACTAAGCGATTGGCTTATGATCCTGTTTAAAAGTACCAGCTTAGAGTCATTAGTCTCCGGAACGGGGCCGTATTCCGGGCGTGTTGCTAGAAAACGCCGTATAATTCCCATCCCATGATCAGCCACCGAAATCTCGAGAAATGATTTAGTCCCGGGCGTTGGAAACTGAGTCGCAAGATATTCTTCTAGATCTTGAAAGCCGCTGGCTCGCCGAACAAATTCAAGGCGATCGAAGCCGATATGTTTCCGAAGAGAGACGTAACGTAGCCCGGGGATAGGACTGCCATCGGCATTCCTGCAACCGTGTCGAAAACCATTTTGAAATATTTCGAAGATGAAACTGGCTACGGCATCATCGGGGGAAACTGATATCGTTGGGTCGTCCGTAGAGAGGGGCAAATCAAAAAGTGTAGGTTGAATGCGCTGCGAATATGTTGAGGCTACACCTTGTTCAAAATACTTCCTTCTCGCTGCTTTGAAGTCATTAATAAAGCCGCTTCTGTCAGTGTTGATGCGCGAGAATGCCGTAGGTAAGGAGACTTGGTTAGCTTCGTCGAAACAGCAATATGATAACGTCACGCCTAAGCCGGTGGTCTCGACTCTTCCTTCGCGCTTGTTCACATCCCAGATGGTTCGCTCTTGGTCGAAATGAAGTTTAAGACCCTGCGGATCCACTAACGAGCGCGAATAATAGATGCTCGCGAGTCCCTCTAAAGTTGTCTGAAAGCGGGGCTCTATATTCTTCGTCTCTGTCGATTGACTCCAATTAACAATGCTTAGCCGACACTTTTTCGAGAGTGAGGCGATTAAATAGCAGACTCTATTATATTTGAAGAGTTGAGAGCCGAGCTGCGTGGGGAGCCATAACTGAACCTCCTCGTCAGCGTCATATGTTTCGCTAAGAAGGTTATCCAAGTCATGAAGAGTTAGCTTGGAAGAGATTTGGATATTGCGCGTCATCAATTAGCTTTTCCGAGCACACTGAATGCGGGGCCGGCTTCTTTCGCTAGCGCATACATCCTAGCCGCATATCATCAGACATCTGTCATGTAAGTCGCTTACCGTAGTTAAGCGAGTATAGACCATGTCGCTTAAAATCCTATGCGCGTTTCATTCTGTTGTCCTATTTTAGCGTCGGATGTGGCTGCCAAAGGCAGACTTGCAAAGAAACAAAACCCCCGACCACCTTGCGGCGATCGGGGGCGGGGTTCCCGGCAATCTGTCGGATGATGTAGGGCCATCATCCGCAAGCTTCGGGCTTTCCGGTTAGCTGCATCCGCTGGTCGAGCCGCAGGTGTTGCACTTCATGCAGGTGCCGTTGCGCACCAAAGTGAAGTTGCCGCATTCGCCGCAGGCATCGCCTTCATAG
>Ga0255336_101310_pt1 | contig 19046 bp, 21 predicted proteins | sample MeOH1_35cm_T3_17_FD_189102 | JGI IMG/M metagenome (GOLD analysis project Ga0255336, IMG submission 189102) | Sandy soil microbial communities from University of British Columbia, Vancouver, Canada - MeOH1_35cm_T3_179 | ecosystem: Engineered > Artificial ecosystem > Sand microcosm > Unclassified ...
GATCATTGCGCCGCGTAACTCGGAGACGGACGGAAACATCGATCGGCAGGACCAACGGCCGTTCTAATCGCATCACGGCATCAATTGACCAGTAGCCGGGAAACCGGCGCCGGTCGGAAATCTGCAAGTCACGCAGATGGGGAGACAAAACAGCCACCTGCATTTCCTTGCGCAGCGACCCGGTTTTTCTCGATTCAACCGCGTGTAGCTGCGCAATGTACCGATCGACCGCACGGACCACGTCTTGCTGCTGCGGACCCGAATGCTGAAGGTTCCACCAGATCGATACGAAGACCGTGAGCGCCACGACCAGAAGCAGGCACTCGCCGCGATGACGGGACAGCCACGATTTCGGCTCGGTAGCTGGAAACGGTAATCTTGAAACTGCTATCAAGGTAAATCGGCCGACGCCTATAGCCACAGGATATTCCGCTGTATAGGGGCAAAAACTTAAGATTTAATTGGCGACGAGAGATACCCCTGCCTCCTCGTATGCCTGATCAGGAGTTTGGAATGACCGCCCTGTCGCCCATCAAACGAATTCGCACCGAGACTCTGGAAATTGCTTACGAGGAAGCCGGTCCGGCCGACGGCAAAACCGTCATCCTGATGCACGGCTTTCCCGACGATCCGCGTATCTGGGATGGCGTCGTGACCGATCTTGCCGCCAATGGCTATCATCTTTTCACGCCCTATCTGCGCGGTTATGGGCCGACGCGCTTCCGCAAAGATGAAACGCCCCGTTCCGGTCAGCAGGCTGCCTTGGGCCAGGATCTCCTCGATTTCATGAATGCCCTGAACATCAACCGGGCGATCCTGGTCGGCTATGATTGGGGTGGCCGGGCCTGCTGCATCGTCGCGGCGCTCTGGCCGGACCGGGTCGAGCGGCTGGTCTCGATCGGCGGCTATAACATCCAGAACATCCCGGAATCGCATCGGCCTGAATCTGCGGATCTGGAGCATCGCTACTGGTACCAATGGTACTCTGGTGCGTTTGGTTATTTTTGTATGTGGCTGATTCTATTGGATAGGCAGCTAGTGAAACTACACAAACGCGACAGACACGGGCGCGTTACGCGCCATAATATGCATCAGGATCATTGGTCTCTGCCTGCCGCGGAAGTGTGAGCATAAAGAACCGTGTGTCCGGCCAAGATGACGCAGTCGCGTACGGCGCGATGGCGTCCCAATTCACTTCGCTGGCTACGAAGACCGCACCGGGCGGAATCCCTACGTGATGCAGAACGGCATGCGCCTGCCGGACATAATCTTCCAGCTTACCTCCGAAATTGATATCGAGCTTCGTGTTTTTGCTATATTGATCCGTGCTCGGGGTCATGCTTTACTCCTCACCGCTTCAACCTCTTCGTGCGCGACTGTCACCAGCGCCTCTACTTCCGAATCGGTCAGTCCGCCCAGCTTCAGTTCCCATGCCGCCGATTCAATGTCGGAGACGAATGCCAGGGAATTATTTTCCTCTTCCTCCAGCGAGTACCGGATAAACGCCCTTAGAAGTTTTTCCCAGTCGGTCATGCTTTGCTCCTTGAAATTGCCTCGCCCAAATAGTTCGGGCAGTGATGGCCGTAGCTCTTCTCCACAGTAGCTACGTCGTCCCCCAGCAGTCCCGCCACCGCCCATATGTCCACCCCGTCTTGGAGCAGGTGCGTGGCCCGCGTGTGCCGCAGCACGTGCGGGCTGATCGGAGCTACGCCGGCAGCTTTACAGGCGGTCTGCAGGCGAACATAGTAGGCCGGCCCGACCGGCAATACGCGTTCGCCGTTGTCCTTTGTCTCGTTCAGCCGCTGGAGCACTGGCAGTAAAAGCGGGTCGATCGGCACCACTGGCCGGCGTTTGGACGTCTTGCGTTCGCCAGGTTTGGCCAGGCTGATGCGACCGCGCGTCAGATCCACCTGAAACCACGTCAGGGTCTCGATCGCCGTCCGGCGGGAGCCGGTGTAATAGCAGAGATCGATGAAGTCCCTCGTGACCTGGTCCGCGGCATCACGAATCTTCGCCAGCTCATCTTTCGTCAACCAACGGTCCCGCGGATCGTTCGGCGCTGGCAGCTCGATCTTCGGCAGATCGGCCGGGGACATGTGCTCGAAAAGCACGCAGTGCTTCGCCGCGCTCTGGAGCCGGGACAGCTCGAACCGGATCGTGCCGCTGGTTGCGTCGTCTGCCCGCCGGTGATCGACGTAGGACCGGCACAGAGGCACGTTGACCTCCTGGACCATCCGATGGCCCATGAATTTGACTAGGTGCTTCAGGCGCGCCTTCAGCTCCTTGGCGGACACCAGCTTGACGTCTGCGTGCTCTTTCTGCCAGTAGGTGAGCGCTTCGGCAACGGTCAGGCCGGTCTTTTTCTGCCCGTCGTGGAGTGATTTTCCTTCGAGCAGGAAGGCAGCGAAGCGAGCCTTCGCTTCAGAATTTTGCCGCGTATGAAGGCTGAGGCGTTCAGTTCGACGTCTGCTCTCGTCGTACCAACAGGCGTAATAAACCCCGTTGCGCTCATCGAGCCACGGGATATCGCGTCTCTTCCTCGGCATTTCAGCTCCTCCACTTGGCGCTGGGTAAATCTGGCGTGGCCACCCAGCGTGCGGTACGCAGGCGATATCTTATGCTCGGCGATCCATCGTTCGATGGTTCGGACCGTGACACCCATCTCGGCGGCGAATTCGGCCGGTGTCATCGCGGTCTTTTCGGCCACCAAGTTGTCTCCTCACTCGACCCGATGGGCATGGATGATATTCATGACTTCGGTTACTTTCGGCCACGGAAGTGCCACCTCCAATCGCAACCAGGCATTGCCGTTGCCCGCGTCTCGTACCTCGATCGGCACGTGATCTCCCGCGGTGGCGGCATTCCGGGGCAGCAAGTCTTCGGGTTTGCATCCCAGCGCTCCGCAGATGGCCCTCAGATGCTTGTCCCGCGGGATGCTTTCGCCGGAAATGTACTTACTGATGTTGGATCTCTCAAAATGGTCCTTTCCCGTGAACTTCCCCGCGTGCCGGGCGAGATCGGCACTGCTCCATCCTTTTTCGAACAATCGTTCTTGTAACCTCTTCGCAAATTCTCGCTTCACGGCATCTTTGGGTGCATGCTTCAAAGCGACATGCTGAGTTTGGGTGGCTTTCGTAGACATTTTGCTACGTCCTCTTAGTGGTTGTCGCCATTCAGGCGTTACAATATTCCACATAGGCACCAAAATCAAACATAGCTAGATGTCTATTAGCTGTTTCCTGGGGATATTAACCAGATTATCAGTATTCCTATACCGCATCCGGTCCCAAAAGCCCCTATCGAGATACCGGCAGCGAGGAAACTAAGGGCCTTATAGCCTCGTTGCGGATCGAGCCTAACCCATTCACTACCAAGGTTTTTCAGCGTGTGGTAGGACGGATCGGTCTCGAATCGTTGCCAATGGGGATCCATGCCAGGAGACAACCATCCCCAAGCGCTGTGACGACGATCACGATCCTGTACATTTTGGTGGCGGAAGAACCCGGTCGTCCACGACCAGGCGCCGGCCGCCAGCACGAGCGGGATCTTGATGCCTCTACTCCACATCGCCCTTTTTCCCGTGATTGGCGGTTGCTACTTGTTGCGCATGGTCACGCCAGGCTCGAAGCGCGTCGACCTTGCCGCGGCAGTCATCGCCAGCCACCCAGAGATCGACCTTGTATTGGCCGTTCTCGCCCTTGGTGGCGTTGTCGGCCGGCACCTCCGGATCAGGGCTGCAGTGGAGCAGCTGTTCCGGGGGCAGCAGATACTGCGTTTCCGTCTTTACGATGACGGAGGGCTTGGAGCTCGCGCAGGCGGCGATTGGTATAAAGCTCAATAGGATCAACAGCGTCCTGAGCACCTTTGACATTTGCAATATCCTTCTTCGCTTTCGTGGCGGCTTCCGTTTTTGCCTGGGCATCAGCGATGGCCGCCGCGGCTGCTTGCCGGTCGTATTCGGCCTGGCGCTGCATGACGCGGAGCGAGCGCTGTGTCTCTTCGTTGGCGGCCACCGCGAGGCCAAGCTCGTACTCGGCTTTGCTGACGCGCAGTTGCGCAGCTTCCAGCCGAGGCGACAGGATCAGCGACCACATGCCCCAGCCGGTCCCGGCCGCGACGACGCCGGCCACGATGGCGTATGGCAGCCACACCGACGTGCCGCCGGTGAAGAAGCCGATGCCGGTTTTGATGAGGCCGCTCATTCGGTCAGTTCCTTCTGCCAGCGCGCGATGCGCTCGACGTAAGTTAGGGTTTCAGTTGCGTGTCTGCCGGTCACTTGCGGCAGACATTTGAGGATGGCTGCGGCGCCCGTTGCCCCGCCGCAAAATCTCTGCGTGGCAAGGATGTTGCCGAGTCCCGCGTTGTAGCTGGCCTGTGCGAGGGCGTGACGATCAGCGTCGGGTCGGGGAGCTGACCAGGCGCGTCGTAGTTTCTGCATGTAATACGCGCCTGCGTAGATCGAATGCTTAGGTGACCGCGGATCCACATTCTTCCAGCCCAGCTCCTTCGTTACCTGCGCCCAGGTACCGGGCATGAACTGCGCCAAGCCCCGCGCGCCGACAGGCGAAACGGCATTCGGGTCGAGGCGTGATTCCTGGTAGAGTTGCGCCTTCCACCACGACCAGTCGGGGCCGTCGCGCCAAAAGCGATCGACAGCGCCCCGGATGTCAGAGTCGTACCGTGGCGAGAATTGAGCCGACCACGAAGCAGATGCCGAACCAACGAGCACCGTAATAGACAGCGGCAGCAAGAGGTTGCGTGCGAATTTGCGAAGCGACATCCTTGAACTTTCCACCAGAGAGCCAGTCAAGCCACCGGGACATACCCCAGGTAGCGGTGATGCCCAGAAACAGCCAGATCAGCGAACTGATCAAACTCGGGTCGATCATGCGATCTCCTTCTGAATAGTTTGAATACTATCTCAACTAACCAAACGCAACAAGCGGATTATAAAAAAAGACGCCATTGCCCATCTATGATGTTGACAAGACTACGTTTTCCGTTGGCGTAGATGAGGCAATGGGTGTGCAGCCAAGAGCTCGGGCCACGTTGATACTCCAATCCGAGCCGCGACGACGTGCCTACCTGATAAACCCCATCCTTGATGCCTGGCGAGTGGCTGTGCCCGATAACTACCTTCGTGCCGACTTTGGTGAACCCGTTGCGCGTGCCGCGGGAACCGTTCGGACCGGCGTCACCGTGGAAACCGAGCTCGATCCCCATCAACTGAAAGCTTTGGTCCCGCTTCAGAAAGACCGTCTGGCCGGCCGTCTTCATCATCCGCTTCGCCCAATAGGTGAAGGGGTCGACCGTGCTGGCCCCGGTCTTCGTCATCCTGGCGCTATCGGCCATCGCTTTGAAGGTCTCGGCCCAGAACACGCAATTCTCCAGGTCCGTCCGGGGATCGGTTTCCTTCACCCACCGCGCAAGCGCATCTGGGTGGTTGGACGGCACGAAGACGTTCGTTACTCCGGCTGGCGTGTGCCGGTCAACGAAGTCGAAGGTGTGCTGAAGCCACTTTCGAACGTTGTCTCGGCCGGTTCGGTGCTTGACGAGTCGGATGAAAACTTCGCCTCGGTGGTGGTGGTTGGCACTGTAGAAATCGTGGACGTCATGCCAGACGAGGTATTCGGGGCCGAGGCTTTCCGTAATCCCCTTTTCGCCAAAAGTCGCTGCGACCACCCTTGGTTCGATGAATTCAACATGGCTATCTCCCATGACTAAACCTTTGAGACGGCGAGGCGTGATTGTCTTGCCGCTGTACTCGTTCTCCAATTCGCAGAAGCTACCGTCTCGTAGCGCATTGATCTGGCGCGTATGAAACAGCTTCCCCTGCACCTCGACGACACAAGCGCCGAACGTGTGGTGGTGCAGCCCCTTGGCGCCGGCTTTCGACGGGATGTAGTTCGGCTCCGTCACCGCGCCGGTCGTGGTCAGGATCTTGGCCATCCTCGATTGCGGAGTCGGCACCGTTACCAACTCTATCTTCGGGTGGCCGATGATGCCGGACTTCGCGCCGGTCAGCGTCTCAAAGCCGGTTAGGGGTGAATTCGCCGTCGGCTGGGTCTTGATGTCTGCCAGCAGCACAAGGTTCTCGTTGATGTCGATGCGCCGGTCCAAGATGTACGGCGCGAGCTCGGGTGCCCACCAGTCATCATGCTCCGCCTTCTCGCTCCACATGGACGTAGGGTTCTTGTAGCGGTACGGAATGACGATCAGTTGCGCCTTATTGGCCCGACAGTAGGTCAGTAGCGTGTCGAAGAACCGCTTATGGACGGGCGTCGCGTTCTGCGCCGACGTGATGACGTAGCGCCGCGGTCCTCGCTCTTTCTTCAGTTGTCCGTGGAGCGCGTCGGCCAGCGCTCGATCGACACCCGCGGACTGCTCTTCCTCCAAGCCTATCGGCTGGGTGCCGTGCCACTTGCAGACCCGGTTTTTCTCCCCATGCATGTAGCGTTGGGTCCCGGACTTGCCGTATTTATCGTTCCGCATCCCGCCTTTGATGACCGGCTTCCCGCACTTGGGGCAAAGGAGCTCCGCCATCAAAACACCGATACGTCGAAGCCGTGGTGCCGGCAAACCTGCGCGGCTAAGCGGTCGAACAGTGGGTTATGACCGTAGTCACCACCAAGCACGGCCTGTCGGCCGTGGATCATTTCGTGAGCCATCGTCAAGACAAGACAAGACCCACTCCTGACACGGGCACCGGATACATCGATACGATGGTTGCCCCTCTCATCTACGCCGTGGCGGCCGAACTCATCCGGTCGATCGGTGACGCGAAACTCCACTTTGTCCGCGTGCGGCAACTTCCACCGCACAAACGGAGGTGTTGCGCGAAGATACTCATAAGCCGCTTCGAGCATTCGAGGTGTTAGATGGAACGCCATCGTTACCTATTTTGTTGGTCCTGGTTTCCTTCAGCATTCGCGACGGCATCGATATAGGACTGGACATCGTTGCCTATGTCGGGATCTTTCCCGAGTTGTGCCTTCAATCGGGCGAGGTTGGCGGCTACGCCGTTCGGGCGCAATACCGCGTCGGGCCGGGAAGCTGAAGCCAGCCACCGGGCAAATCGAGGATTGGTCAGAAGTTTGGCGGCACTCCACGGCGCAGCTACGGAAGCCACGCCCGCTGTCGGCGACGCGATGCCAAGCCCGGTACCGCCAAGCAATTGGATGTAAATCATATGGCGAGCAGTGCCTGACGTGTTCGCCAGCTTCTCCGTACCCTTGGCGAAATCAACCACCCGCGCCAGCTGGTCCAGCTGCGGCCGGAGTTGAGCATATCGCGTGCCGGAGAACAGCGCTGCTTTCGCTTCCGGGGACATGGTGTTCCAGTTCGTGAGGAACGTCGTCGGAGAGAAGACCTCGCCGGCAGCATCCTGTGCACCCGGTTTGGCCAGGCCCATGCGGCCGAGAACGCTGCCGGACATGACATCCCATTCCTGAGGCGTAAGGTTGCGGCGCAGCCGGCGCAGATTCGTACCGCCGTCCCGCGCGCCGCTCACGGCGATGTTGAACGCCTGCTCGTCGGTACCCGCATCGCGGATCTTTTGCAGCAACGGAATGTTCTGGTTCTGGTTGAAGCGCACGTACCGATTAGCCTGCTCCAGCATCCGGCCGGCCTGGGGGTTCTGCCCGGCCGTCGCGTTCAAGTCGTCGGTGAGCGCGGCATATATCCTGCGCATCTGGTCGTTCTGCGAGCCGCTGGAGCCCGCCAGCACCGGGTTGTCCAGGTCGCGGCCGATCGCCGTCCGAATGTTCCGAAGCGTCTCGAAGGGGATTGTGCCATTGTTGGCTGCGGCATCTTGCAACAGGTTATCCAATTGCCGGACCGCGCCGGCCAATGCCGGCTGGGAATTCGGCGCCGACTGCAACGCGGCGCCGACCTCCTGCCGCAACCGGGTGACGTTGGGAAGCTGCGTCGGCGTGTCCCGACCAATCTGACCATAGGCCGTGTTGTAGAGCGCTTCAGTACGCTGGTTGAATCGGTCAGCAGCGTTCTGCGCGCCAGCCTTGAGGTTGGCGCCAGCTGTCTCTTTCGAGGTTGCCGCTTGGCCGCCGGCATAACGGTTGGCAAGGTTGGTCGCAGCCGTATCCAGCTCGTTGACCGTGCGCTGCGAAGTATCCTGCATGACGCCGGCAGACGACGGCACGTTACTGAGCGCACTGGTGGCGCCCTGCGTCATCCGTCGATCGGACACGAGCCCAGCCGTCGGTGTGACACCAACAGCTTCGATGTCCTGTAATCGTTGACCGGCATTCGGGCCGCCGATCACCGCCTTGACCAGCCGGGCACCGCGCGGACCGAGATTGCGCGCCGCCTGTCCGGCCGCCGACGCCACGCCGCCAGCGGCACCTTCCAGTCCGAAATCGGTGGCGGAATCGATCATCTTGGCCGGGAGCGTCTTCGTGTTGACCTGGCCACCGAACAGCTGCATCAGCGCGTCGAAGATGTTGCCGCCGGCCACCGAGCCCGCGCCAGCCGCTACAGGCACGGCAACAGGCGCGGCAAGGCCGCCGGTGGGGATGGAACCGAGAGCAGCGGCGGTGCCCGCCAGACCGGCACCTGTAGCCTGGGTGACCTCTTTGGCCACGCTCGGGACGTCATTACGATCGAGCCCTGGCGGATTATACGCCGTCAGCTTACCGGTGTCCGGGTTGGTGAAGACAAAGTTGTCTTGGCCCATCGGCCGGGCGTCCGGATAGAAGCGCTGCACGTTGGCGAGCCGGTCTTGCGTCGGCGAGGAACCTACCTGGATACGTGCCGCCGTCGACGCGCCCGTGTTCCAATCCACGTTCGGATCGTTCTGTGGAACGTCGGCATAGCCAGCACGGCCACCGATGCGCTGCGTGCCGGGGCTCTGCGGCTGAAACTCTGCCGGCGGCTGCGCGGCCTTGGGCGCGGTCGGATTCGGGATGAGGTCGTCGAACATCCCGCCGCCCTGCGGCGCCGCCTGCCCCTGCGGAATGAGGTCGTCAAACATTCCCATCAGAGGCCGCTCGGATCGATGCCGTTTTGCTGCAGGCGCTGAATGACCGCAGCCCGGTCCGCGCCGCGCGCGATAGCGGAACGCGCATCAGCCAGCGGATCTGAGCCACCTTGGGCTTGGCCAACCGCGTCTTGTGCCGCAGTGCCGCCGCTCTGCAGGAACTGCTTCAGCGCCGTGTTCGGACGATAGCCGCCCTCTTCCGAATACACCTGGTCCATGTCGTTCAGCACGTTCATGTATTCGTTGCGGAAATTGATCAGCTTCTGTGCGACGATCTCCGGTCGATCAGTGACCTGGGGGATAAACGGGATGAGGCGCGGCGTTTCGGCCGCCGTGACAGCGGCGCCGGACCGGTCGTGGATCTTCAAGCTGCCGATGTCGGCAATCAGTGCCCGCGCCGTTGTGCCGTTCGGGTCCAACCACTGGCGGGCGAACTCCGGCGTGATCATGTTCATCGGGCCGACCGCACCCGGCTGGCCACTGCCGTTCGACTGCCCCGAAGCGTCAAAACCGATTCCAGCCAGGGCCTGGTTGATCTTCTTGACCGAGTTCATGTTCTCGGTCATCGCCGTGTTGATGTTGGCCGGAATGTACCGCTGCTGGTCGCTGCGCGGCGCGGGCGCTTCCATGCCGGGCTGAACCGGTTGGTAGGAATAGCCTGACGGCTTCGACTGATCGGGCGTCGTCACGAAGCGCGAAGAGTCGGCCGTGCCATCCTTGACACCTAGCACCGCGCCTTCCGGGGTGTTGGCCCCGATCGGCTCGTTGCCCGCAAAAGCGCCGGCATCCTGCGCGTTCTGCAGCAGTCGGCCCTTTTCAGTATCGACCGTCGGATTGACGTCCATGACCATCTGCTGCTGGTTCGGCGTCATGCTCGGGAAGTTCTGGCCGACCAAGCTCGCCTTCGTCTGGTCCATGCTCGGCGCTCCGCCGACCATAGCCTGCTGTGGCAATGTCGCCGTGCCTTGATTGACCCCGGCCGCCGCGATGCCCTTCTGAAAATCTGGGCCAAGATCGAACTGCCGGGCATTCTCGCCCACCGTACGATCGGTGTTGTACCGGGACGTGCCGGCCGTGATGTCCTGGCCGCGGCGCGAAGTCGCATCCGACATATTTGCCTTGGTCAGATCAAGCGCCTGGGTACGACCGAACGCATCTCGCGTGCTCGCATACGAACCCCCATTAGCCATGATCGACGGGTCCGATTGATCGAGTTGAATGCGCAACGAGCCGATGTCATTCGGGTTATAGCCTGCCGTCAATGCGCCCTGCATCAGCGCGGCAATCGCACCGGGCTGGCTGAGGTCCGTATTCTTCAAGTTGGCCAGGAAATTGTTGCGGTTGGTCGTCTGGGCTGCAGCTGCATCCATATCCGCCTGCGTCTTGCGAGCGGCCACGCCTTTATACGCGATGTCGCTCTGCAGCGCGTCGGTCTGCATCTGCTGTTGCGCGCGCTGTTCGGCGGTTGGCGCCGCCATATACGCCTGGACGAGCGAGGCCAGGCCCTGCCCGATCGGCGTCTGGTACCCGTAGGGGTTCGGAAGACGATCAGCCATCAAATGCCCCCCGCGATCTGTCCGTTCGGTTTCAACGGCAAGCCGCGCGTGCCGAAAGCGCCGGCAGCGCCGTACATCGGCATCGCTCCACCGCCGCCACCGAAAGATCCGCTCGACGCAGCCAGCATCGAGCCGCCGGCCTGTAGCAAATCGCCCGCCGGGCCGGGTGCCCGGTAGGCGTTGTTGCGCGCGGCCTGGATCTGCAGCGGGCCGAGATTGGCGAGGCCCTGCGCGAAATTGTTGAACTGGCCAACCTGTCCGCCTTGCTGCGCGAGAAAACGTTGGTTCGACGCATTGAGATCGTTGATGCCGCCGAGCGCGGCGCCTGCCGCAGCGGAATCCTTGCCCTTCCGGATGGCATCCGACATGGCGCGGGCGATCGTGCTCTGCACCACGGCCGGAGCCGACGGAGACGCGACCTGATAATCGCCCTTGGCCGAAGCGCCGACGTTATCTTGAGCCGTTTGCGTGCGCTGATCCGTCAGTTGCTGCTGCTGATCCTGCTGGCTGGCGGCGTCAAACTGCGGAATGGTCTGGTTGACCGCCGATCGGCTCTCGTCCTGCTGCTGCCGGATCTTCGCATAGTTCGCGGCCGACGCATCGTTCGCCGCTTCAGCCATCTGGTTCTGGTTCTTACGCTGCGCACTGGCATTCATCATCGTGCCGGCCGTCGCCATGGCCATGCCGATCGCTAGCGGGATAGCGGCTACGTAGCACATTAGTTCACCACCTTGCTGCCGCCCTGCGAGTCAAACAGCCCCGGCACGTATTTCTGAGGATTGGAGGCCACGTTGTACGCCGCGATCGACGTTGCGGGTGAATTCAGGAAAGACGCGAAGACGTCGCCCAACGGAGAGTATCCCCCCGGCACGATCCCGCCGGCCGCCGCCGCCGCCTGGGTGGCCAGCGAATTTGCGTCAGCGGAACCTGTGTTCAGCGCATAAAGGTTTGACTTGTTCGACTGGACCTGGGATCGCAACTGCTGCGACGCATCCGCCGCCTGGTTGCCGATCAACCCTTTGTTGCGCTCGTAGGTAGTCGTCAGATCGCCGAGCTGCTTCGCGCCCACGCCGGAATTGAGCAAGCCTTGACGTGCAAGGTTCTTGACCAGCGTATCCTTGGCGGTCGTGTATTGCTCATCCAACTGTGGGTTGTAATATCCCAAATAATCTTGGGAGGCTTTATTGTAGTAGTTGTCGTTGAACCCGGTGAACGCCTGATCAATCGCAACCCGGCCCTGCTCGATCGCATCCTGCCGACGCTGCTCTTCCTGAGCGGCCAACTGCGCCGAGTTGTCCTTGGGAACGCTTCCGCCACTGCACATGCGTTACTCACTCCATGCGTAGAGGTAAAAATCCTCTTTGTTTCGACCGTACTGGCGAAGTACCGCTTCCCGCCGCGCGCCTAGGAATTCCAGCCACTGGTGCGCTTCTGTGTGAACATCTAGAGAACGACACTCCGCCCGGTGGGCTCCGGCAGCTCTCACAGAAGGCATCATAACGCGTCTCACGAACTTTGTCGCTAATAAAGAGATTTGGTTAAATTCGATTGTAGCGAAAAGCCACACACTCCAGACACCGGGATGGAGTGGAATGGCGCCCATCGCAGCGATCGGCCGTTCGGCCCGGACGACCCAAGAGAAGCTGTCAAACGCCATCACGTCGCCGGCCAGGACGGCGGGGTCGTCTTCCCAGAAGCAGGCGTAAATTTCGTCCCTATCCCGCGGTCGCATATTCCGTGCGACGTAAACGACATCCTCCATCGTCGCCCGAACGATCTCAGCCATCTTCGTTCGGGTCCTGGTAATGCACAGCGGTGCTGATGATCTTGGCTTGACCGCCTGCGGTGCAAACGAATTCCGGCGCAAAATGTGTCGTCTCACCCACCACTGTGCCGCGCAATTTCGCGTAGCTGATTCCGTGCGTCGTACCAAACTCGACCTTACGGCTCTCGTTGTCGGGATCGACCGCGATGCTGATTTTCCAAACACCAACCAACGCCGCATCCACGCCGATCAGGTTCTTGACCGTCGCAGGCTTGCCCGCATCGAGGAATGGCAGGTAGACCGAAATTGGCGCTTCGTCCGGCGCCGGATAGGTATCGCCGTCCTCCCCGCCATAGAGATAGATCGTGTTGCCGGAACGCAAGTATATCTTGCTGTCCACTCGAGCGAATTCCGTCACCTGGAAGCCAAGTTCGTAATACGACCAGGCACTGATCTTCGCGCCGGGGAAGTAGCTGAAGACGAAGATCCGGGTGCCGAGCGCCAGCCAGAACCGATCGTCCTCCGGCTCCATGACCGCGACGGCCTGCGAAACAATGTCCTCGCCAAGCGACAACCGGTATTCCTTTATCATCGGATCGATCGCGGTGCCGACGTCGAACACATATGCCGCATTCGAACTGTCGCGTGCGCGCAGACTGCGGACTCCTGAATCAGCGAGGTAGAACGTGTCGTTGTTGCCGTAGGAAAGCACCGCCCGCGGCGAGATCGTACCGGTATTCGGCAACACCTGGAGCTGGGTGTTCTTCGTCTCGTCCTGGTCGACGAACCACACCTGAACCGACCTGCGCGCGAACACGGCGAGATTTCCCTGGTAGCGCTCAAGCGCTGTCAGCGTCTCGGAGCCGCTGTCGGAATTCGACATATTGATGAAGTTGGCGCCGTTCGTGTTGGTGCCGAAACGAGTCGGATTGTCGATCTCCGAGAAGTACACCAAGCTGTTGAGCGTCGAATAGAGCTTGTTTTTGAAGGTCAGGGCCGTTGTGCCGATGCCGGCATTCGCGCCGGAAATCGTGAAGGCCGATCCGTCCAGCGTGATCGTGTACTGGTCAGCCCGTTCGTAGGTACCTGTGATCGTCGCCTTATACTGCTGCGCCGCTGCGGTAACAGCCGTCACGCCGCCCGACATGTTGAAGACGCTGCCAACCGTCACGGTCCCGTTAACCGTCACGGCCAGCACAAAACCGTTGGCCGCCGCGCCAACGCCGGTCTGCGCCTTGATGGTCACCGTGACGCCGCTTGCCTCGGCGGTGTACTCGGGTGTCGATACGTTCGTATTGATCTGCGTCGCGACAAGTGTCGCCAGATTGGAATTCGACGTCGCCCACAACACGGTTGCGCCGAGCACTTCCTGCCCATCGATTTTGATCGACGAGATGTTATTGCCTGCGCCGGCCGAGCCGCCGGTCACATTGAACGTCGCCTGCGCCCGCGCTTCCAACACTGCCACGACGTTCGCTTGAAGCTCTGCGAGCGCAATCGCCTGATCGTTCGTCGCACCGAAATTGACCGTCGTCGCGGAGATCGTGAACGGCGTGCCGGGCGTGTTCGCGGTGATCGTCACTTCGTTGCCGGCCACGGTCGCGACGTATTTGTCGTTGGAATCGATCTGTGCAGCCAGCGCCGACGCCACGCCAGCATTCGACGGCACGTTAGCCGCGATGCCATCCCAGGTCGTTACCCGCTGACCGTTGTAGTAGTGATAGATATTGCTATCAATGAATTGCGCGATAGCGTAGATGCGTCCGTCGAAATTCTCCGTCGAGAGAATCCGAGACATCGCCGTAATCCCGTCGGGATGCTGCAATTGCTGGTATTTCACGCCGGTCGGAAGGGCGGGTTCCGGCGCACTGCCGAACACGAACAGATCCGCATTGACCGAATGCATCCCGAACGTGCTGTCCGGCAGACTGTGCCGCGGCACGATCGCCTTGCGGCCTTCAATCTCGCCGCCACGGTTGATATGTGCGTTGATCAGACGGTTGAGACTGCCCGGCACGCCAGCGACGCGCGATTTCCGCACATCGAGCCCGGCGGCGAACCCGTCGACGAAGACGTAACTCATCAGGACACCCGGATGATGGTGCCGACGAACTTCTTCTGGGTGCCCCCGCCGAGCGTGATGGTGGGCGACGTGCCCTTATGCCGACCCTTTAGGCGGGTGTAATGCTGCTGTGCGAAATCCAGCTTCGCCTTGGCGTCGCTCGACTTTTGCCGCTGCAGGATCTCGGATGCAGCGAAAAGCACGATCAGGTCGTCGTCCAGGTCGCAGACATCCGCGTCGGCGATCAGGGGCCGAAGCGCACGGATGCCGCGCCACAACAGCTTGGTGGCGTTGGACGCCGGAATCGGCCAGACCTCGGCCTGTTCGACGTTGTTGATCGATCGCACGTCCCACTTCAGGATAGGGTCGGAACGCTCGTCGAGGTCGGAATCGTAGGTGTTGTAGTCGTCGAACTCTATGCCGCGCAGGACCGGATAGCGCGTCGTGTTGTAGAGGCAGACCGTCTCTTCCACGCGCTCGACGTTGAGGTCTGTCGGGAAGTCGTAGTAGCGCTCGCCGGCCTGGAGGTTGGTGGAGCGGTTGACGCGCAGGAACGGCCAGTCATAATCCTCGTAGAGCCAGTTCTGCGTACGGCGCAGCAGGTTCTTGAGCGACGGCAATTCGTCCACGCCGACGGAAACGGCGGATGAACGGCCCGTTTCGTCCTTCAGTCGATCGACCAAAGCAAGGAGCTGCGTCCCACGGGCCATTCGGTCACTCCACGATAGTTTCGGCGGTTGGTTTCCTCGACCGTTTCAGACCTTCGACGCCGGCCAGGCTCTTGAACTGCGGATCTTCGGCCGGCAGATCGGTATGCGCCGGACCGAACAGCTCTTCGACATAGTGCCGCTTCGCTTCGGCGTTGATGGCGGTCGGGTACTTCTCGAAAAGACGCTTGCGCTCTTCGCTGTGGTCGACGTTGCCCTTCTTGCCGTATTCGACATCGAGAACCGCGTCGGGGCCGTGGATACGCTTCAGGAGCATCAGCTCCGGAGCCGAGATTTCATCGCGACGGACCTCGTTCGAAACAGAACCGGCCAAACGAATTTTTGCGCTGTAATACTGCATGCTTGCCTTCTCCGATCAGGCTGTTACGGGAGAGAAAAGTGAGAGGCCGAAGCCTCTCACCGGTGGATACTCATCACCCAGCGAACTGGGGCACGCCCTTCTCTTGCGGATCCGGCAGAGAGGCGACGAGCACGAAACCCTTGCTGCCGTCGCATGCCGAGTTCGGGTCATAGGTGCCACGGACATCGCCCGTGGTCGCCGTCGCTTTGGACGTCACACCCGCCACGGCGGTGCCGGCCGAAGCCGCCGCGCCGTCTTCCAATTCCTTCAGGATCACTGCCGTGCTCGGCAGGAATACCGGGAGGCCGAGTACGTCGCCGCTGCCGATCGTGGCAGATGTCACGGCGGCGTTCGGAATTGCGGAAGTGACGGTCTTGAACGCCTTCTTGCCGGCCAAGCTGGTGCCGCTGGCGCTGGACTCGACGACAGTGTTGCCGTACTCGTCCTTGCCGGTGACAGTCAGTACCGCAGTGCCGGTCCAAGCAGCCACGACGTTACGCGGAGCGTCGAAGACACCCACACCGTTGCTCACCAAGGCGCCGTTCAAGGGTGCGGCGGCGGAAGCGGAAATGGCCGTCACTGTGGTCAGACCGTCTGCGTCCGCCGTTTCCGGCGAGCCCAGATCGATCGTGTAGGTAGGCGCAAGGCCGACCTTCACAACGTTGCCGGCATCCAACGGCCGACCATCGTCTTGCCCACGCCGATCCAGCTGCAGACGCAGCTTGGTGCCGGCGGCCAAAGTCGGCTTGCCGGCGCCCCAGGTCAGCGTGATGCTCGACGCATTGGCGTTGAATGTCAGCGAGAAGTCAGTGGGCGAGACGTATTTGTTGCTGCCCGCGAGCAGCACGTGCTTGCCCTTATTCAGGGAGTAACTGCCCTTGGACCGGCCGGTCGGATATCCGACCGTTACGGTTCCGGAGGCCACGAGATTCGCGGCCAGGGTAAAGAGTGCGACATCATACATGTGAGTAGCTCCTTTCAGACCGCATTACAGGATCGCGTAAACGCCGTTGGCGTTTCGCTTGCGGCAGATCAGACCGCCGGTCCAGGTGATGGCGCGATAGAGGACGTACTTGTCTTCCGGACGGGCCGGGTTGTGCGTCTTCATATCTTCGCCGTCCATGACCATTGGCAGGATCGTCGAGGTGTCGAGCCAATACGCGCGCTTCGCGTAGCCCAGATCGTCGAGCGTCGGATCGTAGAAGACCGGGATCTTCTTGAAGAACAGATCGCCCATGCTGGGATCTTGCGAACCCGTGTTGCCGTCCTGGGTGTACTGACCGTTCGCGCGGATTTCCTTCTCGAGCGCTTCGATGAAGGTCGAACCGGCATACATGACGTCAGGCTTGCCGCCGTAGCGACGCAGCTGACGCAGTTCGGTCTGCAACGTGTTGATCAGCACCTGGTTGGCAGGCGTGGACGCGTTGATGGCCAGGTTGGCGCGGTTCCGCCACCAGGTGTTCGTGCTCTGGTCGACACCGGCAACCACCGTGGCGGAAGTCGGATCGTCCAGAATGAACGACAGAATGCCGGGCACCTGCTTGGCATCCTGCGTACCGTCGAGCCAGAACATCGTGTTCGTGCCGCGAGCCCAGCCTTCAGCCATGTCGGCCAGCTTGTTCTCGAAGATGCCGGCCAGGCGCTGCATGTCCGCGCCGGAGACGTCGCGGGTGCTCTTGCCCGTGGTCGAATCCGAAACGGTAATGCCGTCGATCTTCAGTTCCGTGAAGGGAACCTTGATACCGGCGTGGATTTCCTTCCACGGATAGGTCAGAACCTTGATCGTGGTCGGGTTGCCATAGGTCACGGTATCGTCGTTCGTGAAGCCCATGATCTGGGTCACGTAATCGCCGACAACGCGAAGCTCGATGTTGCGGTTGCCGCCAGGAAACGTCTTCTGACGATCCTTCATCTTCTTCAGCAGCGGTTTGTCCTGGATGGACTGGTCGAAGGTGCTACCCTTCTCGAAGAAATAGGCCAGTGCCGCATTGGCAGCATTCTCAAGCTGCTCGGCAGTAAGTTCAGCCATTTGTCGTCCTCATGCGAATGACAGGTTTATCTGTTCACCGCCTGCGTCATCGCTTCGAGAAGCGACTTCGGCTTGGCGGTCGATGGGATCGAGCCCCCTGCCGTGACGGGACGAATCTCCCTCCGATTCTGCTGAACCAACGGACGCAAATTGTCGTCGACTGCCTTTCGAGCGTTGTGGAACATCTCTGCTGCGGCCTGGACGGTCTGCGGCACGCCGTTCTTCAGAAGCTGAAGTTCAACTTCCTTCATCACGTGCGGTTGCTTGACCTTGTAGTCCGGGTCGCTTTTGGCCCAGGTGCGTTCCAGCTCGGAGATCGTCGTGCCGACATTGTGCGAGAACGTTTCGATGCGCTGATGCTCCATACGAGCAGTCGCTTCTTCCGTTGCACGCTGTGCGGCGGCGGCCATGTGCTGTTGCCGGGCCAGATGTTGCGAGACCTCGTTTGCGGTCTGCTCATCGATCAGCCCTTGGTCCACCCGCTGTTTAAGATCGGGTGGCAACACACGTCCTGTGGTCTGGTAGAGCATCTGTACGTAGGGTACGAGCGCTTCCAAAGCCTTTTCGGGTTCGTTCTTCATCAAGCGCATAATCTCGAAGCCCGTATTCACCTCTTCGTAGTTGAGGCCGGCCTTCTGGATATACGTCTCGACTTTTCCCCAGCTCTCGGCGGACTGCTCATATTGCTGAGCGCGCCCTTCCGCGGTCTTCGCGCGGTCGACTAGCTGTTTAACCCGACGACGAGTTTTCGAGTGGTAGCCACGAAGCTCTTCGTCGCTGACATCCGTCGGCAACTCCGAGTTATCGTCCTGACCCTGAGGGTCATCCGAACTACCTTCTGGATTGGGCGAATTTCCAGCCGGAGCCGAGCTCTTGATGGCCTTTTGGACCGCCTCAAGCATCGAACCGGGTGCGTTACTACCCTTGTCATCCGCAGTGGACGATTCTGCGGGGGTGTTTGCGTCCTGCCTTTCGACGTTCTCGATCGTGGTGTCGGCAACTTGCGCTGCCGGCACCTCGACGTTCACGTCCGAAGCTGGCGATGCTTCGGTCATCACGCCTCCATCTATGGGCTCCCGCGTCATCACGACGTTGGATTTTGTGGATTAGTCATTCTCACCGAACGCAACACAAAAGTCAAATCGAGATCAACGAATGACCTTGGCGCTGCCGTTCCGCTGGATACCTAGCCGTGCTGCGTTTTGGAACAGCCCGGCAATCTGGGTATCCTGCACGCCGGTATTACCCGGATCGAAGTTGACGCCCTGATTCTGGCCGCGCGCTTCGTTCGGGATGCCCTGCAGATCGGTCGGTGCAATCGGACCGGCCGGATCCTTGACCGGTTGGCCCCCTGGATTGATGCCGATCACCGTGAAGGGACCCGTCGGGCCAGCCGCCGGAGGCGCAAAGCCGTCCTGGTAATAGGTGACACTGACCGGTTGATCGTGACCGCCTTTGCCGGTGTTGCCCCCGTTGCCGGAGCTACCGGCGCTGCCGGCACCGGACGCACGACCGGATGCGCCGCGGCCGGGGCCGCCTACGCCGCCTCCCCCGCCGCCGCCCGCCGCGCC
>Ga0255336_101311_pt1 | contig 19043 bp, 15 predicted proteins | sample MeOH1_35cm_T3_17_FD_189102 | JGI IMG/M metagenome (GOLD analysis project Ga0255336, IMG submission 189102) | Sandy soil microbial communities from University of British Columbia, Vancouver, Canada - MeOH1_35cm_T3_179 | ecosystem: Engineered > Artificial ecosystem > Sand microcosm > Unclassified ...
AAGATGATCAGTCGTTTCGGAAATGGGTGATCAGCGATCACCATCAACCGGAATGTCTGATCACCTTCCTCCGGATTCACTGATCACGTTCAACCGGAATCCGTGATCACGTTCGCCGAAATACGCAACCAGTTCACCAAACACATCTAGAATCCGGTCAATCCAGCCTATCCGTATGTCTCGGCTCGCGTATTCGATTTTCCCGATGATGAGCGGAGAAGACGGTACCTCAGTGAGCTTTGCGGTGTCGAACACAACGCAAGCGCCATTGCCGTTTGCGCCATACCCGCGCCACATCGAAAGCGAGCCATCCCGGTTATCTGGATGGTGCTCCGCAAAGCAGGCGATATAGACATCAAATGCGCCTTCACGCTCGAATCCGTCGAAGAGATGCTCGAGGTGGTTTCTGAATAGGTCGTAACGCTCGCGCGAGCCGAGCGCTTTCTTCAGCCCCTCATGGTTGCGGAAACGCTCACGGCCCCATAGCATGCCGAAGGCTAACTCTTCGGAGTCGTTCATCAAAAGAGGATTTGAAAACCAAATTTGCTGGTTTTTGAGAATCGACTCTAACGTACCTGTGGAGCAGTAGTGCGCAATCAACGGCCGCGCCTCAGGGAAATTCACACCTTTCTTCGTTCGCAGAAACAACTGGCTGTGAAGCTCTTCGAGGGAGTATTGATGCGTGCTCATTGCGGGTTCACTGTAAGTTAGCTGAAGCAGGTCGTTGCGTTACGTGGCGCGCCTTCGGTCATTGGTTGGATGGAATCTGACCTGCATAGTAAAAAGGCCGTGCGACGCTATGCTTTCGGCAGCATTATGGCCACTCCCTGCAGAACGGCTGCGACGGCAGCGGCTTGGGCTGCAAAGGAGTTCAACCGACCCTGCCATGCCGTTGTGGCAGTTATATCGATAATTTTTCCATTCTTGGCTCTTTGGATTGGTCCACGGCCGCCGTGGAATGTCAGGTACGTTACGCCTTGCGGAAACGCTCCATCGTAGTCCGATTCAACGGTTGCGACAGACGCCCACCACCAAAATAAAGCTGCCACAAAGGCCGCCAGCGCGCTAGCGTAGGTCACAATTGAGGTAACGGATTCCATTCTCATAGTGTTAGGTCTGGCAGCCAAGCATGCTGTCGATATGCTGACCGCAACAGCGCATCATCAAGGAGATGCGCGTTGTTCAAAGATGCGGTAGATACTACTGTGCTGGATGGTCGTAACCTTGCTGCAGAAGTTCGATTCCATCTAGAAACAGCTTCTCGACGTGTTCCGGCTCAGTCACCATAAAACCAAGTTCATCGCGCGCGCGGTCATCGGGACTTCCCTTGAACGAGAGCCAATTGAAGCTCGAAACAATCGCAAAGCGCTGGTCCGACACAAGATGCTTTCGATGTGTGTTTCCGACGAAGTACACCTTGAAGTTTGCGTAAGCCTTGGCCAGCCTTTCAAAATCTCGCCTTGTCGAGTCAGAAATTGGCACCTTCCCGCGTGCCGCGTCCTTCGGCTTTTTGTTTCCGTCGTCCTCCGCCAGCCCATATCCTATATGTACCTTGACTCCCTTCTTGAGCAGCCTTTCCAGTGACTCTCTGAACGGCTTGTCCACAACTTGAGCTCTAACCCATGGAGAAATGATAAGTAGACGCTCCGAGGTTTCAGACAACGCCTTCTCAAGCATTTTAGGGTGCTCATGGCATCGGATGAATCGTTGCGTCAAGTCGCGAAGCCGCGACTGCGCCTTCGTCGCTTGGTCAACGTTGAAATCAATCGACGCCTCTGCCGGTGCTGCCTCATGCTCTTGCGAAGAGGCGATTTCCTGCTCTAGCTCGGCGAGCTCGGCCATCTGCGCCGCGGAGTCCGTGTCTGGGAACAGTGCGGAGAGATTTTCAACCTGCGCTGATTCGGATACATGCCGCGAGCCAATAAGCTCCGGCCCTCCCAGACGACTGAATGCTAACTCGTAGCCCTCGTCGAAAAAGTCGCTGCTGCCGTCGAATCTATCCTCGAACACAAACGCAACTTGAACATCATTACCCGAAACAGCTCGGTAGTAAAGCGCGAAGCACGGAATGAAGTTGAGTTCCGCTCGCTCGATACGCTGAATACCCAGCAGATTAGGAACAGCTTCGTCCCGACGTGGAAAGCGCTTAAGGATTTTGTCTACTTCGCTCAGGGATACTTCAGAAGCTTCGGGTTTTCTGGCTCCACAAAGAGGTAACTCTAATCTTCCGGATTCACGAATTTCAGCCGGCTTCCAAAGTGACGACGTCGGCGCAAATATCACTTTTTTAAGAACTGGGTCGTATGCCAATCGCACCATCCGTTCTTCGGGAACGATAGATATCAGCTCTGTAAGTGCGATGCGTCCCTTGGACGTGAGTGAAACGGACGCCGACACGGAGGATGTCGCCCTTGAATACTGAACGTATTCCTTGGCGTTCAAGGCTGCCAGCGTTCCGGTCAGGAGCTGCGAGGGCAGTCCTAAAAACTGTGAAATCTCGGCGGTGTTTGTCAGCCCGGCAGAGATGGCTCGCAGATAGCCCTCTTCGATGGGATTGAGCGGCTTCTTGGCAAGCGTCAGGACGCGAGCATTGAGCCTAAACACTGGTGCTGCGGCTTCCTTGAAGGTCGCCAGCACGTATCCCGGCCGCGCATAAGCAGCCGATTGAAGAATGTCCTCAAGCTTTTTCACTTTGTTGCCTCTTCGACCGCGCAGTCCTGGGGATGCGCGCTCATATGTTCGAGAACAGCTTTCAAGGGATTTCTACGAGCATCGGCGCCTCGACAGAAAGCGTCGTCGCCGACTATCGCGACGTAGTCTTTGCCGCGCGACAGGGCGACATTGATTCGCTCGAGGTCTTTCAAAAAGCCTAAACCGTTCGCTTCCGAGCGCGTCACCGAAAATATAACCACATCGGCCTCCCGCCCCTGGAACGCGTCGACGACATTGACGTAAATCTCGGAGAAGCTGGACCATTCCTTCTTGCGACGCTCAATCGCCGTGCGAAGTCTACGTTTCTGCTCACCGTATCCGGTAAGCACAGCCACTGAGATGCTCTTTTTCTTGTCCGAACCTTTCGAGATTGAGAAATCAAACCTCGCCAACAGCTTTACGATAATCTGAATCTCGAGCTCATTGTAATGAGATGACCCAACGGTGTGAGATGCCCGATTTTGAAATTTGCTGGTGGTAAACCACGTGACCGGGCGACGCATCGCCGCTGCAAGATAACTGGGCGCATCCTTTCGACCACTTCGCAATCCGTCATCGTAGAAGCACGCTGAAATCATGTTCCCGATTGCCGGGACCATACGATGTTGCGTCGCCAGCACTTTGCGCAGACCCTCGGTCAAACCGTTGCTCAAGTGGTCGAAGAGAGTGGCCTTCTGGTCTTCGGGCGTGAGCTTGTATTTTTCAAGCAGACCTTTGGCACTCAGCTCGGGGTCTTGAAACGGTGATAGCTGCTTGTTGTCGCCAACCAAGATGGTTCGGCGAGCTCGAGCCATTGGAACTAAAACCTCGGTGGGTGTAGCAATAGACGCCTCATCGACGATACAGAGGTCATATACAATTTCATTCCGTCCAGGTATTGCCATGACGCCGAGGCATGTTCCGGCAACAACTTGGGATGCGGAAATCACTGCTGCCCGAAATTCTGGGGCTCGTCCAAATCTACTCTCCCAGTCGGCATGCGCGGCGAGCAGTTTGCGGAGTTGAGCAGTCGCGTGGTCCCCGGGATTTGCGTATGCATCCGCCCACTCGCGGAGTTCCTTTGCGGCACACTTTGAAAGATGCGACACGGCGCTTGCGTCGGATTCAAGCTGGCGAATCGCGGACAGGGTCTCCTGAACGTCCTTAGTCAAGGCACGCTCCTCAGCCAGCAGGCTAGACACCTCCTGCTCAATCTCGACCAGTTCGTCCGGCTCCAATGTGCGTCGCTTGTCTTCAGAAAGCGCTGACTGAAGGTCGCTAAGACGATGCATGACTACCTCATGGCGTTCAAGGAAGCCGGCACGTCGCTCCAACTCCATAGCGAGCCGGATGTCCTCCAAGCGTAACTGGCGGGTGGCGGCCCAACTCTCAATGAACTGTTTTCCTGTGGCTATAGCACTTCGTCGCATCGCCGGAATCTTTCGGTCAATCAACAGACGCTTAGCAGACTCGGATATTCTGTCATCGTCGTCGTGACCTATTCGGACCGCTCTAACGGAGTCCTCACTCAGTTTTGAAATTCGCTCTAACGAGTTATCCAGCGCGACGTGCGTTTGCGAAGTTAAAAGAATCCGTGCACTCGGCTGTCGACGCAACGTCTGGAGGACCATCTCAGAAATGAGCGTGGTCTTACCGGTCCCGGGTGGTCCTTGAATCACCATCAATGCCGGCTCGGCGAGAGCAATCCGAATCGCGTCCTTCTTATCGTCGTCGATTTCCGGTTGGATGAAGTCGACATCGACTGGAACGCATGCAGGCACAGTTTCGGGTTCAACGATATAGTCGCCGAGAGATGCGTTGACAGCTCTGCCATAACGCACTGCGTCTAACGCGGCTTTCTGCTTGTCAAGAGCCGCGTCGGCCTTCGCAGTGTCAACGACCAGGTGGCCGTGTTCGGGAAGTTCATCAGGCGCAACCTTGTTTCTGTCGCTGATACGTACCACCAACGTGTCTTGAGCCACCGACACAATCTGGCCGAAGAAGTCTCCCGATTCTGGAAGGACAATTTTTACGTCAGCTTCTTCGAGCCCTTGGTCAGCCAGCGTCGAAGACAAGTCAAATTGGAGTACGAACGCGGAAAGAAGCTCGATGCCCGAATAGTAGATGCGGCGCTCGCGCATGCGTTCAAGCTCTGTCTTCGCGGAAAGAAGGTCGAGCCACGTCTTGTACATACGGTGCTTTCTTTGCTGCAAAAGAACAACCTTTTGTTCAGCATCGAACTCATCGAGTGTCTCGATGAGTGTAACGATGTTGCGCTCAGAAAGATGCGCAGCAGCGCCTGCCGCGACCAACCGGAAAGGACACTGCAACGTTTCTTCTCGATACTTCTCGCTTTGGAATGCCGTCATGCCTACGGCAGCTGTCAGCACTAGCTTTTGCTCATTATCAGATATCGCTGCGATATAACGATATTTTTCTCCGATGAATCTCAATGCACCCTTCCCTGAAGCCGCAGGCCGACCCTCAGTACCGGATATTGCCGGTTGTCGTCCGCAGCTCGCATTCGCGAGGTCTGATTCGATGAAACGAACACACTCTGCGTCACTCCGCAGACCTATGTCGAACTCGATGACGGAATTGACCTTCTTCGTCAAACTAATCAACACAGTTCCCAGCTTCTCCTCCACGCGCCGTGGCTCCAGTCTGCCGAACTCAACCAGAAGACTTGCGGCATCGGAAGGCCGTTCTGCCGGATTTTCCAGCGCAAGGCAGCGCTTCAACAGCACCCGAACAGGCTCCGGGACACTAATCGTGTCTGCAGCAGCGACTAATGCAGCGTGAGTGGGGCAAGGCGTAGTGCAGAGAGAGAAAACACTCAAGGCTGCGAAGCCGAAAACGTCGCGGCTGTATGTAAATGAGCCATCATCGAGTTCCGGGGGGGCAAAAGGCATTGAAGCGTACTGAGCCAAGGTGATGCCTGGCTCAAGAAAATCCCTTATCTTCGAAATCCCAAAGTCGCAAACCCGAACCGTTCCGTCGAGATGTACTAAGATATTTGACGGCTTAATATCGCGATGTGCTGTTGCGCGAGTGTGAGCAAAGGCAAGAGCTTCTAATACTGGTCGCCCGATGGCTGCGAAATAGTCTCCCCACGCGTCGTAGCGCTTCCTGTCCAAGACAGACGAGAGTTCGTTCTCTACCCATTCCATCGCGATAAAATGTTCACCGGTCTGGTCATCGACACCAGAGTCGAAAATATTCACGATGTTGGGATGTCGGAGGTCCCGCAGAGCCTGCGTCTCACGCCGAAATGACTCCTCGACCACCTCGTCTGTCGGGTCTGCCCTGAAAATTTTAACGGCGACATGAGACTCGGACTGGGTATCGTATGCCTTGAATACCGAGGCTAGTCCGCCACGGCGTGGCGCGCCCTTGATTACATACCGTCCATTCGACAAAAACCTGGGACCAGTGCCCGCAAGGGTTATTGTCGACCGAAAGCTCGTCCCGTTTGAAGTGTCGCCGCTCATTAACTGCGCCCTTTTTATCAGCGTTGGTTTTTTCACTGAACACGACGTATATTGTTGCAGAATCGGGCGGTCTCGCGAAATGAAACTGACATTTATTTTCGCTGGCACGTTTCGAGAATCAATGTTTTGAGCGATTTTTGGCATGTGCATTTCTGGCATGCAAGTCGAGCCCGGCGGCCGCGCTTGAGACAGTTTGACGCTATTTCGATGCGTCTGGAAAAGTGTTCGAAATATCCGTTGCCGTCCATCCGGCGACGCGGTTCTCGGTCTCAATCAGACTGACCAGATAACTTCATCAAAGATTCGAAGTCGAGACACCCGTGCTTTTTCAGAGAAGGTGAGGGACGGAATTCGGTGTCGCGTATCGGTCTGCGCCACTGGTTGGCTAGTGCTTTCCCAATGGCTGCGGTCGCAGACATGGCTGTCGGCGCAGCTCCCACCCGTTCACGCTACCAAAACTTTGTCCTGTCCTTAGCATCAGCCAACCACCCCGGCGCCGTCCACGGCCGCCCCACGTCGCACCCGACTTGGGGTCACGATAAAGCGCCGGCTGCGAACCTCTGGGTTGACCAGCGTTGCCCGGGTAAGACGGGGCAACGCCCGGCCTGCGGCGTCAGGCGACACTAGCGGTGAGGTATCATCGCTCCCAACACTCATCAAAGGACGCCCCAATCTGACGTCCATAGATTCCAGCTGATTTAGCCAGATTGAGCACGAGTGGGCACAACTTCGCCACAACGACCCGTCACGCGACGTGAAACGATTCTTCCGCCGCGTTGTGTCGGCAAACAAGGTTGGCTTTCTTTCCCTTGAATCCATCGCGGCCATTGCGAATGGCCTGCTCACAAGCCCGTTGTCGGGCGCGCCTTTGCTCGGCCGGCGGCTGCTTGAACGGGTTGGCCCTGACCGGCATCCTTCCCTCCGGGTCGCGCTTGCACTGTCCCTTGTCACGGAGACGGGTGGGCCTGCGGATTACGAGGGCGGGCACGTCATTCTGGGAGACGTCCTGAAGGACGATATGGCGAGCGCCCCGCTGCGCGGAATGGCGGCAGCAGCTCTCGCGGACAGTGCACGGCTTGGTCGCGGCATGGACGCCGACCTCGATATGGCCAAGGACATGTATGCCACGGCACTGGAGCTTGGATACCGGTCGGCGGCGTACAACCTTGGCTTGTACTGGGAGGGACACTGGGACAGGAGCGCGCCCGGCGACGTCGTCCCGGACCGCGCAAAGGCGACACAGGCCTACAAGCGCGGGGGTTCGAATGGAAAATGCGCCGCCCGTCTGGACGCATTGGGGACTCGCTCGAGGTAAGCCACGCCAATCGCGCGGGCCGACGCAACGAAAAGCGAGCTCTGAGTGCTCGCTTTCACGGTCGCTTAAGCAGCCGCAGCTTTCGACCGCCGGATACCTCACCATCCTTGTCGCTTGAAGCCCGTCATGTGTTGGCGAGGCTCGTCAGATATTCGTTGACACGGATTGCAGCCCCCGATTCACTTCCGGCGGTGCAAGCGCCGTACGCTGCATTAAAGTGGACGTCTCTTAGAAATCAATAATGTACAGAGAGACGACATGTATCTAAAACGCATAAGCGGAGAGAACTTTCGTGTTTTCGGCCCGAAAGATAAAGCGGCGCACCTCGACCTTGAGTTCGCTCCCGGCCTGAATGTGCTGGTGGGCGAAAACGATACGGGCAAGACCTCGGTCATCGACGCCATCCGGCATATCTTGCTGACAACCAGCTACGAGTTTCTCAGGATTCAGGAACAGGATTTCCACATTGAAGGCAGTTCGCGGGCGGATATGCTCTGGTTGCAGGCAGAATTCCGTGACCTGAGCACGGAGCAACGCGCAACGGTACTTGAGTGGCTCACCTATTCCGACGATGGCGGCGACCCATATTTGGTGGTGCACGTCAGAGCGAAAATCGGGAAGCCGATTGGGCGCAACCGAGGCAACGTAATCACGTCCTTCATGTCGGGTGAAGGTGGCTCAGGCATTGAAATCGGGAGTGCGGTACGCGACCTGATTCGGGCAACGTATCTCCGGCCGTTGCGCGACGCCGAAGCAGAGCTGCGAGCTGGGCGCCAGTCGCGCCTCTCCCAGATACTTCAGGCGCACAAAAAGATTGATGGCCAGGATATCGACGACTTCGACCGAGACGACCCATCGAAGGTGCCGGCCACTCTCGTCGGCTTCATGCAGCAGGCGCAGCACCGAATCTCATCGAGCGAGGTCATCAAAGCCGTCCAGGAGGAAGTGAACGACAAGCACCTGGCGCGCGTCTCGTTTTCAGGCGACCAGCTCTCCTCGCGCATCGGCATTTCATCGAAAATGTCGCTGCTCCAGATACTCGAGAAACTGGAGCTATCGCTCCTGCCACCTTCCAGCGTTTCCGAGCTTGAGCAATGCGCCCGCGGCCTTGGCTACAACAACGTCCTCTTTATGTCGGCAGAGCTGGTCCTGTTAAGCGAGGGAGAAGAACTGGCGCTGCTTCTCATCGAAGAGCCGGAAGCCCACATTCATCCGCAGTTGCAGGGCCGCGTGCTCGACTTGTTCAGAGAGCACGCAGAGAGGAAGGAGCACCCTGTCCAGGTTCTCATAAGCACGCACAGTCCGACACTTGCATCCGCGGCTCCTGTCGAGAGCACCATTCTGATGGTAAAAGGCAAGCCCTATCCGCTCCGAAAGGGGCTGACCAAGCTCAAGGACGAGGACTATGCCTACCTGCAGCGCTTTCTGGATGCGACGAAAGCGAACCTGTTTTTCGCCCGCTCTGTCGTCATTGTCGAAGGGCCGGCTGAGGCAATCCTGCTCCCCACACTTGCTGCCCAATGCGGACTGTCGTTCTCCGAATATGGGGTCTCAATCGTGAACGTCGGAACGGTTGGCCTGTTCCGGTACGCACGAATCCTTCAACGCGAGAACGGTGATGTGCTTCCACTGCCAGTTGCATGCATCACCGACCGTGACATTGTGCCGAATCACATCGACTACGTGGAGCGGCCGGCTAAGAAGAGGCGCTTTGAGGACCAGTTTACCACTGCGCAGAAGGAAGAACACGTTAGTCGGAAAGAAAAGCGTGCAGAGGGAGGGTCAACCAAGGTTTTCGTTTCCGACTGCTGGACTCTCGAATACGACTTGGCGCACTCAGGGTGTGCGAGACTGATGCACGATGCCGTCGCTCTGTCTGTGAAAGCGGGCGACGATGGCTACCTGAGCGCAGCCGAGATTGAAGCTGAACTGAAACTCGCCACCGACAGATGGGACAAATACACGACCAGTAAGACCCCCTCGCACCTCATAGCAGCAGACATCTACAAACCGCTTTCAGAGAAAGATGCGTCTAAAGCTGTGACAGCCCAGTTCTGCGCCTACCTACTCAAGACCGGCAAGTACGGTGAGGGGAAGGCGCTGCAGGATTCGCTCCCGGCATACCTGAAGAGGGCTCTGCTGTACGTGACGAGTGACCGGCTTACTGCGGCCCAGCCGCCGGCACCCGCGGGTCCAGCGGCGCCCGCTGCGGGAGCGACTGCAAAATGAGCGTACCATCAGTTGCCCAGGCGGACATCGAAGAGCTGCAACTCGAATATCCAACGCTCGACTTTGCGCACCCGGAACGCCGGGCGGTTTTGTCCGCGTGCGGCACCGTCGATGTCCAGGCGGCGCCCGGCAGCGGCAAGACAACGCTACTTGCGGCAAAGCTGGCGATACTCGCAAGAATGTGGCCGTACGAGAAGCGTGGCATCTGCGTCCTCTCGCATACGAATGTTGCGCGGGATGAAATCGAAGCCCGGCTTCAAGAAAGTCGGTACGGCTCCCGGCTGTTCACCCACCCTCATTTCATTGGCACCATCCAGTCGTTCATTCACGCGTTCATGTCGCTTCCGCTACTGAGAAGCTCGGGAATCAGGGTCCGCGTCATAGATGACGATGAACATGCACGCATCTCTCACCGTCGTGTCGAAACCAATTGGATGTTGCGAGCTCTCGCAAAGGCGAAACCGTACGACTATGGTCCGGCACTGTTGACGTTACGCTATGAAGGTCCGTCACTGGAACTGTCGTGTGCAAAAGGCAAATTGCCGGGTTCATCTGCCAAAAGCTATTCGCACATCGAAAACCTCAAAGCCGGTCTTTTGGAAGACGGCATTTTCCGGTACGACGACATGTTCGCTTTCGCGCAAAATGCACTCGCCAATTTTCCGGCCCTCGGCGAGGCTCTGCGCCATCGTTTTCCAATGGTGTTTATCGACGAGATGCAGGACACGAGCGACGCACAGGTTGAGTTGCTGCAAAGCGCGATGGGCAGCGACTGCATCTATCAGCGATTTGGCGACGTGAATCAGCGTATTCTAAGAGCCGGCGATGAGACGGCAGCGGCGTTCCCAACTGGTTCGCCGCTCCCAATCTCCACGAGCAAACGGTTCGGGGCGCCCATTGCATCCGTCGCGAACAGTCTCCGGGTATTCGGCCCGGAAATTGTGGGCGACAACCCCGAGAGCAACATTCCGATATCGCTCTTTACTTTCACGGACGAGAGCGTAAAGAAGGTGATACCCACCTTTCTGGACAGTGCAAGGCAACTGGTTCCTGCGGGCGAGATTGCCAAGTACGGAGTGAAGGCGGTTTGCGCACGGAAGGAACCGGTCACGGCCAAGGGATGCGGTCGGTTCCTGGGTGACTATGTGGCCGCTGGAGCATATCGAACCACATTCACGTTGGAGCGACTTACGAATCTGCATAGCGCGCTGCAGGTGGCTTCCGTCGCCCGCTCAGAGTCGCGAAATCTCGCCAACGCCGTTAATGGAATGCGGACAGCCATCCTGTCTCTGCTGCAAGACCTTAAATGGCCGGCGGTGGATGGCGTCAAGTCCTGGCGTCAACTCGCAATCGACGGTGACGCGCGTATTGTCCGGAAGGCAAATTCGATTTGCGAAATGCTCGTTCGAGCACCGGTTTCATGCGACACAGCAAGCGCTTGGGAGGCCGTGCTCCACTCCCTCGCGGTCGAGCTTACTGCGCTCATCGAGCGTCCCGTCGACGCTGCTGAACTGCTCTCTCATGCCGTCGCCGGCTTTCCCGGGCCAGTGGTGCCTGCTGCTTCGACGTTAGGCGGTCCGCCCGCTGACGACATTGAAGTCGCGACGATAGCATCTGCCAAAGGTGAGACGCACTCGGCGACCCTTGTACTCCAGTCGTTCTTCAACAAGCGATACGACATACCCGACGTGCTTCCATTTCTGTGCGGGACCGAATCGAGCCTTGGTGTGAAAGATGCGCAAATACTCAAGTCGTTGCATAACCTCTTTGTTGCTGCGACCCGTCCACGGCATTACCTTGCATTTGCCATTCAGAGCAGCCGCCTTCCCGATGACAAACGAAGTCAGCTGGCGGACCGAGGGTGGTCAATCATAGACGTGACGTGATGCGGAGACCTCGTGCCGACCTTTAATTCGCGGACGCCTTCTGGAGTAATCCCATGTTACCAATCTCGCACCGTCGTTTCACATGTGTCCGACATCGCTCCTTACACTCCGAGCCGTAGTCACTTACATTGCACACAATGTGCGAGGAGTAGCGAAGATGAACAAGAAAATTCTCGGCGCAGCGCTCGGTCTGGCAGTACTGGCAGCATCAACGGCAGCTTCGGCACACGTCGACGTCGCCATTGGATTGGGCATCCCCGGGGCCATGTATGCGCCTGCAGAACCGGTGTACGCACCGCCACCTCCCGTCATGTATGCTCCCGCACCTGTCGCCGTCGCGTACGGCCGTGACGACGACTGGCGAGCCCGTGAATGGCGCGCACGTCGCGAGTGGCGTGAACGTGAATGGCACCGCCAAGAATGGCGTGAGCACGAGTGGCGCGAGCATCGTGATTGGCGCGGGTATTGAAACGACGCCGGAAAGCGCCACATCAAAAAAATCCAACTACACAGTACTTTCGAATGAAAGCTAGCCCGATAAGAATCGCCTTGATTGCAACGATGCTGGTCTTCGCAACGGCAGACACGGCAAACGCCGCAGGCTGCCTCAAGGGCGCGATGATAGGCGGGGTCGCCGGGCATTACGCGGGACACCATGCTGTGGTTGGTGCGGTCGGCGGCTGCGTGGTCGGCAGGCACCTTGCGAAGCAAGCATGCTCAACAGCAAGCCGCGCAACGTCAGCAGGCAGTACAGGCGCAATAGAACGTCGTCGGCCCGATGTACCCGGTAGAACCAGAAAATCGCTGGTCCACCGGGTATCTGATAACTACGATTAGGTCGTCAACTCGGCGCCAGACTCGACCGTGGCCACCGGAGCGGGCACGGCCACGCTCTTGCGCGGCACTTTTTTCGCCGGCGCCTTTTTAACCGGAACCTTCGTGCTCACGGCCTTCTTCGCAGCAGTTTTCTCCGCAGTCGGGGCCTTCTTCGCGACAGCCTTCGTGACCGCCGGTTTCGCGTCGGCCACTGCACCGGCGCCAACAATCAGAAACTTCGCCCGGTCTTTCGCACCGACTAGCCACGCCGGAGCCGGACCACGTCCGCTCCAGGTCGCGCCTGACTTCGGGTCGCGATACTTAGCCGGTTGCTGACCTTTCGGCTGACCCTTGGCAGAAGCCGCACCAATTGCCTTCGAGGCCTTCTTCACCGCAGTTTTCGCCTTGCTCACGGCACCCGCGGGCGTCGCGACCGTCGCTTTAGCGCCGCCTGCAATCAGGAATTTGCTTCGGTCTTTGGCTTCGGCAATCCACGTCGGCGCGCGCCCAAGTCCACTCCACGTCGCACCCGACTTTGGGTCCCGGTACATCGCTGGCTGCGGACCGCGAACATAATCGCCAGCAGCCTTCGCCTTGCTAACGGAAGCCGGTTTCGTTGTCGCGTTACTTTCATCAACCAAGAATTTGTCCCGGTTCTTCACGGCGGCAATCCAACTTGGTGCCCGGCCGTGTCCGGTCCAGGTTGCACCACTCTTCGGGTCGCGATACTTGACAGCAGCAACACTGCCTTTGCTCATGGTCTTAACAACTGCCTTCGCGGCGCGCCGCTTGCCGTCAGAGTGCGCGTCAATGTCGGCAGTAGTCAGGCCGTGCTTCCCCATCAACTCGCGAATCTTTTCGATGACGCCCGACGATTGCTTTGCAATCAGCGCATCCGCCTGCGCTTGCAGTTTTTTCATCTTCGCGTGGACTGCTTCCAAAGTTGTTGCCATCAGGTGGCCTCCTTATAAATGTGGTCGCAATATGCCACGGTCGCGCTAGAAAAGGCTAGTGCATTGACTAAAGCGGCGTATCAGCAAGAATCACAACACTGGGTCGCCCGCGCTCCATGCCCTTCAATGCGGTCCGCTCAAGGCTTGTCCTTGCCGCGAGCATTACTTGGTGGTTCCTCGGTACGTCCACCGCTCCTCCTTCGGCGTTGGAAGATAGCGCCGAATCCAACGGCGACAAGCAATACCGTCATCAGGCCGGCGCTCATGCCGGTCGTGACACGCGATTCACTCGCGCCTGAGGGAGCAGACGCGACCGTAGGCGAAGACGCTTGTGTCTCCACGGGTTTCGGAAGTGCCACGCCAGCGGCACTTCCTTGGCGCACCAGCGATGCTTCCGAAGTCGGCGAGGCCGGGGATGCGGGAAGGACGATTGCTTCCGACGCAGGTCCGACAGAAACCATGGCAACAGCCGAGGCCATAACCGGAGCCACCGCAGCGCGGGAATTGGTTTCTACAGAGTTGACCATCGCCTTCCACTGCGCGAATATGGTGTCGATGCAGTGGACGTCATTGCAAGCGTTGCGCGATTGCCGCCAATGAGCGAGCTGCTCAGGTGAGAGCTTTCCACTGTTCAGCAGAGCCTGCTGCTGCGCGAAGACATCGTCGTACTCATTGTTCAGTATGGCGTGGTCGCATATGAAGCGCTCAGCCGTCTGCTGCGTGGTCGCACATCGAATATCGCTCGCACATGCCGCGGTCGAACCAAACGCTGCCATTGACAGCAACAAGACCAAATGTCGTGCCAGATACACCAGTCCTCCTAGAATGTGATTGTCGATTGCTTCGACACCTTCTTGTCGGTTTTGGTTTGGCTACGAGTCTATACGCTGCGAAGCTTCACCAGTTGGTCCCGGGCTTCGTGCGTGACGGCAAAAGTGGGACCCATTTGCAGCTCGCTCCGAATTACCTAATGGGGCGACGGAGCCTGCGGTCGGTGTCGACGAATACATCGAAAGTGCCGGTGGCCTGGTATGGTGCCGCGCTATGTGTCGTTCCAGCCACCGCGCGTGGCAGCGGTCTCGATGATTGAAGGGCCACGTGTGCTGACCAGCTTCAGCGGGGGATGGAAATTCCGGCAGATGTCCCCAACGCACTGCCGTGTAAACTCGCCTTATTCGAGGTTGTGTCATTCGTCCTGTGGGAAAAAGCCTGAAAATCTCAGCGTGTTCCCGCGTCGGTACGAGTCACTGCTGCGTGCCAAAGAACTGCTTTGCGCAGGCAGTGAGGTTTTCGATACCTCCAAATTGCGAGAAAGCACTGTGTCCAACCTCATCGACCTTAGAGGGGTCATAGCTGGCTGCGCGGCCAAAGCGTGAGGAAAGCGCAAAGACAAGGTACGGCCCTTCTTCGCTGCTCGATACCGTGATGCGCCCAGTTTTCATGCTCTTGCGGTACGGATAAGGCGCTGTTCCCAAGCCTCGCAACTCCGACTCTGTCACTGGCCGGGGTTTCTTGAGGGATGGGTCGTGTATAAGTTGCGCCGCGGCGACTGAGACTTCGGCGGGTGAACTGTTCTCATCGGCCACTAGGGCGTAAACCTTGTGGTTATCGCTTGTGCGAACGATTGCGCCCGCGTTCAGGTAGCCAGTCGGGCCACTCTTGCCTATTAGGCTTGAGGGCATTACCAAAAACGGGAGTCGGTCGGCGTCGGCGAATTCGACGCCATGGCCGTCGGGTGAGCGCACAGGACGTGCAGTCACGGAGATGAAGAAGCCCGGAGCCGGGTCGCCCTGTTTCTGAACAGGGAGAGGGCCATCGCCGAGCCCTGCTCCCCAGACAGGCTTGTCACCCACGTGCTTCAAACTCTTTGCAATGAAACCATACGGGCAGAATGCAGGTGACTTGACCGGGTCCCACTGGACGGCCTGCGCTTGTTTAACAGCAACCGCGCATGCGGCGTCGTCACGCGTGCACTTCCCGTCTTTATACATGGAGAGCCCGTTGCATAAGCTGGTGCTCCCGATGTTGTCCGGATGATAAGCCGTGGACGCACCGTCAGTATCAGTGCTCAATTTCATGGCGCGCAATACAAAGCCGCCTGGAAAGGTCGCGAAACGATTGCCAGCGGGCTGGTCCCCGGCAAGCCTGATTTCTGTGAAGATGGGACAACTGCCCTGGCCATACGCTGGGCCAAGGCCCAGCGGCTCGATTCCCAGCAAGACGATAGCGAGCGCAGCGCGTGTGTACAAGGCCATGATGTCTCCAGTTGGTCCGAATAAATTCAAACAACTGCTCCTCTCCTGCAGCACTTTGTAACAACTGCGCGCTGGAAGGATAGTTGCGAAATGGCTTGTCTGTCGAAAGCGTACGGCAGACGCCCTCCGTGAGGGTTATGCACTATTCCGTGGCTAGAAATGTGCGCCAAGGCACAGATGGAGCGACTTTCGGGGAAGAAACTATAAGCTCGATTCCACAACGGCGGACGGCCAGCCGTATGTAGGCGCCGTTGCCCCCAGGACGGTGCTCTTTAGCTCGAGGTTATCAACTCAGGAAGAGGACGTCACAGGCTGTCGGCAAACGCAACGATTAGCAATCGCGGTCATGCAATTTCCGAAAAGTCGCCGGAGGTCAGTATGAGCATGACTTACAGAACGCGAAGGCAGCGCCGGCCTGCTCCCATTTCGAGGTATATGTTGGCTGCAGCGCTCGCTCATTGAGTTCGTGACGCCTTTTTCATCAAAAGTGCCTCGAAGGTATGCTGGACGCGTCTGCGTTGGGTCACGCCCTCATTTAGTTGATACGTCTCCACGCAAGCTGTATGCACGATGCCAGATGGAAGGACTAGCGAGCAGGTATCTTGGCCGGTGTCTCTGGTTATTCGGAGCGAGTCCTCGACCTCCCTCTAAAGGAACAGAACGCCGGATTGCGAACGAACCGGCCAATAAGCCAGCTGCGCCGACCAACTAGCTAGCGAAGCCTCCGATGAGAGGTGCGCTACAGCCAGCTTCGCAACTCGCAAAAGATGGAGTCGGTTATGAAAAGAGCAATCCTGCTGGCTCTCGCTTTTCTGCCTTTCCTTTTTGGTTGCATTGTTGGCGGCGTGCCATCGCACGTAACAAAAGCTCTTCCAGACTGCGCGCCTGTAGATGAGTCTCAGCTTGATTGCATCATGAACAGGAATTCAGGCGCCAAGATTAAGGAGGTCCAGCCCGACGTCGACAAGCTTCCGCTTCTTGGGTTGGCACTGTCTGGTGGCGGGTCGAAGGCGTCCCCTTTCGCAATGGGTGTTATCAAGCGCTTTGTTGACGAGGGTTGGCTCTATCGAACCGACTACCTGACATCGGTTTCCGGGGGCGGATACAGCGCTTTCTATCTTTACTATCGAGCTTATCGCTCGATGCTCGACCGAGTTCCGAAAATTGCGGCCTACCCTGGCCTGACACGTTACTTCATGGATACACGCGACCTCAATGAGCGAGCTTCGCGTCCTCCGTATGTCCGCCTTTTATCTCCCGACGCGGTAGCCCACCAATGGGACAGCTTGGCTGAACTGAAAGGAGGGTGCATCGAACTAGGGCCAGAGCCACTTAATTCAACAACCCCAACTGATTTAACTGAGCCGGTCTGGAAATACGTGCAGCAAGGAGCGTATCAGGGTTGGGTGGAGTGCTACCAAGACCTGCTTAGGACAGACCGCGCGCAGATGTCCAAATACAAGGATGGCACAGTTGCCAAAATTCGGTATGCGAATCAGCTTGGGAGCACGTTCACAATGCTATTCGCCGAATCGCTGGTCACAGCGCCTATCCTCTGGGTTACCAATGGTGCGTTCGACTGGAAACAACGGGTTTCGCCGACCCAGTATGACTACCTTGATGGCATTCTGCGGACCTATGGCTACATGCCGCAGCGAGGCGATGAACTTCCCGTGTACACCCACGCCGAGCATTTTGAAGCCATGGCAAAGTGCCTCGACTTCGGTGACCTGTCCATCATTTATACAAAAGATGAGAAAACCACGACTGACCAACTTGGGGGATATCTACCCAAGTGGATTATCCAGAGCACCGGCAATTCCGGGAACGTCGGACTGGACCTGAGCCCTAAACACTACGACCTAGGCACAGATGTCTTTGAGATTACATTCGACCAGTACGGTTCTGGGAGGTACGGGTACGTGCGCGGGTCCCCTGCACTGGTGGGCCTGACGGTGCCGATGGCCGTCCTTGCCTCTGCCGCGTTCGCTGACACCGCGCAGCGCAGTGTGAGAATTCCCCGTGGCGTGGTCAATTTTGGGCTTCAAACTATCAACTTACGCTGGGGTTTCGACATCGCAAACTACAATGAATCAAATGCAGAAAGGTTTTGGCATTCACTGCTCATCTGGCCGTTCTACTATCTCGACTCGCCGGTTACGACAGAGCACGGCCCGACCATTCACCTTTCTGACGGTGGACAGACTGGCGACAACTTAGGGATGGTGCCGCTACTGAGACGCGGAGTTCGCAACATTGTCGTGGCATCAGGGGAAAACGACTACGACGCGAAGGACGACGCTCTCCTGCTGGCATCACTTTGCTCCGTCAATTACTATCTGAACGTGCGCGGTTACACGATGGATTTTGATGGAAACCCAACCCACGCCCCCTCAATCAATTCCGCCCAGCCCGAGCCGTCTTATCGCCTTGCCGACGAGTGTACATGGGACAAGAATCGGCAGATTTATGTGCATCCGAATCGTCCGGGAATCGAGCCCATCACGCCATTCAACTGGAAGCATCGAGTGTGGGTCGGACACGTCGTCCCCTATAGGCCCAACGTCGACGGACCATCACTCTTACCTGGAGAGGAGCCGGCAAGGCCGGAAACCATTCCCGAAAATCTTGCTGGAATCACCGTCTACTTTATCAACGCTGCAATAGACCGGGACGCATGGATGGAAGTCGTTCGTGACTGGTACCCCTTACCGGCAACTCAAGGTGATGAGTTCGGTAGCAAGGGTGTGCCAAGCCATGCTGCAGAGTGCCGGGGCACAATCAACACGTCAAGCGGCGACTATGATTGCCCGCTCATAGAATATTTCGCGGACACAGACGAGGCCGTACGAAACCACCACCAGAAATGGGTATTCCCTCAAACTAGTACGGCGTTTACCACGTACAGCAACAGTATCAATCTTTTCCGCGCTTACAGAGATTTGGGATGGCTATATGCAGGGGAGCTACCGAGGGTCTCTGACGCGTTTCGGAACGTTTTGACCGGTCAAGCGAACATCGCTCCATCTGGATGGGATGCTTTGTACAACCAGCAGAAACCGAGATACCCGAAAGACGCTGCGGTATGCAGAGGTTGGAAAGGCTGACTATCTTCCATATTCGAGTACCCCTTGTGATGATGGCTACATCCGACGGATGTGTCGGCTGTAAGGAAACGCACAATTCGCAGTGAAAAAAAGCGGTAATCTCAAAGCGTCGTCTTTCCAACACCCGACAACGAAGAGGAACTTCTTGTCCACAGATTATCCTCGTACTGGCGAGTGTCAAACGCAATCTCAAGTTGATACAGCTTCGGACGCAAACGCAATTTGAATTTGATACACCTGCGCATACGGTTATTAGCTGAGTGCTGCCTCCTTCGAGTTGCGTTTGCGTTTGACATCGTC
>Ga0255336_101312_pt1 | contig 19042 bp, 14 predicted proteins | sample MeOH1_35cm_T3_17_FD_189102 | JGI IMG/M metagenome (GOLD analysis project Ga0255336, IMG submission 189102) | Sandy soil microbial communities from University of British Columbia, Vancouver, Canada - MeOH1_35cm_T3_179 | ecosystem: Engineered > Artificial ecosystem > Sand microcosm > Unclassified ...
GTCACTGCCCTGCCTACCCTGCCTACCCTGCATTCACTGCCCTGCCTACCCTGCCTACCCTGCATTCACTGCCCTGCCTACCCTGCCTACCCTGCCTACCCTGCATTCACTGCCCTGCATTCACTGACCAGCATTCACTGCCCGGCCTGCCCTGCCCGGCCTGCCCTGCCTGCCCTGCATTCACTACCCTTATTCACTGATTGATTTCTGAACCCATTAGGCCTAGTGCGCTGACCTCCCCCAGTCTTGGCATCCCACCTCCAAACCCTAGCCCCCCTCAATCTTGCCCCAATGAACCTGTAAATCACAGGCCAGACAGGCCTCAGCCTAGAGACAGGCTGGACCAAATTGCTGCCTCAGAGAACCCGGATTGGGCGCTAAGTCACCCCCTCAAACCTTTCTAAGTCAGCCCTCTGCCGCGCCAAGACGCTAAATTTCCCTTACAAAATTTCTATGGGAACATCTAAGTCAGCCCTGACTTTGGCTAAGCATATGGGATAGGAATATTGTGAGGATTAGGAGTTAGGTCCATGATTTGGTCGAAATTTATCCTGCATTTGACAGCTAGAATCGACCAACGAACCTCTTTTCCTTCTCAACCCTGCGCTGTCGCGCCCAAATAGACCTAGGAAAACCCCATCCGGTGGCTAACCGGGTCAATCCTCACTTCGTGGAGCAACTCGAAGAGCATCGCAAAGATCTGCTCAAGCTGCTCCACGCCAAAATAGCCACCATCTTCCCCAACACCCTGCTCAGCTTCCACCACAAGATGCCGTTTGCTCTCCTCCACATGGTAGTAGTTGTCCTTGTCCGCCAGGGGGCCGGCCTGCTCGAGCAAGTCTCGGAGCGTGCTTCGGACCCAACCCTCCTGGTGCGCCGTCAACGGGGCCTGCTCCGGCTGACGCTGCGCCGCGGGGCTGATAAATCTCAACCCATACTCGAGCCGTGCTCGGTAAACTTCCTCTAATTCCACCGCCTCGAGTTCTTCATCATATCTCGCCCAAGGCAAGAGATGTCCCACCATTCGGTAGAGAACAGGCAGAGCTTGACTCTCATTGACTCCATGTTGTTGAACGGGATCAGACATGTTCAAATCTATCGCGGGAGAAGGTCAGTATTTGGGCGGGAGAACGCCTTGGAGGCCGAGGACGGTTGGGCCATGGTAGAAATCGAAACTCACTCGAGAAGACCTTGGAACTGGAGCGCGATCTTTGGCCGGTCGGAAGATCTTGAAATGGGTCGCTTTTTGGAGGCAAGTTGGCCGTAGAGGAGGCGCCAAGACAAAAGAGGATGCAGAGATGGAAAGAAAGCAGAGATAGGAGGGGGAGACGGGTTTATATCGACCAAAAAAAAGGGGGGGTGAGGTCCAATTCACTCTCACCCAGTGACAGGCGTACAGGAGCGCCAGAATCGACGCGCAAAGGGTGAATCGCAGCCTTGGCGCTTGCCATTCACACAGCCGATCACCGCGCTCCATTCACAGCAGCCCAGCCAGCCAGCCAGCCAGCCAGCTAGGATGAACAATGGTTCATCCAAGCACATCGAGGCGGCGTCGAGGAGGAAAGACCACATTCTCCTTTCCTCCTCCTTGCACTACAAGGACATGTCAAGATGGATGAAGGAACAATACGCCAGTAGGTTGGGTGGTGATTGGTCGGTGGAATGTTCAGCTGGTGGTCACTTGGCCTGATTGGTCGGCGGAATGTCAAGCCTGAGCATCCAATTAATCCGTCGCCTCCTCAATTCTGGTCATCTTCCTCCTCGCATTCCCATCAATCCGTCGCCTCCTCAATTCTGGTCATCTCCCTCCTCAATATCCAACGTCCATCCCCTTCAAACCGTACCACCCTGATTACCTCACCCCGCTAGTGCTGAACGCATCAATAAACTTGCCCACATTGGAATATCTGCCGTCCACAGTATGGAACCCCTTCATGTCGTCTGGGTCGATCCCGATCTCGTACCCAGAGTCCCCCCCAATTCGAACCGTCCCCCCTTGAGTGGCCTGGCCGGGTCGGGTACAGAAAACCGATGATAATTGCTCGTACCCCTCCCGGCACACCGCATCCGAAAATCGAGGACTGTGCGCAGACAGTCTCTTCCAACGGTAGTTCAGGGCGCCAAACTGACCCGTCGCGTCGAGCACGTTGGTGACGGCGAAGCGAAACCATTTACTGTCCGCTGCCGATACCGCCGGGATGTTTTGAAGGAAAGCCGCACAGGCGTCCGTCGCGTACGTCGAAACCCGATCTAGGAGAGCTGAATTACCTAAACCATCCGTTAGCTGCTGGACTCTACGTACGACCCTGTATGACGTTTGGTCCTACCTGAGGTCTCACACTGAAGGGCCACTGCGAGATCGAACCCGGGTAAGACCCCCATGGCATTCCACGGAGTGTCTCGTAGCCCGATACTTCTTTTACTATTGGAGCAAGTCCCGCTGGCGTCGGGGTCTTGAGGCGACACTCCTGTATTGGTCGGTTGGTCTGCGTTGGTACTGGTCGGTTGGCCCACGTCGGTGCTGGTCGGTTGGCCCACGTCGGTGCTGGTCGGTTGGCCCACGTCGGTGCTGGTCGGTTGGCCCACGTCGGTGCTGGTCGGTTGGCCCACGTCGGTGCTGGTCGGTGGCTCCACGTCAGCGCTGGTCGGTGGCTCCATGTCAGTGCGGGTCGGTGGCTCCACGCCGGTACTGGTCGGTGCGCTGGTGCCCGTATGGGGGGGCTGCTCCATGTGAACCCATGTCCAGAGGAACTTAGGCCGTCCAGTGGGCTCGCCTTCGGTCCACCCATGGCGTGCGGAGCTCCCGGCATGAAACTTGGGCACTGCCGTCCATATAAAGAGAGGGCGGCGGACGAGAGAGTCGGCGGATCCAGGAACCACCGTCGCAGCTAGAGTCGTGGCCGCGACCGGTGGATGGCCTCTGACGGCGACCAGGTAGAGGGAAACCGTCAAGATTAATATTGGGATCGCTAGATGGCGACATTTAATTTTAATCTGGAACATCGGTGATGAGAGCCACTTACGACGCATTCTGTCCAGCCGTCGGTCGTGTCCTGGCGAGACTATCACGAGGAAAAGATGAGAATACCCTTCTCAAGACGGTCGATTGGGAGGCGAGATCGAATAAGAGAGATCGAGTAAGAGAGATCGGATGGCAAGGGATCAACTTTCGACTGTTGTCGATGGCGTCTTTATATGATCATGCCATCACCGACCTTGCCGGCCGTTGAGACCACATCTGACACGTATCCTTTTTCGGGGAGGGGAACGTCGAATACAACCGCACCCGCCGAAGGGGGCGTGATGGTGGGAACCCGGCCGTGTACGCCTTGCGGAGCTCTCTTCAGACACAGTCAACCGCTCTACGGACCGCTCGCACCACCTTTCCGTCCTCCTTCGGTCTTCACAATCGAGGTGAGGAGGGGTCATACACGCGCACAGCCTCGTCGAGGTCACCTTGGCGCGGCACTGTGAAACTTGCGGCGTTTCAGGAAGCGCGCCGTTCTATGGATCCTAACAGTCTCGGTGCGGCACACCCCCGGATTGTCCTCCAGCCAAGGAAGCTGCCAAGGAAGAAGCACAGGTCGCGTCAAGAGGGGCCCGGCCTTTCGCTGGTCCCCTCACCCTTCGAGAGCGGGAGGGAGAGGGGCTTCTGTCTGACCGACCAGCGCCCCGATGGGGTGGAAGGTCTGTCTGTCTGCCTTGTACTAAAGAGACCCGAAACTGATCTCGGTGAAGGATACATCACCGCTGACCAACGTGGCGGTTATAACGCTGGGCAAGCCCACTTTTTTTTTTCCCTCTACCGCCGGCCCGTCTGGTCGTAATGTCACGGAGCTCGATCATGGTCAGCCGGCACTGAAGAGGTGGCATTATAATTAGTAGATGTGATGTCGGTGGACAATCACAGGTCTCGAGGACCGAAATCGTCCCGATCTCTTTGACACAGGGCGACATCCTCAAAGCCCGTCTCGAAGGGAAAAATCAGGGTGACGAAGACTGGGTCCAAAGATAATGACATCTCTTCTCGAGCTGGCGATTCCACCGTTGTCGAAGAGTGCCCTGGCCGAGATAACATCCCTCCCTCGACTCGATCCACATGTCGTGCTTATCCTCTCGTGCCATGATTCCCGAGACCTGTCCGGCCCCTTATCAGACATCACACGACACCCGGACCGACCGGGGGAAAAAGAGGACAAGACGGCGCCGGTCATGGAGGAATGTGATCCTGTGGGGACTCATATTCACTCTCCTGGTGGGAGGCACGGCGGTGATGTGAGAGATTCGACCGAAGACTTGTTTGACATCCCCTCTGACGTCTCGACAGGGTGTGGCTGTCGCTCGTGTTAACGCTGATCGACCGTCTCTCGCCCGCTCCACCTTCCAACGGTCTGGAAGCGATTCTCGGGGCGTGGCAACGTCCGAGCGATCTCAACGCAGGTCCGGTGGCCTGGTGGCGCAACTTTAGCGGCGACGTGTATCCCGTGCCCTGCCATTCTCACAATGACTATTGGCGAAGGGTGCCACTGTTCCAGGCCCTCTCAGTGGGCTGTATGGGGGTGGAGGCCGACCTCTGGCTGGATCAAAACGCCACCGACATCTTCGTCGGGCATTCGAAGCGGGCGCTCCGGCCCGACCGCACCCTCCAGAGTCTCTACCTCGAGCCTCTCGCCACCATTCTGAGCCACCAGAACTCCCCGGCCGAGGTCACGACCGTGAATGCGTCGGTCGGGATCAACGGAGTCTTTGACGCCCGTCCCGACGTCTCCATCGTGCTCCTCCTCGATCTGAAGACCAACGGGACGGCCCTCTGGCCCGTGATTCAACGACAACTCGCGCCACTGCGGAAGATGGGCTGGCTGACGTTCTGGGACGGCGGCGTCCAGCGCCTCGTCTCACGGCCCGTGACGGTGGTGGTGACGGGAAATGCCCCTTTCGACCTCGTCGTGGCCAACTCCACCCACCGGGATATTTTCTACGACGCCCCCCTCGAGGATGTCCAAAACGAGAGATACAGCGCTCAGAACTCCTACTACGCGAGTACCTCTTGGCGGCGCGCGATCGGCTATCGAGGATTTGGAGGGTTAAGGAAAGCCCAACGGGCAACGCTCCAGCGGCAGATTCGGCAGGCGAGCGAGAAAGGATTGATCTCACGCTACTGGGACACCCCTGGCTGGCCGGTGTCCCTGAGGAATGATATTTGGAGGCTGTTGGTGACGAATGATGTTGGGATCCTGAATGTCGATGAGCTGGTCGAGGCCAGTCGCTGGGACTGGACCTGGTGCCAAATCGCCGGGCTCGTGCTTTGTGGGTGGTGAGTTCGACTCTCTCGATTCAACCATGGAAGAAATTCTGCATGCCCGACCCCCTCAGCTGTTCGTCGTCTCGAAATCCCTTGGTTAATTAGATAAGGCCAGCCGTGTGGTTTGATGGAGAGTATGCCTGTCAGTGTGCTGGGGGGGAGCACGTCAAGAGGTCCATGTCGCTAGGACTACCTATCACATCGCGCATGTGGCGGCACGGTCTAACGACTTCTACGGACCAGGCCAGACCTGCTCTCCAGAAGGCCCCAAAACTATGGGATGAATTTTTCCAGTGTCAGTTGCCGGATGCCCTTGCCCGACCCTGATTGTCAGAGGCCGAATGTAGGATCCCCCCATAACCGTCCTCTGAAGTTCCCTCTCGCGTTCACGGTTGCGCGCGACACGGGCAGGATCATCGACGGGGGGGAAGATGACATAGAGATTCTGTACGCCCCGTAAGATGGTCACCGGTTCGATCATCCGCTGGTAGAATCGCCACTCAATCTCTTCCGAGCCAGTATTGTAGCCGTCGTCTTCGAGAGCGTGCTGGAGGCACAAGGTCAGGTCCAGTCGGGCGAGGGTGATATGCTGCCGGATAAACGCCAGGGTGGCCTTCCAGTTGGCAAGAGACCTTGTGCCAATACGCAGGTCGTAGGGGGTGAAATCGGGGAACACGATACGTAGAGTGCGAACATAGGGTAAGGCGTCCGGCGGGAGGGACTGCAGGAACGTGAGGGCTGATCGGTGCTCATAACACCAATCCTCGTCGCGTTCCGGGTGGGCATGAAGCGTATGTACAGAGAAGACGTTCGAGGTATAGATGATCTGGAGAGCCTGCTCCCGGAAGCCCTTGCCAACTAGAAAGTGGTCGCGAGGCCATGACCAGCACGTACATCGCATGGACGTAAAAGCCGCGTGGAGACGGGGGCAGCAGCACGTCTCCAACGTATCCGTGCACTGGTGACAGCAAGATGGCCTCCCGAGCCGATCGCCCTCTACCCACGTGATGGGACCGGGGGCGAGGAGACCCGAAGAGTGTAGGACTCGTGATTGGAGCTCGGGAGGGAGGTCTCCCCAGGGAAAGCTTTTGTCAGGGATGCGGGGCTGGCCCGTGAGATGTCGAACGGCGGTTTCGGTCAGCAGCCGGACGTGATGGTTTGGCCGCTGGCCCAGGCGGATGGCACACTCGGCCAGAAGCGGCAACTTCTGAACCGGATCGAGAATCCGTCGGGCCGTGGCGCAGTCAAGCGTGTCGCAGACGATGCTGAGCCTCAACCGGCGTGGTAGGAGCCACTTGGCGAGGCGCTTAGTGAGACTCTCCCACTCCTGTGCCCGCGCAGGCACACCAAGATCTCCCTGCGACCATGGGAGGTCTCGGCCACATTTACAGCCCGGGTGACAGGACCGACAGGAGAAGAAGAACGGGTCTTCAAACATACGGTCCTGGATGGAACAGATATGGCCGGGGACACAGCCACAGGCGTTGAGTCGAATATGCAGACTGGTCATCACCCTCAGGGCCTGCGGGCTGATCTGAGACAAGGCGGTCAGACCCCCGGGTCCGGCGCGACAAATTTTAAACCGGTTCTCGGAGTAGAGGATCATCGTGACCTCGGCGTGAATCGCGCGGGAGACCAGGAGAAGCCCTGACGGGAGAGGGCCACAGACGCAGTCGATCCCGTCTGGCCCAGGAAAAGTCGCCCGGCGCTCGAATCGTTTGCTTCGATAGAAGCAGCAGAGGCCTGCGATCACGTCTTGTGGAGACACCACAGCACCGTGATCCTCTGTCCCCTCCCTCCAGCCAGGCATGATCTGATCAAGGCCATCGGCACACTTTTGGAGATATTGGGCCTTTTTAGAAGGACCCTCGTGATTGAGATCGATGGGGCAGAAACGGACAAGGCCCGCAAGGATGTAGATACGACGTCGAAGAGAGAACGGTAAACGTAAGAAAGACGATCCCGGACTCGATGAAACGGGGGCCCGGACTTGAGCCATGGCCAGTAAGGGAGCTTCAAACAAGGTCTGGAAGAGAAGTGGCCGGTTTTCAAGCCCGTGAAGAAAATGATCGCGTTTGAGGACGGATGTGCCAGATGACAAATGGCAAGTGGCCCCTTCTTTTATCTGCGGGCGCTGTTAGGTGAATGATCCTGACGGGCAGGATTCAGGAACTTGAAATAGAGTTGGGCGCGCGTAAATCGACCAATAGGATACCCGCCCGGCTTTAGGCTGCACTATAATTAGGTTTCATGGTCATCGCAAGGGACAAGTGTCTCTAAGAATGGAATGAAAGGACAGATCTCGAGCGCCGATTTTATGTCATATGGTATTTACTAAATTTGTAGTATTTCTCTTCCTGCGTTGACCCCTACGGACTCTAGTGCTATGCTCACACCACGGGCCACGACTTTTGTAACTACTAGCTCATATAACTCCCTCTTCTTGATCACACAAACACAAAGGGGCACTGTGATGTCTCATTAGACGAGATAGAGGCCGGATGAGCTCGACTGTGCCTCGAAAGCCTGACGACCTGACTGTTCTAAGAGGAGCAGCGGTTCTCCCCTTCCAAGGAGGCCGTTTGCCGGCGGGTATTTCGTTTAGTTTAGGTTGCTCCATCAGCCCAGGACGGGTCATGGCCGTGACCGTCTCCCAGGGCGCGTAAAGGACAAGTGAGAGAAAAGGGCTCGGGCGTAGGGTAGTACTATGCAAGAGAGGGGGAAGAGTACAAAAAGGGACATGATCGGATTACTAGATACTTTGCAGATGATCTCCTTGAGTCCTCTATACGTTGAAATTTTCCTATTTTGAAGAGCGTTCGACCTTCTCCCTCGTGAGTTAAAATCTATTGACCTGACGTGTTATAGTGGCTAAGTGGCCACGCTTTCTGCCTTGATCCACTACTCGGGGAAACTGTGCGGGACTAACTCATAAACGTCGTATAGGACCTTTCCCTCAATAGTTCAAACCACACCTTTATCGTGCAACCTCTCTATCTGAGCACGACGATGAGATTCACAGCCTTTGTCCGATTCGTTCTGATCCTGACGTGGGTGCGCATAACACTAAGCGTCAGTCTCCGCCATGGAAGCCTTTGGTCTGTACGAGGGTTTGCCAGGGAGACAAAAGAGTTAGAGGCTAGAGCGGGAACAAATACGATGAAACAATGGATCGATCGGGCGGTCCGACAACAATGCTATCGAGACCCTACGTTCGACAATGTTCAGGGTGCGAGCACTAAAACCAGCGCGGAGATTCGGGAACTGGCGAGAGACGGGTATCTTTCCGTGGTCTCTGAGCGAGCAGAGCTGAGCAAGAACGATGACGCCACGCTTCGACCGACTGCTCTTAGCGGCGGTGATCTGACGGCGACCCTCCACGTCCCGGGTATGGGTGACTATTCAGCCTCGCTGCCGAAAGGAGGGATGTTGACCTCCATACGTGGGCGAATGGAGACGACAGCACCTGAACTCAGCCGACAACGTGCAGGGCGATCAACCGCGATCCACGCCGAGGACGCCGTCCTTTTCCTCTTCGAAAGTCGTAACCCCGGGTGGCTAGCGGCGCGAGGGGGTCGATATCCACCGGGTACTACGATTGCGGTATACGGGCGATATAACGTGAAGAACCAGCTTGAGGTGCCGGGCCCGAAGCCGCCATGCAGCAACTGCGCACTAACATTAGGGGGACTGGGCATCACTTCAGTATCCTTACCGTGATGGGCAGGAAGGATCCCAGAATAAACAAGAGTGACGACCGTCTTGGGGGGAGTTTTGGGGGGCGGGGGCGGGGGGGGCTTTTATTTTTGGGTTTAGTCGTTGATTTTCCAGTGTTGCTCAAAGAAAAGAAGAAGAAGCCTCCACATACGATGCCGATCGGGGAGATCAAGACTTTGCTAGACCACATCCGTGAGGCATCGTTCAGACATCTTCTTGTTCCTGATCGCGGATGATTTGAGAACATCAGTCAAGCCAGATGGGGTCATGACGACAGAACAGTAGCCGACTAAATGACGCGTCGGGGGGGCCACAGTGGGAGTGATGGGGCACGAGGCCATGACCAGCACCAACATCAACATCAGACCACACAAAGGATCACCCAAACAACTATCCCGGCAAGTGCGGGCCACTTGGTAGTGTTCGAAAGAACAATTGTTCCACAGAACCAATTACCAACAACTAATCATCCCTAGAACCAGCACACAAGCATAACCAGGAACCAGTCAGCACCACAATTGGTAACCGGCGTCGCAACCAGCAGCCCGCATAACCCGCACCGCCAGCACCAGCATCACCGCCACTAGCGCCGCCAACACGAGCATCTATCTAGATCGTCCCCATCCTACCTAAACTACCTTCAGCCCCATCACCGCGACCCGTCACCCTCCCCCTTCTCCACCTGCAGACAAATGACGTTGTTTTAGCCAAGACCTGCCGCCGCTGATTGGCTGGGACAAGCGACCGACTAGTCCAAACAGGATAGTATGCTCTTTTGATTGGTCAGTGGAATGCTCAGCCGGTGGTCGTCAACCAGTGGGTCAGGAATGGCCACCGTGGTCAGAAATGTCCCCGGTCGTCACCCTGTGGTGATCAGCATCCAACCAGCACCACGACTGTCCGGGCCATACTCAAAATGCTCACGAGCATATCGATCAGAAAGCCTTCAAGCCTGTTCGCCACTCCCAGGGTCGCTGTTCATTGCCACAGCCATATCACTACCGTCGTCCATGGCGGCATCGTCGCTCTTTTCGAGTTTCGAGCCTTCCCTAGTTCGAAACAGCCTCCTTCTCCCACTCTCCCAGTGCCAGGACCCTAGGACATTATCTGGAATATTGATGTGCAGACATTGATCCGAACATGACCGGAATATTTATTTCAGAACTTTCCTTACCAAAACAGCCATGTCCCGGATATTCGCATCCACGACCTCATCTCTCGACGTTTCATCTTCTGCACGTGAACATGCCGGGCGTGGGGATCCAGATTTTTACAATCCTTCTGTGAATATTCCGGCCAATCCGTCGCCTCCTCAATTCTGGTCATCTCCCTCCTCACATTCCCATCAATCCGTCGCCTCTTCAATTCTGGTCATCTCCCTCCTCACATCTCTCCTCACATCTCGTGTCGATCCTTCCCTGCCCCATCTTCCATGCCCACAGCCTGCGGTCCTTGAGTGATGTCGACCGCAGACTTGCCAAGCTTGAGCCTCGTCGCTCTGGCCCGAGGCGGGCTAAGACATGCTCATCCTGATTGGTCCGTTCAACGTCCTCCGCCTGTGATCATGAAGAATGTCTGCCGGCGATTATGAAGAATGTCCGTGCGATCATGAAGAATGTCCGTGCGATCATGAAGAATGTCCGTGCGATCATGAAGAATGTCCGTGCGATCATGAAGAATGTCTGCCTGCGATCGTGAAGAATGTCTGCCTGCGATCGCCGCGGCCACACTTTATGATTTGAGATGCAACGATTTGACATCTGTGAGGTTTCCTGCCGCGAAGGCGGCAGCTATGTTTATAGGCAGGGTGACGGGATCGCAGGGGGGGAGAATGGAGATGCCATTGCGTAGTCAAACTAATCTCTCAAGAGTCGCATTGGGTAGGCTTCGTGGCTGGATCGATGAACAAATGTCCCCCCGAGGCGCGTCGAACGTTAGTTTTAAACCCGGGTCTGGGGTCGACGACCCCTGGCGTGAGAAACGCGATCACGTGGCCCTCGGCCCCCAGCAAACCCCTATCGGGTTCATCTTCGCCAAGCACAAACCTTCTCACCATTCTTCCGCCTGTGGCGTTTGCTCCCCTCGATCTCAGACCTCATCCCATTTAGTTGTTGGTGCATGAAATAACCTCTTTCCCTTTTAGGTATTTCCACCTCAATGCGGTCACCATCTCGTCCCTGCATCTCGATCCCGAACATACCACCACCAGGACCCCGCCGCACCGAACGATGGCGGGAATTCAATGCCACTGCATGCAAATGCTCCTGCAAATAACTCCTCCTGCGGCCAATGCGACTGCTGATCACGACTCCGGCGGCCAATGCTCCCGCTGCGGTCAATAGGATGTCGTGATATTGGTGAAAAGGGAATCCTCGTCGCCCCATATCACCCCCGGCAGCAACGTTCCAGTTCATCTCGACAATCTTTCTGAATATTCCGGCCACTCCTTCCCGGCGCCACCTCCCATGGGTCGACGTCTCAACGACTCTCTGCTCGGTCCTGCACGATGGGAGAACATCGATCCAGCCAGACAGGATCATGACTGCGAAAGACGCGGCGAATAAAGGCCGCCGCATCCTTGTGGAGTCCCAACAATTCCTTGTGGAACAGCAGCAGTTGATCCACGTCCTGGAGCTCCAGTTCACTGTTGCGAGGCGTGTCCCGATGACCGCGGATCACCTTGACCCAGCCCAGCTCCCGCAACAGCCGATTGCTCACCCCTTTATGCTCAATCTTCTTCGTCATCTCGGGCACTCGAAGCACCAGCTGATGGTCCTCCGTCCACGGAAAGTGCCGAGGGCGCAAGAACCACAGCATCCGCGTCGCCAGGTTGGCCGCAAACAAGGCCGAGTCTTTCTTCTCACCGACCTGAAAATGACGAGTCTGGGGGGCTACGGTCGGCGTGACCGAGCACGAGGCCAAGGTGAGGACCAGCGTCAACAGCAGATCACACAGAGGATCCCCCAAGCAACTGTCCAGGCAATTGCGCGCCACTTGGTAGTGTTCGAGAATGCGGCAATCGCCCTTCTGGAATTTTCGCTCCAGGGCGTCAAATCCTTGTTTCACCAATTCCGGGATGTGCGTGAATGGAAGGTCACAGCCAAAATCGATCCGGCGCGACGTGTGCTGTCGTTTCGCCTCGTGCTGGGCCTCCATGGCGGCTCGCTTCAAACTGCCGGCCGGAGCAGATAAAATGACGGCCGGCGTGGTATGTCCCATCAACCGGATCACCCGCCGAACGCTGAGGCGGGACTGATACACCCCCGGCACACATTCGATCGCGTTGGAGAGCATCCCGGCCGAAATCGCGGCGACCCAGTGGTCCACGTTCATCGGTCCCCCGGTGAAGTGCTGCAGGACGTGCCGGAGAATGGCGAACCACGTCGAGCCCGCGGCCGCAAAACGAGTCTTGTTCGGCGCATCCCGACTCACACAGCAATGATAGAGGTCCCGAGAATAGTCTTGCCGGGCGTGGGTCGTGATCGGCGACGAAGCCGGAGAGTATGGCGCCATCAGAGTCGACATGATCGGTTCAAATTCCCTGTCCAGACCCGATGGTCAGCAAGCGGACACCCACCACGAAGAGACACCGACCGCCATGAAAAGGGATGTGGACTCCGGCACCAGCGATCCAGAAGACTTCGTCGATGTTCCACCAGGCCGGCCTCCCGCCCGGGCGACCCGGGGACGTCGCGACGTCGATCTTCGGCCCGCAGGCAGCGCTCCAGGTGAGATTGAATGAACACCACGTTCTGGGGGAGCCAGAGATCCTGGAAAAAATCTTCCAGGAACTTCGTGACGCGACTCGGCCCCATCATGTCCTTCCCGCCGAGTTCTTGGAACCACACATGGGTATGGCGGCTGGTGGCCACCGCCGCGCCATAATGAAACGTGAGGGCCGCCACGTGCATCAGCACCGGTCGCTCTTTCGGTCCTCGGGGCCAGAGAGCCAGGTTCAGACGACCGCCGACCGTTTGCAGATCGAGGAGATGCGGGTCGATGTACGGCCAGGCGCCCCGTTCGATGCTCTCAATCGTGTGCAGAGGTTTCATGACCGCGCCCATCAAGGCGCGAGGAAAGCCGGTGAAACAATAGCTGCCCAGTCGGTCGATGGCGGCCACGCCTTCCGCCAGCGCCACATCCACGCCTTGGGCCTGGCGGGTGTCCATGCGGTGCCGCAGTTCATCGAGGGCGGCCTCCAACACGCGGGCATATGCCGCCAGGATGCCCGGAAACACGGAGGGGCGAAAGGAATGGAGGAGGTGCGAATACTGCTCGGGTTCGCGTAAATAAAATCTCATCAGGTGCAAAATGGGCTGCAAGACCGTCGGAAAGCGTCGATGGCCACGGGCGAGACGGCTGACCTGGACGTGAATGACCTGCTCGTGACGAAAGGCATACTCCTCCGCGTCCACGGCCGCGATCACGCGCCGCCGTTCCCGCGCGAATGGCTTCGAGGCGTCCGGGTCCTCGGGCGTGCGGTGTCCCAGAAGCTGTCGCCGGAGACGTCGTCGCTTGGCCTGGACGCGGCGGGAGGCGGACGCCTCGGACTCGGGGAGGGTCAACGCGGCGGTGGCAATCCCCTTGGTCGCGAGGAGATCATCGGGTCCATGGCGAATGCTGCGCTTGATGTTGGAATATGCCTGGAAGAAGCCATACCCCAGCGGATCGGCGCCGCCGTTGAGGTAACTCATGTTGTCCTTCATCACGGTCAGGATGCTATTGCTGAGGAAGGCCGGCGGGCGCGCCGAGGAGAAATTGCCGTATGCCGGATGAAAGGCGAGCGGGTAGAAGGAGAAGTCCCGCGCGCCGCGATACTCCCGCGCCACCAGGTTGCGGTTCGCCAGGAGACATCGCGCCGGGGCCTCGTCCTCGGCCGTGGCGCCCCGGTCGACGCAATTCAAGTCCACGGCGAGGGCGTACGAGATGGATCCGATGTTCTGGATCGCGTATTTCTCCTCCAGTTCCGTCTGCAACTGGACCAGGCCCGCCGGGTACGCGTCCGGGGCCACGGCGCCATCCGGACTCGAGGCGCCTCCCCCGTCGACGTCTTCCCCCGGTGGATGGGTACTGCGGTGACGGTCACCCGCGGGCGGAGCGGGATCCCGACGCGAGGCACCGTCGTCCGATTCCTCCTCGCTGTCGTCCGAGTGGTCTTCCATGGGTCGCGAGCTGACCTCCTTCGGCATGGACCGCACGTAGTCATTGACTTGGATCTCGATGTTGGCGCCGTAGTCGTAGGCGTGGAAGGCCGGCTGATTTTCGGACCAAAAGGAATCCTCGGTGTGATCGTGGACGTATTCGTCCCAATGGTCCATGAACGCCTCCTGAAAGGTGGTCCATTTGTTGAAGGTGATGTTCTGCACGTGAGGACCGTCCAAGACCCACGAGGCTTCCACCCCTTCGCCGAGCAACTCATTCAACAAAAACAATTGCTTGATGTACCCGGCGAGGAACTGTGCATGCGAGTACTGCAACGCACTGGACTTGGCGGCGTCCTCGGCCTGGTGGCGTTGGTCACGACGGGAGGAGGCCAGCTCGGTCATCACCCTCCCGGTGGGGTGCATGACGATGAACCATGACTCTCGCGTGGCCGCGGTGGCGAGGCGAAAGGTGCGGTGACGGAGGTCGAACGAAAACCCGTGGATGTGTTTGTGGCTGTAGGAGGACCGCCAGTTGCGAAAGCCGAGGGTGACATTGTCAAAAAACCGATCGCTGGCCTGCGTGAGCGGTTTCATCGGCCGGCCCACGATGATGATCATGTCCAGAAAAAAGAGAGGATGATATTCGTCGGTCGCTTGGGTCGCGCGACCGCCGGCTTTGCGGCTGCCATAATCGATCGTGTACCGCTGTTGTAACATCTCGAGCGCTCGCGGGCCGTCGAACTGGGGATCTCGGACCTGCGACAAGAAATCGGGCACTACCGACGACGATCGTGGTCAGCACGGTCGGCACGGTCTCCCATCCGTCGTGATCACTCACCTCGCAGTCGATGATGGCCCTGAGAATGATCGATTTTCCAGGAGTACGCATCGACCGCCACGTCCACCGGTTCGTCATCTCCCAACCCATCCTCGCTGGAGGGCGATGGGGGGTTCGGCGGGTCGGCTTCGACATCATCGACATCATCGATGTCATCCTCTTCGTCGGCGCCACAGGACGCCCAACTCGCACCGGATGGTCGACGGCGGTGATGGTCGGCTCCATGACGACGGTCGAGCGATCTTTCGGGACGAGGAGAGAGGTGGTCCGCGGGCGAAGGAAGGTCTTCTGAGTCGCCGTCCACGGGGGAACGACTCCAGTCAGGACCGAAAAAGGGTTCCATGGGCCGCACATGTTCGGCGTCATGATGGGCCGTGGAGGAAGGCATGGAAAAGCAGCACCAGGTCTCGAAAACGCGATGTTCATGCCGCCGATGGATGTGACCGGACAGGCCGGACGGCGAGCAAGATCTTCCATCCGAACCAAGCGACCGCAGCGTGAGGCTCAACCATCGGCATGCGTCCCTCAGGGGAAGAGAATACTTCAGATTGTGTGATGGTGGAAATTGGCGAGTGGAAATGGTGTAGCACCAGGGGCCGAGACGTCCATCCTTACTCCTTTCGGGAACGCTGATCCAATCTGCACACACAGGCGTCCATCGGCCGACACCCAATTTCGCCACGTCACGAGCTGGAGAAGGAAACCGCGGAGACGCGGGGACGAGATCGCCAACCTCGACCGTCAGAAGCCCTTTTCAGTTTCCGCGGCCGAGAAGAAAGTCCCAGGAGATGATCGAGGTCACGATGCACCGCAGGAGGCGCGGGCTGGATCGACGGACGGTCTGCTCGAGGTTTCGAAGAGGCTGGGGCGGTGTCTGAGTGGTCGGTCTGAGGACGTTGGGCACGTGCGGAACTGGTGTGGCCTCTCTGCTCGAGTCGTGGTGTGGTCCGCTCGGAGCCGATGGTCGCGGCGGGAGGTGAAGCATCCATGTCGTGGACGGGAGGCGTTTCCTCTGCTCGAGGCGGCCGTGGTCTCTCATCCGCCAAACGACCCTCTGCTCGCGCGGCCACCTCCGTCGATCCGGTGCCCTGGGACGATCCATCCGCGTCCAACAATCGTCGATATCGAACGAGTTGCTCTTTCACCGCCGACACCGTCTCGCGGCCATCGGACTCTCCTCCCGTGGAGACAAACCGCTCACATCGGCCAATCGCCCACCGCAGCACCACGGGTTGAAGATCCCGCCATAAACCCTGGACGGCGGCCGTGCCTCGAAGAGCCGGATTGTGAGCCACCTCGGGGATGGTCTCGAGCACTTGACACATCCCACGGGCGATGGTGGAGGTCGACGGGTCACACACGCGCGAGGGCTCGTCCTGGTTGAAGCGAAGGAGGGCGTCATGCTGAAAAGAGGGACCGCAGAAATCATACACCAAGATCAAGAGGCCGCGCCACGCGTCATGCGCGAATCGTTCCGCGTAGGTGTCGACCGCATGGCCCGGGTAGACCTCGAGAAAGGGTTCCACCGTGGCGTGGGTGAAGTCGGCCAGATGCTCGCGGACGAAGGTGAGCACGCGCTGTTGGAGTTCCAAGCATCGGTCCGCCGCGTCGTCCGGATGGCGCTCCTGGACCCCCGGCAGAAGGTCCTTCCACAAGGGAGGCTTCTCGCTGGCGCGGTCGGCGACACGATAGGCATCCCGATTTAACCACTGTCCCACGTGCGTCATCATCGTTCTCATCACTTTCCCTTCCCGGGCGCTGGTCTTCAGCAGGGCGTGAACATCCGGGAATTGGACCGTCGGATCGCCGAACACGGCGCTGTACACCTGGTCGTAGCCCACATCGTCCAAACCGTCAAAGAAACCCTTGACCCGCAGACGGGAGACGTCCGCCTCGTGTTCGTGTGGCAGCTGGGGAAAGAAGAGATCCTGGACGTCGGCCCCTTGACGAGGGTGTGGCAGCCGCGCCAACCGCATCCAGTCGGAGGAATGCACCTCGACCTGATGTTGTTCGCGAAGGAGGCGCAAGGTGTGGATCACCTGGCGGAACGTGGCGAACCAGAACTGTGGGGAGCAGCATCGCGTCAGTATGGTCATCGCCGCGGAGGACGAGCGTCAAGGACGGGGACCGACCTCGTCGATGCGGCAGCTGGACATCCACTCCCAGGTGGAAATGTTAAAGGTCGATTGACCCAGCGGGTATTGACACCACTCGGTGATCATGGTGCGCCAGTGCTCATTCCGCCAGAGCGTCCCCAAGCGTCGGACGGGAAAGGTCGTTTGCCCTTGCAGACCCAGTTTCTCGGTCAACTGCGCTTCCATCCTCTTCGCCAGGCCCGTGGGGAGACCCGGCCGCGACCCGGCCGCGGCGTCCGCCGGCGGAGGGCGATACCACTCGGCATCCTGCTGGGCCAAAGTGCTCAATTCCGTCCAGATCTGTCCATGACTGTCCGGCAAGCTGAGGTCTTCGCGATTCGCGCGGAGCTGGATGGAAAGTTCCAGGGGGAGGGTGTCTGTGGTGGAATTTAACCCCTCGAATCTCGGCCGACCAATGGACACCCCGGCCCCGGGGGTCCCCACTCACCTTGATCGTACACATCACACAGCCACCATCGTTCGCCCGCGGCACCGCCCTGATCCTTCAAATACTCCTTCAACGCTTCCACCCGGTGGTGCCCTGCCATGAGTTCCACGCGCGGGGCGTTCACCCGCATCCAGTCCATGAAAGAAGGCCAGGACCCGGGCGTGCGGTGCTTCCAATCGGTGCGGCCCTGGCCTTGACGCTCCAACTCGGCGATCATGCGGTCGACCTCTTGCTGGGTACACGTCAGCCGGAGAGCATTGTCGAGGTCGGTGCGACGCAGCTCCCGGCGGAAGGCGTGACAGAGCCGTCGCTGGTGAGGGACGTTGAGCGATCGATTCGTGCCCCGTTTCCAGACCGGCGTCAACGCGTCGATGGGAAAGATCGCCGTCACCAACCGGTACGGTTCGGCGCGGTCACGCAGGGACAAGTGGTCCGGCGAGGCTGACGAGGTGATGGCCGACGCAGTCTCCGACCGACAACCCCTCTTGTTGGGACCCCTCTGGTCGGACGACGATGCCGCCCCTCGCTTCACGGCTGGACCAGGCATCCCGACGGTATGGGCGACGGGGAGGAGTGGAAAACTCGTGCTCAAAGCCACAAGGGAAGAGACGAGATCCAAAAAGGCGGCCGGTGAGTTGACAATGGGTGTTTAAAATCAGGGGAGAGGGCGCAGGTTTGTCCCCCACGGGACGGCTGAAGCTTGGACTCCCCTGAAATAGGGGGGCCAATCAGAAGGACCCTGGAGCTGACCTCCGCAACAGTTCATGGCCGGCACCGTCCCCCAGGGGACGCACTGGAAACGGCACGGGGACCTTGGACACTCCTGAGGTCGTCCCCCAAGGGATGCTGCCGTGCTGGTTTGTCCCTCAAGGGATGCTGCCGTGCTGAAGTCGTCCCCCAGGGGATGCGACAGTGCTGGGTCGTCCCCCAAGGGATGCGACAGTGCTGGGTCGTCCCTCAAGGGATGCTGCCGTGCTGGTTCGTCCCTCAAGGGATGCTGCCGTGCTGGTTCGTCCCTCAAGGGATGCTGCCGTGCTGAAGTCGTCCCCCAAGGGATGCAGCCGTGCTGGAGCCGTCCCCCAAGGGACGCGACAGTGCGAAGTCGTCCCTCCAGGGATGCGACAGTGCGAAGTCGTCCCTCCAGGGATGCGACAGTGCTGGGGTCGACATCATGATGGCCTGTGTTGTGCTTCAACGAAGGTCAAGGAAGGCGCGCGCAGAATAAATGGCACCCCGCGCCAAGAATCATGTCCCGCTCACAATCACGTGCCATGTGCCAAGCCGAGCTTGGCGCCTGACAACGAGGCTGCCATGGCTGTCTTGGACATTCCCGAGGTCGTCCCCCCAGGGACGCTGCCGCCGTCGTGCAGGGTCAGGCTCATCCCTCGCGGGACGCTGATGATCGTCCCCCAGGGGATGCCTAACCCGACCGCCCCCGGCCGTTTTGGCCCTAAGTAT
>Ga0255336_101314_pt1 | contig 19032 bp, 15 predicted proteins | sample MeOH1_35cm_T3_17_FD_189102 | JGI IMG/M metagenome (GOLD analysis project Ga0255336, IMG submission 189102) | Sandy soil microbial communities from University of British Columbia, Vancouver, Canada - MeOH1_35cm_T3_179 | ecosystem: Engineered > Artificial ecosystem > Sand microcosm > Unclassified ...
GCTTGCCGGCTTTGCGCAGCCGGGCGATTTCCTGTTCCAGTGCTTGAAGCCGCTCTTGCTGGCGATTGACCATATCGGTCAGTTGCTCGAGCACCGCCAGCAATTCAAGCTCCCGCGGCGTCAATTCTTCTCGCGCGATATCCGGTGGGATGAATTTTTGAGGGATGCTCATGACCTGGCAACGTAGAGAGTGGCGACGCGACGAAAGTTAACATTGCCGCCTACTGTTTACAACTGAAATTTTTTGCGGCCTGCGGGAAGCTCGTCGCTTACGTCCTGGCTTGATGAGCGGGTCAAGGGCGACGCAACGCCTGGCGCGACTGCCCCGGGTTTATGAGCAGTTACATAGCTGCTAGAAAGATCACCTTCAACCTTAATTTTGCGAATAACAGCTAGCTTCTGCCTTAACTGGGTTACTGCGATCTCGGCCAGAGTGGACCTTTGTCGTTCATCTTCTGCCTTCCACGAATTCACGTTTTGCTTTAATTGTCAGGGGTAACGAATAAACCATATGCTGGCCGAAAACGATGGGCTTATGGTTTACTGCAAGAGAGGGCGGACTTATGGTTTAACAGGTATGCATCGATGACCGACGCAAGTGCATGTTCGCCCATGTCGAGCCTGCGTATATTGGCCATAGTTTGCCTCGTTGCACCAGCTTGAGAATCCGGTGATTCTCAGAACCCTCGAAGAAGACCGTGCCGAGTCTGTTGTTGGCCACGTGGGGAGTCAATCGTTGCCCGGAGCTTTCTAACTCGATTCAGCAGCTTTAGCGCCTGCGCCACCCCCGTTCGCCTCGCAGTACGCTCTTGTCACCTTCGTCTTTTGCGAGCTTCTTCGTAATCGGCCACCAAGCCAGGACATATTTTAGCCACCGTCTCAGTTGATGTGTTGAGTGAAACTGCAATTGCCCGTATTGAAGCTTGAGGATCGGATTTGGTCACATCCCGAAACAGAAATTCGAGATCGTTGGGATAGCGACGCATATGCATACTCCTATCATAGCGTGTGAGAAGAAGCGGTCCCGCTGTGCGTGGTGAACATTTTCGCAGGCGGTTGGCGCCACCTCAAACGCACATCCTTTCACAGGATGCTTATATTGCCGCTCCAAGCCGCCTTGCGTAAGCCCGCAATACTGAGTTCGTCGGCAGCAACAGCAAGACCGTCGCAACTGCCTTGATGAAATACGAGGACGCGGTCCGCAATCTCGAGCAACTCTTCTTCTTCACTGGAAACAACCACTACACAGCGCCCCTCTGCTGCCATGCGTCGGATAATTGCGTAGATGTCGGCCTTGGCCCCAATGTCGACGCCCTTCGTAGGCTCGTCAAGCAAAACAAGTTTGGCGTTCTGGCCGATTACTCGCGCAAGCAAGACCTTTTGTTGGTTACCGCCTGAGAGCGATTTGATGGGCCCACGAAGGTCACCCCGGGTGTTCATTTCGACGAGTATCTGCCTGGCGCTCTGCGCCGCCTTGTTATGATCTACAAGCGCGTGCTTCCGAAAGCGACGCAGTATAGGCAAGGTGGCATTTGTGAAACTTGACATCAGGGGCACGATTCCGTCTTTTTTACGCTCTTCGGTCAAGTACCCCACACCTTGACTGATTGCGTTTGCAGGACTGCTAACCCGATAAGACTTCGCTGCCAACCGGACCTCTCCGCCGAGCAATTTTTCCAAGCCGTATAAAGTACGGCAAAATCGGGTGCGACCTGCTCCAGCAAGTCCGTATATGCCGACGACTTCTCCCGGCCATGCCTGCAGCGACACGTTGCGCAGGCGTTCCGTGCGAAGGCTTCGCACGTCAAGATAGGGTGTTGATGCCGTATCCGGTTGCTTTCGGGTAGTAAGCTCACTTTCATTGAGAGCCGAGCCCGCATCCCCGACGATGGCATCGATAATGTCCTGCTTCGCAATGTTGCTCTTGGCGTGGTAAATCACTTTGCCGCCGCACATGACGGTCGCCTCGTCACACACGCCGAGCACCTCATCCAGCTTGTGCGATACCAAAACAACGCCGATGTTTTTTTCTCTGGCAATTCGTTGCACCGACAGCAGTAGCGCTTCAGCCTGAGCTCCCTCGAGTGCAGTAGTCGGCTCGTCCAGAAAGAGAAATCGTGCATCTCTGTCCAGATTCGCCACTACCTCGAGCATCTGCTTATCAGGGTGAGACAGGTCCCTCACCAGGCTGGAAGGTTGCACCTTCAACTTATAATCTTGCAGAACCTGACGGGTATGCTCTTTCATAGCCACATCGTCGAGCAACCCGTTCTTCCTTAGCTCGCGCCCGAGGAAGAGGTTCTGCCACACAGTCATCCCGGGAATCAGGCGGAGTTCCTGATAAACGCATGCGATCCCCTGCTTTAACGCATCCCGCGGCGATGTGAGGGCGATGGATTCGTCACCGAGGAAAAGTTGACCGGCATCCTGTTGATGGACCCCTGCAAGGATTTTGAGCAACGTCGACTTACCTGCTCCGTTGTGGCCAAACAGGCCATGAATTTTTCCTGGCACCACATCAAAGTCGACACCCTGCAGCACAGGGACGCCCGCGAAGGACACCTTGATGTCGCGCGCCCGATAACGTCGGTTGCTGCTGTTGCTGTTACTCATCGCTCAATTCCCTTTCCCAACACGCGTATAGGGAGCTGCCTGACCTGTCACCATGACAGGTGATCGTGCGCCAATCAGTAAGCCTGAGCGACGACCTCTGCAGCATTCGCCTTATTCACAAGCAACGGAGGACTATTCACCATCGCCGACGGCTGTTTCCCCGCAAGCTGTTGGCTGACGCTGTCCACCAGCAACTGAGCGAGTCTCACTGGTTCCTGAATCGCGCCGGCCCGCAGGATGTCACCGGATTGAATCTGCTTCACCCCTTCTTTATCCACGAAAGCGTAGAGCTTCACCTTGTCCTTCAAGCCCAACTGGTTGATTGCAGCGAGCGCACCGAGTGCCGAAGGTTCAGTATCGGAATAAACGACCGTCATACTGGGATTTCCCTGCAGCATTTCGGTGGTCACCTTCAGGGAAGTTGTCTCTTCCACCTTTCCATTAACGAGAGCGACAACCTTAAGGTTTGAATTAGACGCAATGGCCTGCTTAAAGCCGTCATCACGCGCATTGGCCGCCGTAGACGTCGGCTCACCCACAATACCTATGACTGCGTTCGCCTTAGCTCCCAGATCCTTCAGCAGTTGCTGGCCAATAAATACTCCGCCGGCCTTCTGGTCAGTTTGCACACCTTGCACGATGTAAGCGCCTTGCTGCTTCATGCCGTCGGTGTCCGGCAGGATATTGATCGCGAAAACGGGAATGTTCGCATGGTTCAATTCCAAAACAACCGAGACGCATGGACCCGAACTGACACAGTTAACAGCGACCGCGTCTACCTTCTTCTGTATGAAACTCTGCACTTCAGAGAGCTCTCGAGCGTCATCGTTATCCGCAATTGAAACCTCTACATGCATGCCCTTGGCCGCACCGCTGTCCTCGAAGCTTTTTTTCATGGCAACGTAATACGGGTTGGTGAGATTTGGAAGAACGACACCAAGGGTTTTGGCTTCGTTCGATGCCTGTGCTCCTGACTCCCGATTACAACCGGACAAACCCAACGCAAGGACCGAACAGATCAGTCCAATTGCCATTACGTGATTGTTTCGCATGTTATCCACCTGGTTAAGACGTGCTTTTCAGTGAGTCATCGTGCTGGGCAAACTTCCGCTCTCTCCTCGATTTCAACCAGGGAAAGCTGAGCCGCCTGGACGATCGGAGCGTATCCAATGTCACGCCAATCAGAATGATCAGACCGATGACCAATGGCTGCCAGTACGCGCTCACGTTTAGAACGTTCATCAGGTTGGAGATTGCGGCAATGAGCATGGCTCCTATCATCGCGCCCACTATGCTGCCGCTTCCCCCAAAGAGACTCACCCCGCCTACAACCGCCCCTGCGATTGAGAAGAACAATTCGTCGCCACGTCCTGCTGTGGGATACCCCGTCATCAAACGCGAGCCATAGATCAGGCCGCCACATGCAGCACAGAGACCGGAAACTGAATACACAAATAACGTGACGCGCGGAACGCTGATGCCCGATAACCGAGCCGCATCCGCGTTGCCGCCAACAGCATAAATGTGCGTTCCTGTAACCGTACGCTTCAGTAGCAAGGCCGCCAGGACAATTGCAACAAGCAACGCGAGCACCGGAAACGGAATACCAAACGGGCGTGATTGGCCGATCAGGCTGTAGCCGATCTGCGTGACCCGGATGGATTCGGCACCGGTTATGATTTGTGGAATAGATGCCGCAACGCCCATGGTTGCAAACGTGACGATGAAGGGCGGCACCCCAGTGCGCTCGATGATCCACCCGTTGACCATTCCCGCTAAGGCTCCAATCACCAAAACGAGCGGCACCGCCAGTTGCCATGGCAAGGCGAGACTTTGCATCAGTAACGCAGCCACGACGCACGTCATGGCAACGATGGACCCGCAGGAGAGGTCTATCCCACCAGTAAGGAGCACGAATGACTGGCCAAGACAGAGAAAGCCAATGACAGCGCCATTTAGCAATAGCACCATCATGTTCGAAATAGTGAGGAAATTCGGCGTAGCGATGAAGCCGCCCAACATGACCACAAGAAATACAATTGCAATTCCTGCTTCGCTCGGCAGCCGAAACTGACGCTCTTTCGTCCCAAGTGATTCAAGACTATTCATGTTTGTCTCCTGATGTAGCGAAGCATCAACAACAGATACGTCAACGCGTCGCCAAGAAATTTATAGCGCCTCTTTTGCAATTCCGGCGCTGCCGCCGCTGTCGGCTATCGGGCCCTCACGGGCTACCGGTCGACAAGACGCTCCGAGACGGGTAGCCCCCTTCGAATATCATGCCGGGCATAAATGTTCTACATCAACCATATCGTAGCCAATAAAAGTTATAACTGCAACTAAATGGTAGAAGTATGATCATTTCTGGTTGCAACCGTGGCGAAAGGCATCGCAGACGCTGGTGGTTAGCTAGACCGCGGATGCCTCCCAGGCTCGAGGCATTAAGGCACGGGAACGTCGGAGACATAGCCAATCCTGATGCTGCAGCGCATCAGTGTAAGAGAGTCGTACGGGGAGCAAGGGTGTTCGAAGTCGAACTATCCGGCCTTGAGGTGCGTCCGCTTACTAAGCTATTGGGTTAAAATGTTCGATGTTGAACACAACCTGCTCGAAACGACGGCTGTTTTGTTTCATGTCACTCTCCACAAAACACGACATTTCTATGGCTAGCAAAGAGCAACGGTCCGACCATATCCTCGACATGGTCGATTCCCGACATTTCATGAGCATTGGCGATTTGGCCAAGGCGCTAGACGTTTCTGAAATGACGATTCGACGCGACGTGCGCGACCTGGCTGACGCCGGCAAAGTGCGCACGGTCTACGGCGGCGTAGCATCGCTGGAAAACGGCAGCACAATTGCGAATTACAACGCACAGACTGAGCGCTCTCAGCACGCTGAAGAGAAACGCCGAATCGCACTTGCAGCGAGCCAGCTGCTAACTCCTGGTGACGTGGTCATTCTTGACTCCGGGACTACGGTTCAGCAACTCGCCGAGTGCCTTCCAACCGAAGGCGCATTCACGTTCATTTGCTACAGCCTCAACACGATAAATGTCCTTGCGAAACGAGAGGAGACGACGGTGATTTCGCTTGGCGGGGTCCTTTCATCGAAGTCATATACCTTCTCCGGACCTGACGCAGTTCAGGCGATGCAGAGGTATCGCGCGAATAAAGCGTTCATCGGTGCGACCGGATACGAACTGAAACACGGACTAACCTGCAGCTACGTCGAAGACTGCTCATGGAAGCAGGCTGCAATGCAATCCAGTGTCGAGAGAATCCTGCTGGTCGACTCATCGAAATTCGGCAAGGTATCTACCTGCAGTTTCGCCGGTGTGGAGAATTTCGACATGGTGATAACCGACACCGGCATACCTGAACAATACCGGTACGACCTCGAAGCAAAGGGTCTCAAGGTGCTCATCGCCGACTGACAATCGATGGCTTTGTGCTCCGTCCTTCTGCCTCGTAAGCTAAGAACAAACCATTGCCCCCGAAGCGGAGAGGACTGTCTACGAAGCGATGCCTGATGGTGTCGCAGCGACCAAAGAACGACGGAGTTCGACAAGTTCGCTGAGACCGGTAGAGGGTGAATCTCTCGAAATGCACATGCTTCCCGCAACGAACATATCGACCGTCGTTGGGGCAAACTTACTAATGGTCTCCTTGGAGACACGACCGTCAATCTCAATGGCTGTACCAAGCCCTTGCTGGTGGATCATCTCTCGCAAGGCGAGAATCTTCCGCTCCGCGTATGGAACCTGTGTCTCGCCAGGGGCTCCAGCGTATCCGGGGTTGGTGAGCATGAGGAGAACGGTATCGCACCTTTCCAATACATACTCGAGCGAGCTGAGGGGCGTGGAAGGTTTTAGCGCTACGCCTACCCGCACGCCTGTAGACCTGATGCGGTTGAGCATTCGATCCACATGTGACTCTGACTCAATCTGAAACGTAAGTTGCTGCACGCCGATATCGAGCAGCGCGTCGATAAAATAGTCGTGTCGCGCAGCCATGACGTGAACATCGAAGGCCAGGTCCGTCTTGCGCCGCAGATGCGCAATGGTCTCAATCCCCAGGGGCATGCTCGGGCTGAAATGTCCGTCGATCACGTCGATATGCACGGCATCTAGTCCAGACTCGGCGATGACCTGGGCCTGACGCTCGAGATTACTCAGGTCGAAGGTGATGAGCGACGGCACAATCAAGCAGGATTTTTGCCAGGCAATGTCCACGTTCAATTCGCCTCAAAATCTTCGTTCGCGATGGTGTCGGTGAAAGCCGCGAACAATTCCTTGTAAAGCGCCACGACGTCTGGACGCGGCTGTGCCGCCCGCGTCTCATCAAGCTCGACGTAACGCTCGCAAACGTCGTATAACGTGACCGAAGCGCCTTTCGCACGTTGATGCACCGTGAGTGCGAGCAAAGCAGCGGCATATGCTCCTCCCTCGTCGCACTTGACTCGAATGACCTCGGTATCGAAAACGTCGGCAAGAATCTGCCGCCATGCTCCGCTGTTTGCACCCCCGCCCGTCAACCGGAACTGCTCTGCGCGTGCGAAGCTCTGCACAAGCAGTTCATAGCCCCACTTCAACCCGAAAGCGACGGACTCTGCCCCTGCTCGCATCAGATTTGCGCGCGTCATGTTGTCCGCCGACAGGTCTTTCATGACCCCTCGGGCGCGAGGCAACGCCGGAATACGCTCCCCACTAAAATACGGGAACATCCGGACGCCGCCAGCACCGGGGCTTGCCCAGGCAATGAGATTTTCAACTTCGGCAATCTCAACGTCAAACAACTGCTGCAGCAACGTAGTCGTCGACGTCGCATTCATGGTCGCGATGGTCGGCAGCCACGCGCCGTCCAGACCACAAAAGACGTAGATACTGGGATCGACGGACTGTGCCAGCTTTTCTGCGTGGAGGTTGAGAACGCCGGATGTTCCGAGACCGAGCGTCGCGCGCCCGGCCGCCACATTGCCCGTTCCCAAGGCACCCATGACGTTGTCACCGGAACCGCAGGCGACCAACGTCCCCGGCGAGAAGCCAAACTCTGCCGCCACCTCCGGGCGCACCGTGCCGATCGGTTCGAGAGACGAAGCGATTCGAGGTAGAGACCGTTCCAGTCTTCCTGTCGGATCGATCAGATCAGCCATGTGCCATGACCACGTGCGCGAAAGGACATCAAAGTAACCCGTCCCGGATGCCTCGCCAGCATCCGTTACATATTCGCCTGTCAGCCAGTAATTGACATAGTCATGCGGCAAGAGAACATGCTGCACCCGTTGATAGATATCCGGCTCATGCTGCCTGACCCAGGCGACCTTTGACGCTGTGAACCCCACGGGAATCGTTGTTCCGATCAGGCTACGGATGCGCTTTTCACCGCCGGCGGAATAAAAGAGCACCTCGTTGACCGCAGTCGTTTCTGTATCGTTCCACAGCTTCACATTTCGCACTACCGTGCCGCTGTCATCCAGCATGACCAGCCCATGCTGTTGCCCCGATACGGCTATCGCAGAGACGTCTGCCGGGCTGCGCGTCGTTTGTGCGAACAGCCCTTTCAAGGCTTGCCGCAGGGCGGTGATCCACCATTCGGCCTTCTGCTCCCGGCGGCCGTTGGCTTCGGAAATGATTGGATGGCTGGCATGACCACGGGCCACAAGCGAGCCGGTTTCCGGGTCTAGCAAAACCACCTTGGTGCCTTGTGTACCGCAGTCGATGCCAAGATACATTCGTTGCCTCTATCTACCGTTCAGGATGCCTTACTGACAATCGATCACAACCTTGATCACGTCCGCCGGCGCGGACGCCGCCAACTCGAACGCCTTGATACTGTCTTCGAAGGCATAGCGTCTGGAGATCAGCGGTTTGACGTCGATCTGCCCGGATGCAATCAAGGCGACCGAGCGCTCGTAGTCGTTCGCATAGCGGAAGATCGAGTATGTGACGATCTCCTTGACCTGCATGGCGACGATGTCCATGGGAACAGGCGCTTGCGGCATGCCAACGAACACGATCTTTCCCCCAGGGCGCAGGCAGTGCGGCGCTGCCCCAATCGCTGCCGGGCTGCCGCTGCAGTCGACGAACAAGTCCGCGCCTTGCGGGAAGTGCTGCGGGACGAACTCCTTCAGGTCGCCCTTCGCCACATTGAACGCGATGAGGCGATCGCCGTAGTGATGCACCAGGAAGTCGAGCTTTTCCTGCTTGACATCGGTGATGACGACACGGCTGCAGCCGGAAGCGAGCAAGGCGAGCGCCATTAGCGCACCGATCGTGCCAGCGCCGGAGACGATTGCAGTGTCACCTGGCGAAATTCCCACCTTGCGGGCAACATGTACACCGGAGGTAAGCGGCTCGGCCAGCACCGCCTCCTCCAGACTGACGTTGTCGGGCAGCTTGAAGGTAAGGCTTGCGGGGTGGACAACCGACTCACGCAGCACGCCATGAACCGGTGGCGTTGCCCAGAACTTGATCCCCGGGTCGAGGTGATACATACCTTGCATGGCTTCCTGAGACTGCGGGTCAAAGACGCCAGGTTCCATGCAGACTCGATCGCCTGGCTTTAAGTGCTTGACTGCGGAGCCGGCCTCCATCACCACACCGCTCGCTTCATGGCCAAGCACCATCGGTTCGCGAACCACGAAATCGCCGATTCGACCGTGCTTGTAATAGTGAACGTCGCTGCCGCAGACACCAACGTTCGCAATCTTGATTCGCACGTCATTCGGACCCAGCTCTTCCTGTATATCAATGTCCCGGATCACGAGACGGTCGATCTCTTCAAGGACTAAGGCTTTCATAGGGATTCTCTCTATATTGATGGGTCAAGCAACGATTGGTGCAACTACTTGATGTCGCCCAGCGACTGGTGCAGCGCGATGCATTTGTCTACATTGTTCCGCGTGTACAGCTCGGTTCCGACAGTCTCGTGCAGATCGGTCGGCTTCCCAGTGAGAATATCGTGCGCCATTTTGACGGACCTGACAGCAAGTTCGTCCGCGTTCTGCAGGGCCGTCGACGTCATCTTTCCATCCTTGATCAGGAGGCACGCCTCCGCCGTTCCGTCGGTGCCGTAGACGAGCGGATACGTTGTCGCGCCGGATCCCTTGATCGCCTCGACCGCGCCCGCTGCCATGTTGTCGTTCATCGAGATGACGGCATCAATCTTGCCATGCGCCTGGACCCAGTCTTCCATCAGACGCATGGCTTCGTCCTTATTCCAGTTTGCAATCTGCTCATCGAGGATCTTCACGTCCGGACGCTTGTCGAAAAACTCCTTCTGCCACGCGTCGCGACGTCCGAGCGAGTGCGGATTCCCCGGCGGCCCAAGCAGCACCACAACCTTTGCGTTCTTCGGAACCTGCGTCATCGCCAGCTTCGCGTTCACGGATCCCAGCAGATAGGGACTGGAGTCGACCGAAGGAACCGAGTTGTCGCTGAACTTCGGATTCGTGGCCACGAACTTCATGCCCTGCACCGTCGCCTGCTTAACCGGTCCAATCTGGATCTCCGGATCGTACGGCTGGATAATAATGAGGTTGTACTTATTCGTTACCGCATTCTCAATATGAGACTGCATCAACTCGTTTCGGCTCTGTCCGTCAAAAACCGTCAAGGATATATCGGGGTACTTCTTCGCTTCTTTGACAATCGAATTAGCGAGCCATGCGGCGAATGAATCGCTTTGACTGCGTGCGATATAAGCGACACGGTATTTTGCATTCTGGGCGAATGCTGATCCGCCTATGGCCAACACTCCGAAGGCCATGGCGCACGCAATCATTTTTTTGAACTCCATTTTTGTCTCCTTGGGAAAATCTATTGAGGTGAGGCTCTTTTACCCGACCGACCTGATCAACCGCCAGTCCAGCTCTGTGGCAGTACCTTTTGCTTTACGGATTCGGCAGATTGGTAGCGGCGGTCACCGGCTTTGCTTGTGAAGCCGCTACATTTTTTTTCTTGCGCCCGGTCTTCGACGAGATGTCGTAAGCGACCGCCAGCACGATAATCCCGCCTTTGATGACCTGCTGGAGATAAGACTGGATTCCAAGCAGATTCATGATGTTGCCGAGAAAGCCCATGATGAAGGCGCCAGCCAGAGTTCCCACGGCTGTTCCGATGCCGCCCGAAAAACTGGTTCCACCGATGATTGCAGCTGTCATCGCGTCGAACTCGAATCCGATGCCCGCATTCGGCAAACCCGCGTTGACCCGCGACATGTACAGAACGCCGGCGAGTCCAACAAGGGCTCCATTCAGGAGAAACGCCCACTTCTTGATTCGGTTTACCCGGATGCCCGAGGCTCGTGCCGCTTCCTGATTTCCGCCAATCGCGTAGATATAGCGGCCAAGACGTGTATGGTTCAGGACGTACCACGTAAGCAACGCGACCAACACAAGGAATATGACGGGTGCCGGGATTCCAAGCACGACCCCCTGCCCCCAAGCAACGAACTTGTCCAGTTCATAAATATTCTGGCCGTTCGTCAACATCAGTGCCGCTCCGCGTGCCGCCGTCTGCATTGCCAGTGTGGCGATGAATGCTGGCGTGGCGAAACGCGTGACGATCCAGCCATTCACGAATCCACATAGCGATCCGACTGCAATCCCGACCGCGATCGATGGGACGAACATCCCAGTCGCCTTATAGAACATGACGGAAAGCAGACCAGCGAGCGCGAGCACGGAACCCGCTGAGAGGTCAATCAGACCGCATATGATCAACAGGGTCTGGCCGAATGCCAAAATTGTGGTGATCGATATCTGTCGAGAGATATTCGAAAAATTGCTCGCCGAGAAGAATACCGGGCTAATGATCGAACTCACCACAACCATGACGATCAAGATGAGATAGATGCTGTATCTGCTGCTCAGCAGCGTAAAGCGGCCGGTGAGGTTGCGTGTTTCGGTCCTCAATTTTCGTCTCCACCAATCGTTGCCAGACGCATGATTCTTTCCTGACTAAACTCCTGCTCTCGCAGCTCTCCACTTATCCGCCCGTTGGCCATAACGTAAATACGGTCGCAGACGGCTATCAGCTCTGGCAACTCGGAGGAGATCACAACGACAGTTTTCCCCTCCGCCGCGAGCTCAAAAATGATCTTGTAGATTTCGTACTTCGCGCCTACATCGATTCCGCGTGTCGGTTCATCAAGAATCAGAATCTCCGGCTCACAAAGCATCCATTTTGCGAGCATGACCTTTTGCTGATTCCCGCCGCTAAGATTGCCAATAGGCGTGTTGAGATCCGGTGCTTTCACGTTCATCCGGCTACTGATAGATTCAATGAGCCGCTTTTCGGCTTTCACATTCCGATAACCGCGACCGAATATCTTCTTCAGCGTCACGAGACCAGTGTTCTCGAGGATGCTTCGCATTGGGAGAATCCCGTAGCGTTTGCGATCCTCGGAAAGCATGGCAATCTTGAGTCGTATCGCGTCCTGAACTTCCCGGATCTTGACCGGGGCGCCATGCACTCGAATCTCGCCGGTTGTGTAGGGATCAAGGCCGAATACCGCGCGCACGACCTCCGTGCGTCCAGCGCCCATCAGGCCGGCAAGGCCGACAATTTCGCCCTTGCGCGCATGCAGATTGATCCCGTGAAAGCGTTCGCCGTCACCAAGTTCCCTTACTTCAATAACGGTGGATCCCGGAGCACGCTCCGGTTTAGGCGGATAGACGTGATCGAGTCGTCGACCAACCATCATCTGGATGATCGCTTCAATGTCGATCTCGCTGGCAGGGCGTGTTGCGACATGCGTCCCATCCCGAATCACAGAAACGTCGTCAGCAATGCGGAAAAGCTCGTCAAAGCGATGGGAGATGTAAATGATGCCCGCCCCCTTTGCCCTCAACTCATCGATCTTCTTGAAGAGGATATCCACTTCTTTCGACGTGATCGCCGATGTCGGCTCATCAAAAATGATGATGTTCGACTCGCGGGACACCGCCTTCATGATCTCGAGCATCTGGAGATCTGAGACGCTCAGCTCTTTGAGCTTCGTGTCGGCACGATAGTGCAGGCCCTCTCGCTCCAAGAGCGCCTTCGTATCCTTGTATACCTTCTTCCAGTCAATCGAACCAAAGCGGGTTCTCGGCTCTTCGCCAAGGAAGAGCGACTGAGCGACAGTTATCTCAGGGATGTAGTTGAGTTCCTGGCTAACCATCGAAATTTTCAGCCGACGAGCTGTGACCGGGCTGTCTATGTGGACCTTCTCGCCGCTCACGAGAATCTCGCCGGCATCTGGCTGATAGATGCCATTGACGATTTTCACCAGCGTCGACTTGCCGGCTCCGTTTTCACCACAGATTACGTGGACCGAACCCTTACGGACTGCGAAGCTCATCTCACGCAGCGCGATCACGCCCGGAAATCGCTTCTCAATTCCACGCAACTCAAGAATTGGTGTGTCTCCCATCTTCATCGCCTTATATCTGTGTACAAGGAAAGGCTGAAAGCCCGCTCGACAAGGAGCATCTGGGCAGAAGGTCGGGTCAGGCGTAGCTGACAGCGCGACTTTGCTCAACCATGAACACACTCTACACGCATAAAGTTCGATTTACAACATTATTGTTTTACTATTACCATTAGATGCCGAGCTTGCGATGGTTTTCGCGATCAGTAAATTGCCCTGCTCAAGGGCGAAGTCTCCATATATAAGGCATTTTCGAGTATTTTTCGTCACAAATGCACCATCCTTCGCATTAGGATATGACCTTGAAAAATGGTGTATCTCAACCATACTTCTGAGTTAGTGTTATAGTTGGATCAACAGCTTTACGTTTTTCCGGCTGACAGGTGAAGCGGCAAAACGAGAAAGACAGTTTCCGGGCGCCGGACTCCATCAACTTGACGCGAAGTGCGACCATGACCGATCTGACACAACGGGGGATTCCGAGCCTGACAAGCGACATCCTCGGTGAAATCCAGGCCTCTCTGCGCGGCATAAATCCCGCCGATCTAGATGCGCTCGTCGCCGAAATCGAGCGTGCGCCGAAGGTGTTCTGCTTGGGAGCGGGTCGGTCCGGCATCCTTCTGCAGGCGTTCTGCATGAGACTCAATCACTTGGGAGTTGAAGCGTACATGGCGGGCGGCTTACCCTGCCCCCCTGTCGGAGCTGACGACCTGATCATCGTAGCTTCCGGCTCGGGGGAAACTCGAAGCGTTTCGGCGACACTCGAACAGGGACGATTGGCGGGCGCGAGGGTTGCACTGTTCACTGCGCGGCGCTCTGGCGCCCGCTCGATGGCAGCAGACGTGACCGTGATAATTCCTGCCCCTACCGGTTTGGTGAATAACCAACACCCGCAGAATCTGCAACCCATGCGCACCCTGTTTGAACAGGCTTTTTTCGTTATATGTGAGGCTATCGTGTGCTGGTTGAAAATGAAGAAGGGCATCGGTGAAGAGGAAATGGCCCAGCGGCATGCGAATCTCGAGTGATTTGACTCTATGAGTTATGACCGCATGTCTCCCGGACGTGGATTAGCCGCCTCGAACTTCGGGCTTTTCTTTTTTTAGGCCAGCTTCGGCTGAAAAGCGTGGTCCATACTCTGACCGGTAGCAATGGCACTATGGTCACCCCAGATACTCAAATACGCACTGCAAGAGCGCAGTGTATAACTGGCGCGACGGCGTGCGTTCTAAAGTATTTGGCAATCCGAAATTACTGCAAATCCGTCGACTGATTTTTGAACGCAGATCACCTAATCAATCGTGTCGACGAACTGCTGCCCTGGAACCTGGCGGCGCCGCTTCCGGCAAACGGCCGCTTCTAATAGCACACCTTCGTCGGCCACCGTCAACGTCAGTCCGCATAAGCGCCCCTGACACTGCTTTATTCCCGGGAAAATCATCTATCGGCTTATGCTACAAACAATGTGGGCTATCGCTTCAATCTTTCCCGTAGATTCCTGAAGATTTATCCAGGATTGCCACTAAATCCCGCGCGTTACACTACGCCCCAGTCCAACGGGGAACCCTCAAGTGGCAAAAGTACCCACGATTCGCGATGTCGCCGAACTGGCCGATGTGTCGAAGGCAACCGTTTCGCGTTACCTGAACGGTAGCCTCGCGCTGCCGCCGGAAACCGCCAAGCGCGTCGACGACGCCGTCGTCGCGCTCAACTATCGCCAAAACAGTCTGGCCCGGCGCCTGAGTCTCGGCAGCAGCGAGACCATCGGCCTGGCCATGCCGGAGGTCGCCAATCCGTTCTTCGCCGAGCTTGCGGATGCCGTCGAGGAAGCCGCTTCCGAAAGCGGCTATGGTCTCGCGCTTTGCATCACGCGCAACAAGCTCGAGCGCGAAGCGCTCTATCTGCGCTGGCTCGATACGCGCCACCTCGACGGCTTGATCTTCGCGACCAATCGCCCGGACGACGGCTCGCTGCGCAGCCTGATGGGCGAGCGCGCCAACATCGTGCTGGTCGATGAGGACGTGCCGGGCGCCGACGTGCCGAAGGTGTTCGTCGACAACGTCGAGGGCGGTTATCTGGCGACACGCCATCTGCTCGACGCGGGGCATCGGCGGATCGCACACGTGACCGGCCCCGAAACGCTGTTCACCGTGCGGGAACGGCTGGAGGGCTATCGGCGAGCACTTGCCGAGGCACAGGTTCCCTTCGACTCGGGACTCGTGCACTTCGGCTCCTACGACCGCAGCTTTGGGCGCGCGGTCGGCGCCGAACTGATTGCGGGCTCCCACCCGCCCACTGCCCTGTTCGCCACCAGCGACTACATCGCGGTGGGCGTGCTCGATGCACTGCGCGAGCGCGCACTGGACGTGCCTGGCTACATGTCGATTGTCGGCTTCGACGACATGGAATTCGCCAGCCTCCTGATGCCGCCGATCACCACGGTGCGGCAGTCGGCGGCAGAGCTTGGCCGGACCGGCGTCGCCCTGCTGGTCGCGATGCTGACGGGACAGGCCGCCTCTCCACCTACCGTGCGCCGCCTGCCGGTCGAACTGATCGAACGCGCGTCGGTGGGACCGCCTCGCGCCGGTTCATAGACCCACCTGGCAATTCCCCCTCTACGTATTTTCCCGCACCTTTTTTTGAAACGATTGACAGCCCAATACTCTCGGATTAATTTTTATAAACCGGTTTACAAGCGGACGGCGCAATGTCGGTTGCGCCCATGAAGTCTTCCTTTAATCACCGGTCGCGCGGCTTTAATGGACCGCACGAACAGCGTCCGGACCAACCAGAAAAGGGATTCCGATGAGCGCAGCATTGCATTTTCGCCGCATGACCGCCGTATTACTGAGCGTGTCCTTGCTTGCCGTCGCAGGCACTGCCGCTGCGGCCGGCAAGAAGATCGCCATGGTGCAGATCAACCAGGAGGCGCTCTTCTTCACGCAGATGGACCAGGGCGCCCAGGCGGCCGCAAAAGCAGCCGGCGTCGAGTTGGCCATCTTCAACTCGAACAACGACCCGAGCGCACAAAACAATGCGATCGAAACGTATATCCAGCAAAAGGTCGATGCCATTCTGGTGGTCGCCATCGATGTGAACGGCATCAAACCCGCAATCACCGAAGCCAAGAAAGCGGGTATTCCGGTGGTGACCATCGACGCCATTGTCGACGGCGACAACTCGGTGCAAGTCGGCGTCGACAACAAGAAGGTCGGCGAAGATATCGGCAAATACACGGCCACTTACATCAAGACGAATCTTGGCGGCAAGGCAAACATCGGCGTGGTCGGCGCGCTGAATTCGTTCATCCAGAACGTGCGTCTGGATGGCTTCAAGGCGGGCATCGCGACGGTGCCAGGTGCGAAGATCGTCGCCACCGTCGATGGACAAAACGTGCAGGACCAGGCGCAAACCGCCGCGGAGAACCTGATTTCCGCCCACCCGGATCTCCAGATCGTGTACGCAACGGGTGAACCCGCGCTGATCGGTCTGGTCGCGGCGACTTCGGCTCAGGGCGCTACAGGGCGCGTGAAGATTGTCGGCTGGGACTTGAGCGCGCAAGCTATCAAGGGCATCGACGCGGGCTTTGTGACAGCCGTGGTGCAGCAGGACCCGGAAGGCGAAGGCCGCGCCGCTGTGAATGCCGCGATGAAGCTCATCAACAAGCAGCCGGTCGAGAAGAACATCTCGGTGCCGGTGACGATCGTGACCAAGGCGAACGTCGGCAAATACCGGGCCGTATTTAAGTAAGCCCACCTCCACGTTGCCGGGAGAACCGCTATGCAAAACGATGCTGCAACGCCGCGCGTGCGCATGCAAAACATCACCAAGAGCTACGGCGCCGTGCAGTCGCTGCGCGGCGTCGACCTGCACGTGATGCCGGGTGAAGTGCTCGGGCTCGTCGGCGACAACGGCGCGGGCAAGTCGACGGTCTCGAAGGTGCTGTCGGGCGCGGTGATACCGGACGGCGGCAGCATCGAGATCGACGGCAAGCCGGTCCAGTTCGCGGACCCGGGCGATGCCCGCGCGCATCGCATCGAGATGGTTTATCAGGACCTGTCGCTGTGCAATACGGTCGACGTAGCTGGCAATCTCTTCCTCGGCCGCGAACCCATGCGCCGCATCTGCGGCGTGCAGGTGCTAGATCATCGCAAGATGCATCACGATGCCCGCGACATGCTGAACAACCTCGGCATTCGCATCCCGAGCACGAAGCTTGACGTGGAGAATCTGTCGGGCGGGCAGCGTCAGGCCATCGCGATTTCGCGAGCGGTATCGTTCGATCCGAAAGTGCTGATCATGGATGAACCCACGGCCGCGCTGGCCGTGGCCGAAGTCGAAGCGGTGCTCGAACTCGTGCGCACGATCAGCGCGCGCGGCGTCAGCGTGATCCTGATCAGCCATCGGCTGCAGGACCTGTTCCTGGTGTGCGACCGCATCAGCGTGATGTACGAAGGACAGAACGTCGCGGACCGGAAGATCGGTGAAACGAACCTGGAGGAGATCGTCGATCTGATCGTCGGCCATAAGTTCAGCGCGCGTTCGGCACGTGCGCTTGCGGAGGATTGACATGGAACTCGCCATGCACGACAAGTCCAAGGCGCCGCGCCTGCCGCTGAGGCATTTGCTCGGCCGCAATGCGGGCGTAGCCAGCATCGCGGCGTTCTTCATCGTCTGCGCTCTCGCCTTCGCGCTCACCACGCACACGTTCCTCACCGCCGGCAATCTCCTCAACGTGCTTCGTCAAAGCGCGCCGCTCCTGATCGTCGCGACAACGATGACACTCGTCATCACGACAGGTGGCATCGACTTGTCGATAGGCTCAACGCTCGCGCTCGTGGGTGCGCTCTCGGCCATCGCATTGCGGGCGGGCGTGCCGGGTATCGTCGTGCTGGTCGGCGGCCTCTCGCTTGGCGCGCTGATCGGCGCGATCAACGGCTACTTCATCGCGTTCGCGGGAATGCCTGCGTTCATCGTGACGCTTGGCACGCTATCGGTCGTGCGGGGCATCGCGCTGCTGATCACGCAGGGTTTTTCAGTGCCGATCGAAAACGACGGATGGTTCGTCGAGCTTGGCCGCGGCCGGCTGCTGGGCATGCCGACGCCTGCGGTCATAGCAATCCTTACGCTGCTTGCCGGATGGGTGACGCTCCGGCATACGCGGTTCGGGCGCTATGTGACCGGCATTGGCACGAATGCGGAAGGTGTGCGGCGGGCAGGTGTCGACGTGCGCGGCGTCACGCTGAAGGTTTATGTGCTTAGCGGCGCGGCAGCGGGTCTGGCCGGACTCATCACAACGGCGCGGCTAGGCAGCGGATCGTCGAATCAAGGTGTCGGTTTTGAACTCGCGGTGATCGCCGCGGTAGTCCTCGGCAGTACCGATCTCTTTGGCGGCCGGGGAACGATCCTTGGCACCTTGCTGGGTGCGCTGACCATCGCCGTGCTCGGTAACGGGCTGATCCTGATCAACGTCTCGCCGTTTTATACGCAGATCATCCAGGGCGCCATCATGCTGCTCGCGATCTGGCTCAACACGCGCATCTTCTCGCCGCAACGGCGCAAGAAAGGTTAAGCGATGAGTTCGATCTTCCGCCGCGACTCGCCGCTGCCGATAGGCGTTGGCAGCGGCCACGTGATGACTGTCCTCGGACCGCTGCCCGTCGCGAAGATGGGCGTAACGCTGATGCATGAGCACATCCTGCTGGATGCTTCCGGAAAATGGGTGCCGCCCAGTTGCTGCAGTGACCGGTTCATCGGCGAGCAGAAAGTTCATATCGGCATTCTTGGCGCGCTGCGGATGAATCCGCTGATGAACCGCGACAATTGCCAGCTGTTCGATGCCAACGTGGCCGTGGAAGAACTGATACGCTTCCGCGAACTGGGCGGCGATACGGTGGTCGACCCGACCAATCTCGGCATTGGCCGCGACCCTGCCGCGCTGCAACGGATCTCGCGCCGTACGGGGCTGAATATTGTGATGTCGACGGGGTTTTATCTCGAACCC
>Ga0255336_101316_pt1 | contig 19018 bp, 18 predicted proteins | sample MeOH1_35cm_T3_17_FD_189102 | JGI IMG/M metagenome (GOLD analysis project Ga0255336, IMG submission 189102) | Sandy soil microbial communities from University of British Columbia, Vancouver, Canada - MeOH1_35cm_T3_179 | ecosystem: Engineered > Artificial ecosystem > Sand microcosm > Unclassified ...
GATTCTCGAGATCGCCAAGCAGAAGATGCCCGATATGAATGCCGCTTCGGTTGAGGCTGCTGCAAAGACGATTCGCGGTACTGCCCGTTCGATGGGCATCGACGTAGTCGCGTAACGTACAGATTCTATTGTTTCGAAAGACACCTGCACTGAGCCGGAAACGGCCTTGCAGGTGTCTTTTTTGTTGCGACGGATGATTCCGTCAGGGTTTATTGCCGCGACCGACATAGCGGTAGATGGCGCAGAGTTCATCCCCGGTCGAGCCATACTCTTCCTGTTGAGCGATGGCTTCCAGATCGGCTGTATGATCTTCCGTACTCATCGGGACCGGACCCTGCCAGAGCAGCCTGAAGGCCGGGTGGCGGTTTAGAAGCGGGCCGTGTTCGGCGTTTACATACAGGATGTCGAGATCTCCAGGTCGACCGATAAATGCCGTTTCGACGCGGCGGAGCAAGACTTTGAGGACAGGATCTTCGAAGGGATGAAAGAGGAAGATCAACGTCGGCGTCGGAGGAAGTGGAAGATTGAGAGCGTCATCCAGGACGATCTCAACGGGAGCAATGGCCGCTGCGGTCGGATCGTCCGTATGGGCGTGACGCCAGATGGCGACATTAGCTTCGGCGATGGCAGCCATTGCGGGATTCAGTTCGACCCCGACGACCTTTCTGAACGGAAATTCGCTGGCCAGAAGAACAGCGCGACCTTTGCCGGCTCCGAGGTCAAGAAAGGTGTAGTCGGTGATGTGGTGGGGTGGCGAGGTCTCCCGCCAGCGGTCGACGAGTGAGCGAAGGATTGAGGGAGCCACACCGTAATAGGCGGTAACGTGTTCGTCGTTGGGGTGCCCGGTGACGAGGTCTCGCGCAGGGACAAGGCCGCTTGTGTCGGTTCCGTGGACCTGGTCGAAGGGATGAATCGGAGTCGCGGTGGGTTTGAGGAGATCGCGAGGGCGGATTGGAAGTATCTTTTTTGACTTTGTCTTGGATGACATGAGTTAGTGAATCTGGACCAGGTTGGGATTACCGTCTAGGCCTAGGATACGTCGGCCCGCCGGAGTGATCTGTTGCGGTGACCAGGGAGGTTGAGTGACGACGATCAGCGTAACCTCGCCAGCTTCTTCCAGGCCAGCCAGACGATTCCGTATCTGTGCCGTAAGTTGTGCTGTGGCATCCTCGCTGGGATTGGTCAGTGCGAGCTCGACGTGAATGCGGTGTTTCTGCGGAACTCCCGGGATTCCCGCACCTGGAGCCTCGGGATCGGGGGATATGCGAATTGTACGGACCATCCCTAAGTCGATGATATTGCAGGGGAGCGAGGGGTCATAGCAATCGCGGAGAGCGGTGAGGATGTCGGATTCGGTGAGCATTTCCTGACCTGATGATAGCCCGTGAATGTGGAAGTAATCGATCGGTGCTAGAGTGCGGACATGAAGATTCTTGGAAATGCGCAACGAGGATGCAAACGAGTTCCAGAGGCCTGGTTTACGGGTGAGGCATGGATGGACGAGATCGTCGAGCCGGGTGGCCTCTCCCGGTTGCAGGCCCTGTATGTGACCTATGCTCCGGGAGCGAGGACAGCATGGCATACGCACCCCGTGCGGCAGGTGTTGCATGTTGTCTCAGGAATCGGCTGGGTTCAGCTGGAGGGCGAGCCTGCCCAGATAATCCGCTCAGGGGATGTGGTTGTAATTGAGGCCAATGAAAATCACTGGCACGGCGCGGAGGCCGCACATACGATGGTTCACCTTGCCATGCAGGAATCGGACGAGTCCGGAAAAAATGTGGTTTGGGGCCGGCATGTAACCGATCAGGAGTACGCAGCCGCGAGGTAAAGGATGTGACCGGTGCAGCCATGTCCCGTTTCTGACATGGCCGGAACCGTCGATTGAGGCCAAAAAGTGACATTTGTAGCACTATTTACGTTCTTTTCGTATCAAAATCGCTAATCTTTGAATCATTCGAATGTGCCGAATCGTCTTGTATAGAGACAGTTTAACTATGCGCATCTTTCGAAATTTGATCCTCTTTTTTTCTTCCCTTTCTTCTTTATCGATTCATGCGCTGGGCCAGCAAATTTCCGCACCAGAGCCACAAACTGCCAACATTATCGGTACGGTTACCGATGAGAATGACGATGTTATTCCGGGCGCTGCGGTTACGCTCGATGGAGCACCCGGTGCTCACGTGTCTGGTGTGTCCGATGGAAATGGATTTTTCGAGCTGAAAGGTCTCCAGCCGGCTGTTCCGTATCACGTCAAAGTCAGCGCAAAAGGTTTTGGCAATTGGACTTCACCCGAAATAAACCTCAAACCGGGTCAGGATTTCGATCTTGCGGAGATTAAGCTGATGATCGCCGTGGTCGAGACTACGGTAAGCGCTGTCTCGCAGGAAGAGGTGGCGATTGAGCAGGTCAAGGCCGCGGAGCAGCAGCGTGTTCTGGGCATCATTCCAAACTTCTATGTCGCCTACGATCCCAACACTGTTCCGCTCACGACCAAGCTGAAGTTCAAGCTCGCAATTCGTACCTCGACGGATGTGGTCAGCATTGGCGCGGCGGCGTTTATCGCGGGAGTCGATCAGGCAGCGGATACACCTGGTTATGTGCAAGGTGCGAAGGGATACGGCCAGCGATTCGGTGCTTCGTATGCCGGTGGAGTCTCTGACATTCTGATCGGAGGAGCGATTCTTCCTTCACTGCTGCATCAGGATCCGCGTTATTTCTACCAGGGTACGGGAACTAAAAAATCCCGCTTCAAGCATGCTATCTCCGCTCCTTTCTGGTGTAAGGGCGATAACGGCAAGTGGGGATTTAACTACTCGAGCATCGGAGGCGATCTGGCCTCGTCGTCACTTTCCAATCTTTACTATCCGGAATCAGACCGGGGAGCCGGATTGGTCTTCAGCAATGCGGCGATTATTACTGCCGGTCGCATTGCGAATGCACTGGCGCAGGAGTTCGTTCTGCCGCGCTTTACGAGCCATTCGAAGACTCGTGACTAGGCATATCCACCCTCTGATTTGAAAAGAAGAAGTTTTACCCAGGAGCCCCATCCTGTCCGCGATAAAACGCGGCAGAGATGGGGTTCGATCTTTAAGATCAGTGCTTGCGTTCAACCAGATAGGCGGCAAGGGATTTGAGGGGATCCGCTGCCTCTCCAAAGGGTTCCAGAGCCGCGAAGGCGTCGGCAATCAGTTCTTCGGCATCCTTGAGGGAGCGATCCACACCGAAGACGGCTGGCCAGGTAGCCTTGATGCTGGCGGTGTCCTTGCCCGCAGTCTTTCCTAACTCTTCAGAGCTCTGTGTCATGTCGAGAACGTCGTCGACGATCTGGAAGGCTAATCCGGCCTTTTCGCCAAAGGTGCGGAGACGGGCGATGGTGTCGGCGTGGTTCGGCGTGCCGGTTTGAGCGAGACCGTAGAGGCCACCGGAGACGATGCTGGTGGTGATGAGGGCTCCCGTCTTGGCGCGGTGGATGGACTCCACTAATTCTGCCGTCGGTTGTTTGCCTTCGGATTCGATATCGACAACCTGGCCGCCGATCATTCCCGGGGGGAGCGAGCTGTTGGGACCAACGCCCGTGCCGATGGCCAGAGAGACCTCTCGCAGGATGGCAACGGTGGATGCGGCAGGCGTGGGGAGCGCCGCAAGTGTTTGAAATGCCAAAGTCTGAAGTGCGTCGCCCGCAAGGATCGCGATGGCTTCGCCAAAGACAACGTGGCATGTCGGCTGGCCGCGGCGCAGATCGTCATTGTCGAGTGCCGGAAGGTCGTCGTGGATCAGCGAATAGGTATGGATCATCTCGATGGCTGCGCCGAGATCGGCGGCGCCAGAGGGAATCTCGCCGTTACCTGAGGTCATCCGGGCAGCCTCCATCGCGAGAATGGGTCGGAGGCGTTTTCCGCCCGCAAAGACGGAGTGGCGCATGGCGCGATGGATGGAGTGGGGCTGAGTGTCGGGAGAAGGAAGGAGGCGCTCAAGAGCGGCGTCGGTAAGCTCGACGCCGGAGCGAAGTAGATCTTGTACTGTGGGGTTCATCTGGAATTGATGATAAATCAGCAAGAGCTATGGCTAATGCGCTCTAGTGCGTTTGTGCACGAGGAGAGCGACGATTGCGATGAAGGAGAGAGCCGTAAGGGTATAACCGAGTTGCTGGTCGGGCAGCGTGATGTAGGTGATCTGGATATGTGCCGGACCGGCGGGGATCGGAATAGCGATAAGACCATCCTTTCGCGGAAGCCTCGTAGTGAGAACTGCGTGGTTGAGAGTGACGCGCCACGCCGGATAGTCCCTTAGATTGAAGATGAGAACCGTAGGAGCAGCTGGCGAAAGGTCGAGTTGATGGGGAGCGGGTGCGGCAATAGCGGACGGCGGCGCAGGAGAGTTTGCCGTGGTTGCAAGCCAGTAGCCGGGGTTGGTCTGGCTGAGAGAGTCGTTGTCTGCGGTGGTAGGAGTGTACTCGTCGGTCGGGTCGGTTCCCGGGTTCGCAGAGCGAAAGACGGCGAGGCGCTCTGGGACAGTGTCTTCGGGGTAGCAGCGTTGGTGGAAGGCTTGATAGCAGGGAACGACGAAGATCGTTGCGCAGAGGATCGAGGTGAGATTGGCACGAAAGTGGATTCGCGGGAGTGCAAGCGCCAGGGCAAAGGCCATGGAAGGCGCCAATACCGCCAGGAGTCGCCACGGGAACTGGAGGAAACGGATCTCCGGAAGATGGCGCCAAAGAGGGGCCGATAGCGGGGTAAGCATCACAGCGATCGTCAGGAAGAGGATGAGAAGTAAAAGGCTGAGATGCGATGTGACGCTGCCAGAGGGCGTGGAGGATCGTGTATCTGTTTTGGTTGAGGTTGCGTAGATCCACAAGAGCGTGAGTGCCGTGAGTGCGATGAGGCTTACGGCAACTATCGACGCTGTATGCAGTACGAGGTCGTGTTCGGGATCTGAAGTGTGCTGGAAGAGGAAGTTGTCCCAGGGACTAAGTCCGGGAAGAATGGCCATGTCGATCCGGACGAAGCGCCGCTCGTATGCAGCGGGAATGAGATAGAAGGAAGCCAGCCCGAGACCGAGCAGGGCTCCGGAGAGGGCAGTCAAGGCAAGACTTGTATGTGACTGAGAGTCCCCCGGGGCATTTGGAGCTTCGCCCGATGCCGATCTTAGCCACGAGGGCAGCGAAGATGTTCGGGATAGGGCTGCCAGGAAGAGTCGAATGAGAATGATGAACGCCATCACGTAGCATCCCATGACGGCGGCAGGTGCATTGCTGAGCCAGAGGAGAGCTACCGGAAGAGCGATTGAAAGAACGGAGACTCGTTCTCTGAGGACGGCATGAATCGCCAGGGGAAGCCACACTGCCGCGAGGAGCTCCGCATAGGCGGTGCGCTCGTAGGCGGTGTAGAGAGCATAAGGGTTTGTGAGATAAATAGCAGCCGCGACCAGGGCCGCATTCGGCGAAGCGTAGCTGCGGGCAGTGTAGTAGAGGGCGAATCCTGCTGCGGTGAGGACCAGCCACGTATAGGCCACAGGAGTCCATGTCCACGGCATAACAAGACCGAGGGCTGCTCCAAAAAGCCAGGAGAGTGGGGGATAGAAGACGAATCGAGGTTCGCCTGCATTCCACGCAGGAGTAAAGGCCCAGTGGGGTAGAAGGGTTCCATGGGAGAGTTGACGGGCCACCTCAAACCAATTGATGAGGTGGAAGTCGAAGTCGTGACCGCAGGAGCAGCCGCGGAGGATGAGAGGGGAGATGGCGATGAATGCGACCAGCGGAAGAATGAGGAATGGTCGGCGGTCGCGTGACATGAGACGGGGATGGATCTCCTTACTGGGGCTCTAGCGTCAAGGTGTGGCGGGTGGCCGCATTGACGGCGGCGGTAGTGAAGGGCATCGGAAGAGTTGTGCCGTTGTACCAGATGGGCCACTGATCCATGAACCAGGGGCTGGCGAGATTGCCTGATTCCCCAAGGACGAGGTTCAGTGTGGAGCGGTCGAGGTCGGCGAGATCGGCGGTGAAGCGCTCCGAAGGGCCGAAGGTGCGGCCGACCTGTTTGATGGTGCTGGAGTCACCGCTCTGGGGGCGAACGCCGGTGCCGATGGGAAGTGTGATGAGCGACCGAAGAACTGGGGATCGGGAGAAGACAGGATGGTCGATCTGCACAGGCGAGACCTGACCATGTTTCCACTGGTTGAGATCACCCGGAGCATGAGCGTCTGTCAGTCCCTTGGAGACGGCTGCGGTCAGGAGTTCGTTCCAGTTCGTGAAGCCGGGTGGCAGCCAGCGGTCGGGGGTGTGCATGATGATCTGCTCGGCTGCGAAACTCTTCTCGCCCCAGGTATAGAGCTTCCACAGAGGGAGCGAGTGTCCCTGGGTGTCGGTGTGAGGCTCAGAGCCGAGGCGTGGTTCGAGCAGGAGCTGCCAGAAGGCCTCACGAGCAGCGTTGACGATGGTTGGAGCAGGCGAATCGGCATCGACCTGGCCGTTCCAGCCGCGAAGAATATCCGCAGCCTGATGGAGGCGCTTGTCTTTAGTGACGGAGTGGTCGATGGAATAGGCAAGTCGCTGGGCGATGTTGTGATCGAAGTCGGAGTAGACGTCGGTCTGAAGAGTCAACATATCGGCGGCGGAGAGATGGTCGCGGCTGAGCAAAACCTTCCAGATGCGTTCATTGCGATAGGGAGCGGCCCAGTCGAGAGTAATGGCGTAGGGATAGTTGTCAGGGGTGATGCGAGAGTTGGCCGTGGCGAGGACGCCGTTTGGAGGATCGAAGGACTGTGGGAGCTGGACGAAGGGAATGTAGCCGGTCCAGTCATAGCGGCCGGTGACAGCATCGACAGGCACGGGACTCAGGGGGCTGGACTGACTGCCTTCAGCCTGGTTTGAAGCCAGCGCAGCAGGTGCTGGAGCAGGCGACAAGGGGTTGCCGCGGATGGGAATCGCACCTACAGCGTGATAACCGATATGGCCCTGATCGTCAGCGTAGACAACATTCTGCGCAGGTCCCCCGAACTGCGAAAACGCGGTCAGGAAGCTGGGCCAGTCGCTGGCGGCGTTGATGTGGAGCAGAGGAGCCGAGAGAGTCGCTGGATCGTAGATGGTCCAGCGCAGAGAGAGGGTACGTTTCTCTGTGGGAAGAAGCGGAGAGATGATCGGGGTCGGACTTCCGGAGTGAAGGGTAGAGGTAACGTCGAGGGTGATATCAGACTTGCCCCGTACGTGGATCGTCTCAGTCTGGTGGAGCAAAGAGTGCCATGCTCCATCGGCGGATTGAAATTCGGTGGATGGACCGGAGCCGCGGAGATGTTCGATGAAGACATCCTGAACGTCTGCGCCGAGGTTGGTGAATCCCCACGCGATATGGTCATTGTGACCGACGATGATGAAGGGGAGACCGGGTAGTGAGACTCCAGCGACGTGGAAGTCTCCGAATGGAGCCGGAGAGGCAAGATCGACCTGATACCACGTGCCCGGAACGCTGTGGGCAAGGTGCATGTCATTCGAAAGCAGTGGTTTCCCGGTGGAGGTGCGCGTCCCGGAGACGGTCCAGTTGTTGGAACCAGCAGTGCAGGATTCACAGACAGGACCCAGGGCATGGGCAAGGCTGAGGATGTCGGTAGGCGAAGCAGACGGCATGGGGGGGCTCAGCTTCACCTGTGACCCGTCGAGCGGAATGTTGGGGAGCTCCTGTGGAGCGGTTAGATCGACGACGGGGTGCTCAGGGGGATGGTCGCGCCAGGAGCCGACGGGATAGAGGTCTTCGACGAGCTCGGGTGGAAGGTGGGAGGCGATGGCCTCGCGGCTGAGTGTGGTGGGGAAGCTGGTGGTGAGGTCCTGGAACATGACCAGTCCGACGAGAAGAGAATCGCGGGAGGTCCAGGGGGACGGATCGTAGCGGAGAAGGCGAAACTCGAGCGGAAGGTGTTGGCGCTGGATGGCGATAGAAGCGTTCACACCCCGGGCATAAGCCTCAAGGTAGTGAAGCTGCTCCTGTGGAAGCGATGAGATGGCTCGGTCGGCGGTGGCACGGAGCTGGAGGAATCGCTGAATGCGATCATGCTCGATCAGCCGTTCGCCGAGGATCTGGGCGAGCTCTCCCGCCGCATGGCGGCGAAGTAAGTCCATCTGAAAGAGACGGTCCTGCGCCGTGACGAAGCCCTGTGCGAAGATGAGGTCGTCGAGCGAAGCGGCGCGGATGTGGGGAACGCCGTGGGCGTCTCGCTGCACGGCCACCGGGGCCGAGATTCCGGAAAGAACAAGCGATCCGTCGGTCTGGGGGAGAGAGGAGGTTAGCGCATGTTGGACAAAGCTGCGTGCGGCAAAAAAAGCAGTAAGGCCGAGGATTAAAAGAATGGATACCGCGATGGTAAGGTACTTCGGAAGACGCCGGGGCGCGCGGGTGGCCTGGTTGTAATCGTAGGAGCCTTTGCGGGGGATCAGGGTCGGTTCATTTGATTCAGGAAAGCTCATCGCGTTATGCAAAGTCTAAATGCTGAGATGAGCCTCGAAGAAGATTGTCTGGCTGGCGACACAAGGTATTGAATTTTGTTTTACTGGGTTTACTGAGAAACGATAAGGGGAGGTTGATTTGGAGTCGGTTGCCAGTCTCCATGCAATCGAGAGAGTGGTGCTGCTGCTGTTGGTCATGGTGGCGGCGTTCGCGGTGATGGCGCACCGGTTGAAGGTGCCGTACCCGATTGTGCTGGTACTGGCCGGTCTGGTGCTGAGTTTTGTGCCACACATGCCCAGAATCCCTCTGAATCCGAATCTTGTATTTGTGATCTTTTTGCCTCCTCTCCTGTACGCCTCGGCGTGGACGGTCTCGTGGAGGGACTTCAGGCGAAATCTTCTGATTATCTCTTTGCTGGCCATTGGACTGGTGGGATTCACCGTCTGGGGAGTGGCTGAGTTCTCTGAGCGATTTGTCACCGCGCTGGACTGGAAGGCGGGTTTCCTTCTGGGAGCTGTGCTTTCGACGACAGACGCTATTGCAGCAACCTCGGTGGCGAAGTCGCTCGGCCTGCCGCGCCGGATCGTCGACATTCTGGAGGGCGAGAGCCTGCTGAACGATGCTACCGGTCTGCTGGCTCTGGAGGTGGGGCTGAGATTGCTCGAGCGCGGAGACCTGCCAACCGTGGGCGAGGGAACGATACGGCTGGTTTATCTGATCCTTGGCGGACTGGGGATCGGTCTCTTGATTGGCGTGATTGTCGCGACGTTCGAACGGTTTATCGACAATGGACCGATCGAGATGGTGCTGAGCGTGATCGTTCCCTATGCGGCTTACCTGGCGGGCGAAGAGGCGAAGGCATCGGGAGTGCTGGCTGTGGTTGCTGCGGGACTTTATCTCAGCCGGCAGAGTGCGAGTCTGTTCTCCCCGGGGGTGCGAATTCAGATAATCGGGGTATGGGAGGCGATGACGTTTGTTCTCAACGGCATTGTCTTTGCTCTGATTGGTTTGCAGATGCAATATGTGATGGCAGGGATTCACGGCGGCTTCAGCACGCTGACCCTGATCGAGTACGGTATCGCCTTCAGCGTAACTTTGATCATTCTTCGCCTTGTATGGGTGATCCCCTCGGCGAAGGTTTCGAATCTGGTGCGAAGACTGCGGCACCACGACGAAGAGCCGATCAGTCCCCCTGAGACCTTCGTGATCGGATGGACCGGAATGCGAGGCGTTATTGCACTGGCTGCCGCTGTCTCGATCCCGGAGACGATCAATGGAGCAGAGTTCGGCAAGCGAAACCTGATCGTATTTCTGACCTTTTCGGTGATTCTGGTGACGCTTGTGCTTCAGGGGCTCACCCTGCCGTCGGTGATACGGGCTCTGGGGCTGTCGGGGGAAAAAGGTATGGAGCCCGAGGAGCGTTTCGCGCGGGCACTCGCGATCAAAGATGCGCTTGCCTACCTGGAGGAGTCGAAACGTGAGAATAGCGATACTTATGCCCACGCCTACGACGATCTGATCGACCGTTATGAGCATCGGCAGGCCGATGTGAACGAAGAGGAGCCCGGAGCATCGAAGGCCGAGGTCTATCGGGAGCTGGCTCGCGCTGCCCGCGGAGCCGTGCAGGTCGAACGAAGAACCATTATCCGGCTGCGGGATGAGGGACGTATCAGCGACGATGTGCTGCGCAAACTGGAGAGAGAGCTGGATCTGGAAGAGACGAAGTACCAGCTCAGCTCGTAGGCTCGGCCTGCTGAGAATCGATGTCCGATGCAGGTGCAGGCAAAGGTGGCATCAGTGAGGCGTAGCTAGCGGAATCTCGTGGCTGTGTGACGTGAACCACGACGATGAGAAGGAGAAGAACCGGGAGGCAGAAGATGCTGCCCTCAGGGCCGGTAGCGCCTCCGCTGAGCAGGGGGCTGCCAATGGGGTGAGTCTCGAGAAGACGGTGGCCGAAGAGCGCTCCGCTATCGGCGACGCCGAAGAGAAAGGACTGGCCATAGTCCCATGCGGAGTGAAGACCGATCGCCCACCAGAGAGAGCCGGTTCTCCAGAGGCTGAAGCAGAAGAGCAGCGAGGCAAGGCCGGCGCAGATGAGCCCCGCGGGACTTTCCCCGGGATTGGAGCCGTGCACGGCTCCAAAGCCAAAGGAGACGAGAAAGGCAGCCAGCCAGAAGCCAACGGCATGAGGATCGGGGCTGCCGGGAAGGAAGCGGGCGATGCCGGAGAGTCCGCGGGCAAGGGTGTACTGGAAGTATCCGCGGAAGAGGTACTCCTCGAAGAAGCCGATAGCGAGAAAGCCGGGAATCCAGAGGACGGCGTAGCGGAAGGCTTCACTGCCGGTGAGCAGGCGGCGGTCGATGATCAGTAGACCGGACTTAAGCAGGACAAAGACAAGCAGCGAGATAGCGATGAGACCGAAGAGAGCTCCAAGAAGCATGCGAGAGAGCTTTCGCGGACCGCCAAAGCCGTAGACGGAGACAGGACGGTGCTCGATCTTCGACATGATCGAAGTGGTGAACTCGATGGCAAGGAAGGCCGCAAGTTCGGAGAGGAAGACAGGCAGCGGTCCGGGTGTGTGCTCCATTGCATGTGGAGGAATGAGGTGAGTCGCGCGGAGGATAGTTTTCATAACCCCGAGCGACAGAATGAAGAACATCAAGGCAATCAACAGGCTCCATCCTGCACGCAGACCATGCGGCCCGAAGAAGATCTTCGACAGCATAGGCGGAGCGGGGGAGGTTTCGGAGAAGGTGTCGGACAAAAGGGAGCCTCGTGACGTGAGCTGCTTGCGTTTTCAAAGAAGGATATACGAGCTGTCGCTTGGCGGTTGGAGAGGGTGCGGATATCCTAAAGGCTTCGGGCGCGGCAAAGATGCGTTCGGCAATGGGGGCGTGGCTTGGATTGCAAAGTTTTTTATCACGATAAGTGCTTCGATGGAGCGTGCTCGGCTTCGGTGTTTACACGGTTTTATCGCGAGTGCGTGAAGACAGACGCGAAGTTTTCGTATCACGGTCTGGTGCATCGGGCAGGAGCGCTGTTTGAAGAGAGTGAATTTATCGACGGAGAGAATGCGATCGTCGACTTCAAATACTCCTCATCGAAGAAGGTGACGTGGTGGTTCGATCACCATCTCAGCGCATTTCTGACCCCGGAAGACCAGGCTAACTACGAGCGTGGACAGGCGGATGGTTCGGAGACGATGCGAAAGTTCTACGACCCGAGCTATACGTCGTGCGCCGGCCTCATCCTCGACGTAGCTGCGAATAAGTTCGGCTTTAGCACCAAGGGGCTCGAAGAACTGCGCTACTGGGCCGATATCGTGGACGGAGCGAAGTACGAGAGCGCAAAGGCTGCGGTGGAGATGGCGGCTCCTGCGATGAAGCTGACGATGGTCATCGAGAGCACGCAGGATAACTCCCTGGGGAAAAAGCTGATTCCGCTGCTGACGGAGATGCCGTTGCAGCAGGTTCTGGACCAGCCCTTTGTGCAGGAGCTGTTGGGACCGCTGATGGAACGGCACCAGGCCGCGCTGAAGCTGATTGGCGAACGGGCCTCGATGGAGCGCGGGGTGATTACGTTCGATATCACCGATCACCCGACCGAAGGGTACAACAAATTTATTCCCTACTACCTTTTTCCTGAAGGGACGTACAATGTCGGCCTGAGCAAGTCGAGTTTCCGGACGAAGGTGGCGGTGGGGACGAATCCCTGGACACCACTTCCGGCGGAGAAGCTGGCGAACCTGGCAGTGATCTGCGAGCGATATGGCGGCGGAGGACATGCCAGGGTAGGAGCGATCAGCTTTCCTCCGGACCGCGAGGAAGATGCTCGCAGGGCGGCGGCAGAGATCGTTGCCGAACTGCGTGCAAGAGATATCGCCGGCTAAGCAACCGAAGTGCGGCGGCGGAGCCTCAGAAGACGTGGAGGTATGCGATGAATCCTGTCCTGTGGGGTGGTGTCGTCGTTGTTCTGCTGATTCTCTTTGCCGCAATCACGATGGGAAAGACGAGGTGGAGCCGCACTGCTGCGGAACACCCGCGTGGACAGCCTCGGAATCCGGGGCGCGTGAGCGGTGGTGAGGACGATTAGGGTTTAACGCAAGCCAACGCTACATCTGCTGCTGCGTCACCCATCGCTTAGAGAGATGATCTGTGGAGCGAGGAAGATTTGCTGGAGCAAATCCTCCTCGCTCCATTTATGGCTTGACCTTGGTAAAGAGGTCGAGCTTGCTGATGTCGTTGAAGATGACCATCGCGGCGAAGACCAGGATGCAGACGAAGGCGACCTGGTAGACGCGCTCCTTGAGCTGCTGGTTGAGATCGCGGCGCATGACGGATTCAACCAGAAGGAAGAGGATCATGCCGCCGTCGAGGATCGGAATGGGAAGCAGGTTGAAGATGCCGAGGTTCAGCGAGATGTAAGCCATCAGGCCGATCAGGGGCATCCAGCCCGGCATGGAGGCGGCCTGATGAATCTGCTGGCCGATTCCGATGGGGCCTGACAGAGAGCGCACAGAGACCTGGCGGGTGAACATCCGCTTCAGGACTTCGACGATCAGCATGGAGCCCTTCTTGTTGTACTCCCACGAGGCTGCCACGGCTTTGCCGAAGGAAAGTCTCTCGACCTTAACCGGAGGCTGAACGGGACGGAAGCCGAGGCGGTAGTCCTTGGTTCCATCGCCTACCTCAGCGAGCTGGGGAGTGATCTGAAGGGGAATGCTTTGGCCCTTGCGAAGAACAGTCAATGCGGAAGGCTTGCCCGCCTGATCCTGCAGATAGGCCAACAGAGCCGGTACGGAGTGAAGCTGGAGACCGTCGATGGTCGAGATCTGGTCACCCGGCTGCAGTCCTGCGCGGAGGGCCGGCATGTTCGGCTCCAGCGAGTCTACCTGGACCGGGACATTCTGCATCTTCGGAATAAGGCCAAGTCTGTCGAGCGAGAAATTGTCGGGGCCGTTCTTGGCTTCGACGAAGAGCTTGGTGTCGACTCGCTGACCGTCATGAACATAGGAGAAGGGGACGCTCTGGTTGATATTCAGCAGAGAGCGGATGGCAACCTGATCCCAGGTAGGATTCTCGACGGTGTCATAGTGAACGATGAGATCGCCGGAGCGGATCCCCGAGCGTGAAGCCTGTGTATTGGTCGGGATGTAATCGGTATAAGCCGGCCCCGAGAGAAACTCCTGCACCTCGTTGTGCAGCATGGAGACGCCGGTCATCAGGCCGATGGCGAGGATGAAGTTGGCGAAGGGGCCTGCAAGGGCGACGAGGATACGCTGCCAGCGAGGATGCGCGTTGAAGTCGCCGGGATCGGTCGGAGCTTCGCCGGGGTTGTCTCCGGACATCTTGACGTAGCCGCCGAGAGGAAGCAGGGAGATGCGGTAGTCGGTGTCGCCGCGACGGAAGCCGAAGAGGCGCTTGCCGAAGCCGATAGAAAAGGTCTCGACACGAATGCCGCATAGTTTGGCTACAGCAAAGTGGCCGAACTCGTGTACGAGCACCATGATGCCGAGCACGATGCCAAGTTGAATGATGGTAGACATGGGAAAAAGAGGTCCTCGCTCGGAGAATCGATGTGGCTTATCGTAAAACGCCAGAGAACTGGTGGGCGATTACATCACGGGCACACGCTCGAGCCGTAAGATCAGCTTCGAGTACTTCTTGGATAGACGAAGGATGACGGCTTGAGGTTTGTTGCAGCACTCTTTCTATTGTACGCGGGACGCCGAGGAAAGGGATCTGACCTTCGAGGAAGGCTGCGACTGCGATCTCGTCGGCGGCGTTGAGAGCGATACAGGCCTCTCCACCGGTCTCTGCTGCTTCGTAAGCCAGGCGGAGGCAAGGGAACCGCTCCAGGTCGGGCACAGAGAAGTCCAATTGACTCAACGCCGTAAGGTCAAATTGGAGCCCGGGAGCCTGGGTGGCGTCTACGCGCTCGGGGTAGGCAAGGGCATAGAGGATGGGCAGACGCATGTCCGTGACGGAGATCTGAGCGAGAATGCTGCCGTCGATGAACTCGACCATGGAGTGGACGGTGGACTGCGGGTGAATGGTAACGCGGACCTGCGCCGGGGGCAGGGAGAAGAGTCGGCAAGCCTCGATGACCTCAAACCCCTTATTCATCATCGTGGCCGAGTCGATAGTGATGCGCTGGCCCATGACCCAGGTGGGGTGCTTGAGAGCCTGGGCGGGGGTAATGTGCTCGAAAGCAGACAGGGGGGTGGACCGGAAGGGGCCGCCTGAAGCTGTAAGCCAGATCTGTCGAACCTCCCGGGCGGTCCCACCGCGCATGCACTGGTGTACGGCGTTGTGTTCGGAGTCGATGGGGAGCAAGGCTACGTTGTGCTCCCTGGCTGCAGCCATGATGAGATCGCCGGCGGCGACGAGGCACTCCTTGTTGGCGAGGCCGATGGTCTTACCGGCCTTGATCGCCGCGTAGGTGGCGTCGAGCCCGGCGACTCCGACGATGGCGGAGACGACGAAATCGACCTCCGGAAGAGTCGCCACACGGACAGTTCCTTCGGTCCCATAGACGACCTCAATGCCGGTCACTCCCGAGGCGACGAGGCGCTTCTGAAGCTCGGAGGCTAGCTCTTCCGTGGCCAGGGAGATGACCTGCGGTCTCCAGCGAAGACACTGGGCCAAAGCGGTCTCAAGATTCTGGCCTGCGGACAGCGAGATGGGAAGATAGCGGTCGGGGAACGATTCGCAAATAGAAAGGGTCGAAGTGCCTATGGATCCGGTCGAGCCGAGAATGGCGAGCTTTTTCACGGATTCTATTTTCTCAGATCGGAGGTTACGGAGGCGGAGCTTTCCATCTGGCTCAGGAAGTCTTCCGTTGACAGGACAGCGACTCCGATCCTGCGCAACTCCTCCAGACCGCGGTCGTAGGTTCCGGATACGGCGTCCGAGATCAGGGCCACGCGAAGATCTCTCATGGTGGCGCTATAGACCGTCGTGCGCGGGCAGTTCGGAAAGTTGCAACCCACTACAACAACTGTGGTTACGCCGAGATTCCGCAGATGCTCTTCAAGGGAAGTCTGGTAAAAGGCATCCCAGCGGGGTTTGTACATAGCCCATTCGTTATCGGCTATCTGCTGAAGATCACCGGCCAGCAGTGCATCTGCATCGAGGCGAATCCCCGGTGTGGGTTTGAGTGGCGTTGCCAGCTCTGCGCCGTCGCTACCCGGAATGACCACGGCCTTGCCCTGCTCGATGACCTCGCGACGGCACAGGTCTGCGTTTGTTCCATCGGGGAGATAGAGTCGGACAACGTGCACAATGGGCAAACGATGCCTTCGGTAGGACTCGATAATCCTTCGCATCGCCGGTATGCAGTCATGGGTGCCGAGGATCTCTGCCGCTGCTCCGGGATCGGAGAAGTCCCGTTGAACATCGATGGTCAGAAGGGCTGAGCGAGAGAGTACCGGTGCTGTGTACTTGTCCTGCATCATGTTTCCTCTAACTTACTTTTCGTTAGAAGCGGCCAAAGCCGAGATAGTCCTTCAGCATAAGGACGAACCATAGCACGGGCGTGGCAACCAGCAGAGCGTCGATGCGATCCAGAATTCCACCGTGTCCGGGGAGCATGGTTCCGGAGTCTTTTACTCCCGCCCCGCGCTTGACGGCCGATTCCAGCAGATCGCCGAGCTGTGCGGCGATGTTGAGGATAGCGGCTATGACAAGAGTCTGCCAGGTTGGCTCGGTGATGTGCAGAATCAGATTGCCGCGCGCGGTGAGCGTGTCGCTGATCCAGAGGACGAGACCGGCGGCGAGCATGCTTCCAGCGATCGACGCGATGGAGCCTTCCCAGGTCTTGCCGGGGCTGATGTGCGGGGCAAGTTTGTGTCGGCCAAAGGCTCGTCCGATGTAGAGAGCGGCGATGTCGCCGGACCACACGCAGACCATCAGGAGCAGGATGAGCGCAGGACCATCTTCCTGCTTCCAGAGCAGAGGAATCAGGGTGAGTGGGTAAGCGATCCAGATAAGGCCGAAGAGCCCTTGCGCGGTGTCCGGGAGGACCTGAATAAGAGGGGCGCGGAAGCCATTCCAGGCGAAGAGAACCAGCGTCAGCGCGCTGAGAACGGGAAGCTGCGCCTCAACAGGAAAGTTGGGAAGGGTAACGACGAAGGCCAGTGCAGTCCCCAGAGCCATCCACCAGACAGGAATGCGCAGGTGCGCCCCGTGGGTCTCTGCACCGACGGCGGCAAGCTTGAGGTATTCATAGACAGCCAGTTCGGCGACGAGGGCGGCTGCCAGTGTGATCATCCACAGTTGGCCGAAGAAGAATAGAGCGAAGACGATAAGGATGAGGATCGCAGCGGTAAGAATTCGCTTCATTGGAGGCCAGATCAGTATATCCCCAAGAAAATTCAGGGAGATGTTGGTTGGTGGACTTCCGAAGAGATAATGATATTGACATATAAAGATATATCTTGATATTGTTTGTTCCCATGAGAGGTGAATTTATGTTTTATGAACATTTCAGAGGTTTCCGTGGAGGCGAAGAGTTTCGCGGAGAGAAACATCAACGGCAGGAGAGATCCTGCGGCAACTTTGGCGGCTTTGGCCCGGGACGTCATGGATTCCGAGGGCGCTGGCGCGGTGAAGGCCGCATGTTCGGCTCGGGTGATCTGCGGTATGTCATTCTGCAGCTGATCTCGGAGAAGCCGAGCTATGGGTACGAGATCATCAAGTCGATCCAGGAGCGGCTGGGCGGAAACTATGCGCCGAGTCCGGGAGTGGTCTATCCGATGCTGACCATGCTGGAGGAGATGGGCTACGCAAGCGTGGTCACCGAAGGCACGCGGAAGCTGTACACGATTACCGAAGAGGGTGCGAAGGCGCTGGCCGAGAACAAGTCGATAGTGGATGCGCTGTTTGCGAAGATCGAGAATCTCAGGGCGCACTATGCTACGCAACGTCCTCAGCAGATCGAACGGGCTGTAGAGAATCTTCGGATGGCGTTGCGGATGAAAATGGGATCGTTGACGACGGAGCAGGTCAACACCGTGACCGACATCATCGACGCCGCGGCCAAGCAGATCGAGAGGATCTGATATGAACTCGTACCGGTATCGAATCACGGTCGAGAAGCTGGCGGATGCGCAGGGAGATCCGGTCGCGGGGCAGAGCCTGAGCTTTTATACGGCGAACCACGACGACATCCTGGCGATCGTCAACCGACTGCAGACACAGTTGCCGTTCGCTGCCGGTACGGCTGCCTCACTCGGAGTTGGGATGAAGCTGATCAGCGAAGTTGCGCTGATCCATCACGACAACCCGCTCTTTGCAGATATCCGTCCTGTATTGATGAGCTTCATCCAGCAACTGAAACAGTTGCCGGTTAGCGGCGCGTAAGCTCGCGGGGGGGAGTCAACTCGGTGGCAATCTCGTTTTCGAGTTCGGAGACGGGCTGCAGCGTATCGATCTTCTCATCGGAGCTGTCGGAGAGGCCGCCAAAGCGGCGCTCGCGGCGCTGATAGTCGGAGATAGCCTCAAGCAGGTGGATACCCCGGAAGTCCGGCCAGAGACGATCGGTGATGTAGATCTCAGAGTAGGCAATCTGCCAGAGCAGGAAGTTTGAGATGCGCTGCTCCCCCGAGGTGCGGATGATGAGGTCGGGGTCCGGCATGTGCGCTGTATAAAGTGCTCGGGAGATCATGGGCTCATCGAGCGAGTCGAGAGCGCCTGCTCCGAGGAGGTCTTCGACAGAGCAGCCGCGAGTGTGGGCCTCGGTGGTGAGATCAGTGAGGATGCGGCGCACAGCATCGACGATCTCGGAGCGCGCGCCATAGTTGAGAGCCAGAGTAAGGGTGGTGCCGGTATTCTTTGCGGTGGCTTCCATCGCCCACTGCATGGTATCCTGCACCTCCTGCGGGAGGTCGTAGGTGCGGCCGATATAGGCCATGCGGACGTTATTGTCATTCATCCGCTTGACGTTGCCGATCAGATAGTTCTTGAGCAGCTTCATCAGGAAGCTGACCTCGGATTTCGGGCGGCGAAGATTGTTCTCGAGCGAGAAGGCGTAGAGGGTCAACCAGGGGAGGTTGATACGAGAAGCGGTCTCGACAACGTACTGGACGCTCTCGGCGCCCTGCTGGTGACCGAGGAAGCGCTTGAGCGCACGTTTGCCTGCCCAGCGGCCGTTGCCGTCCATGATGATGGCGATGTGCTGGGGGATGCGGGATGGGTCGAGCTGCCGGTAGATGCTCTGTTCCTCGGCAGAGAGCTCGTGCACGCGGCTAGGGAAATTGGACGGCAAAAACTACCTCACAAAGCATGACGCTAGCACACCGGAGTGCACTGCGCAATCAACTGCATTTGTGATAGTCAAACAGCGAGTTCCGAATGCGAAAGCGGAGGGTGCCGCGCCCTTCCGAAACAAATGGTTAGGCGCGACACGGAGGTGACAGGGCAACGTTCTGTATCAGTTACGCGGAGCGGCGGCGCCCTGCCGCAAGTTCGCGAACGTGATTCAGGAAGATGGAACGCTGCAGGGCGTCGAGCTGGGAGGTGTAGGCGGCGATCTCAGCCAGGAACGGGTCGGCCATCAGGACGGCCGTCTCGTCACGGTGCCTCGTA
>Ga0255336_101317_pt1 | contig 18998 bp, 21 predicted proteins | sample MeOH1_35cm_T3_17_FD_189102 | JGI IMG/M metagenome (GOLD analysis project Ga0255336, IMG submission 189102) | Sandy soil microbial communities from University of British Columbia, Vancouver, Canada - MeOH1_35cm_T3_179 | ecosystem: Engineered > Artificial ecosystem > Sand microcosm > Unclassified ...
CTGACCCTGCTCCTTCTGCGCTTCCCGTCGCATCGCTGGCAAACTTACTGGCAGTGCCAACGGCATCATTGAGGGCCGCTGCTGGCAGTTTTTTAGCATCTATCGCGGCGAATGAGTTTTTGAGCGTCTGCCATACCGAAGGCGGGTTTGCCTTGAATTCCTTTTCCGCTTGTTGCCATTCCGGAGTTCCGTAAGATGGAGGCGTTCCCGAAGTAGGCCCAGCATTCAGCGTGGCATCCAAGTAGGTTCCCAGCGCCCCGCCAACAAAGCGCAGAGGGGCCGGAGCCTTTGGCTTGGTCGGAAATGGAATATAGGCCGCGCTTCTGCTTGCAGCGGACAAATGTTCACCTGAATCAGGTATGAAATCAGGCGTATCATCTGCCGGAATGAAGTCCGGCTGATTTTGATTTACGGCCTGTACCATCCTCTACCCTTTGGCCCATTTTCTTTGAACACGTATCCGGCAGGAACATGGGCTGGGCGTGGAGGTTCCTGCCCTTGCCCGAATCGCTGATCTACGTCTGACTGGTTCTGTACGCCCTTCATCCGTGGAAGTCCCTGCCCGGCAATCTTCAGGTTTTCGCGGAACTGATTGAAGGCATTTCCGGCAAAATCCTTGCCCACAATCGGTGACGGTATAACGTCAAGCTGTAGCTGGAGGTTCTTTTCCCCGCCTCGGCTTGAGCCAGTCAAAACTCTCTGATAGCCCGACATGGCTTCACGCGCATTGAAGTAAGCATTCAGGCGTTCCATGCCCTGCGGTGAAAGTCCATTGGCCTGTGCCGCCTTGTCCAGCTCTGTCAGGAATCCCGTAGGAATAGTTATATGAGGCCCGAAGCTAGATTCAAATCCAGCCTTGAACGTCTGATCGCTCATCAGCTTGGAAATAACATATGCGTCACCTGCGCTCAAGTCACGGCTGAAAGAATTGTTATAACGGTCAATCTTCTGCTGTACGTCCGTCAGGCGGTTATTGAGCTGCCTGTCCTGCTCGATCTGGGCGGGCGATGATTTCTGGAAATTCTGGTATCCGCTTTGGGCTGCATCGGAGCGGGTCGTGATTACATACTGATTCGTCTTGGGATCGTATGCAGGGCCAACATCAGCAGCGGTCGGCCCCTGGAACGGCTGCCCATTGACCATTACGGGCTTGGCATTCGTTACAGGTTTTGCCCCATTGATGGCATTGCTCAGTATGGGATGGATGCCGCCCTTTGCCGGAGTAACAGGTGGCATATTGGTCGCTTGCGGAGTATTGGGGATTACGGGCCTTGTTGTTGATGTGGTCGGAACTAGGTAAAGGTTGCCATTGGCATCGAATTTTCCTTCCTGCCCCTGTTTGATCTTTTCAAAGTAACCGGCAGGAGCGAGGGAGTTCGGAGCCATGCCATGGAACATTCCCTGCTTATCATATAAACCCATGCCGATTTCTCCGGTCTCTGGGTCTCTAGCTGCCTTAAGGCTCATTTGTCCCTGCTGAGCAATAATCTTTGCCTTGGCAGCGTCAAGCGTGAACTGCCCGCGAACGTACTGCGGTAGCACGGCCTTGGCAATAGAAGACGGCATTTTCCCCAAAGGCGTGTCCACCATGTCGGCTTGCGACTCGTAAAATTTCCCTCTGGCTTGCTTCTCAAATACATCCGCTTGAGTCTGTAGAGCTTCATTCTGCTGCTTCAACTCTGCGGCCCGCTTCTGGGCATCGGTCGGAATCCCAGCCTGTACCTTGGCCGACTCTCCCATGTCGTAAAAGATGTTTGCCAGATAGCCCTTAATCCCGGTCAACCGTGGGCCTAACTGTGGTTGCTGCGCTTGCTGAGGCTGCGGAGGCGCTGGAGGCCCAGACGGAGGAGCAGGAGGAGAATTGAGCGATGTCATGCTCTCAGGGGTATCCGGTGATGTGAGGCCGGACGAATCCCCCTGCGCTGCTTTGATGAGGCCCATTATGTCCATGTCAGAACCCGCCCATTGCTGCGCCCAGTCCGCTGCCAATAGAGCTTCCTGCTGCGGGAGCAGCACTCTTGCTTAGGTATTTACTCAATCCGCCGAGCGATGCGCCAATCCCAGCAGTGGCGACGCTGCTGAGCGAACCGCCCAGGCCGCGCATAAAGTTGGCCCCAAAGCCGGAGTTAGCGGCTTGCATGTACTGATTCAGCGCATTGTTCGCCCCGCCTTGGAATACGCCAATGTTGTTTCCGAGCTGTGCTCCCTGCCCGGAAGCTACAGAGGCCGCATTGAATCGGTTACTCAATGCCTGCTGGAGATTCTGGATATTGATGCCCAACAGACCTTGTGAGCGAGTATCAGCCGCCGCTCCTTCCAGTCCTGAGAATTCCCGCGCAATATCCCCGCCTCCCGGCGCACTGCCTGTACCGATTCCACGCGAAGCCAAATCAGAAACCACATTTGATCGTGCTCCCTGATATTGCCCTGCGGTGTTATTCAGGAAAGCAGAAGTCATGGCCGCTAGCTGAGCAGGGTCAAACCCTTCACCGCCGCCCGTCAGATACTTTCCGACGCTGCCCATGATCTTGTCTTGAATGGCCTTCTGCTGCTGAAGCTGCTGGTCAACAAGAGCGTTCTGACGATTGAGTTGGTCTTTGCTGGTGCCTTCGCCCTTGCATTCATTTATCGGGCCGTCATAATCAAAGCCTTCCCATTCCAGCATCGTCCATGTTGCTATGTCATAAGTGGCGCGGGTTGTGATCTTCATAGTTTCTTCCTAAACAACTGCATAAGATTGTCTTCCGTGGCTGGAGTCATGGCCGTAAACTCATGGTGCAAGACAAATGCTTTCATTTCTTCATCGGCGCACAGGAAGTAAATTTCCTTGATTCCCTGACATCTCGCCTCAAACTCAATCACAGTGAACGTGTCCCTGAGCGCCGCCGCCTTTTCTTGTGCCGTGGCCTCGGGATTGAACGCCAGCGCCTCCAGCATCCAGCATGTTTGAAACGGAGTGTACGAAATGGGCCTGCCGTTGCTGGCCTTCAAGACTTGCAGAGTTGGATATTCATAGACATCCGCATCCACGTTATTCCTGCCGGACAGTGCCGCTGTCCACTCCGCGAGTTGCGGAATGTCTCCCAGTGATAGCTTTTCAACCTTAATGCGCTTCATTGCAAATCCAACTTGATGTTGTGTGACATAAACCCATTCGCCCAGAATAGGTGCCCAAACTTCATTTGCAATTCAACCTTGTTACATGCCCTTATGAATGAGTCCACCGTGCTTAACTGCTTTTCTCCGCTTCGTGTAATCACGTAATCCCCGGCCCGCAACTCATCTGCGCGAACCTTCCCGCGTTCAGCATGGTAGAGGGGATGGTTCGGCGTACACTCCAGAACAAACGACTCAGCCTCTAGGTGAATCCATTTCTCGTGCGGGTGAATCAGCTCTCTTATTTCCGAAGGTCTGGGATTGCCCAAGGGTTCAATATGTGTGCCCAGCCTGACGCATGATCCTGTCTGCCGTGCTGGCGGATTGGCTGGCGTACTTGCCCCGCTTGAACCGCCCGAGGCTGGCTGTGTCCAACTCACGTTACCTAAAGGCTCATTTCCTGCCAGTGATTGAATGGCCTTGCCTTGTGCAAAGGTCGTGTCGGAATCGGTGGAGAGAAAGGCAATCGCTGGAGTGCCAACCGTTCCCGGCGCAAACCCTAACCCACAAGCGTTGTTTGGACTCCAGTAGGGCAAGACCTGATATGTCAGATCGTGCGTTAACCCGGTGATTGTGATGTTTGAAGGTGGTACGGTAGTAGTTGTCCCATCGGCCCTGCGGATCACTATGACCCGGCTTGAATTTGTGCCATCCCAATAAAGCGTAGCGGAAGAGTCTGACGGTTTGGCAACGGTGAACTGTCCATCAATCACATTCGGCGCGACAATTCCCTGAAACGACAGAACACTTGTGCTGGTAAGGTCAATGCGTCCTACCTGAATCCCGCCTGATGCAATCGGGAGATATTGATTCCGGCCCTGCGAAGCGAACCCGCCGCCTCTCTGAATCAGCGGGACAACATCTTCCACGCGGGATATGCGGGCAATCAGGGTTCTTACATCTGCTCCGGAAGACATGCCCGGTGATCCGCCCATGCTGTAAATGTTGTTATCCGCCACGGTTGTTATCGTTTATTGTTATGGTGTAGCAGTTGAAGGACTGATCTTGGGTTGGCCATGTGATCTTGACTGCTACCCGTTCGCCGTTTGGATTGCCTTCAGGCTGGTAGATCGTCTTTACCAGATTCGTGCCTTGCCCGCGTCCTATCGGATCGCTCAAGTTGCTGCTGATGTCCACATACGGAGGAGATGTAACGGTCGGATCATCGTCCAGCAGATACGACACATTGCTTGCCAAGTTGGAATCAGTCTCTACCACGCAATTACGGAACGCCTGAGAGGGTGATTCGTCCTGCCCAGCCATCTTGAGCAGACTGAGAGACGCTACAGGAGAATACGCATTACCCGCATCGTTGAACTTCGTGGCGTTCTGGTTATAGAGTTTCGTCTTTCCAATAGCGCAGGTCAGAACAACGGTGCCGGATGATTTCTCCCCGGACGACAACGCTGCCGACGCTGACGGAAGAGTCCACGGAGTAAGCCATTTTTCGGTGTCCATGTCATAGGGGTAAATCTTTCCGTTCGCCCCGTCCAAAAGCAGAAGCCAGTGGAACCGTCCGGAAAGGTGCATTTGCATGTAGGCTTGTGAGTGGTCAATGCTTTTGATGTCCTGCCGGATGTCGAAGCCTATTTCCTGCCCATCTAAGAACACTTGCGAAGCAGTATCCAGCCATGCAACCGAATTGCCTAGCCCAGCGACAGCGGTATGCGAAACCGCGCCTCTGCGGGTCAGTATGCCGGGATAGCGGAAGTTGTCTCTGCGGTCGCCCTCGATTTTCCAGACTTTGCCCCTTGTGAACACTGCTACACCGTCAGACATGGGCGCTTGCGACGTAACTTCCTGCGGCCATGCGTAGTAATTTCCCCCAAGCCCGGAAGGGAAACACTCCCATGTAACCCCGTTCGACGGCAGCTCTTCAAGTCCTGAGTAGTACGAAGTCGCATTGGCGGCAGTGAAGATTCGCCCGCCATAGATGCAGAGCTTGGAAGATGCCGTAGGAGGATCGTTGCTTGTCGTACCGGGACAGATTCGAGCGCCCAGATTGGCATCTGTCGTTGTATCGTTGATGGTCTGGTTTGTGTTAGTAAAAGGAGATCCGGATATTTCCTGCATCTTGCTCGTATTGGTTGACCCGCCGTCAGTGGTTCGGTAAACCCTGAGTCGGTCAAATCTGGTATTACTTGACGCTGCTACCGTTACTTGAATGGTTTTGTTGCTTACTATGCCCGAGCAGGCTGATAAATCACTGGACGATGTTTCGTGCCCATTTGCCGAATCCTCATATGTGTAACGGTAGAATACTCCGTTATATATAGAAATTCCTGTTCCGGTGGTAGCTAGTGTTGCAACCACTGACGGTCTGCTGCCCCCCCATGTCTTAGTGGTGGTGCCAGACGCGTAAATCCGCATGTCCGTACCATTGCCCATGAAAAGTGTGTTATTCGCATCGGCAAAGTCGAAAGGAGAAGTAGACGCAGAGGAGAAAATTTTCACATACGAAGCATCTGTCCCAACCAAGAGCTTATAGACATCTGAGGTCGAGGCAGTGATGTCATTCACGATGGAATAGAAGTCCGAGCCGCCCCATTTGCCAAACCAATAATGTCTCTTTACGTTAGTGAAGGTAGTGATTGCGCTTTCAATGGCATCCGCAAACCCCGGTCTACGCTCCATCAACTGCTTGGCCGAGGTCAACAAGTTCTGCGACCCAAGCACAAGATTAGGCTCATTGGACGTGATGTCCAGATAAGACCTGTAGGGAATCGCTGTATTGGCGAGTTCTATTTTCATCCGAAAATGCGCGGTGTCTGATCTTTTCCCACGCCAAAGGAATACTCAGGAAAAGCGGAGTCTTCGCCGTTGGACATGTCTTCCGCTTGCTGCATTTCAAAGAGCACATTCATAAATGACCCAAGCTGTCCGGTGTATGCCCGGTGGCCTTCATCGTCTATCTTCATCACTCCGGCCCTGGCATCGTCCGCTAATTCGTACAGCTTCCACCTCACGCCCTCGATAAACACGTTGAAATATGTGTCTGGGATCGTCAGCGCCGTGCTCATGGCGTTGGAAGTGATCTTGGTCGGCTTTGTCTGGTACTCGCCCTGAATCTGTAGCGTTGTGCCGGAAGGAACGGACGCGGCCATTTCAAGACGAATCTTGGATATTGCGCCCTCATAAGAGAAAGCACGAATTGATGAAATGCCTCCCTTTAGCGTTACTTCTACCCCAATATGGTTCTTCTGGTTGAGTTCGCGGTACTCGACCGGAGTAAGGTTGGTCTGTGCCAACCTGAGCCACTTGAAGCGGTAGAATGCTGTAGCGTCAGCCGACTGCAAGGCGTAATCCTGCTGCCCATCAACGCATGAGATCGCCGTCAGACTTGCAAGCGTCCAGTTCCACGGAAAGCGGTTCCAGATAAGCGAGTTGACCGTATCACAGGCAAACGCCTGGATCACGTCAGATGGGATTTTGTGACTCATCTGGCGCGCAAAGGTGATTGCGTCTGTCGGGGTGTACGTTCCTGCCATTTAACCGTTTGCCGCCATGGAAGACATTTTCTTGGCCCCGTATTTCTTTCTGCCGATAGCCGCCGCGAGTGCGCCGGGATTATTCACACCGGGTTTCTTGGCAAGGCTCTGCTTCAGGGCGGCGAAGCGTCCACCCTGTCCAAGTGGAGCATTAGGGTTTGGGGTTGCCATGTATCACCTCACGCTGTTATGCCGTAGGCGTCCTCTGCTACCACTTTGCCGTCAGGGAGCACTTCCGGCATGGGATTCAGAAATCCCTGTTCTATTTCCTTCAACTGCTGTTTCGCGCAATAGCCCTTGGGGTCGGAACATTCTTTGCATCCCGGTAGCGTCCGGATGTGCCATGACAGCAGGACTTTCGCGGAGAGATTGGGCACGTTATTCAGCGCCAGCCCATTGCGAATCTGCTCATCCGTGGCCCGCATCTTGGGAAACGTCTTTTGGCAGCGTCCACACACGGGCCGAAAGAATCCGTCATTGTTGACCTGTCCCATGAATGAGTGATCTGGATTCTTGATTCCGTGCGCCGTCTTCAGGTGCAAGCAGGAGAATTGCTGCTGTCGCCGTCCACGCTCCTCAGCAATCGCTCCGCGCATCCGGTTAACCCGCTCTTCCCGTTCACGCTTGCGCTTTTCTTCCTGCTGCTGCTGGGTGTATTCGTCAGGCTTCTTGAATTCCTGAATCGCCGCAAGCGTAGCCTCGCGGTTTTCCTTCATCATCAACTGCATGAAGTCAAGGAACTGCTCTTGCGTAAATGCTTGTTCCTGCTCTTTTGCCATATTTCTCCTAGGAGCGATGGCCTAACTGCCTCGCCCAGAATTCGCTCGTGTTGCACGTGCCAAATAGAACCTCAGCTCGTGTCTTATTGATATATCCGTACCTGATGAGCCGGGAAATGACTGTGCGCCAGCCTGGATGAAGGATTCCCGTGCATTCCCCCGGATGAAACGTGCCATCAGGGGACACAAAGTCCTCTGATTTTTTGACCACGGCAAACTCAGGATTGATGCCGTGGCTGAAAGAGACTCCGGTAAACTTCTTGCCTTCCGGCATGTGGTCAGGATGGGAGCTTTGAATGTAGATGCCGACAAACTCCGGTCTTGCAACGGAACGCTCAAAGATGAATCGGGCATTCAACTGTTTCAGCCGTTCCATGATCGTTGCCGATTGAAGCACAATCCCGCGCTGCGCCTCGATATTGGTTCTCTGCCGCCCGTTATCAGGCGCTACAGAGTCGGCAGCTTTCTTGTTCGCGTCTGCAATGAGAGACTTCTGGTAATCCCGCTTGTAACCAGAACGGTCTTTCAGGAAACGCTTTTCAGGCGAGAGGGTGGACTTGACCGCGCTAACGGCCAAGTCCCTCTCCACTGACTTCGGGACATCCAGCAGGATCATGCTCTCCGCTGTACCGGAAGGGTAAAAATGTGAAGCGTGAAGGTGTAGGTCGGGCTGGTACCGCCAATGGTGTACTTCGCCTTGATGAAATCGGGATTGAACAGGCAATTCTTGGCCAACTGTCCGCCAGTATCAGCGGTAGTCTGCCCAAGAGCTACCTCGTTCTCTCCCAACCCAAGACGGAAGACAAGCCATTCCGGGGTGCCCGAAGAGGTTGACGTGGTCTTCTGCGTAAATCGCAGAGGCAAGTCAATGTAAGTTGTGCCGCCATCGTAGGACGTTTGCAAAACAACATCCAACGTGGGCGAGGTGCCGGTTGCGCCTGCGGTGACTTCCAGACCAACGGCATAGCAATCTCCTATGCCCATGTTGATGTTGCTGGTCGATGAGGTTGAAGTGACAGCCCCAGGCTGTACCGATTGATAACGCGGTTTAATCCATGTTCCGCCGCTCATTACATCACCTCACAAACGAAGTCATCGAGCGTCGCCGTGTTGCCGGAGTTGCCCGTGCCGAAAATGGCCGCTACCACAATCCCGGTCTTGCGGGTTGTCAGATCAATGCCCGTAAGAGCGGTAATCGCGGCGTTGGCCGTTTCAATGGTTTCCGAGTTCAGACCGTTTGACTGCCCAGTGAGGCGCTGAGAGGTTGAATCCCAGATCAAATCAACGTCAATCGTCCATGGCCGCGTGATGGTGGCCAAGGAGCGATTGGTCAGTGTGAACAGGTCGGTGTTGTTTCCCGCTGTGGCCGCGCTGGTGGAGGTCACATCGGTTGTGAACTGAAGTTTTGCAAGAAAGTTAGACGTGGTTCCCGTGGTGGCACGGCCCCGCGCCCGGATGCGAAATCTTGCGCTGGTAGCGCCCGAATCTACAGCCAAAGGCACGAACACTGCCATCGTGCTCTTGTCCGCTTGGACAAAAGTTGAGGCAGAGGTCGGATTGGCGAGATTCGAGGCTCGTTTCGCTTTGTAGTATGCAGTGATGTTCGCCATGATTCTCTCCAATCCTCCTTAAACGATTGAGCTGTCAGCCTGGATAATCCGGTAGCGGTAATTCGTGCTATCGAGCGTCTTGGCTGCGGTTGCGAACCAGTAAGAAACGTACTGGCCGATATTTCCTTCAGGGTCGGCAGGTGACGGGCCTCCGGGTACCACGTTCAGGCGAAAACGCTCATTACGAGCATCTACAACCTTGGTCGGCCCTTTGCCTGTCAGGTCAATGTTGCCTACGGCTCCCTGACCTACCAGATAGGTGTAGTACAGGACGGTAGGCGCTGAGCCTGAAGTATTGACGTTTGTGGTTTCCAGTAGTCGGCATCCTGCAATCTTGCCGATTTCACCGGAGATCAAGCGGGACGGATCGGCGTATTTCGCCACATCAATGAAGCCACCCGCCGTGTTGTCCGCGATGATGTCATGGGACACATAGGGATGAATGGCAACGCCAAAATCCCCGCCCATGTCCGTACGCCCGCGAACGTCAATGCCGGTCAGAAGATGCTTGTTCTTTCTCAGGTCGGCCACGGATAGAGCCGTGCCCTGAGTGTTGAACACCTGACCGCTGTTCGAGTCGAATTCAGTGCGGAAGATGGTATCCGCAGTCTTCGCGGCACGGTAGGACATATCGTCCGCCATGCGCGTAGTAGTCTGCGAGATGTCCGTCAGCATCAGCAGTTCAGACGAGCTGGTAAAGTCCGAATACTGCTCAATGGTTGCGGAAACCGTGGTCGAGGTCTGGGTAAAGGGTGTTCCAACAGTTTCAGCAGACGGAGTTGTGTTGGCTCCAGGCAGGGTAAACCGATAGGTCTGGTAAATCTTGCCCGAATTCAGGGGAAGGGGATGCGGATCGCAGAGGTTGCCGAAGCGGAACATCTGCTCCAGACGATCCAATCCTACTCTATCCCAATAGGTTACGCCCGATATGTGCGCGAGCGAACCTGTCTGTGTGCTATTGCCCGGAGGCGCGTAGCTCATATAGAGACTCCAAAGGTTTTTTGTTTTGGGTCGCTATAGCTGAGGGATTCTCAGTTTTCGCCTGCAAGCTATTGGAAGGGACGCTTTGCTAGCTTGGTCGTGCTTAGGCGCTTCGGGTGAAGGGACGCTTCAACTTCGGCGTGTCGTATCTATTTAATGCACAAGTGGGACTCACTTGCAAGAAAAATCTTACTGCATCAAACCCATTTCTTTCAGTTTGGCAATCTTGTTAAGAATCACTGCCTGAGTATCGTTGATGGTCGGAATCAACTCAGGCGGTACCCCGGCATAAGTTTCCCGTGGCGAGTTCTGTACCGGAATAGGCGGCGGCGGTGGCGGGCCTGTCAGATTCTGGGCTGTCTGTGGCGCATTGGCCGTGTAAACCTTTGACTGAATTGCCAGCGCATGAGCGGCTTGCATAATGCTCAACTGCTGCTGCTGAGGCATCCGGCCCCAAGCCTCATCCGAGGGAACCATCTTTGAGATGATTCCGGCCAACTTCTCCGAGTTTTCCTGTGTCGGGTTGTAATCCGGGTTCTGGGCCATGAAGTTGATGGACAGGTCACGGGTAGCGGTTTCCTCCGTGGTCTGCGTAATGAAGCCCATCCGCTCCTTGAGTTCGTCGCCATTCTTTAGCCCCAAGCCTCTAGCCGTCAAGTCTAGCAACTGGTCGGCAGCGGCCTTTTCCTCTGGCGTGGCAAAGGGTGATTGTGGCTGAGGGACAGGCTGTACAGGCTGATGAACTTGCTGCGGCTGTCTGGTTTGTGCCCACTTCTTCGTGTTATATAGGGCTTCCGTTACCTTGCTTAGAATCTCCTGCTGCGTTCCCTCGTACACTTCCGGCAAATCGGAGAATTTGACCTTTACCTTGTCGCCTTCGGTCAGAATGTCGTATGGCTTGGAAACCGGAGGTGCAACTGGCACAGGCGCAGGTGCCGGAGGCTGTACCGCTTGTGGCGCAAACGTGCCGTCTGGATTACGCGGCTGAACGGGCTGTATGGGCGGTTGACCTGCCGGAGTAGGTTCGGTTTGGACTGCCTGCGGTGGTACTGGCGTAGCTACTGCGCTCATGCTATTTCAAGCTCCTGTTTTAGTTCCTGAATCATTAGGTCACGCTGCTTAACGGCCATGTCGGCCCAAGTAGCGGTCAGCCTTACGATGTCTTCGCGCTGTTTCCAGCGGCTCTGAAACGACCATGCCATTTCTTTAGAGAGGTTGCCTCTCATGTCTTCCATGGCTTCCTGCTCCCATCCCTGAAGCAAGAGCATGTACTTCGCCCATGCCGGAGAGGAAACCATTGCAGCTACATCCGTTGTTTCTGCAAGAATCTCCTCAAATGTCTTCGGCTCATTTTCCGCTGCTGATTTGTTTTGGGGCATGTTTCGCGGCAATTTCCTCTGGCATCGGCATCCCTGCTACCTGATGGGCAATATGCGGAGTCATTAACGCCCGGATGAGCGCCTGATAGAGTTTCGTTTCATCGCTCGATTCCTGATTGGCTTCCTGCGATTGCAGTCTCTCGCGCTGCATCATCATCTTCAGAAGTTCCGCTGCTGGCGGCTGCTGTGCCGCCTGAACCTCTTCCGGAGTCATTTGACGGGTCAACTGAGCAGCAGGAAGGTTTAGCCCATCACACACAATCGAGTCAAAAACAGGGAAGTTCAATGTCCTTCCAGCCTTCACCATCTCCTGCTGATATGCAGGGTTTAAATAGGTCTGGAGCACCATCTGAAGCCCGCCCGATTGGAGAGCTTGGCGCGTCCGCATTTTGGCTGAAGCTCGTACTTCAAACTGCCCATCGGCATTCAGAACGGTTAACGGGTCAAGTTTGATTGCTTGTCCGTCTGGGCCTGTGAGTTGAAGCAGTTTGTTGGGGTCGAGGTACTTCTTATTGAGGGCCAGCAGAATGTAAAGCAGCGGTTCCAGAAACTGATCCTCAAAATTTTCGACTTGGTATTCAATGCGACTATTCGCCGCAGCCGTTTTAGCGGCAACTCCATGCGCCGTACGATTGGCAGAGTCGCCGCCCGCGGTCTGTACTCCAAACGCCGCGACATCAGTATTACCAGTGAGCTTTTGTACCCGTAACTCAAGTGCGTTTACCTCCGCAAAGGCCGAAGGATTCACGGCCCCCAACTCCATTCTGACAACATCCTTGCTGGGGTCGCCCGGCGTTTCCCATTGCGCGCCCGGATGCCATCTCTTGCCAATCGTCAACCCTCGTTTTCTGACAATCGGGGCATGGAGAATCAAATTCAGTTCGTCAATGCGGGAATTTATGATCTCCGCAGCGAGTTTATGGTCGCCCTCGACCAAATCACATACGGAAAAGCCCCAGAAACGACCCAAAAAATCGGTATAGAAAGCATTGAGGTGTGGCAGCATCCCGTAAGGGTTGCATTCGTTGTAGAGAGGCTTCGGGTACTGCCGCCCCAGAAGCCACACCATCCGATTTCTGCGGTTGTACCTGATAAGTTCGATTTTCTTAAGCGCCGGGTCTGCCGAATTGTCTTGATTGGGCTGATAGTTGTTTCCTCTGTAACCTTCCTGCTGCTGCTTGGAAGTATCTCCTTCCGTGCCTGTCTTCTGATTAGCAATTTCCAGCAGCGTCTTATCATCCGGCACATTGAAACCGGGGATATTCGCGTATTCCTTCACCTGCTCAATGCTTAGAAGCGTTCGAGTAGCGTCAAATTGAGCATTCTGGACGTTTGGAGATGAGCAATCAGGGTCAATGTAGTAGTCGCGAACGTCGATATTTGCGCATAGCGGCTTGGAGATGATTCGCTTGTCTACGATCTGCTGGGAAACGATCTTGTCTTGTCCGGTCGGAAGGCTGATTGGCCCATATTGCGGATGCATGATGCCTACCGTGTCCGCTACCACTCTCCTGTCGTAGATGATTCTGTTTACTTCCTGAATCAACCAGCTAAATTCGATGATTCCAGCGCCGTACGTCAGACCTGATTTGTATGCAATTCGGCACAGTTCTCTTGCAGTAAGGAACTGTCCCGGCTTACCAATGTCCCTGAGTTGCGAAGCGAGAAGATTTTTGACCGCGAACGCCGCTTCAATCGGGGAACCTGGTTCCGGCATGAATTCAAACGGAGGGTTGTCCGAGAAAATGACGGACAGAACACGAGGCAGCAGGACTTCTATTTGCTCCATGGCAATGTAGATTGGCACATTGCTCCGCGGAATTCGTGTTCCTTCCCAAAGTCTCTGCGCTCTCCATCCTGTAAGCAGTCGGTCGGACTCGCGGAACCTTCTATCGTGGTTCTGCGCCCTGAACGTCTCTGCCCTCTTGAAGTCCTGTAGCGCAACATTGCGGGCAAAGTCGTCCGGCCACTCGGCAGGATCAACGATTACCGTTGTGCGCTGCTGCTCAGTGAGTGAGGTATCAGGATTCTGGGTTACTGCGGGGCTAGACATATTCCTCAGTCACGCTTGCAAACGACTCGCCTTCATCAAATCCCGTAAACACATGCGCAGGAATGTTGCCGACTGGGATACCACGCCATTCTTTTGCGGCCCCGTCTTTCGTGTAACTCACGTCCGGCAGCATGACGGCTTCACGGCCTTGAACATCCGGTACGATCTCGCCCCTTGACTGCAAGGCGTCTGCTACCGTGTCCAGAATGTCATCGTGGTTGAATTTCGGAAAATACAGGGCTTCGAGGGAAAGATGCTCTTTCGTATCAGGCTCAATATCATCAGCAAACCTGAACGCGCCGTTTTTCCAGTAGGGCTGAGTTCCCCTGATTCTGTGCTGCTTTGATACCGTGTTATCGCGCTTGATTTCCTCAACTGGAAGGTAAATCCCCCTGCGGGCCATTTCCTTCAAGAGAAAAGGCGCTAACACTCTCTGGTGGGCTTCTGCCTCAATCTTGAAGTACATGATTCTGGGCTGATACCTGAACAGGTCGAACAGGTGATTGATTACCGTGTCGGGATCTAGTCGGCCCCAGATGATCTTGTCGAAGTAACACCGTCCATCCGTGCCCCAGCCGTGCAAGTTGATGCATTCGTAGTCCGCATCCGAACCAGCAGAGGTTCCCATGCCAGCAAGGTCAACCGTCACATTCCAGTTGATTCGGGCTTTCAGGGCATTCAATTCAGCGCGGGGAATCCATTTAATATCGTCTCTGCTGGTAATCAGCCCGTTTTTGTCCTGCAAGGGTTTCAGGAGATATTGAGGGAAGAGCACTCCCGGCCCTAACGCGGGGTCTTTTTCGATTTTCCGAAGATGTGAAATGCCAATTCTAGCGGGCCACCATACTTTTCCATTCGGCCACGAGTCTACAGCGGGGATATGCAGGATTGACCATTCACGTTCAGCCTCGGGCTTTTTCTGCTCTTCCGCTAGGATTGTGGAATGGAGGTCTGAGAAGTGATAGATGGTTCCTGTAACGATGAGCCAGCCGTGCCCTGGCGATAGGGATGAGGTTTCAAGCAGTGGCCATAGACTTCCAAAGAACTTTCTAGTCTGCTCAATTCCACCTGGAGTGCGTGTATTCTGGTCTTCAACAAGGTCATCGACAATGATGACATCGTAGTGACCGCCTGCCACGCTTGAATCGGCAGAGGCAACGCGAACCGTGGGCTCTTTAATTCCTGGAGTCCGTCTGCAAGGTAGTGTGAACTGCTCATCGTTGCCAAAATCCTCCAGCTTGTTTGATTCCGTCAGCTTCGGGCAATACTCAGGGAATAACCATCTGAATAACTGATTCTTCTGGAAATGGTCTTTGATGCCCTTCAGAAAGTCTTTCGCCCGCCCTAACTGAGCAGACACAAGCAATATTCGTACATCCGGGTAATTCAATAAGAACTGGATTGCGAAAGCTTGCGTCAAGATACTTGTCTTCAGTCCACCGCGTGTAACCAGATTAAGCCTCTTGCGCTTGCCTTCAAGCTCCCACATCGAACAGGCGGGCGTGTATCCGGCCCCGGTCTTGATAGTTACCTGCTTGAGAGGTTCCGTGCCGCCTTTGAACTGCTGGCAGTGCTCCAGCATCAACTTGTGCGGCGTGGAAACGTCTTTGTAGCCCAAGGCGCGGCAGAGACGAAACAGGTTCGTCCGGCAGGAATGCCGGGCCTGTTTCCATGCATCGAGGGCATCTCCAGTAAGATGCTTGCCCTTTATTTTTGTGAAGTCTATGGCCAAGGAATCAGCTTTGCCGTCACATTGAACGTGAATGAAGGAGAAGTACCGCCAATGGTGTACTTCACTCGCCACACATTACCAATCGGCCCCGGTCGAATTGAACCAGCCGTCAGCGCCCCGTCTGACTTCGTGTAATCACAGGTGGTAATCGAGGCAGCATTGGCCGTGCCCGCCATGGAGTTGCTGGTAAACCGGACAACTTTTACAATCGCGCCGGTAATCTGCGTTGCCGCATAAAAATCATCAAACAGCGCCGTCCCTGACCCTTTTGCCAGTACAGCATCACCAGTTCCGGCAGGGAATAACTCATCCTGCACAAACACGTTCAGTGTCGGGGAAGTTCCGGATGCCGCCGTACACTGAATACAGATCATGGCCGCGATATACCCGTCAGGGATGTTGAGAATCTGGCCTGTACCACTGGCGGTATCTGTCGTGATTGGCAGAAGGATTACGTCTTGTGAGTTGAAACGCATGATTTATGCTCCAGTGAAGAATGCTGGATTTGCCACTGAGAAATTAGCGCCCATGTGAAGATATGGACACATCCGCGTGTAACCGCTTCGAAAGCCTTTGGCCTTGACCTGCCTATCGCGTTCAATGTCCCAGTAGCAGTCTTCTAGCGGCGGAAACTCGGTTACCAACCCTTTGCGGAGAAACACCAGACCGCCAACCGCGTGAATCTCCGTTACTTCCGGGCCGTCAAATTGGAATTGGTCGCCGTTCACTACCGCGCCGGAGATAACGCCATAGTCGGGGTTACGTTCCATGACTCCTAAGCCGTTCTGTACGAAGTCCTGCCCGTAAATTAGCGTGTCATCGTTGGCTATGATGTAGGGGTCGCTTTCGGCAAGCTGTTCGGCCATTTCAAGGCTGGAAGTTGCGAATGGAATTGGCTTATTTGGAAGGGCATGGCAAATTATCGGTTCTCCCTCTGGCATCGGCTGCATTTGCAATCCATGCGACCAAACCAACAGCCTAACTCGCACATCTTTCTGCATCTTCCATCTTGCTACTGAGGCAATAGCAAAGCCTAAGCGCAGTTCGTTGGAAGAGAAGACGCGGATAAATACATCAGTTTTCATAAATCCTGAACCCGCTTATAGTTCCAATTTCTCCATCCATTACGCCTTTGAATTTTCTTGCTGGCTTAAAGAAGCGCGATAGAAACAAGTCCCCAGCCAAAAGGCGTGATCGACGTTTACCTATTGATCGGCCATCTATGATCGCGTGGTAGAATCGCCCTTTTTTTACAACAGTCATTGTGCGAGATCAACAGCGGCGATAATCCCTACGGTCAGCAAACCTGCATAGAGCAGCACAACAAACACAACTGCTAGATATTTTGATTTGCTCATACGTAAATCACCTCTAGGCCGTGTGATCCGGGTCTAAGTTCGTGCTTATATCCGAAGCGATTGCAGAATTCATCAATAGCTTGCCGGACACCGGGGAAGCTGGGGGTATCGGCATCATGGCAGAGAATTACACTTCGTGGTGCCATATTAGGACGAACGCTTTCTAAGTCCTTCTTAACGGCTTCATAGGAATGGTCGCCGTCAATAAACGCCATATCGAATGGAGGACTATACAGTTCATCGCCAGCCCACGGACAGCAGAACGTCCATTGCGGATGCCCGTACCAGACATAGCGGCAGCTCGGATGCACGTCCACCGACCACAAGTGACCGCCGTTTTCTTCCAAGCCTGCCAAGAGAGCAGTAGTTGAGATGCCGCAGTGAACGCCTATTTCCAGCACGTTCCCTTTGGCGTGTTCTTTCAGGAATGGCAGATGAGCGTGAGTGTCGAGCTTTTCATCAGCGGCTATGATTTTGTACTTTGTGGTCGCCAATGGCGCGAGTATTTGGTATGCCCCGCTCACACAAATTCCTCATGCAACTGCGGTGCCGTCACATACGCTATAGCCTGGTTCTGCTTCCGGAATTGACACCGCTCACATTCCCGGCCATCGAAGTTGATTTGATTATCGAATCTCGCTTGACTCAGCCAGAAGTCTTTGAATCGATGGTTTTTGATTGACCCGACAAGTCCGCGTTCGTTATAGGCGTACCCGCAGCACCGGTATACGTTGAGGTCAGCCCCGATGTAGGTTGTGAAAAACTGGTATCCACAAAGCCGATCACCGGGTCTACCGTGTCTGAGATCATCAATGCGCGCTCCAAATCGGTTATAGACCATGAATCCTTCATCGCTTAACTCCTCTGCTTCTTTGCATAACTGCGCTGCCTCAGTATGGAACCCCTCAAACATTTTTTCGTCCTCATTCGAGAACTGGGCTGAAATTCGGAAATTATCCGCGCCTAGCTCTTTCGCCAGCTTCGCGGCCTCGTACACCTCATGCCAGTTATCCGGTGTCACTACGAAGCCAACCCCTATAACGCAACCGGAACCAAGTTCGTCTTTAGCTTGCTTGAGGTTGTAAACAGCCGTGGTAGCTTTTGCCCAATGTGAGCGATGCACCCTGCGGGTAAGGATGTAGGTCGATTCAGTAGCCGCGTCAAGAGATATGCGAACCCAAGAGCCTTTTACGATAATCCTTGCCAAGTCGGGCGTTATCCTCACCCCGTTCGATACTAATGCTGACTTCATTCCACTGTACGTCACCGCCCCGTAAACCAAGTGGAAGTCTTTGTGTAGTGTCGGCTCCCCGCCACCCGTAAACTGTACGGCCTGTACCCCCAAAGCAGCGCAATCCTCCACAATCTCCAGCGCCTTCTCTGTGCTCATCATCCGCCGCTCATCGAACATCTGGTTACTCGCGTACCCCTCCAGCCTGTAAGCGCAGAACTTGCAACTCTGCTGGCATAGGTCGCTCAAAACCAGTTCCACATGCGGCAACCGCGCAGGTACCCCATCGCTAATCGAGCGCAGCACGTCCGGATGCCGGAAGGCTTTCAGATGGGAGTAGGCGTTCAAAATCAATCTACCAAACGATTCACGCGCTTAAAGTCCTGCGTCTGCGCCTTAATCTGACTCGTCTTAGCCTCAAGGTAATGGCTTATGCTAAAAAGCACCTGCACGATGGCTTTTATCACTCAAAGACCTCATTTCAAATTTTCACGTTCGCTATTTGGGGAGTCACTGCGAATTTTTCCTACCCCCGGCAGGGGTTTCCACCGGAGGGGGCAAAAAGGTACCGGGAAAAAGAATTCTTACTCTTTGTTTTCACTGCTGCCTAGAATGGCCTGTAGTGGCACATGGTTGGGCTGTGAGGGGCTGATGGGGCATATAGGCAGTGGATACAAGTCATTGGCTGAGGCGGCATACGAGAACACAAACCGTCCAGCCTCGAAGAATGCCTTAACGTGCGGATACTCTAGCGGCTTGACACAATCACTCTTATCAGACGTTGCCATTAGAATCAATCACTTACATCGCACAACTGCATAAACGCATGACACTTTGCGGCATATGCACCCAATACTGCATATTTATTCATCCATCTCAGCGCCGAACACGCTCTCCAGCAATGCCTGATCCGGAGCTGCAACGAGGAACACGCCCGCATGCCGCACGTTCTGCATTGCCTTGCCTTCGCTGCGGTCAATGATCTCTGCTGCCGCTGCAATGCGATCTGACGGCCTTGTAGCGCCAAGGGCTATATCAACCAACTCCTGCGCTATATCTTCCGCTGTACCGTCAGCCAATCGCGATCTAATGGCATCTGAGACTAACTTGCGCGGGCCAAAGCTCGGTTTGTTCGCGGGAACTTCATTATCCAATTTCTGGACATTAGCTTTACCTTCGTCCATAATCTGGACAGTATGGCTATCGCTAAAGTATTCGACCGCATTGCTTA
>Ga0255336_101318_pt1 | contig 18952 bp, 13 predicted proteins | sample MeOH1_35cm_T3_17_FD_189102 | JGI IMG/M metagenome (GOLD analysis project Ga0255336, IMG submission 189102) | Sandy soil microbial communities from University of British Columbia, Vancouver, Canada - MeOH1_35cm_T3_179 | ecosystem: Engineered > Artificial ecosystem > Sand microcosm > Unclassified ...
TTAAACCGCTCGACATACTCTTCGATCAGCCTGCGCAACGCACGTCCAATCTGCCGATAATCCGACTCATTAAGATTCGCCAACGACACCCGCCCGGACGGATGTTCAGTACCGAATCCTCTCCCCGGCAACAACACAACCCGCGCCTCCCTGGCAAGCCGGAACAAAAGTTCCGAAGGCTCCGTATTCTTGAAAAGCCACTCGACAAACTCACGCCCAAACGCACGCTCCCCAAGAAACTCCATATCAAGAATCGTGTAGTAATCCACCTGGTTCTTATCATCGTCTTCAAACGAAATCCCGATCTCTTCATACAGCGCGCGCTTGCGGCTACGAATCAACCGCTTCAACGCATTCTTGTACGCGTCCGGCGTATCCATCAGCGAGAACAGCGAAAACAACACCATCTGCACCTGCTGCGGCGTCGACAGTCCTGCCGTGTGATTCAACGCAACAGTCCGGCTATCGGCCACCAGTCGATCGATGAACTTGAGCTTATCCGGCTCCGTCGTGATCGACTCGTAACGCGTATGCAGTTCCTTCTTCACATCCTTCGGCAATTCGGCAATCAACCGGTCGAGCACATTGTCCCGATGCGTCGCGATCGTGCCGAGCCGCCAGCCCGTCGCACCGAAATACTTCGAGTACGAGTACACGAGAATCGTGTTTTTCGGCGCAAGCGCAAACAGAGACACGAAGTCGTCGGCAAACGTGCCATACACATCGTCCGTCAACAGGATCAGATCGGGCCGCGCTTTCACGATATCGGCGATCTGTTCGAGGCTTTCATCGCTGATCCGCACCGACGGCGGATTGCTCGGATTCACGAGAAAGAACGCCTTCACTTTCGGGTCGCGCAGCTTGTCGAGTTCCGCTTTCGAGTACTGCCAGTTATTCTCGACGCTGGCGTTCAGATTGACGACGTTCAACTTATAGTCGTTCAAACGCGGAATCTCGATGTACGGCGTGAAGATCGGCATGCCGAGCGCGATCGTATCGCCCGCCTTGATGAGGCGGTTCTCGCGCAACGTGTTGAAGATATAGGTCATCGCGGCCGTGCCGCCTTCCACGGCAAAGATGTCGAACTCGCCGATGAACGGATGCTTGCCGATCATCTCGCGCCGCAAGTACTGCCCGACAATCACCTCCGACAGCTTCAGCATCCGGTCCGGCACCGGATAGTTCGACGCGAGAATGCCCTCGCACATTTCATACAGGAAGTCGCCCGCAGACAATCCCAGTTGATCGCGTACATACGACACCGCGCCGCGCAGAAAATCGATGCCGGGCACGCTCCGGTTTTCGCGCAGGAACAGCTCGAAACGCTCGGTCAAACCTTCGCGCTTCGGAAAACCGCCGACACCTTCCGGCATGTAGGCGAACGAGCGTTCCGATTCGCGCATTGCAAAGAGGCCGAGTTGCCAGAAGCCGTGGCGCGGGATCGTCGCGAGAAAATTTGGATTGCCGCGCCCGGCGTTGAGCATGGATGCATTGGCGGGCCGCTCCACGGCGCTGCCGCCGGCGGCCTTGATCAGTTCGTCCTTCAACTCGAACGGGCTGAGCGCGGAGAAATCCTGCTCTGCCGTATCCGCGTGTTTCTTGTCGCCCTTCTCTTTTGCCATGATGCGTTCTCCTGAGCCAAGTAAAAGACGCCGGCGTGACGAATGATCGCCCGATTGACGCCGGCGTAAGAGAGATCGATAGACGTGCGCTAGACCAGCCCGACCACGAGCGGGCCGAGCAGCGTCAACGCGACGTTCGCGATGGCATACGTGATCGCGAACGGCACGGTCGGCACAGCGCTTTCGGCCTTGTCGAGCACGCCGCCGAATGCCGGATTCGCACTGCGCGAGCCGGACAGCGCGCCGGCCAGGATGGCCGAGTTGTTGTACTTCAGCACGTAGCGGCCGAACAGCATGGTGAGCAATAGCGGAAACAACGTGACGAACACGCCGAGCAGGAAGATCGTCATGCCGCTCTGTTTGACGGTGACCACGGCCTGCAAGCCGGAGTTCAAACCAACCACCGCGACGAAGGCCGCAAGGCCGAAGTCCTTCAGCAACTGCGAGGCCGCGGAAGGCATCGCGCCATACATCGGATGCTTGCCGCGCATCCAGCCGAACAGCAACCCGGCCAGCAGGCAGCCGCCACCCGAACCGAGGGTGAGCGGAATGCCGGCCACGTTGACGACGATCAGCCCGATCAACAAGCCGAGCACAATGCCGACACCCATGTAGATGAAATCGGTCTTGTTGCTATACGGCAGTTCGTAGCCGGCTGCCTCGACGGCGCGCTTGGTGTCTTTCGGCGAACCGTAGAAGGTGATGACGTCGCCGTGCTCCAGTTTGGTCTCCGGCAGGACCGGCAGTGGCTGACCGACGCGCGAGATACTCTGGATATAGACGCCGTGCCGCATATCGCGATCCACCACGGCCCGCGCGGCGGCGATCGTCGTGTGATTCATGCCCTTGCGCGTGAACACGGCTTCGCGTGTCTGCATGACGGCGCCTACGTCCTCCACGGTGGCAACTTCGCCTCCGGCCGCGCCGAATTCGACCACCGCCTCGCGGCGGCCGACCACGAGGACCACGTCGTCGGGTTTCAACACCAGGTCGGGCGCCGGGTCGAGCGGCTGGCCGTCGCGCTTGATCCGCTCGATCGTCAACAGGTCGTGATGCAGAGTCTCGACGGCCTTCACCGTTTTCCCGGCGCTGACATCGATCTTGTACGCGCGACCCACCATCTCGGGCAACGCAGAAAGTTGCCCCGGTCCGGCGGCCGCCGCGCCCGCCGTCAGTTCGCGCTCCACTTCGACCGAGGCTTCGCGCAAACCCTGGCCCATGAACTTGGGCAGAATATTCACGCACACGATGATCGCGCCCAACGAGCCGAACACGTAGGTCACCGCGTAGGCAATCGCCACGTCCGATTGCAGCGACTTGACCTGATCGGCGGGCAGGCCGAGACGCGCGATCGCGTCGCCCGCCGTGCCGATGATCGCCGACTGCGTCAGCGCGCCCCCCGCGAGCCCGGCGGCGAGCCCCTTGTTGAGGTGAAACACCTTCGCGCATACCACCACGGTGATCAGCGCGGTGACGGCCAGAAAGACGGCCATTGCGATCTCACGCAGCGTCTTGCGGTTCAGCGAGTTGAAGAAGCCCGGGCCGGAGTCATAGCCGACCGCGTAGATGAAGACGGCGAACATAACCGACTTCACGCCGTTGTCGATCGTCACCCCCGCCTGACTGATCACAACCGCGGCCAGCAACGACCCGCCCACCCCGCCCAACTGGAATTTTCCGAAGTTGATCTGCCCGATGAAGTAGCCGGCCGCGAGCGACAGAAACAGCGCAATCTCGGGTGATTTCTGAAAGATATGATGTAGCCAGTCCATCGTGCCCTCGCTGAATAGTTGGCGATACTGAGTACTGGGTGCTGCCTGTGCATATGCGGCGCAATCGTGTCGCTTCGCGCATGCCGTGTGCCGCGTCTGCCGGCCTAGTGGAATTTCCCGGCGAGACCAACTACCACCGGCCCCATCAGCGGCAACAGAATGTTCGAGAGTGCATACGTGATCGTGTAGCCGATCACAGGGGTGGAGTTGCCTGTGACGCCCACCAGTGCGCTGATCGCGGGCGTGCTGCATTGCTGCCCGGCAATCGCGCCGAGCAGCATGGGTGCTTCGAGCTTGAGGAACATGCGACCGATCCAAAGGGACAGCAGACCCGGCACGAGCACCATAAGAATCCCGGCAACCGGCAACGCCAGACCGTATTCGCGCACCAGCTTGATCGCGTCCGGTCCGGCCGACAAACCCACTGCGGCGATGAAAGTGGCAAGGCCGAAGTCCTTGAGAATTTGCGCCGCCGCCGAAGGCAGCGAACCGATCACCGGGTAATGCGAACGGATCCAGCCGAACAGCAGCCCCGACAACAGACAGCCGCCGCCCGTGCCGAGCGCGACCGACACGCCGCCGATCCGCCCGCCGAGATGGCCGATCGCCATGCCGACCAGCACGCCGAGCCCGAGATAAACGAAGTCGGTCTTCTGCGTTGCCACGACCACGTAGCCCAGACGCTTCGCGCCGCGCTCGACGTCGGCCTTGCCGCCCACCAGCGTCAGCACGTCGCCGCGATTGAGTTCGGTGCCGGGCAGCGCGGGCACCGTGGTCTCGAGCCGCGTGACCGCCGCAATGTAGACGCCGCGTCCGTTTTCGGGCGTCGCCTGTTCGCGTACCTGCGCGACCGTCAGCCCGTGCAGGTCGCGGCGCGTCAGCACCACGTCGAGCTTCTCGGCCATCACCTGGCCGAAGTCCGTGCCGTTCACTTCTTCGCCGAGAGCGGCCGCAGCCGCCACGATCGCTTCACGCCGCCCACCCAACAGAATGACGTCGCCGGGCGCGAGCGTGAGTTGCGGCTCGGCCGGCACGTTCGCGCCGTCGCGCCGGACGCGCTCGACCGTCAGATTGAAGCCGTACTGCTGCTCGAACGCCCGGATCGTCGCACCGGCCGCTGCGCCGACGTGGAACGCGCGGCCCACGAGCGCCGGTGCGGCGGCGAGTTGACCCTCGCCGTACGCGCCGTCGCCGCCGAGCTTGCGCCACACGCGCTCGGCTTCGTCGCGCAGATTGATGCGCAGCAGCAGCGGCGCGAACTGGCTCGTGAAGAGCACGATGGTGATCAGGCCGAACAGGTAGCTCACGCTGTATGCGGTCACGATGTTGGCCTGCAGGCGCGCCGTTTCCACCTCGCTGAAGCCGAGCTTGGAAATCGCTTCGGAAGCCGTGCCGATCACGGCCGACTCCGTCGCCGCACCGGCCAGCAGACCAGCGGCCGTGCCGGCGTCGAGCCGCATGACGGTCACCGCGATCATGATCAGCACCAGCACCGAAACGATTTCGACCACCGACAACAAACCGTAGCGCCAGCCGCGCCCGATGTTGGCAAAGAATTGAGGGCCGCCGGTGAAGCCCAGCGCAAAGATGAACAGCGCAAAAGCGATGTTCTTCAGGTCGGGGGCAAGGCGCGCGCCGGTCTGCCCCAGTAACAACGCCACGATCAACGTGCCGCACACGCCGCCCAGCTGAATGGGCCCAATGCGGAACGAACCAATGAAATATCCGATTGCAAGGCTTGCGAACAGCGCGATCTCGGGTTGAGATCTCAGCAATTCACCGATCATGTTGGCTCGCCGATTGACGGGGTTATTAGCAGGAGGCTGAAAAAATAATTCGAAGAATTCCAACGACTTCATTTCAGCCAGTATGACGCCCACATCACTCAACCGGCATAGCGATTGAGTGAAAACATAATTTAAGGCAATAGAATGACGCGAGTCGCGTCCGAGGGGATATGCCGCATTGCAGCGCGGCACTGGAACAGCTTTCCGATAGCTCGACAGTCACGCTTTCCTCGCGAAGTTGCCTAACGCTGTGAAAAAGACATAGTCTGCTGATGGCCAATTATTACAGCATGAGTGAACATGCTTTCTCGGGACTGCTTTTTAATAAATATGGTAGTTCGGCAAGGCTGTCAATATTATTTTCAACTCCCTGCCAATTCGTCTTCGCAAAAAATGAGCTTTAGCGCCCATACGTTTTCCTCGGAGCCCGATATGCGCATCATTCTGTTCAGCAGCCGCCAGTACGACAGCGACACCTTCACCGAAGCCAATGCGTCGCACCGCTACGAACTGCATTTCCAGGAATCGCACCTCGACAGCGAGACAGCCGTCCTCGCCCAGGGCTATGAGGTGGTGTGCCCGTTCGTCAACGACAACGTCGATGCGGCGGTACTGGAGCGGCTCCGCACCGGCGGCACGCGCATGATCGCGTTGCGCTCGGCGGGCTTCAATCATGTCGATCTGGACGCGGCCGCGCGTCTCGGCATCACCGTCGCGCGTGTGCCCGCCTACTCGCCGCACGCGGTGGCCGAGCATGCGGTCGGCCTGATTCTGGCGCTGAACCGGCGCCTGCCGCGCGCCGCCGCGCGCACGCGCGAAGGCGATTTTTCGCTGCACGGACTGCTCGGCTTCGACCTGCACGGCAAGACCGTGGGCGTGGTCGGCACCGGCATGATCGGTCGCGTATTCGGTCGCATCATGGCGGGCTTTGGCATGCAGGTGCTCGCGCACGATCCCGGCACGCCCGCCGACGACCTGCTCGCGCTAGGCGCCCGCTATGTGCCGCTCGACACGCTGCTTGCCGGGTCCGACGTAGTCAGTCTGCATTGTCCGCTGGTGGCGGGCACCTACCATTTGATCGACGGCCCAGCGCTCGCCAGAATGAAGCGCGGCGCGATGCTGATCAACACGGGCCGCGGCGGCCTCGTCGAAAGCAATGCGCTGATCGGCGCCTTGAAGGACGGCCAGCTCGGCCACCTCGGGCTCGACGTGTACGAGGAAGAAGGCGGCCTGTTCTTCGAGGATCATTCGAACCTGCCCTTACAGGACGACGTGCTGGCGCGTCTGTTGATGTTCCCGAACGTGATCGTCACCGCGCACCAGGCGTTCTTCACCCGCGAGGCGATGAGCGAGATCGCCCAGACCACGCTCGCGAATGTCGCTGCATGGCGAAACGGCACGCCGCTCAACGTGGTGGGCGCGCCCGCCTAGGCGCCGCCGCTGTTCAGCGAAGTGGCGCGGACCACCGTGCGCGCGTCGTCCGCCGCGCCGCAGAGTTCGCGCAGCAACAGCGCCTCACGCTCGTGTACTTCCACCGGAAACCAGCGCGCGCCCGCCGCGGCCAGATAACGCGCGCGATGCTGGCCGTTGCGGAACGCCACCACGCCTTCGCGCTCCAGTCCGACCCAGCCGAGCAGCCCCGGCGCGCGACGCGTCGAGATGGTCACGTAAGGCATCTGTGGAACGCGCGAGTTTTCCGGATCGAGAAACTCGCGAATGCCGCGCACCTTGCCGGAATGCCATTCGGCGACCGGCTTTAAAACATAATCGGTGTTGTCGCGATCGGCGCAGGCGAGCAGCTTGCGCACGTCGACGAGTACCACCTGGTGCCGCGTGCCGTCCGTGACGAAGACGCGTTTCAGGCGCACATGGTCGTACCATGAATGCTCTTGCAGCGGCACGATCCAGACCGTCTCAGCACAAGCCGGCGCGGCGGTTGACGATGAATTGGACAAGGGCAAAGGCAGGCTCGATAAGCTGGTGAAAAATCGCCAGCGCGTTAGAAAAGCGCTAAAGCTACGAGCCGATTGTGTAAGAAGCATGACAGGCCACGGTATTAACTACGCTGCATGAGCACACTGCGCGAAAACCCGGATGAACAGGCAAACGCGGACCGCTATGGAGACAACGATGGTAACCACGCAAAATTTCAATGACCACGTGCGCATCGAAGCTAATGAGGATATCGGCGTCGCCACGATCGTCCATGAGCGGCCCGCGCGCCGCAATGCTGTCGATCGGCCGGTTGCCCAGGCGCTCAGTGCCGCGTTCGCCTGCTTCGAAGCCCAGCCAGCCTGGCGCGCGGCGGTGCTGTTCGGCGCGGGCGGCACTTTCTGCGCCGGCGCGGACCTGACCGCTCTCGCCGACGACACCCGCCGCAACGAACTGCACGCCGACGGCAGCGGCCCCGGCCCGATGGGACCGACGCGCACGAGCTTCCGCAAGCCGGTGGTCGCCGCGATCGCGGGCTATGCGGTTGCGGGCGGTCTGGAGCTGGCTGCGCTGTGCGATCTGAGAGTGGTCGAAGAAGACGCCATGCTCGGCGTGTTCTGCCGGCGCGTCGGGATTCCGCTGATCGACGGCGGCACGATTCGCCTGCCGCGTCTGATCGGCCTGTCACGCGCGCTGGACCTGATTCTGACCGGCCGCGCGGTGAGCGCGCAGGAAGCGCTCGGCTTCGGACTCGCCAACCGCGTGGTAGCCAAAGGCACGGCGCGCGCCGCAGCCGAACAGTTGGCCGCCGAGCTGGCGGCCTTGCCGCAGGCGGCATTGCTCGCGGACCGCCGCTCCGTGCTGGAAAACAGCTTGCTCGACGATCTCCCCGAAGCGCTGCGTCGTGAAGGCGCGGGGGGCTATCAAGCCGTCTTCGAAGAAGGTATCGCCGGCGCGGCGCGTTTTGCCGAAGGCTCGGGCCGTCACGGCAACATGCGCGATGCCGGCGGCGACCCACGCTAGACACCCGCCGGCACCGGCCAGGCCGCCGTTTTCAGCGAAAAACAACAACCGCCCTTACGACCAGCAAGCCTGTTTTGACTTAGGTAGAATCCCCTACTGTTTCACTCCTTTGTACGGCGCACGCGTGCTCGCCCCGAAAACGCGCGCCGGCCGCGCGGCGCTCCCGTCGCGCCGATTCACGCTCCTTCATCATGCCTTTGCCTCTGCTCGCCCTTGCCGTTGCCGCTTTTGGAATCGGTACCACCGAATTCGTGATCATGGGACTGCTGCCCGACGTGGCGCGCGACCTGTCCGTTTCGATTCCGGCGGCCGGCATGCTGGTGTCGGCGTACGCGCTCGGCGTCACCATCGGCGCACCGATCGTCGCGATCGCGGTCGCCAACATGCCGCGCAAGAAGGCGCTGATGAGTCTGATCGGCGTGTTCATCGTCGGCAATCTGCTGTGCGCGGTTGCGCCGGGGTATGCGGTGCTGATGGCCGCGCGCATCGTGACGGCGTTCTGCCACGGCGCGTTTTTCGGCATCGGCTCGGTGGTGGCTGCAGGCCTCGTCGCGCCGAACCGCCGCGCGCAAGCCATCGCATTGATGTTCACGGGCCTCACGCTCGCCAACGTGCTGGGCGTGCCGCTCGGCACCGCGCTCGGCCAGGCGGTGGGCTGGCGCGCCACCTTCTGGGCGGTGACGGGCATCGGTCTCGTCGCGGCCGCCGCGCTCGCCGTGTGCCTGCCGGCGAAGATCGAGATGCAGAAGGCGAGCCTCGTCCACGAATTCAGCGTGCTGAAGAATCCGCAAGTGCTGATGGTGCTCGGCATCAGCGTGCTCGCGTCGGCGAGTCTCTTTTCCACCTTCACGTACATCACGCCGATTCTCGAAGACGTGAGCGGGTTTACGCCGCACTCGGTCACTCTCGTGCTGCTGCTATTCGGACTCGGCCTGACGGTGGGCAGCACGCTCGGCGGCAAGCTCGCCGACTGGCGGCTAATGCCTTCGCTGGTGGCGTTTCTGCTGGCTATCGTGGTGATTCTGACCATCTTCGCCGGCACCATGCACTCGGAGATCCCGGCGATGATCACGATTTTCGCGTGGGGCGTTCTGGCCTTCGCAATCGTGCCGCCGCTGCAAATGCTGATCGTCGACCGCGCGAGCCATGCGCCGAATCTGGCTTCGACCTTGAACCAGGGCGCCTTCAACCTCGGCAACGCAACGGGCGCCTGGCTAGGCGGCATGGCGATCGGCGCGGGCGCACCGCTCACCACGCTGCCGTGGGTCGGCGTGGCGACCGCGATCGGCGCGCTGGCGCTGACGCTGTGGTCGGTGTCGATCGAGCGGCGCGCGCAACGGGTCGCCGTGGCGGGCTAGCCGCTCTCATCCGCGCGCCCCGCGCGGATGCGCATGACTCGCGGCCGTAGTAGCATCTCGGCCGATGAAAGTTACCCTCACCCGCGATTTCCTCGCTTTGATCCTCAGTGTCGCCGTGGTCGGACTCGGCAGCGGCGCGACACTTCCCCTGACCGCCCTCTCGCTCACGCAAGCCGGCTATGGCACCGACGTGGTCGGCCTGCTGACCGCCGCGCAAGCAGGCGGCGGGCTCGTCATCGTGCCGCTCGCCGGCTGGATCGCGGCGCGCTTCGGCGGCCGCCAGGTGATCGTCGGCGCGGTGCTGGTGGTGGCGTTCGCCACCGCGCTGATGCAACTCACTTCGAACCTCTGGCTCTGGGCCGTGTTGCGCGTGCTGTGCGGCGCGGCACTGATGCTTCTCTTCACGATCGGCGAAGCCTGGGTCAACCAGTTGGCCGACGACGCTTCGCGCGGCCGGGTGGTCGCCATCTACGCGACGAACTTCACGCTGTTCCAGATGGCCGGGCCCGTGCTGGTGAGTCAGATCGCCGGCTTCACGCATTGGCGGTTCCTGATGTGCGGCGCGATCTTCCTGCTGGCGCTGCCGATGCTCGCCACGATCCGCACGACGCCGCAAGCCTCCGGGGACGAGCACGCGGCGCACGGCAGCTGGCGTCGTGTTTTGCCGCAGATGCCGGCGCTCGTGATCGGCACCGGGTTCTTCGCGTTGTTCGACACGATCGCGCTCTCGTTGCTGCCGCTTTTCGCGATGTCGCACGGCATTGCGAGCGAGGTGGCCGTGCTGTTCGCCTCGGCTCTGCTGCTCGGCGATACGACGATGCAATTTCCGATCGGCTGGCTCGCCGACCGGCTGGGGCGCGAGCGCGTACATATCGGTTGCGGTGTGGTCGTCGTGGCGTTGCTGCCATTGCTGCCGTGGGCGGTCACTTCGCCGTGGCTTTGCTGGCCGCTGCTCTATGTGCTCGGCGCGGCGGCGGGCGCGATCTACACGCTGTCGCTGGTGGCCTGCGGTGAGCGCTTTCGCGGCGTCGCGCTGGTGTCGGCCAGTTCGCTGGTGGGCGCGTCGTGGAGCGCGGCCAGTTTCGGCGGCCCGCTGGTGGCCGGTGCGCTGATGAAGGGCGTTGGTAACAACGCGGTGGTCGCTGTGCTGCTCGTGGCGGCGATGGCGTTTCTTGCTGCGGTTTGGTGGGAGAAGCGGCGTGCGCCGGTGCGGGTTGCGGGTTGATCGGCAGGTTTTGTCACAGCGCCCCTGCATGGCGATCCACAAATAGAACAACAGGAAAGCCACGCCAAATGGCTTCCCCGTTTTTCATCGCGCGCCGTCCGTGCTGATGCTAACGGCGCGTTGTCACTGTCACTTCGGCGCCGGCAAAATCTCCCCGACGCACACGCCGAAGCCCACCCGATAACCCTCGCCCTGGCACCAGCCGGCAAGCGTCAGCTCGTCGCCGTCTTCGATGAAACTGCGCGTGCCGCCTTCCTGCAACTCCAGCGGCTTCTTGCCGTTCCACGTCAATTCGAGCAGGCTGCCGAAGGAATCCTCCGTCGGCCCGCTGATCGTGCCCGAGCCCATCAGGTCGCCCACGCGCGTGTTGCAGCCCGATACCGTGTGATGCGCGAGCTGCTGCGCCATCGTCCAGTACATGTGCTTGAAGTTGGTCCGCGTGATCGTGCTCGCCTGCTTTGCCTGCTGCGGGCGCAGCGTCACTTCCAGCGTAATGTCGAAGGCACGTTCGCCGTCGTGCCGCAGATAAGCGAGCGGCTGCGGATCTTGCACAGGCTGCGCGACGCGGAACGGTTCGAGCGCGTCGAGCGTCACGATCCACGGCGAGATCGTGGTCGCGAAGGTCTTCGCGTTGAACGGCCCGAGCGGCACGTATTCCCACTGCTGGATATCGCGCGCGCTCCAGTCGTTCAGCAGCACCATGCCGAAGATATGCGCTTCGGCATCCGCGCAAGCAACCGGCTCGCCCAACGCATTGCCCGCGCCGATCACGAAGCCCGTTTCCAGTTCGATATCCAGCTTGCGGCACGCGCCGAACACCGGACGCTCCTGGTCCGGCAGCTTCAACTGCCCATTAGGACGACGCACGGGCGTGCCGCTCACCACCACCGACGACGCGCGTCCGTTGTAACCGATCGGCATCTCCGACCAGTTCGGCAGCAGCGCATTCTTCGGATCGCGGAACATGGAGCCGACATTCGTCGCGTGCTCCTTCGACGAATAGAAATCGGTGTAGCCCGGAATCTGCACCGGCAGATGCAATTGCGCGTCGGCCTGGCGGATCAGCGCGCGGCCGCGCAGCTCGGCGTCGTCGCGCAGCGTCGCGTCATCGCGCGACAGCAGCCTGCTCAACTGGACACGCACACTGCGCCATGCGTCACGGCCGAGAGCGATGAAATCGTTCAACGCGTCGCGCACGAATACGCTGTCGCCCGCGCCCGTTGAAGGCACGCTCAGCAGACCCGCGCTTTCGAGCGCGGCCAGGTCGACGATGCTGTCGCCGATCGCGACACCCACGCGGCGCGTCGCATTCAGCCCGTCGCTGAAAATGCCGAACGGCAGATTCTGAATCGAAAAATCGTTGGCCGGATGGTTGGCCGACTCGACCCAGCTTTTACGCGACGGATCGAGCGTCGCCTGAAGATCGCTCGATGCGTTCATCGTTGCTCCGGATTGAAATGTTTCTTGAGGCCTTGCCAGCACTCGTAGTAATGCGCCTGCAATTGCGCGGTTTCGAGCGCGAAACGGGTCGGCTTGATCAGCGTGCGCGTTTCGACCATGAAGGCCATTGTGTCGCCGACTTTCATCGGTTTCGACGTATCGATATGCGAGGCTTTTTCGAACGTGTCCGCATCCGGGCCGTGACCCGACATGCAGTTATGCAGACTCCCTCCGCCCGGCACGAAGCCCTCGGCCTTCGCGTCGTACACGCCGTGCACGAGGCCCATGAACTCGCTCGCGACGTTGCGATGGAACCAGGGCGGGCGGAACGTATCTTCCGCAGCCAGCCAGCGCGGCGGGAAGATCACGAAGTCGATCGCATCGACGCCCGGGGTATCGCTTTGCGATTGCAGCACCAGAAAGATCGACGGGTCCGGATGGTCGAAGCTGATCGAGCCGATCGTGTTGAAGCGCCGCAGGTCGTATTTGTATGGCGCGTAGTTACCGTGCCACGCCACCACGTCGAGCGGCGAATGGCCGATATCCGCGCGCCACAGGTTGCCGTTCAGCTTGGCGACGAGTTCGAAGTCGCCTTCACGATCCTCATAGGCCGCATGCGGCGTGAGGAAATCGCGCGGGTTGGCGAGCCCGTTCGAGCCGATCGGGCCGAGGTCCGGCAAACGCAGCAACGCCCCGAAGTTCTCGCAGATGTAACCGCGCGCCGCGCCCTCCGGCAGGCTCACCGCGAAGCGCACGCCGCGCGGAATCACCACGATCTCGAACGGCTCGACTTCGAGCCGGCCCAGTTCGGTGGCGATATCGAGGCGCCCTTCCTGCGGCACGATCAGCAACTCGCCGTCGGCGCTATAGAAGAAGCGGTCCTGCATCGAGCGGTTCGCCGCGTACAGATGAATGGCGCAACCGTTCATCGCTTCCGCCGCGCCGTTGCCCGCCATCGTCACCCAGCCGTCGATGAAATCGGTCGGCTCGGCCGGCATGGGCAACGGATCCCAGCGCAACTGGTTCGGCGGTGTCGGCGGCACCTCGGCGAAGTTGGCGACGAGCCGCTCCGAGGGCAGCGGCGTGAACGGCTTGTGCACGGCCGCCGGACGAATCCGGTACAGCCACGAACGGCGATTGTGGGCGCGCGGCGCAGTGAACGCCGTGCCCGACACCTGTTCGGCGTACAGACCATAGGCCGCGCGTTGCGGCGAGTTGCGGCCTTCCGGCAATGCGCCCGGCAAGGCCTCTGTCGCGAATTCGTTCGCGAAACCCGACTGATAGCCCGGCTCGATTTCGAGCCGCGAACTGGCAGTGTTCGGCTTACGTGTTGGGGTATCCATGCAAGGTTCTCCGTTGATACTCGATCTCGTCATCTCACGCGGTGCGCGGCTCGGACGGCCGGCCGCGCTGGCGCGTCGCGGCGGCCAGTCCGATCACCAGCAGCGCGGAACACAACACCGGCACCGCCGCCGCATGAAACAGCGAAGCGTTCGACCAGTTGAGCGCGATCAGCTGACCGCCGATCAGCGGTCCGATCACCGAACCGATCCGGCCGATACCTAGGCTCCAGCCAATCCCTGTCGAGCGCAGCGAGGTTGGATAAAAATGGCCGGCCAGCGCGTTGACCGCCGGCTGTCCGCCGACCACGCAGAAGCCGCCCGCGAATACGACGATCAGCAGCCACGGCAACATATGCGCCACCGTGCCGATCGTGCCGACCGCCAGCGCGGCGCCCGCGAAGCACACGAACAGCACGCGCACAAAACCAAAGCGTTCGATGAACCAGCCGAGCAGCAAGGTGCCGACCACACCGCCCGTCTGCAGCACTGTGCCGACGAGCACGGCGGTGCTCGGCGAATAGCCGGCGTCGCGCATTACGGTGGGCAGCCAGTTCGACAGGAAGTACAGATCGATCAGGTTCATGAAACTGATCGCCCACAGAATCAACGTCACCGGGCCACGGCCGGCGCGAAACAGCTCGGCGACCGGCGCGCCGCCATTGCCCTTCTCACGCACGACGAGACGCGTGTTCGCGTCGATCGGCAGCATCGGGTTGAACTTCGCGAGCCAGCGCAACGCGCGCTCGTTGTGGCCTTTGAGAACCAGGAATTGCAGCGACTCCGGCAACACGACGAGCATTGCCAGCGCCAGCAGCAAGGGCGCCGCGCCGCCGACCCAGAAGACCGAGCGCCAGCCATAGGCCGGAATCAGCGCGGCGCTGATAAAGCCGCCGAGCGCAGCGCCCACCGTAAAGCCGCACGACACCAGCATCATGCGCTTGACGCGATGCACGGGCGTCGAGAATTCGCCGACCAGCGCCATTGCGTTCGGCATGATGCAGCCGAGCCCGAGACCGGTGATGAAGCGCAACGCGATCAAGGCGGGGATCGTCGTGACGAAAGGCGTGGCGAGCATCGCCAGCGCAAAGAAGAACGTCGAGCCGATCAGCACCGGCCGGCGGCCCACGCGGTCAGCCAGCACTGACAGCCCGAGCGCGCCGAGCAGCATGCCGAACAGACTCGCACTGAACACCGGACCGAGCGCGGCTTTCGAGACGTGCCATTCGCCGATCACGCTCGGCGCGACGTAGCCCATAGCCTGTGCGTCGAAGCCGTCGATCACGAGGCACAGCCCGCATAGCACGAGCAGCATCAACTGGAATGCCGGGTGATGCGTTTCGGCAAGCACGCGCTCGACTTCGATCACATTGGTGGCGGCCGTGGCCGGTTTCTCGCTCATTGGGTCGTCCCCTCCTGCTGACTGGATTGTTGAGTGGCGTGCGGCTCAAACGCCCGGAGAACACCGGTGTTCTGCGCATACGGTGCGCGCGGCACACACTTTCCCGCCACCGCAGCCACGCCACGATTTACGTATGGTAAAACTAATTACGCATAGTGAAATTAACGTATACCCTGAAAAACTGTCTCAAAACCCCAGAACCGCCCGTAGATACAAGCGTCGGACGGATAACGTTATGAGCAATTTGTTCATGTGAGCGCGGTGCGGACTGCTACCATCATTGGATGCGGCACGATTGCGGTGCCGAGCGCCTCCCTACCGCCATCTACACGTCTACATGATTCCGCCGACCATCCCCGACCTCATTGCCCGCGCCGCCGATCATCCGTTTCTCGGCGCGCATCTGATGATGGGGCAAGGCTTGCATCACGACGTCGCGCTGGCGCAGTTCAACGGCTTCGAACTGGTCAGCGGCTATGAGCCGATCTTCGATATCAGCGTGCATGCGTTGGCGCAGTCGCTCTCGTCGGGGGTCGAAGGTGTGGATCGTTTCGGCGACGAACTCGGCTTTCAGGCCGTCACGCACCGGCTCGACGCCGCGCCGTCCGACGTGTTCGATCCGTTCGACCGGATCGCCGACGATCGGGATCTCGTCGCGCTCGATCGCATGTCACGCGCGCTGCACGCCATCAATTTCTTCGGCGCGCAGCGGCATGGGCTGCTCTTTCTGCGTGTGCACGAGCGGCTGCTCAAGAGTGTGAAGTACGACCACGGCCGGCATTTTTCGACCGTGCTGGTGTCGTTCGGATTGAACCCGTCGCGGGTGGTGATCGAACTGCCGGCAGCGGCGGTCGCGCACAAGACCTTTCTCGGCTATCTGACCAAGAGCTATCAGCACTATGGCTTCAAGGTGGCCGGCAACCTGTCCAACGCGGGACAGATTCTGTCGGTATCGGAAACCGCGCGGCTCGACTTCCTCAAGATGGATGCGGGGACCGCTTTGCGCGACGCGACGGTCAAACCGCTAGTCGGTTACGCCGGCCGCCTGCGGATTCCGTTGATCTTCAATCGCGTAGTGGATGAAGCGCAGTTCGAGGCTTTGCAGCAGTACGACGTGCGCTTCGTGCAGGGACCGCTGTTCAACGCGCATTATCACGACCGGGCGGTTTGAGCCACGCGGAGCTTGACCCGCGGGGAGCCGGCTGCGCGCGCAGCCGCTTCAGCCCGTGTCGCCTAGCCGCCGCGCAAGCGCCATCAGCCGCGGCGCGACGTTGTCACGAAACACCTCTTCGCCCATCGATGAAGCCGGCCCGCTGCAACTCAGCACCAGCCAGCGACCTTCACGCGGCTCGCGAAACGGCACCGCGACCGCATTGACATCGTCGTGCCACGCGCGGAACGAATAGCAGCAGCGCTGCGCGGCAAACGCGGCGATTTCTTTCTGCGCGTCGGCGACCAATGCGTCGCCTTCCTTACCGGCGGCCTTCCGTAGTTCCGCCAGCAACGCGACGCGCGCGTCGAGCGGTTGCACAGCGAGATAGGCGCGCCCCATCGAACTCGTCAGCATCGATAGTTTGGAGCCCGAAGCCAGCCCGAGCGTCAGCGCGGTTTCACTGCGGATCGTCTCCAGATAGATCATGTCGAGCCCGTCGCGGCAACCGAGCGAGACCGCCGCGCCCACCTCGCGCGCGAACGTGCGCATATGCGGGCGTGCCAGTTCGAGCGTGTCCGTGCCCGAGAGCAGCGCGAATCCGAGCGACAGCACACCGGCGTCGAGCGCATATTTACCCAGGGTTTCGTCCAGCCGCAGATAGCCGAGCACGGTCAGCGTGTAGGCAAGACGGTTGACCGTCGCCTTCGGCAAACCCGTGCGCTCGACGAAATCGCGGTTGCCGAGCATGGTTTCTCCCGGCTTGAACGCGCGCAGCAAATCCAGCCCGCGTGCGAGGGCGACGACGAATTTGCGCTCGTCGAGCGGTTCGGAGAGAGTGGATGCAGGCGCCATGGGGTGGTACACTCGGACGTGTTTTGCAAAACATTGTTTTGCATAGCGGAACTTAAGTCAAGCTCACGCACGTTTCGTCAAGCAAGGAATCAGGAGATAAGTCATGGCCGAGGCCGCGCAGTTTCACTGGGAAGACCCGTTGCTGCTGGATCAGCAGCTCACCGAAGACGAACGCATGGTGCGCGACGCCGCCGCGGCTTACGCGCAGGACAAGTTGCAGCCGCGCGTGCTCGAAGCGTTCCGTCATGAGAAGACCGACATCGAGATCTTTCGCGAGATGGGCGAGCTCGGACTGCTCGGCCCGACGATTCCCGAACAATACGGCGGCCCCGGCCTGAACTACGTCGCTTACGGCCTGATCGCGCGCGAAGTGGAGCGCGTCGATTCCGGCTACCGGTCGATGATGTCGGTGCAATCGTCACTGGTCATGGTGCCGATCCACGAATTCGGCTCGGAAGCGCAGAAGCAGAAATACCTGCCGAAGCTCGCCACCGGCGAATGGATCGGCTGCTTCGGCCTGACCGAGCCGAACCACGGCTCCGATCCGGGCAGCATGGTCACGCGGGCCAAAAAGGTCGACGGCGGCTATTCGCTGTCGGGCTCGAAGATGTGGATCACCAACTCACCGATCGCCGACGTGTTCGTGGTGTGGGCGAAGCTCGAAGAAAATGGCAAGGACGCGATCCGCGGCTTCATTCTGGAGAAGGGCTGGAAAGGACTGTCGGCGCCGACCATCCACAGCAAGGTGGGTTTGCGCGCGTCGATCACCGGTGAGATCGTGCTCGACGAAGTGTTCGTGCCGGAAGAAAACCGTTTCCCCGAAGTCAGCGGTTTGCGCGGTCCGTTCACCTGTCTGAACTCGGCGCGCTACGGCATTGCCTGGGGCGCGCTGGGCGCGGCCGAAGCATGCTGGCACACCGCGCGCCAGTACGTGCTGGATCGCAAGCAGTTCGGCCGGCCGCTCGCCGCGAACCAGCTGATCCAGAAGAAGCTCGCCGATATGCAGACCGAGATCACGCTCGGGCTGCAAGGCGTGCTGCGTCTCGGCCGCATGAAGGACGAAGGCACCGCGGCTGTCGAGATCACCTCGATCATGAAGCGCAATTCATGCGGCAAGGCGCTGGATATCGCGCGGCTTGCACGCGACATGCTCGGCGGCAACGGCATCTCGGACGAGTTCGGCGTCGCGCGGCACCTGGTGAATCTGGAAGTGGTGAACACCTATGAAGGCACGCATGACATTCACGCGCTGATTCTCGGGCGCGCACAAACGGGCATTCAGGCTTTCTTCTGAACCCGGGGATGCGCTGATTCCGCCGGTCGTGGCTGGTTTGCGCAGTACGAAAAAAAGCCAGTCCACAAGTGGACTGGCTTTTTTGTTTTCCTTCGACGCGGCGCCGCAGCTAACGGCGCGCTTCGCGATTCATCGACCGCTTACTTGTTCGGCTGCGGCGTCATGCGCAGATACGGACGCAGCGCCTTATAGCCCTTCGGGAATTTCTGCTTGATGATTTCCTCGTCCTTCAGCGACGGAACGATCACCACGTCATCGCCCTGCTTCCAGTTGCCCGGTGTTGCAACCGAGTGACTGTCGGTCAGTTGCAGCGAATCGATCACACGCAGCACTTCGTCGAAGTTACGGCCCGTGCTGGCCGGATAGGTGATGATGAGACGCACCTTCTTCTTCGGGTCGATCACGAACAGCGAGCGCACGGTCAGCGTTTCGTTCGCGTTCGGGTGGATCATGTCGTACAGCTCGGAAACCTTGCGGTCGCCGTCCGCGAGAATCGGGAAGCCGACATTGGCCGCTTGAGTCTCGTTAATGTCTTTAATCCACTCCTTGTGCGACTCGGCGCTGTCGACCGACAGCGCGATGGTCTTCACGTTGCGCTTCTCGAATTCGTCGGCGAGCTTCGCGGTCAGCCCGAGTTCGGTCGTGCAAACCGGCGTGAAGTCAGCGGGATGCGAAAACAGCACACCCCAGCTATCGCCCAGCCACTCATGGAATTTGATCGGGCCGACACTCGACTGTTGCTCGAAATCCGG
>Ga0255336_101319_pt1 | contig 18932 bp, 16 predicted proteins | sample MeOH1_35cm_T3_17_FD_189102 | JGI IMG/M metagenome (GOLD analysis project Ga0255336, IMG submission 189102) | Sandy soil microbial communities from University of British Columbia, Vancouver, Canada - MeOH1_35cm_T3_179 | ecosystem: Engineered > Artificial ecosystem > Sand microcosm > Unclassified ...
ACGTTCACAAATCGTACACATGCGTTCATGTCTTTCCAGACGGCGACACGTTGTGGCGAAAGAAAGGATGATACCCGCTGGGCTTTCAGTGACGGACAGGGGCATCACATCCATCATCAATTTGATTGGTTTCGTCTTCAAGCGGAGTACATAACCGAGAACTAACACAAGACAGCGATAGCGCTCTGTTCAGCCTTACGCGTGGCGTAATACTCACGGGCAAGCCGGACATGGTGCGGCCCGGCGTGATGTTGAATAGTATTTATCGAATCGACAGAGGACCGCGAAAAATTGTCGCCCGGCCTGCATGGTCCGTCCATCCTTCCATACAAGTCGTTCAAATACGCATGTCATGATGTGGCTCGACGTTCATTCCAACTTGAACATCGAGCGGCGAGATTAGTTCTCTGCTACCGATGATGAAAACGCTTCCACTAGAGACATCTCCTGTGGACATTGCAAAGAAATATATTTCTCCTTTTGCAATGTCCATAGGAGTCAGATACGTCTGAGAGATCTGAAAGTTCCATACGACCTGAGAATTGAATTCGTCAATGAGTGAAACCCTCGTCTGCTCAGCAGCTTGCAGGCAAGATTGTGGCGAACTATTGGTAACGACAAGTCGACATCTGTTTACTAACTGCTCGCTGAGTGCATCGGCGAGCATGCGCTCGTTGAGACCGGGGGCGCGCCGATGTTATGAGCTGGAAATGCGTTTCACGGTGATACTGCATTCGCAGCTTCGCTCAGCGGAAGTTCCAGAATAGTATGTTGTACTGCAGGTTGAGTTCTTCAAGGTTGGGCAATGACAGACCGCTAGGTTGCAACCGAAGGATAATTTGATGGATCTCCAGCCCTTAGATACTGCTCCTGTGATCGTCCACACCGTGCACGGCACTTGGCCATATGGTCCATTTCGAACCTTTGCCTATAAAGGCGCATGTTCGAACCAGGATCATCATTTCATCAAAATCTTTTTACCCAAGCCAAAGGGGGATTTGTATGGCGCTCTTTCCGTTGGAACGGAAGAAATTCATACAAAGAGCGCTTAGCTGCATCCACTGACTTTGTTAGCTACCTGCGGATCGCCATTGAATCCCATCCTCTCGCCAAACACATTATTATTGCCCATAGTCATGGCGGCACGATTGCCGCACGCGCATTAATTGAAGCATTTGGCACTCTGCCTGAGGGTTCACTTGCGCATTTTATTTGTTTGGCCACTCCCTTTGCATATGTAGTTCCAGCTACGAACTAACAAAGGACCCATTTCCTAATGGCAACATTCATCGTTTTGAGCACAATTTTGTTTATTGCAATTGCTTGTGCTCTATCGAGTCCACCCGTAGCCGCAGGATTGAGCGTTTGGATTGCGCTGTTCGTACCCGTAAGGACCTATGGAAGAGGGTTCCGCAAAGCGCCTACTATAATCGCGGATTATCCGGAGAAAGCTTCTAGATCTGTCGTTCCTACGACATTGATTCGAGGCACGCGAGACGAAGCGGCGCTTACGATCGGACTGGCGCAATCGTTCAATTGGCTTCTCTCAATTCCTCAACGTTGGTTTTTTCTACAAAGCAAGGACATTTTTGGAAGATAGCGGCAATGGTTGCGATCTATCTCGGCGTATTTCCTATAACCCTTGTCATAACCCATCCACTTTTCAAAGGGATAGAGTTGGATTCATTGGATCTCTCCGTTCTTGAGATTCTCACGACTGGGGGCTGTCTATGTGCCCTCTACTTGGCCGGTTACATTGGTGTGGCGATAGCAACGGGGCATTTTGACTTGCTGAAATGGCCCTTTTCCCTGATAGAAGTAGATGTTGCTCCACCATGGGGCGAATGTCGGCTTCAAACCTATGCATTTTAGAGATGACGTCAACGAAATGAGACATGGTCTTTACGCTAGGAAGGAAGTCCAAAGATTCATCGCCGATCTCATTCGCGCTGAAGCCTCTGTTTAATAGCGCCACCTCATGGTTAGAGTCAAAGCATCGGGAGCTAAGATCCTGCTACAGCGGAGAGGCTGCGCATGATGGATCTCCGGTCTTCTTCTCGGATAACGAATCGCAAAAAGCGGCCGGGGGAGTGAGGAGATTTTGGTTCACTTGCATAACTGTGTCAACACAAGAATCCACGAATCAACTTTTCATAGGTGCATGTCGCGATTGATTCCGCTAATTTCTCACTAGAATCCCGCGAGATTACGGACCGATGGCTCGACCGTGGCGAAGGGAGTGGGAAGGGCAAAACTTCAGGGACGCTGGAGAAGATCAGGCATCCTACCTATCCCAAGTCACCGCTGAGATCGGATCGCAGGCCGCCAGCTAAGGAGAATTCATGACCACCACAGGGATAGCAGCCTTCGTGATTCTCGTCGTCTTTGTCCGCTTTTTACAGGTATAAGACCTGTGAGAAGTGGAATATGTACAAACTCGGAGAGAAGAACGGTATCAGGAAAAGCGCACGGCCAGCGATTGACTGGCAGGTCTTTTCTGAGTGTCGGAGGCTGTACTCGCCCCGCTTCCGCTTACATTATTGGTATTGGTAGCCACAAGGCGTCTGTTTGGTTAACAAACTCCTTGACGTAAAGCCGAAGGAATGATGTATTAGGCGCGTATATCTCTTCTAGAACATTTTCGCTTGTAATCATTGTCTATCTGTGCCTGGTTTTCACAAGAGTCTGGAGAGGAATGGATGCGCTCTTAGCATGCATACGGGAACACCTGCTTCGTCGTGTTTACATGGCTTCTGGTCCTAGCGAGTCCTGCCTTCGCTGCCTCCAAAGTCCAAGTGTTGATGGTCGACCCGCCGGTAGCCGTGGCTGGTCAGACGAATACTCTTATCATCCACGGCAATAAGTTGTCTGACATCAAATTTTGCTCGTACACACCAGTTACAGGCAATGGTCTGGACGTCAATCAGTCTGACGTCAATTTCAAGAACCTCGGTGCCTCGGACGATGCCTGTATGGTTCGCGCGATCCGCGGAGATGGGACGCTCGAGGTACGCATCCACCCAAGAAATGGATCCGCTGTGGGACGGTATATCCTCGAGTTTGGCAAAGCGAAAATCGATAATAATGCTCCCACCCTGGACGCTGAGACCGTAATCTCTGTTCGAAGCGCAGATGCCACGAAGCCCAGTCCATCTGATGATTTAAGTGATGACGGAATCGACGGAGGATCTTACTATCGTTGCAATGGGCCGTCGACCAAGGCCCCGGAAGGTAAAGGGCCCGCATTGACCTGTTCAGCCTCTCTTTCCTCCGAAACTGAGGTGAGCGACAACTACGGATCACACGTCAACAGAACATATTTCGCCATACAGTTGCATGTCTCTAACAACAACTCACAGTGTGATTTTCTGTTGCGCGATATCGTCCTCACTCTACCGGATGGACGAAAAGTTTCCAGTCGCATCCGACGTTTAGCGCAGGGCGTCGCGGTCAAGGGGAAGTACCTTGATAAGCGGTCCGTCTGGTACAACATCACCCAGGCATCTAGCGGTTTATACGGCGGGCTCACCGTGTTCTCGTGGGCGGGTACAGCATTCAAAGACGCAGGTAACATTCTGCAAGGAGCAGGACTAGCTGGATTCTCACAGATCTGGCCCGATACGACTGCCGACAACGTGAACCGATTTAACAACGCAGTTTTCGATGACATGAACCCCTCGATTGTTCCAAAGGGAAACTCCGGTCAAAGTCCGTTCAATGTCATTGCACTAATTCCTCGTGTTCCCGAACTGGGTGCGGCCTCTGTAGCTTACGGCTCGTGTATCCGTGCTTCAATCGAAGGAACGTTCATCAAGACGGTCACGCCCGTATCCATATCAGCAGATTCCCTAGCTTTCCAGCCGGAGTTCGTCTTTTCGGATTCAAAACAGTTAGACAAGTTGCAGACTATAGGTCCGTTGCAAACGCTTAACCTGACGAATGATGGGAGTTCACCGGTGGTTTTCAACAAGGTGCACATCGTTCAACCCCCGATTGGGGGAGCCAGCGGGTCAACTGTCCAAAACGAATCCAAAGACTTCACGATTGTGATTCCGCCCGACAAATCCACAACGGCGAAATTTACGCTCGCCGCACAATCAAGTTGCTCGATTTATGTTCTTTCCACTCCTACCAAGGTCGGTCAGACCCAAGGAACGTTGCTTATAGAAGGAGGCACGATTGACTCGGAAAAAGGGATCGATCTGAAAGGATTCGGTTCACCCTTTCTACCTGACTTCTCCATGTTCCCGGACAAATCGACTGTATGCTCCCTCTCATCAGTCTGCACGCTTGATCTGAGTCAACAACAGGGCCAGTCGTTCTCTTTCAATATTAAGGATCTCAGGACATTAAGGATCTCAGGACCTCTGGTGGTGACAGAGAGGCGACCACAAGATGTTGTAGAGATTTTGTGCCTTTTTGTGCCCTAGTTTACAGAGGGATCGGCTGTAAATTATTGAAAAATATGGCGGGCGCAGCAGGATTCGAACCTACGACCTCCACCCTGCGAATCGCCTAATTTAATGAAAATACGGGGGACCTAGCCGCCACATAAGACCCTACAAGCTGTCCAAGACGAGTATTTTGTGCCCTTTCTGTGCCCTCGGGATGCGTTTTGTGCCTTCGAAGGTTGCGATATCGGGCGCTCCCATTCGGCGGTTCGATCCCGTCTCTGGTCTTGAACTGCCGAATTCTAGATCGTTTCCAATAAACGTCGTTGCGTTGATTGAACGCTACAAGCGCCAGTTCCTTACTCGAACAATCGAAAGTTAGAGTTCCGCCAAACACTATCAAACTACCATCGCCTCCGAAACATCCGCGAGCAGGGAACAAACTGGAGAACAATAAAATGCGGTAATTGTATCTAACTCATTTCTAATAGAAGCTAAGGATCATCTATGCCGCTATTATTCTTTTGCAATCAGCTATTAACCTTCTCATAAATCACGGCGCGAACATTAGCTCAATCGGCTAATGCCGCTTCAATCCTTGGTTTCTCGTCGGGCCCAATTGGAGGCCACCAAGTCCGCTATCGAGCGGCGAAATGGCGACCGACTGTATTCCTCTTTTCTCAGCACGAAGAGCCTCTAGACCTGCATCGATATCAACAAGTCGACTCTTTCCAATGACGCTTCGTCGGAAACTGATGATGAACTTCGGTTCCTTGATCTTCCACTTCTCGAAAACAAGCAGGCCCGCGCATACCCGAAATTCTAATGAAAGGCATTCCTGCATTGAAGTGCAATTCAGCGGCCCATTATTCCGACACAGTAGAGCATTCTTACGACATTGTTGCAAGAGCAGAGGCTGAGCGGGTCTTCCAAGCTCCTCGCGTGAAGTCTGGAAATTCAACCGGCGCGCTGCCTTTGGCTACCGACGATACACTAAGTGGCCCAACAGAGGACCATGCAGCCGTGTCGTAAACATCGATATCGGGAGGCAAACCCTCGCGTACGCACTGCAACAGGCGATAAAGCATAAGAAGATCCATTCCCCCATGGCCACCTGACTTTGCAGCGAACTCACCCTGCCTCGCCCACAGAGGGTGAATATAGTTTTTATAGTTATCGAGAGAGCTGAACACCTCTTCCTTGTCGCCCTCTAGATAGATACGGGGTGGATAGTCCTCAAATATGCCCTTCGTACCGGCAATCATATTGATGCGACTGTAGGGATTTGGCAGCGAAACTGTGTGCTTTACGGTAACCGTCAATCCTTTGGCCGTCTTAATAAGAGATGTGTTCATGTCGCCGCATATATATTTTTCAGACCAGCGCGGATCTCCAGGCTGAAGATGCTCTTTGCGGTAAGCATCGAGTCCACGCTCGTTGGAGCTCATCGACACCAGATAGCCGAAGCGATCTCCGCGATTGATATTCATGTAGTTCGCAACGGGACCAAGACCATGAGTGGGATAGAGATTTCCGTTACGCTTGGTATGTTCTGCGCGCCTCCAGAGACCATTAGCCTTGGTTTGGAACAGCTCCGCACGGATATCATGGATATAGGCACCCTCGCCGTAGATAAGCTCGCCAAAACGTCCTTCGTTGGTCATACGCAGGACAAGCGTCTCGTTGTATCCATAACAGCAGTTCTCAAGAATGAAGCAGTGCTTCCGTGTACGCTCGGAGGTATTTACGATATCCCAACAGTCTTCCAGAGTAACGACCCCGGGGACCTCGATACCAACATCTTTGCCATGGTTCATGGCAAAGAGCGCAACCGGGGCATGCCAACTCCACGGTGTCGCAGTGATGACAAAGTCAATGTCACTACGCTTCAGCATGTTCTCAAAATCATGAAGGCCTGCAGTGTAAAGATCAGGGCGCTTCTTGCCGTCCTTCTCAACAAGGTCCGCACCGCTCTCAGCCTTCTCTTTAACCACATCGCAAATAGCAACGATCTGTGCATCAAGCGCAATCAGCATCTTGAGAAGACCGGTTCCGCGACTTCCTACACCAACCAAAGCAATCCGTGGATTACGCTTCTCGAACGGCACTCCGACCATCGTGTCGCTGCCCGTAGACGCGGAAGCCTTTTGAGAGGCAGATGCCGAGGCAAGTGACGTGGTGAGAGCAGATGCTGCTCCAAGCTGAACGAATCTACGGCGGGACCATGAACTAAAGTTGAAATCCACGAAGATCTCCTCACAGGTTAGGCTTTATGGTTGATCGATCAAAATCACACACCAAACGACGTAATACTGATCGCTATATCTTGCACTCAATCACTCATGTGTTACTGCGAAGCCAGTCAAGACAAATATGCAAATCCTCTCCGGTTGTATTGCGAAAGTTAAGCCACGATCCGGTTGCTGACTTAGTAGAAATTCTCTCGCTGTAATACTTGATCGCTGACGACTCCTGCATCGTCGCGCCAGTCCCATCGGCAGGGTTGTTAATCCAGACTGTGCGTGGGGATACAGCAGCAACAATGTCCGGCAGGTCAAAATGCTTCAAAATCCCCGGGACGAACCACTCGAGCTCCAGCGTATAGTCTTCTGTGCTGACAATGCCCTGATAGGTCAGGGGCACATGACGGAGCAACACAGATTTGACCTCGGCATCCAGCACAGCAGCCATCAAAGCCGCTAAACCTGCCGGCCCCTCTCCCATCACATAGATGCGCGATGGATCAACGTCAGGCCGAGAACGCAGGTAGCGGAGAGTAGCGAGAAGATCGGCGACACGTTGACCGACAACCGAGCAGCCTAATGAAAGGCCGGTCCACGCGTGACGTTCCGCGATATTCATCCCTCGATAAAATGCAGGCCCACGTCCAGGGGATCGCGGCAAAGAAACTCCCAGCCCGCGCAGGTTAATAGAGCTTACTGCATAGCCAGCATCAAATATCTCTTCAAAGCGTCCTCCCTCAAAGAGAGGATCGTTAGTTTGATAAGCGCTGACATAGAGCAGCACTGGACGACGCTGCCCTGTCTTCTTTGCATCACGAACATGCCATCCAACAGTTCGAATACCAGGCTCTGGCTCAAACTGAAACTCATCGATGCTGCGCGTCGGGCCTGAATTTGCAGATAGGATGGATGCACGAAGATTGCCTTCAGCAGGCAGAGCGAGTAACGATCGCAGCTCTGATCGCACACGATCACGCGCAGACGAAGGTGTCTCATCGAACGGGCTCCGAGGCAGAAGTTGCTTCATGCGCTCGACATTCAGATCAGTGACAGTCCTGCCGCTAAAAGCTGTCAGGACCTGGCCGGTCGTCGTGCAGTTCAACTCGCTAATCGGTGCCGAGTCGAACTCCACTTCCTCTGCGGTTGCGACCCCGTGACGAAGCCATTGATTGAAGTGCTCGTAAACTGCTCGCCGTGAGAGCGCATCGAGAGCATGTGGCAGCCGGCCAATCACAATATCCAGATGATCTGCCGCATTAGAAAGTCGGTAGAAACGAATCAGGTCTTTCAGGTTTTCGGCTATGCCCTCCTCATAGACAGGAGAGTAGGTCTGACCTTGATCGTGCGCTGTATAACAGATGCGGAGTGGCTTCGGTGCAAACGCATTTAGAAGGTCGCCGCGATCAAGTCCCAGCGGAAGACTACCCACGATGTCTTGCTCCGCATCGCCGATCGCTCCAGGAGCCTCGTAAAACGGCCCTGCAAGATTTTCGAGGTTGGCGTCGCACGGAGCGGCAGCCTTGATTCTGTCCTCCAAAGCCATCAGGTACATGGTCATGGTTCCTCCACCAGAATGACCCGTGCAACCGATACGCTCGCCATCGACCTCTGGCCTACTCACAAGGTAATCCAGTGCACGAATACCATCCCAGACACGATGGAGAGCAAAGCTGCTACCGAAAAGCACCATAGGGCGCCCCGTCTGAAGGTGTTCGGTGACAACTGAGTAGCGCGGCGGCCCAGAGTCTCGACCGAGATACTGCAGTCGCTCGCCCTGGCCAAACGGATCAAACGTGATCACCACAAAACCCTGTCGCGCGAGATTCTGGAAACAGTGCTGGTAGCTTCGATAGGCCTTGCCCTCGATCGTGTGGCCTAGGGGAGCAAGGATGCCGGGGTGCGGCCCCTGTGCGCCAGGAAGGTAGAGGTGCGCCGTAACGTAAATTCCGGGACGGCTTTCAAAGATTATCTTCTCGATGCGATAGCTTCCGCGGTCGATGGTCCCCACGATGCGCGGATTGAGCGGTGTCCGTTCGGGAGCTCCGCCAAGAACCGTCCAGAGTTGTTCACGAACGAGGGCAGATCGCCTCTGCACATCCTGCGAAGTCTGCACCCTATCGATCAACTTCCTGCGCATAGACCTGGCCTCGTTTATCTTTCGTGCGACAAAGTCAGGCCAGTCATTCCAAAAGTCGCGTTCTATATGCTCCTGCCCATCATTTTTGGCCGTCGGCTCCGAATAGGTGGGAGAGGCAGCCCAAAGTGGCGCTCCAGAACCAGCTAACAGTGCCGTGAGATTGGTTTCCAGAAAGCGGCGACGGGTAAAGACCATGAAAACTCTCCTTGAGATGAGAGAGCCCCAGACCTAGGGGCTCGCCATACATGGTTCTAGAAGGTCAACTTCAGAGCTAATTGCAAAATCCTGGAGTCATCGGTCGTAAGGGTAGAGACAATTCGTCCTACCGAAGTCGAGCTCGCACTGCTATTGGGATTAGCAAAGTGCGGATGATTGAATATGTTGAATGCCTCGGCACGGAACTGCAGACCGGTTCCCTCCATTCGTCCGCCAAACGGGAACTGGCGTACGAGTGAATAGTCGACATCCGAGTACCCCGGCCCAATCATGAAATTTCTCTTCGTGTTGCCGAAGGTGCCGAGAGCATTCACAGTAAACGCAGCTGGGTTATAGAACATCGCCACCTTCTGAAGGTCGTTACGTCCACTGGGAAGAATCGGATTACCGATGATATCCGCACGATCCATACCGATACCGCTGGCCGAGTTGTCTATTCCCGAAGTCACGCTGAAAGGAGTTCCGCCGCGAAGAGTAACGATACCGTTCATCTGCCAGTCGCTGAAAATATAGTTGGCAACATCCCAGGTAAGGTGCGTAGACGGAACATTCCAGACGACCGAGCCCTTGAACTGGTTCTTGATATCGTAGGAGCAGCGCCCGTAGTCAGCCCTCGGATTCGTCGTGGAATAGCCGTTCGCATTGTAGAAAGCGCTTTCGCTTTCGTTCATGCAGCGCGACCAGCGATACCCCGCAAGGAACGTCAGGCCATGCGCGGCCTGTCGCTGTACTGAAGCAATCAGAGCGTGATAGTTCGAGACACCAACGTTCCTGGCCAGTGGAAGGCTCTGATAGCTGGCCCCCATGGGGCGGCGGATGTTGTAGTTAGAGACGTTTTGCAGGTAGGTCTTCGCCGGATCATAGATCGCCGGATTTCCTTCTACAGAGCCGAAGAGATGAATAGCATTCTGCCCTTGGTATGCGATACGCAACATGGTCCCATAACCCAGCTGTTGCTCTGTCGTTAGATTCCATTGCTGAATAGTCGGCGCCTTCATATTGCGAGTCATTGGGTTCGCAGCCATTGGAATCTGGAATGGAGTCGTTACTGGGGCGGGCCCAGCCGGCAGCGGGAAGGGATTTACCTGCCCCTGGTAGGGATTAGCGAAGCTGGCGGGATTGGTAAAGGTGACGGATGTGCTGAAGGGACTGTACGTGGGATTGATAGTATTAGCCGTCATTTGATCCTGGTACATGCCGTAACCACCACGCAGGCTTGTACGACCGTCGCCGAACACATCAAGCGCAAATCCGACGCGCGGATTGACGCGGCTATAGTTGGAATCGACCACCCGAGAGGGCACGGTAGGATCTCCGGCCAGCAGCAGCCCAGCGGGAAGCGTAGGGTACTGCGTCGAGTGAATATTCGAGGCATAGGCCGCGGGGTCGAAGAGAGCTTCCTCGTGATAGGCCGTATCAAAGACAGGAACAAATGGATTCCAGCGCAAGCCAAGATCGAGCGTCAAGCGGCGCGTAATCTTCCAGTTGTCATTGATATAGGCGGCAGGCAGTGTGCGAGTAGGAACGAAGTAAAAGTTAGCCGCCTGATTGAAGGTACCAGCCTTCCCAAGTAGAAAATCGAGAGCTCCATCCCCAGAGAGTGAACCTGAGAAGATGAAATAGCCATTGCCTTTGAAGTCCTGATTCTTAATAACTTTGCTATTCAGGACATCTCCTCCAAACTCAAGCGTGTGTCGACCAATCCCCCAGGTCCATTGATTGCCAATCCCACCTTCAGTCGCAGGAATCGTATAAAAGCCGTTCCAGGTCTTCGAGAAATAGCCACTCACGGCAAGATAAAGCGATGTATGAGGAGCCGCCACCATGTTCGGCACATTGACGCCGAGATCGCTCCAACCAGGGAAACCCACCGGAGATGTAGCAGCATTAGTGCGCCTGCTGACAGAAGCTACAAACGTCGTTGTAAGAGTGGGGCTAAAGATATAAGTAGCGTTGACAACGCCGAACTGGCTAAGCCACTGCTGGTCAGAATTAGCCGACAACAGATTCCCCGATATTGAACCGCCGGGCTGTTGGAAACTGTCATGAATATAGCTGCCGTATAGCTTCAGATGATTGCCAAAGTTCTGGTCGATACGGGTCACGAACTGATTGGTATTTGTCTGATAGCGCGAAGGGAATCGCACGATCCCGGTCGAGTCGCCGACTGGCAGCATCTGCAGAATTTTAAGAGAGATAGGATCGTAACGCGAGGTCGGAACTTGGTTCCCTGCAAATGGCAGTCCGGTCACAGGGTCGACGAGCTGCCTCTTGATCAAAGAAAAATCACCAGCTCGCTGCGCCGCTGTCGGTGAGCTTGAGGTATTGAGAGCGTTCTGGCGAACCGTGGTTCTCTGATAGGAGAAGAAAGCAAACGTCTTATCCCGCAGAATCGGACCGCCAATCGTGCCGCCAAACTGATGACGCTTCAGGCCATCAGGCTTCGTACCAAAGAAGTTGATCGCGTTGAAGGCGCTGTTTCTCACGAACTCAAAAAGAGTTCCGTGAAACTGGTTCGTCCCTCCCCGGGTGATAGCGTTCATAACTCCGCCGCCGCGACCTGAAAACTTCGCGCTATAGACGCTGCTGGAGAAGCTGAACTCTTGGATAGCGTCAGGATTGGGATAGACGTTTGCAATCTGCGTCAGCGCATCTTCGTTCAGCGCACCGTCAAGATAGTACGAGGTCGAGTCTCCCCTTCCGCCGCTCGCTCCAACGTAGCTGTTAGCCTGATCGGGACGAGAGGCACTTTGCTGATACGACGAGACGGACGTAACGCTCGTATCGGGGGCCAACTGCATCAGCTGCAGAATGTTGCGCCCATTCAGAGGCAGCTGGGTTGTCATCTGATTGTCGATGGACGTCGAGACCATGGGCGACTCAAGGTTCACCATGGCGCCGCCGCCCGTTACGGTTATGGTCTGACCGACCGTTCCTACTGTCAGCGTCCCGTTGACGACCAAACGCTGCCCCACAGCGACTCGCAGCTCCTTCTGCTCGTAAACCTGAAACCCATCATGAGAGATTCGTAAGTTGTACACATCAGGAGAAAGGCTCAGGAGGACATAGCTTCCTTCATCATTGGTTTTTACGTGAACCACAGCACCCGTGGCGATATCAGTAGCACTGACATCGGAGCCTGGAAGCACAGAGCCAGAAACATCGGTTACATTGCCTGAGATCGTAGCCGACGTGAGTTGAGCCCAAGCGACGGAGCCCCCTAAGCCGATACAGAGCATAGCCGAGAGAAACCTACTATTGATACGCATACGCCTCCTGAAATGCCGAGATCTAACTTTCTTGCCCCGAGACAGAGAGGAAAAAGAGCCATAGTTTTCTATGTGTGAGTTAATATATTTAACGTTAAACTTAAGTCAATATAATTTTTATCGTTTATATTTTATGTATGGAGAAAAAAATGATATCCCCTGCTATCGAAACTCATCTTTATGGAACCGCAAAAGTTCAGGTGTTCTCGTCTCGCGTCGAGCTCGGAATGGCATCTGCGAAGGATGCGGCTCACCTTATTGCAGAAGCGATTCGGGAGCGCGGTAACGCGCGGATCATGGTTGCGACCGGCAATTCACAACTGGACGTCGTCAAGGAGTTGGTTCGCCTGCCCGATATCGAATGGCCTAAGGTCGATGTATTTCACATGGATGAATATGTCGGCGTCGATGGTGATCATCCCGCGGGATTCCAGCGTTGGATTCGTGAACGCGTCGAACAAAAGGTTAGTGCCCGATCGATCAACTACATCTCGGGCCTTGGCAACATAGATGAGGAGATAGCACGTTATACGGATCTCCTCAATGCAGGCCCGATCGATATCGCATTTGTAGGCATTGGAGAAAATGGGCACATCGCATTCAATGATCCTCCTGTCGCCGAATTCGACGACCCGAAGATGCTGAAGCGGGTTGTTCTGGACGAAACCTGCCGTCTGCAGCAGGTAAACGAAGGCCACTTTGCGACGCTCGACCTCGTCCCCAAAGAAGCAATTACGGTAACGTGTAGTGGGCTGTTTCGGGCAAAAGCCTGGATATCCTGTGTTCCAGAAGCACGCAAGGCAAAGGCTGTACGGGCGGCGTTGGAAGGCAAAATCACAACAGCGTGCCCGGCCTCTTTGGTAAAGAGACATCCGAATACGACGGTATATCTGGATGATCAGTCAGCGGCGCTGCTGACCCGCTGATTGGAAGACAATCGGTCTTGCGGGGATTACACTCATCCTGCCAGCGGTAACACTGTAGAGATGTCGTCCGTGGGCCCATTCTGCTGTTTTGAGGAGCATTGCAACCTTGCATTGTTGATCGTCAAGGAGGAATTAAATCCACCCTATATATCGGCCAACTATATATAGGGATATAAGATAGGTATCCTGTCTATGGGTAAGGTTCTGGCTTTAATCCCACAAAATCTGCGTTATAAAAGGATAGATATTGGAGCCAAGACGTTGAACCATAGCACATCAACCAACAGGGATCAGTTCGCAAAGCGGGGGGGGCTAACATCCATCCCTCGCACGACGCTGAAGGACCTTGCCGTCCAGCAGATCCGAGAGGCGATCGAGCGCGGCGAGCTTCTGGCTGGCGAGAAAGTAACGGAGCTTGGGCTCGCGCGCAAGCTTGGCGTCGGCCAGCCTACGATCCGCGAAGCATTGTTGGAGTTGGAGTTTCTGGGCTTTATAGAGCGCAAAGGGCCACGCGATACCAGAGTAACGCTTTTAACTCGAGGCGTTATTCGCGATATCTATCGAGTGCGAACTCGTCTGGAAACGTTGGCCGTTGAACTGATCGCAGGGTCATCTTCTCCCGATCTTGCTCCCTGCTGGAATGAAGTGCTTCGGATGGAGCAGTTTGCCAGAGAAGGCAGAGCGCCGGAGTTTTACCAGGCCGATCTTGGATTCCACCGTTCGCTATGGCAGGCGACACAAAATGAAAGTCTCCAGGCGTGCTTGGAGCAGCTCGTTCCCAAGCTGATGACCTTCAGCATCATTCAGCGAGTGCATCCAACCTCAGAAAAGCTGCTGAAAATTGCGATGGTTCACAGGCGTCTTCTAGAGCTGATCAGCGCAGGTGACGTCAAGAGTTCGATTGCGCTTATGGAGGAGTCAATGATGAGCGCGCTGACCGATGATGAGCATATGCCCGGTATCGAATAACCAGGCTAACTGACACCAATATTATTTGTTACGAAATGAAACGGCCTTACGGGGGTTGACCTCAAGTAGCAGGTGCGCCTCCTCTGCGGCTAAGCCAACATGCCTGCACAGGTTTTCGAAGCTGCGTGGCATAGTCACGGTTGAACCTACCAGATGTGAATTGTCCGGCGATCGTGCGACGAGATCCTCCCCAATTGAAAGCTCCCACATTCCAAAACGATAGTTTCCGGGACCGAGGTCAGCCGCGAGAATGGCATCGGTGACAACAAGACTATTCTCCAATCCAACCAGATTCAGATAGTTCTTAAGGACAAAGAAGGGAATGTGCACACCATCAGCGATAAAGCACAGCCAGAGACTGTCACGAAGGGAAAGAGCTCTCTGTATGATGTTGTCGTGACGTGGGAGCGTTCCTGGACACCCATTGCCAAGATGCGTGAACATCGAGAGACCGGCATCGATGCTCTTCTTGAATTGCTCGAGGGTCGCGTCCGTATGCCCTGCAGAGACGGTAATCTCCTGGTCTCTGAGCATGCGGGTAACCTTCCCCGTCGGATCCTGCTCCGGGGCAAGAGTAACAAGTCTCGTTAATCCATCTGCCGCTTCGAGAAGCCTGCTAACAAGATCCTCTCTGGCTGGGATGATTGCATTGGGTGGATGAGCACCACGAAATCCAGGAGCAGGATTTAGAAAGGGGCCTTCAATGTGAATACCTGCAATAACCCTTTGGAGCAGAGGAGAACCATCGTGTAACTGCGCAATTCTCCTCAGCCTGCTCTCCATTCTGGGGAGCGAGTCGGTAATGACCGTAGCAAGGATGCCGTCTACTCCCTGCTCCAGAAGTCGCATGCAGACAGCTTCTAACTTGCCTCTGTCAAGTTCGTCGCTGTTGAAATCGACACCGGCATAGCCATTGACTTGCAGATCAAAAAAACCCATATCTTCCTCGTTCGACATAATTATAATTTAACGATAAAAGTTATATTAGAAAAATATGCATGCCAAACTCTCACTTTTGGATTGGGCCGTTGTCGGAGCATATCTGAGCGGCACAACTGCTCTAGGCCTCTACGTCAGTAAGAGAGTGCGTACTTCAGAAGGGTTTTTCATGGGGAACCGTGCATTCGGGAAAGCCATCATGATTGCCCAGAATCTGGGCACTGGTACCCACTCCGATCAAGCGGTTGGTGTTGCCGGCGCTGCATATACCTCGGGGCTTTCAGGAATCTGGTATCAGTGGATATGGCTCTTCACGACGCCTTTCTACTGGTTGCTAGCCCCGGTCTTCCGGCGTCTGCGCATGGTCACCATCGCAGATTTTTTTGAGGCCCGTTACGGCCGAGCGTACAGCATAGCGTATGCCATCTTCTGCCTCTACCTCTTTGCGCTTTGGCAGGGCATAGCCATCAAGGGAACGGCGGTGACCGTATCCGCGATTACTGGCATTCCTGAACTGCTGATTGCCATCACCATTGGCCTCACATTCACGCTATATGGTGTGATGGGAGGACTCGTCGCCGCTGCAATTACAGATTTCGTTCAGGGGTTTCTGATTGTGCTGCTCTCCTTCCTGGTGGTCCCATTTGGAGTCATCAAGGTTGGCGGTATGAGTGGCTTGAGGCATGCACTCCCCGATCATTTTTTCTCTATCTTCAGCCAGTCAGGTGGAGAACTCAGTCCATTCAACGTGGCGATGCTGGTCATCAGCGGCCTGGCAGGAATTGTTGTTCAGCCCCACATGATGGCCGTCGGGGCAAGTGGGAAGACCGAGATGAATTGCAGGATCGGCTGGACCTACGGAAATTTCATCAAACGTATTTGCACGGTTGGCTGGACCTTGACGGGACTACTCGCAGCGGCACTGTTTCCAAGCATCCCCTTTCACGATCGTGAAAAGGTCTTCGGATTAGCCGTCACTACTCTACTCCCTTCTGGATTGATCGGGCTGATGGCTGCTTCATTGATGGCCACCGTTATGTCAACCTGTTCTGCGTTTATGGTCGATGGCTCCGCACTATTCACAGAAAATCTTTACCGGCCGATGATTAAGATGCAGAGAGACGACTCTCACTTCCTGAAGGTTGCTCGCATCTCTTCGGTCTGTATCGCTGTCCTCGGATTTGTCATGGGGCTGACGATGAGTTCAGTCATTTCGGCGACGGTTCAATTCATCAGCATTCTTCCTTTTATTGGAATAACGTTTTGGATTGGCATTATCTGGCCTCGAGCAACACGAGCAGGAGCCTGGGCCAGCACCATAGGCTCCGCAGTCGTCTTCTACGCTACAAAATGGGCTGGCTTCTCGAACTCGTGGTCATCTTTGTGCAGCATTGCTGCAGGCTTGATTCTGATTATGCTTGTAAGTCTTTTAACGCCTGGGGAGCCTGAAGATAAGCTCGGCCGAATCTACAGAGACCTGCGGCTTCCCATCGACGAGCAGGATCGGCAGCTTTTGGTAAAGGAGAATTAAATGGAACGCAAGCCAGACGGTAATGAGCTGTTGATCGTCGATTTTCTCCGTCTCCCCAAACAATTCTCCTGGCGGAGGTACCGCATTGATCTTGAGGGCTTCCTTTTAGCCTGGATAATGGTCGGGGTGTTTATTGGCTTCTATATTTGGATGTCGACGTGGTAGAGAGCGGTAACCGCTCAACGGGAGTTTGGGGCGCTCATCGAAACGCAAAGTCGTCGAACGAACCATCAGCTTCCTCAAACAAAGCAGATCCGTCGCCACTCGCTTCGACAAGCTCCCAAAATCCTTCCCTGCCATGATCCGCCTCGCCTTCATCAAGCTCTACTTCAGAGATAGCGATTCGTCAGACACTACCAAATCCTAAATCAGCAAGCTTGGAGCACAACCGTCACAGCGACAAGCCAATTAGTCCACTCGGTGTGCAGCAGCTCTTTTACAGCGGTAACTCTACTGAAGACGGTGAGGCAGTTGCCGTCTCGGAGAGAGCTACAAGGCGCTGCAGGGCGAGAGACCGAGATCTTGCGGTATCTGATACGCTCGTTGGCCTTTGTATCGGCCAATCATTTACCGTCAAGAGGGCGGATCACCTGAAGCTCAACGACTTTCTCTTCCCAAAGATGGCCGCCGGTGCGTCTCGATGATTCAGAAGAGAGATACATGGCATAGTTAGGATCGTTCGAATAGGTAACCTCGTTTCGAAGCATGTCTCTGACCAACTCTCGTGCATCGGTCTGGCCGTCTGCCCGAGCCAATACAGCGCTGAACAAAAGAATCACAAGCGATAGGACATGGCTGAATCGCTCTCGTCTCGTCAAAAGTCTCGTAGATCCGATTTCTAAATCGGCCGATTTACTAGTCATGATGGGCTCCTTTCGTTAGCTTGGACTCTTTGCAGAAATGCTCTCGTTCTTCGGAGAGCAGTGCGATTTCGTCCCGGTTCAGCGCTATTACCGCGGAACAGCGCTGACAGGTCGAGTCCAGCATTCCTCCAATTTCTTTCGACCAGGTATGTCGAAAGTGGGGGACATTTGTTTCAACATCCGCTGGTATCGCTCTAGCAAGAGAAACTGTCGATTTCAGATCAATACCGTATGGCCGTGACATGTACGCCCTCCAATCTTCTGCACCGTCGCAATCTGCGCTAATTGATCCTTTGTCAGAGACGCCCTGGGATTGTCTATTTCAAAGACCTGGTGAACCGCTCCTTCGAGCCCACACTTGGGACAAGCTTGCATCGCTTTCCAACCGTCCAATCCCCGCTATAAGACTCTCCTCTAAACGAGCCCACTTCGGCGCATTGAAAGCGAAGTAAGGGTAGAAACAGCTGTGTCAGCGGTACTGCAGACTGCAATCGAACCAAGACGTTCGGATCTTCAAACACAAGCAAAGCGGTCTGCCCGTCGGCAGGCCGATCACTTCGATTGATCAGGTGCTTGCCTTCCACGGTCAGCATCTGATTGCGCTTAATCTCGCTCACACGCTGAGCTGTGAGGCTAGTTGTCATGAGCACCACTGCAAGGGTGAGCACAGCCCGGAGAAGGGTGTCCCGCAGGAACAAGCCTGAAGTAAGCAGCGATTTTGTAGATCTTTGTCCGATCAAAGTTCACCTCCCATGTAGAGGTTGGATTGCAGCGAAAAGACAGGTTCACTCGGGGTCAAAACTCATTTGCAAAGCCGTCGAAGTTCAGAAGTCGCCGATTCGCTGCGAGGAGAGTAAGACCGGTAAGGAAGCTTCCTGCGGGCACGGTCAGTAGTGCCCATCGAAGCCCGTTTGATATGTGGGCAGCGGTTACCGAGTCACTGATGGCACCGACCATGAGGGGCGATAGCGCTGGTCCCAGAAGACTTGCCCCGATGAGGACGAGGCTCGAAGCGACGGCCTGTTTCCCCGGCCGGCCACCAGGTGTGAAACTCTAAAGGCCCACGGCAAGAGAAACGGGAACGATAGCATCAACGGCATGAACAGGAGGACGGCTATCCAGCCGGCTGGTGCAAGCAACCCTACAAACGTAGTCACGCTCGCGATCAGGAATAAGACTGCGGGTTGTCGAAGCAATCCTCTTCTGCCCGCGTTGAGCGCTCGATCGAATCCTCGACCGCCCAGAAGCGTTCCCGCGATACCCATAAGGCCTTGAGGAAGGCCGAATATCAAACCGGCCTGTGTCGCACTGTAGCCGTATGTTCGGATAAGGAACGGCGTACAAAACGCATAGAAGGGTGCTGAAGTAAATCCGACAGCGACAGCTCCCAGAAATAGCCAACGAAATCTTGGACTGAACAAGAGCTTGATGCTCGATTGAAGAAATGG
>Ga0255336_101320_pt1 | contig 18898 bp, 12 predicted proteins | sample MeOH1_35cm_T3_17_FD_189102 | JGI IMG/M metagenome (GOLD analysis project Ga0255336, IMG submission 189102) | Sandy soil microbial communities from University of British Columbia, Vancouver, Canada - MeOH1_35cm_T3_179 | ecosystem: Engineered > Artificial ecosystem > Sand microcosm > Unclassified ...
CGTGTGGCTCTTTCCCTGGCGATCGCCGCCATGCTTTCGGCCTGTGCGCTTGCGCCGGGCCAGCACATGATCACGCCGGCTGCGTTGCCGGTCACAACGTCCGACAGCGGCGATGTGACGAGCGACCTGCAGATCCCGATCAAGCAGATCGACCTGACGCTGATCCGCCAGATCCGCGCGGATCAGAAGAACAGCGCGATGGCCCAGAACCAGCTCAACCTGTTCGCGAAGCCGACGGGCTACAAGCTCGGTTCGGGCGATGTGCTGCAGATCGTGGTTTGGGATCATCCGGAACTCGCGGCAGCGCTCGGCCAGCCGGCGGCGAACACCAAGGCCAGCGACGCGGCGCCGGGCTTTGTTGTCGACAGCGACGGCAACATCCAGTTCCCGTACGTGACCCATCCGATCCACGCAACCGGCAAGACTGCGGAGCAGATCCAGCGCGAGATCTATACGGACCTGAGCAAGGTGTTCGTCAAGCCGCAAGTGACGGTTCGCGTGGCGTCGTTCCGTGCGGCTCAGGTGTATGTGGACGGCGACGTGCGTGCTCCTGGTGCGCAGACGATCAACGACATTCCCATGACGCTGACTGAAGCCGTCAGCCGCGCGGGCGGCTTTGCACCGACCGCGGATCAAAGCCGCGTGACGATCACGCGCAACGGCACGGCTTACCCCGTGAACGTCGCGCAGATGATGAAGCAGGGCAAGAACCCCGCCGACATCATGCTGCAGCCGGGCGACATGCTGCATGTGGATGCACGCGACGACAACACCGTCTACGTGATGGGCGAAGTGACCAAGCCCACTGCCGTGTCGCCGTTGCGCGACGGCACGCTCACGCTGGGCGAAGCCATCGTGCAGGCGGGCCAGATAAACCAGGAAACCTCCAATGCGTCGCAGCTTTTCGTGGTCCGCCAGGCAACCAGCGACTCGCCGGTGATCTATCGCCTCGATGCGCGCTCGCCGGTTTCCATGCTGCTTGCAAACCAGTTTCCGCTGGAATCGAAGGACGTTGTCTATGTCGACAACAGCGGTCTCGTCCGTGCCAACCGTGTGTTGAACCTGTTGTTGCCGGCTATTAACGCGGGCCTGACAGCCGCGATCGTAACCAAGTAGTCCTGGAGCTGCGTCCGGTGCCGAACGTCATGAAGATCACGAATGTGACGAAGTTGACATCAGGTGCCGGCCCGTTTCGATTGATCGTTTGAGTGAGCGACAAAAAATGGCCATCAATTTTGAAAACCGCTATGCGGATGTGGTGTCGACAGGGGACGAGCTACGCTTGTCCGACTACCTGGCGGCCATCTTGGGGAGCTGGCGGATCATCGTTATGGTGACTCTGGCGGTGGTCGTGCTCGGCACGGCCTACGCTTTCCTCGCGCCGCCGGTTTATCGCGCCGATGCGATGATCCAGGTGACCGAAAGCAATCCGGCGAACAACGCCAATAACAACAACGCGAACGCCGTGCAGACCGTTTCGCAGATGTTCGACGCGAAGTCGACGACCGCTGCTGAGATCGAGTTGCTGCGTTCGCGCCTCGTGGTCGAGGACACGGTCAACAGGCTGCATCTGGATATCGCGGCCCGGCCGCGGTACTTCCCGATCGTGGGCGGCATGATCAGCGACATCCTGGGCACGCGCAACGGCCAGGCGCCGGTGAGCTGGCTGTCGGGTTTCGCCTGGGGCAACGAAAGCATCTCCGTGCCGAAGTTCGACACGCCGAAGGAAGCCTACGACAAGACCTACATCCTGACCGCGGGCGAAAGCGGCAGCTATGTCCTGAGCGATCCGGACGGCATTGCGATCCTGAACGGCAAGGTCGGCCAGGAAGCAAGCGGGACGAGCACGCTCGGTCCGGTCACGCTGCTGGTCCAGAACATGGTCGGTGAGCAGGGTGCGAAGTTCGAACTGTCGCGTGCGTCTACGCTCGGTACCGTCGATGCGTTGCAGAAGCGCCTGACGGTGGCTGAAACCACGCTGCAGTCCGGGATCATCGCGTTGAGCCTCGAAGGTCACGACAGCAAGCTGACGTCGCAGATTGTGAACAACATTGCGCGCCGCTTCATTCAACAGGATCTCGATACGCGTTCGGCGGAGGCCGGCAAGACGCTCGCGTTCCTCGAACAGCAGTTGCCGGAAGTCCGCGCGCAGCTCGACCAGGCCGAGCAGAAGTACAACAGCTTCCGTAACAAGCAAGGCACGGTCGACCTGAGCGAAGAAAGCCGCCTGTTGCTGCAGCAAGTCGTCGACAACAAGTCGAAGCTGATGGACCTGCAACAGCAACGCGCCGAACTCTCGCAGCGTTTCACCGCGAACCATCCGTCGGTGGCCGCGCTCGACGCGCAGATCGGTGCATTGCAGGCCGCGCAAGGTTCGCTGACCAAGAACGTGTCGGTGCTGCCGGATACCGAGCAGACCGCGCTGCGCCTGCTGCGCGACGTGCGGGTGGACACGGAGCTCTATACGAACCTGCTTAACAGCGCGCAGCAATTGCGCGTGGCGAAGGCGGGCCAGGTAGGCAACGTGCGGGTGGTCGACTTCGCTGAGGCGGCTGACGATCCCGTGCGTCCGAAGCGCCTGCTCGTGATCCTGATCAGCCTGGGAACGGGTCTGGTGCTGGGCACTATCGTGGCGTTCATTCGCAAGGCGCTGTATGGCGGCGTGGAGCGTCCGGAAGAAATCGAAAACCGTCTGGGTGTGCGTGTGTTCGCCATCGTGCCGCGCAGCAGCCAGCAACTGCGGCTGCAGCAGAAGGTCGGTTCGCGCAGCCAGGGTCTTCACGTCCTCGCCGCAACCTCGCCGGAAGACGCGGCAGTGGAAGGGATTCGCGGCCTGCGTACGTCGCTGCAACTGCAGATGGCCGATGCGCGCAACAACGTGGTCATGCTGACGGGCTCGCGTCCGGATGCAGGTAAGTCGTTCCTCTCGGTCAACCTTGCGACCCTGGTGGCATCGACGAGAAAACGCGTTCTGCTGATCGACGGCGACATGCGCCGCGGCGACGTCCACTCGCACTTTGGCGTGCGTCATATGCCGGGCTTGTCCGACGTGCTGATGGGCTCGGATATTGAATCGGCGGTGCTGCATGACGTGCTGCCGGGCGTCGACCTGCTGACCAAGGGATCGCTGCCGTCGCATCCGTCGGAGCTGCTGATGAGCGACCGCATGCATGAAGTGCTGGAAGTGCTCAAGCACAAGTACGACCTCGTCATCATCGATACCCCGCCGGTACTCGCGGTCACCGACGCAACCGTGATCGGCAAGCATGCCGGCACGAGCCTGCTGGTGGTGCGCCACGGCCGCAACCAGGTGGAAGAGATCGGCGAAACGATGAAGCGGCTGCACCACGGTGGCGTGAACATGAAGGGCGTGCTGCTGACCGATGTACCGCAGTCGAAACTGATGTCGGGCAGTTCATACACGAATTACTACGGCTACGAGAGCATCCCTGAGTGATGCCTGGGCACGAAGAGCTTGCGGCGCGCGGGGCACGCGCCGCATCCAATCCGAAAGACGAGAGGCACACGATGAAACGCAAGGTCGCTTTGATCACCGGTATTACCGGGCAGGACGGCTCCTACCTGGCCGAGCTACTGCTTGCAAAAGGCTATGAAGTGCACGGCATCAAACGCCGTAGCTCGCTTTTCAACACGGACCGTATCGACCACCTGTACAGCGATCCGCACGAGTCGGACCGCAAGTTCGTCCTGCATCACGGCGACCTGACGGACACCTCGAGCATCATGCGCATCGTGCAGCGCACCGAGCCGGACGAGATCTATAACCTCGGCGCGCAAAGCCACGTGCAGGTGTCGTTCGAGGAGCCCGAATATACGGCCAACGCCGACGGTCTCGGTGCGCTGCGCATTCTCGAAGCGATGCGCATTCTTGGCATGGAGAAGAAAGCGCGTTTCTATCAGGCGTCGACGTCTGAACTCTACGGCCTCGTGCAAGAGTCGCCGCAGAAGGAAACCACGCCGTTCTATCCGCGCAGCCCGTATGCAGCGGCCAAGCTCTACGCGTACTGGATGACGGTGAACTATCGCGAAGCGTATGGCATGTACGCCTGCAACGGCATCCTGTTCAACCATGAGTCGCCGGTGCGCGGCGAGACCTTCGTCACGCGCAAGATCACGCGGGCACTGGCGCGTATCGCGGTGGGCATGCAGGACGAGATGTATCTCGGCAACCTGTCTGCCATGCGCGACTGGGGCCATGCGCGTGACTACGTCGAAATGCAGTGGCTGATGTTGCAGCAGGAACAGCCGGAAGACTTCGTGATCGCCACCGGTGAGCAGCACAGCGTGCGGGAGTTCGTGATCCAGGCCGCGGCCGAGCTCGGCGTTCACATGCGCTTTGAAGGTGAAGGCGCGGACGAAGTGGGCATCGTGGATCGGGTCGAGGGGCGCGAAACGAAGATGGCCAAGGGCGATGTGATCGTTCGCGTCGACCCGCGCTATTTCCGACCGACCGAAGTGGAAACGCTGCTCGGCGACCCGTCGAAGGCGCACGCAAAACTGGGCTGGCGCCCGACCACGACGTTCTCCTCCCTGGTGAAGGAGATGGTCCGTTCCGATTTCCAGATAGCACGGCGTGACGCGCTCGTCACGATGGCCGGATTTAAAGCGCTTGAACACCACGAGTGAAAATCATGGATAAAAACGCACGCATTTTCGTAGCGGGTCACCGCGGCATGGTCGGCTCGGCGCTCGTCCGGCGCCTGACCGGCGAGGGGTATCGCAACATCATCACGCGCACCAAGTCGCAGCTCGACCTGACCGACCAGGTCGGGGTGAACATGTTCTTCGAGAAGGAGAGCATTGACGTGGTGTTGCTCGCCGCGGCAAAGGTCGGCGGCATTCTCGCGAACTCGACGCTGCCGGCGTCGTTCATCTACGAGAATCTCACGATCGAAACCAACGTTATTCATGCGGCGTGCCGCTGGAACGTGTCGAAGCTGGTGTTCTTCGGTTCTTCGTGTATCTATCCGAAGGCTTGCCCGCAGCCGATCAAGGAAGAGTATTTGCTGACCTCGGCGCTCGAGCCGACCAACGAGGCCTACGCGATCGCGAAGATCGCCGGGCTGAAGCTCTGCGAAGCTTATAACCGTCAATACGGTTGCAAGTTCATCTCGCTGATGCCGACCAACCTCTACGGCCCGAACGACAACTACGACCTGAAGAGCAGCCACGTGCTGCCGGCGCTGATCCGCAAGGCGCATGAGGCGAAGCTGAACGGCGACAGCACGCTGACGGTATGGGGTTCGGGTACGCCGCGCCGCGAGTTCCTGCATGTGGACGATCTGGCCGGCGCCGCGGTGTTCCTGATGGAAAGCGGCCATAACGACGGCGTGTTCAACGTCGGCGTGGGAGAGGATCTGTCGATCCACGAACTCGCGGAGACGGTCTGCCGCGTGGTCGGCTTCCAGGGCCAGCTCGTGTTCGACGCGAGCAAGCCGGACGGCACCATGAGGAAGCTGCTGGATGTGTCGAAGCTGGGTGAGATGGGCTGGGTTGCATCGACGGGGCTCGAGCAGGGCATCCGCGCAACGTACCAGGATTTCCTGCAGCGCTACGAGGCGCTGACCCAGCAACCGGCACACGCGTGAGTCCGAAGCCGATGATCGCTTCGCACACACGCGCTACCACTCAGGAATAACTACAAAATGAATGCAACGGTCACCATTTTTCATAACGTCGTCTGGTCGCGGCACAAAGGTGCAGTGCTGTCCGCGCTGCACAATATTTCGGGTTCCGGCTCGATCAAGTATTCGATGGTCCAGATCGCCGATACCGAGCACGACCGCATCGGCTTCTCGGACGTGGACTATTCGTTCCACAGCTATCCGATGCGCAAGCTCTACAACGGCTGCTACGAAGACGTGCCGACCTGGCGCATGGCGGCGCGCCTCACGTGGGAGGTGCTGACGGCGAAAACGGATCTGGTGGTGTTGCCCGGCTATCACCGCCCCGAGTACTGGGCGATGATGGCCGCGTGCATCCTGACGGGCAAGCGTCGCGCGGTGTTCTGCGATTCCACCGCACGCGACCGGCCTCGCAAGATGCTGACCTCGATTCCGAAGCGCGTGTTTTTCGCCCTCTGTGATGGTTATTTCGGCTTCGGCGAACGCAGCCGCGAGTACCTGATGTCGCTTGGCGCGAAGCAGGAAAAGATCTTCATCCCGTGCCAGGCGGCTGCGCTGCCGCGCTCGTTTTCGCCCGAACGTGCGTTGCCCGACCGGCTGCATTACCGCGCCGGCAACAAGCCCGTTTTCGTATATGTAGGACGCTTGTCGCCGGAGAAAGGCATCGGCACGCTGATCGATGCGTTCCGCGGTTTGAAGGAACGGATTCCGGACGCAGCGTTGCGGATTGTCGGCACCGGTCCGATGGGCGACGAACTCAAGGCGAAGGTGGCTGAAATGAGGCTCGCCGATTCCATCACGTTCCTCGGCAGCCTGCAGGACGAACCGTTGTCGCGCGAATACTTCAGTGCCACCTGCATGGTGTTGCCGAGCATGAGCGAACCCTGGGGCCTGGTCGTCAACGAAGCGCTTAGCCACGGCTGTCCGTCGGTGGTGAGCGAGAGCTGTGGCTGTGTACCGGAACTGGTGATCGATGGTGTGTCGGGTTATGCGTTTCCCGCTGGCGACGTGCCCGCGCTGCAGCGCACGATGCTCAAGTCGATCGAGGCTTTCGCGGACACAGCCGGGGCGGCGAAGCAATGCATGGACGTGATCCAGCGTTTCGATCCGCCTTCCGCTGCAGCAAACATTGCGCGGGGCTGCGCGATGATGCTCAGCGACTGACCGTGGATCTTTGCCACGGCCGGTTTATTACAGAACCAAGAGCGCCACGCATGGCCACCGAGGCGCAATCGCGCGGGTGTGGTCCCGTGAGTGATGTTTCGCAAAAGTCATTTTCGACGGGGCGTGCTTGTCCGGCGGAAGTGGAGGCACGATGAGAATCCTTATCTACGGGCTCAACTACGCGCCCGAGTTGACGGGAACGGGCAAATACACCGCCGAGATGGCGGAGGCCTTGCAGCAGCAGGGGCACGACGTTCACGTGGTGTGCGCGCCTCCGTATTATCCGGAATGGAAGATCGCCAAGGGCTATTCGGGCTGGCGCAGTTCGCGAGAAACGCGCAACCATGTGCGCGTCTGGCGCTCGCCGTTGTGGGTACCGGCGCAACCTAGCGGCCTCAAGCGCATGATCCATCTGGCGTCGTTTGCCGTGGCCTCGCTGCCGGCGCTTGTTGCGCAGGCGTGGTGGCGTCCCGACATCGTGATGTCGATTGCGCCTACCATGCTCAACGCGCCGGCCGCGCTGGTGCTTGCACGCCTGGTGGGCGCACATTCGTGGCTGCATATTCAGGATTTCGAAGTAGATGCCGCATTCGATCTCGGCTTGCTCAAGAGTCCTCGCGCGGGACGCTTGGCGCGCGTGGTCGAGAGCGCACTGCTGCGCCGGTTCAACGTTGTCTCCACGATCTCGGACAAGATGGTCGAGCGCGCCATTTCAAAGGGCGTCGCGCCTTCGAGCGTGTTCCGCCTGCCGAACTGGGTGGACATCAGCGCGATCTATCCGCTCGATCGCACCAACAAGTTTCGCGATGAACTGAATATTCCCGAGTATGCGAAGGTCGTGCTTTACTCCGGCAACATGGGGGCGAAGCAGGGCATCGAAGTGCTGGCGGGTGCAGCGAATGCTCTGGCCGAGCGCCAGGACATCGTGTTCGTTTTTTGCGGCAACGGTGCGACCAAGGCTGAGTTGCAGAAGTGCTGCGAGCATTTGCCCAACTGCCGTTTCATTCCGCTGCAAGCAGCAGAGCGCCTGAACGAACTGCTCAACCTCGCCGACATCCACGTGCTCCCGCAACGGGGCGACGCCTCCGATCTCGTCATGCCCTCAAAACTCACGGGCATGTTCGCGAGCGGCCGCGTGGTGATCGCGATGGCGCGTCCGGGAACGGAGCTTCATAACATCGTGGCGCCGCGTGGCGTAGTCGTGCCGCCGGAAAATGTGAAGGCATTGTCCGAGGCCATCGAGGCGCTCGTGGCCGATCCCGAGCAGCGCGCGATTCTGGGCGCCGACGGCCGTGCGTTTGCGGAGCTGAATTTGTCGCCGGCGTGGGTGCTTGGACGGCTGGACGAGAAGCTGCGGGTCCTCAGGGGCGAGCGTGTGACGAGACGTTTGGGCGAGCGCAAGGAAGTCAAGGCCGCGAGCGCGGCAGGCGTGCCGTCCACGGGAGGCTCTGCGGTGAAACTGGTGGAGATCGAGAAGATCGATTGACCTGTAGATTGACCAGCAGCAACCGGATGCGGGTTATGGTCCGGCGCAATCTACCTGATGAAGTCAGCCCGGAAAATTCAGCCGGGCAGCTTGTTTTCCAGGCCCTTTCGAAGCAAAAAACTCAACCAAGCAACACTCAATACGGAGATCGATAGATCTCCGTAGTTTTTTTGCCGGTCGGCTTGAGGCCGGTTGGGCTGTACACGGATTGTGCCGCGGTGTCAGGCGTCGCCACGAGCCTGCCGGTCGCGTCCTTCACTCGTACGCGCGCACCGGGTTTCATCGCTACCGCGCCGGGCGCGACGAACGACGCGTTGGTCTGGGCCGGGTCTGCGTTGTTGGTCATCATCTTCTCGGCAGAGGTGGTGGCCGCCGCGGCCTTCGCGCCGTTCTTCGCGCCGTTCTTCCCACCCTTGCCGGCGGGGTCCGGGCCATAGGGATCGGCATAACCGGCCCCATAGGTATCTGGGCCGCCCAGCAGCTTCTCTTCGGCCGCGAAGTCGCGCGTGCCGGTATCGCCGGCGGCTGCATGGGCGCAGGGCCACGCGGACCATGCGGCGCTCGCAATCAGCAAGGCTAATACGCGGTGAAGCGAGGGTTGGCGATTGAATGATTTCATGATGCGCTCCGAAGAACCGGCGAGTATGAAGATTGATTGTTATCCCAAAACCGGCATGGTGTCGAGTGCCTGTCACTCCTTGTTTCAAGGTAGCAAATCCTCACGCGGATGCTCATGCAGATACCGCCAAAAGTCTTTCCCTTGCGGCCATTAGTGGGCTGGCGCACGAGGACGATAGGACCTATCGCAGATAATCGTTTCATGCGGCGTCGTTATTTCAATTCGCCGTTACGGGCTCGGGGGCCGGGAATCATGCTCAGGACAATCGACGAACATTGCGTTCAGGACCAGGTGGCGACAGACCAGGCCACCACCAGTCGGCGTGCGCATCATTCAGCCCCGCGCGCGGACGAAGGCGCAGCGCGCTTTGACAGCACCAAAAACACCAACAGCAGCAACAGCAGCAACACCGGCAACACCGGCAAGGTCATCGACCTCAGTCTCGCCGGCAAGGGCAACTACGTGGCCAAACGCGGCGCATTGACGGAGATCGTGTGGTTCTTTATTGAAGCGGCCATCATCAACAACAAGTTCATACCGGTGTCGGCCGTGCGCGTCTGGCTGTTGCGCCGCTTTGGCGCGCGCATTGGCTCAGGTTGCCGGATGCCGCATCCCATTCGCGTGAAGGCGCCGTGGAACCTGGAAGTGGGCGACAACTGCTGGTTCGGCGTGAACGCATGGATCTACAACCAGGCGTTGATCCGGATCGGCTCGAATGTATGCATCTCGCAAGACGCTTTTCTCACCACCGGTTCACACGATCTTGCGACCAACATGGATTTGCGCGTTGCGCCGATCGTGATCGAGGACGGTGTGTGGATTACATCGAAATGCGTCGTACAAATGGGCGTGACCATCGGTCGCTCGACAGTGGTCACACCACTGTCGGTGGTGCATCGGTCACTGGATGCAGAGGGCGTATATGGCGGTAATCCGGTGCGATTTATCAGAAAGCGGTTTGCCGCATAGCACCAGGATAGGGCGCCGTTAAAAGAAAGGGCTTGCACGGTGTGCCAAGCGCGTCGACCAGCGCGCTTTTGGCTGTCTGGGCCTTTATCTTGGCGGGTGACGAAGCACAGGTCCGACGATTATTACACGCAGGTAAGGCTAGCATGGCTTCCTGGCTGCAAGTAATTTCGACCGAACTCGCGCGGTGCTTCGTGGATGAAATAGGGACTGAAACCTGTCGGATGCCGGCGGCATGTCAGCCGCATGAAGCAGCACCGGCAGCAAGACGTTTCGATAACGGGTGACGACAGCGGAGAGCCCAACACAACAAGTGGGCGAACCGCTGCACACGAGAGGGAGCACGGGGAATGTTCATTGACAGCCGGAATGTTGAGCAGCGCGCGGTAGTGGAGACCACAGTCTGCATCATCGGAGCAGGGGTTGCGGGGATCACGCTGGCGCTCGAAATGGATAAGCACGGGATCGATACCGTTCTTCTCGAGAGCGGTGGCTACAAACCGGACGACGCCACGCGCGATCTGTATCGCGGCGAGAACGTCGGGATTCCTTACACTTACGCAGACGGCAGCCGCAGCCGCTTTCTCGGCGGCAGCAGTAACTGCTGGGGCGGCTGGTGCCGCCCGCTCGATGCATGGGACTTCGAAAAGCGTGACTGGGTGAAGGATAGCGGCTGGCCTTTCGGGCTCGACGAGTTGCGTCCGTACTATGCCCGCACGCACGCCTTGCTCAAGCTCGGCGAAAACAATTTCGACCCGGCCTACTGGGAAGCCGCCATCGGCCGCGACGACGTCAGGCGTCATCCGCTGCCGAGCGGCACCATACGCGACACGATCTCGCAATTCAGCCCGCCGGTGCGTTTCGGCAAAGTGTATAAGGCGGTGCTCGAACAGTCGTCGCATGTGCGCGTGTTCCTCAACGCCAACGCGATGAATATCGACACCGATACCGATGCCCGCCATGTCTCGCGTATCGAGGTTGGCACGCTGAGCGGCCGGCACTTCACCGTGGCCGCGAAGATCTTCGTGCTGGCGACGGGCGGCATCGAAAACGCGCGCTTACTGCTTGCATCGAACAAGGTGCAGGCGCAGGGACTTGGCAATGGCAACGACCTAGTGGGCCGCTATTTCATGGACCACCCGCGCACCATGCAGGGCAGCATCAAGTTCAAGAAGCCGTGGTCGCGCAACAAGCTCTACGACATCAAGTATCACTATCAGAACGCATCGGTGTCCGCGCACGGGCAGTTCATCTCGTCGCAGTTCGCGCTGACGCAGAAGGTCCTCGAGCGTGAACGTTTGCTCAATGCACGCGTGTGGTTCTACTCGGTGTTTCGCGGCGAGAACACGGAAGGCGCCGAAGCGCTGGTTCGATGCAAGCAGGCGGTGCTGCAGAAGGATCAGCCGGACTGGAACTTCTCGCAGGACCTGCTGACCATGGCCATGCATCCGGTGGACACGGCTTGCTTCGGCCTGGCGCGTCTGTTGCAGCCGCGACCGCTGATCACCGATGTCAAGTTCCAGACCATCGTGGAAGCGGAGCCGAATCGCGATAGCCGCGTGACGCTGTCGTTGCAGAAGGATGCGCTCGGCATGAACCGTGTCAAGGTGGACTGGCAGTTGACCGAACTGGCGAAGCGCACTTTCGACCGTACCGTGACCTTGCTGGCCGAGGAAATGGAGCGGACCGGCGTGGCGGATGTGCAACTCGACGAGCCGCTCGAAGGCAAGCCGTGGCCGGTGCAACTGGAAGGCACGTGGCATCACATGGGCACGACCCGCATGCACGACTCGCCGAAGCAAGGCGTGGTCGACCGCAACTGCCAGGTGCATGGCATGGCCAATCTGTATGTGGCGGGCAGCTCCGTATTTCCGACGGTCGGCGCGAATTTTCCGACCATCACGATCGCGGCAATGACGCTGCGGCTTTCCGAGCATGTGCTGAAGGCATTGCGGGGCGAGATTGCGCCGCTTGCATCGGTAACGTCGATAGGTGCGGGCACCGAGCGCCGGGCGTCGTCCGAAGACACCATGCCGTTTGCTGCATCCACATTGTGTCAGCCTTCGGATCTGGCCTTCATGGCGAAGAAGTAGGGCGGTTTGTTTTATCGGGCAGGTTCGGCGCCCGATATTCGTAGCCGATAAAAAGACCCGCCGGTGGGTGATTTCATCGGCGGGTCTTATTCGCTCGCGCTCGGGGTTTTGGGTCGTGTTCGTAGCGTAGTGGTTGGGGTTGGTCGCGGGTTGGTCGCGGGGTGGTGGTTTCAGGGTTAGTGGTCGGGGTCAATGCCGGGTTGCTGCTGCTTAGGCTTGCGGTCGGTTTAAGTTAGTTATTCTCTTTATCACTATTAGTCACTGCGCGTGGCGGCACTTCATTTCTTTTTCCACACGACGGCGAAAAAGAAACAGAAGCCAAGAAAACGCCTTTCAACAATCGGCTAGTTAGTGTCCCTGGCGTGCAGGCTAAAAGTTTTTGGCACCTGATAGCACGGTGCGCGCATTGGCGGGCCATAAGACGTCTGCTCGGCTTCTCTTTAGCACTCGGGGCCATTCGCTCGGCGATCTCCTTTTCATGCTTCTGCCATGCATTCTGGACCAAGGCTCGTGCCGAGCGCGCACGTTCATCCGCGACTTCAGGGAGTTCAGTGGGTGAGCCGCGTAGCACAGTCCGATATATCTCACGCGCGAAACGAAATGCGTTCCATCTGCTATAAGCGCGAGGCTTTACGAACGCCAACCATATCCACCCCATAAAGTTCGTGGGAAACACAAACCCGAGCAAAGCCTGCTATCCGGCAGACGTCATGAAAGGACCCTCGGGAGCGAGCCACTGTTCGGCACGCCACCAGTCGGTTAGCCGCGTTAGTAGACCGATGATGCCGCCGACCGAATACGTTGTGACTTGAAGCGGTATAGGAGCAGTCGCGACACGGAACTTGTATCGCACGTCAGCGCACTATCGAGCGGGTGAGCACGGAGATGAGCTTGCTCGTACTCGCCTACAACATGAAGCGGGTAATCAAGGTACTCGGTTCAGAAACGGTTATGAAGGCGATGCGGGCGTGAAGCCCGCGCGCGGCGGACGGGTCCTTGCAATACGTTTCGGCGCTAATTTGACGTTTGTGGTGCCGCAATCAACAGCCCGCGATTTGCCGCTGAGGCAAGACGTCGTCAAATTCCCGGCGACTACGCGTTTTGACACGCTCTGGGCCGATCACGGATGATCACCATTTCGCTTTACGCTACTTCGACGGCGAATAGATTCGTGCGACGATGATCAATATACCGAACGCCTACCAGTAGGGTCGCGATGCTGAGCATCGGCAGGCAGGCCGAGCGGCTGAAGGTCGAACAGCTGCCGGGCGGCGATGGAGATGCTTTGGCGTGAAGCCGACACCTTTGGACCGTCGACCAATCCTTCGGATATCGTCTTGCACCGGTCAGCTCAGAGCTTTATCCCGCTCGTTTGTCTGCTCACGGTGGTGCCTGGTTCGGGCGCTGCCGGCGGATCGGCTGGACAACTTCGAAAACATCAATCGTGCAGCTTCATTCTCGTCCGAGCGTGGACACTACGCCGCGACTGGCGTATTGCCCGGCCTCCGCATCCCACCCGCCGCCCAGCGCCTTATACAGCGCGACGAGGTTCGTCGATACCGTCGCCGTGCTGTCGACCCATTGTTGCTCGCTCGTCAGCAAGGTTTTTTGCGCCGTCAATACATCCAGGTAATTCGACAGACCCCGGACATAGCGCTTGTTTGCGATGTCCAACGCGCGTTTTGACGCTTGCACGCTTGCATCCAACCGGTCTCGGCGACGCTGTTCGGCGGTAAAGCCTGTCAGCGCGTCATCGACTTCCTGGAACGCCGAGAGCACCGTCTTGCGGTACGTGATCGCCGCCTCCTGCTGCTGCGCCTCCCTCAAGGCGAGTGTGGAGCGCAGGCGCCCACCCTCGAAAATGGGAATCGAAAGGCTCGGCCCCGCGCTATAGCTGCGCGCACCCCAGCTACCGAGATTCGTGAATTGCGTCGCCTGAATGGCGACGCTTCCCGACAGCGTGATCTTGGGGAAAAAATCCGCCTTCGCCGCGCCGATGTTCGCCGTCGCTGCATGAAGCTGCGCTTCCGCTTCGCGGATATCAGGCCTGCGCCTCGCGAGCTCCGATGACAGCCCGATCGGCACGCGTGGCGGTACCACGGGCACGTCCGGCGTTTCCTTCAGCTTCTCCGCGAGCGTTCGCGGATACTCACCAAGCAACACCCCAATGGCATTGATCAGCTTCGCCTCCTGCTGCTCTTCCTGCGGAATATCCGCGGCGTTCGACTCGGCCTGGCTTTGCGCATTGGCAACATCGAGATCGGTCGCGAGTCCATGCTTGGCGCGCTCGTTCGTCAACTGCACGGTGCGCTCGGCAAACGCGAGGTTTTCCCGCGTGATGCGCAGCTTCTGCTGCGTTCCACGCAGATTGAGATAATCGCGGGCGACTTCCGCAGCGGTCGACACGATCGCGTCGTGCCGCGCTTCGTTTTGAGCATCGACTGTGGCGCTCGCGTTTTCGGCCGTACGCCTCACGCGGCCCCAGAGATCGAGTTCCCACGACGCATCGAAGCCATATTGATACAGGTTGAACGGCGGCAATGCGGATGATGTCGCGCTTTGCGTCGGTATGCCGCCCTGCCGTCCACCCAGCCCGTTCGTATCAGTAGCTGACGGTGAGCCGCTACCCCCGAGCAGGCCGATGACGCCATCGGCGCTCTGAAGCTCACGCGTGTAGGACGCGTTGCCGTTCAACGTAGGGAGCTCATCAGCTCTCGCTTGCCCGAACTGCGCCCGCGACTCGGCCAGCCGCGCCGCCGCGACCTTGAGATCGAGATTGCTGTCGATGGCGCGCGTGACCAGCTCTGTCAGAAGCGGATCCCCGAAGCTGTTCCACCACAGCGGATCAACGGGTTCAGGCACCGGGACCGAACGAACGGTATCGGTAGTGGCCGGCGCCTCGGGCCATTGCGCCGGCGTCTGCAATGCGGGACGCTGGAAGTCGGGGCCCATCGTGCAGGCCGACAAAAAGGCTACAAACGGAATCCATCGATAATCAATGCGCATTGACTTGTGCCCCCTTCGGCAGCTTCGGCAACAAGAAACAAATGGGACACAGCACCAGCGAGATCACACCCAGCACGATGAACACGTCGAGGTAACTCATGACCGACGCCTGCTGCTCGACCGTCGAGGCGATCGATCCGAGCGAGCTGACAAAGCCGTTGTACGGCGTGATGTGCTCGGCGAGCCTCGCATGGTGAAACTGTTCCCGCCACGCGAGCTGTGTCGTTACCAGCGACACGCCGAAACTGCCACCGAGATTACGCATCATGTTGATCAGCGCCGACGCATTGTTGTTCTCTTTCGGCGGGATGCCGATGAACTGGACGGTCGAAAGCGGAATGAAGAGGAACGGCAGCCAGATGACCTGATAAAGCCGCGACAACGATACATCCCAGAAGCCGATGTTCAAGTCGAGTCCCGCGGTATGAAGCAACGCGAATCCGGTGCCGGCGAGCGACATCATGACGAGCCACTTGGGCTGGAACAGGCGCCCGGTCACCACACCCGCTATCGGCATGATGAACAGCGTGACGAGGCCGCCCAGGCCGAGCGTCAGGCCGGCATTGGTGGCATCGTAGCCCAGCAGTTCCTGGGTGAATTGCGGCAGTATCTGCGTCGTGCTGTTGATGATGAAGCCGAACGCAAACATCACGCTGCAGCTGATGGCAAAAGCGCGCGACTTGAAAAGCCGCAGGTTCACGATCGGCTGCGCGGTGGTCAGTTCACGAATGACCAGCGCCACGAGCGCAACGCCTGCGATCGCCGTGAACGTGCAGATGAAATTCGATGAGAACCCGTCCTCGCGCTCGAACTTGTCGAGCACGATCTGCAGGCTACCGAAGCCGGCCGCAACGAGAAAAAAGCCCAGGTAGTCGATCCGCAGCCCTTTATCGAGCAGGGCGCGCCGTTCCTGCTGCACCAGCTTGCTGTCGCTCACGAACATCCACGTCAGCACCAGCGACACTATTCCGACGGGCAGGTTGATCAGGAACACCCAGTGCCACGAATAGTTCTCGGTGATCCAGCCCCCCAGCATCGGTCCAATGGCGGGCGCCGTGACGACCGTGAAGCCGTACAGCGCGAACGCCATCGCGCGTTTTTCGGGCGTGAACGTATCGGCGAAGATGCTTTGCTCAACAGGAGCCAGGCCGCCGCCGCCCAGGCCCTGAAACACGCGAAAGACGATCATCATCGGCAGCGACGTCGCGAACCCGCATGCCACCGAACTGACCGTGAACAGCAACACGCAGATCATGTAGAACCGCTTGCGGCCAATCACGTTCGCGAGCCATCCGCTGATCGGCAGGACGATCGCGTTGCTCACGAGATAGCTGGTCGTGATGTAGGTGCTCTGGTCGAGGCTCGCGCCAAGGCCGCCGGCAATATGCCGGAGCGCTACGTTCGCGATGGTGGTGTCGAGCACTTCCATGAACGTCGCGATCGACACGATGACCGCGATCAGCCACGGGTTGAACGGCCCCGCCGCCGACCGGGGCAATGGCGCGTGGGCTGCGTGAGTAGCGGCCATGGTTATCGCACCGTCACGCGCGGGCTCACCGAGAGGCCGGGCGCGAGCGGCAGGTGGCGCCAGTCGTCGCCGTCAAAGACGATCTTCACGGGCAGGCGCTGCACGACCTTCACGTAGTTACCTGTCGCGTTTTCGGCTGGCAGGCTGCTGAAGACCGACCCGGTCCCGCGCTGCAGACTCTCTATGTGCGCATGAAGGACCTTGTCCGGAAAGGCGTCGACGGTGACATCGACCGGTTGTCCCACGTTCATGTGAACGAGCTGCGTTTCCTTAAAGTTCGCGGTGACCCACATCTCGTCGGGAACGACCGCGACCAGCGCCTGCCCGGGCGTGACGTAGTTGCCGAGGTTCACCGTGCGGCGCGTTACCTTTCCCGCTTGCGGGGCGAGCACTTCCGTGTAGCTCAGTTGCAGCTTCGCATTGTCGACATCGGCATGGGTCTGGCGCACTGACGCCTGCGCGGCGTCGATCTTCGTGCTCTGCGATGCAACCTGGGCCTCGCCGGCCTGGACCGCCTGTTTCGCGCTATCGAGCTTGGCAAGCGCGCTCTTGGTCGTCGCCTGGCTTTGTTCCAGCTGTTGGCGCGTGATCGCGGCAGGATCTGTACCCGTGAACCGCGCCAGATCCTGCTGAGCCTGCGTCAGGTCTGCTTGCGCAACCCGCACCTGCGCCGTCTGCTGCGCGAGGTTCGCCGTCTGGTAAAGCAGGTCGGCGCGCGCCTGCGCGACTTGCGCGACCGCATTCGCCTCCTGCGCTTCGGCTTGTTCGAGCTTGACTTCAAAGTCGCGCCGGTCGATCCGCAGCAGCGGCTGGTTTTTCTCGACGTGCTGGTTATCGGCGACCAGCAGTTCGACAACACGCCCGTTCACCTGCGAGGCGATCTGGCTTTGATTGCTATCGATGAATGCGTCGTCAGTGCTTTCGTAGTGCCGGCTATGCAGCCAGTACGCAACGCCCGCAGCCACGCAGACCAGCAGCACCGCACCGCCGATGATCGCGTTCAGGCGCTTGCGCCGCGGGTCCATCGGCTCGGACGTTTCCTGTTCCGGCCCTTTACCCCCTTCGGCGCGGTCGCCATCGGCTTTGTTTTCGCCGGCGGGCGTGCTGTTTTCGCTTTCACTTCCGGCCATTGCACTCTCCAAAATAATATCGAGATGCATTTTACAATAGAACGGAACGGTATCGTTCTATTAAAAAAGCCTGCGATAATCCGACCTTGAGATTTCGTGCAAGGAGCAGTTGTGAGACGTACCCCGAAAAGTATTGATGCAGAGACGGCGTCCTGCCCGATCAGGTCGATGTTTTCACGCAAGAAAGGCCGGCCGTCGAACGCGATGGCGGGAGACGTCGAAGAGCGGATTCTCGATGCCGCCACGGCCATGTTCCTTCAAGACGGCTTTGGCGGGGCGTCGCTCGAACGCATCGCCGAGGCGGCAGGCGCCGGCAAGGCGACGCTCTACAGCAGGTACAGCGGCAAGGAAGCGCTATTTTCAGAAGTGGTCAAACGAAACTGCGAACGCAGCCTGCGTCTCGTGTTTGAAGCGCCGCACTCAGCGGCGCTTGCGCAACGGCTGGTATCGGTGACGCAGACGCTCGCCACGCGATTGCTCAGCGACGAGGTGATTGGACTGATCAGAATGGTGGTCGCGGATGCGCCGCGGTTTCCATCGCTGGCGAAACTGACGAGCGACGCCGGCAGGTCGCGCGCAATAGAAGCGGTGGCGACGATGATCGCCGAACACTCCGGGCGCACCCTCGATGCCCACGCGCGCGCTGCAAGCAAGCGGCATTCGCGCACTCTCGCGACTCAGCTCCTCGATGCGATCATCTCGCCGATGCTCATGAGAGCCTTGATGGGTGAAAATCTTGATGATGTCCGCGGCGACATCCGCTCGCATGTGAAGCAGACGATCGCCATCTTCGTGGCGGCCAATGCACTGGACGCGTTCTTGTAAGCGTCGCAGGGGCAACGCATTGTCATGCGTGCCTCGTTTCTTTAAACGTTTCGATCGCAAATTATCGGTCATCAGCCGTTTGCGGTCGAAGCGTGAACCGCCACGAACGACCGTTTCGGATAGATTGAATGAGTCGTGTCGACCCACTACAGCACTTCGGCTGCTCACAAACGGCCGTAGCCCGGCCTTTTGCAGACGTTCCGTTCTCTCACGGGTTCAGCCGTCCGGCGATTTCCCCTGGTGCTATTGCGCGTGGAATCGCGTCGAAAGGCGACACGGCGGCTGGGCAGCGCTGGCCTATTGGCCGAGATGGGAGAGGGCGATCTGCGCCGGCGTGCGCGAGATCTGCATCAGCCCTTCGAGCGGGTGGGCGATGTCCTCGATCACGAAAATAGCGCCGGAGACCGATAGCGCACAGACGAAAAGCGTCGCAATG
>Ga0255336_101321_pt1 | contig 18895 bp, 18 predicted proteins | sample MeOH1_35cm_T3_17_FD_189102 | JGI IMG/M metagenome (GOLD analysis project Ga0255336, IMG submission 189102) | Sandy soil microbial communities from University of British Columbia, Vancouver, Canada - MeOH1_35cm_T3_179 | ecosystem: Engineered > Artificial ecosystem > Sand microcosm > Unclassified ...
TGTATATACCAAGAATATATATGGAATAACAGTAAAGCTAAGCCTCTTAGAAAAATATTTAATTGTAAAATTGTTAATAAAGAGGCTGTGGAAAGAAATGTTGTTATCTTTAATATTTCTGTACCTCACGAATTAATTAAAAACTTAGTTCATCCAGGAAGCTATGTTTTTCTAAGAAGTACCAAAGCATCACAGTTTTATGATGTTCCAATATCAATAATGGACACAAACACCGATGAAAATATAATAACAGTAGCAATTGAAATTAAGGGTATAAAAACAAAAAGCCTTAATGAGCTAAAGGACGGAGATAATATTTTAATAAGAGGACCGTATTTTAATGGTGAACTTGGCTTAAGAAACATATTTAAAAGTAAAGAGGGTTCAGCTGTTGTTATTATAAGAGGAATAGGGCAAGCACCAGTTGTCCCAGTATTAAAAAAGCTATACTCAAATGGTAATAAAATAATTGTAATTATGGATAAAGCACATTATAAAAATATTTTTATCAATAAGTATCTAGAAATGTGCAATTGTACAGTTATAAACTGCAATACCCTTCAAGCAGGTGCTGTTTCCGAGGAGCTTAAAAATATATTAAATAATCTACTGGAAAAAGAAAAAATTAATTTAATACACTGCTCAGCGCCTGATATATTAAATTTTAAAGTTTTAGATTTTTTAGATGGTAAAGTGGATTTTTCTTGTTGCAATAATGCAAAAATGTGCTGTGGAGAAGGAATATGCGGAGCTTGCTCCACAAGGTTTAAAGGGCAAAGAGTAAAAAAACTATGTAAGGTACAAATTGAACCTAAATATATATTTGATGGAAGAAGATTTATTTAATTAAAGTTGGGGGAGTTAAAATGAAAGTTATAATAATAGGTGGTGGATGGGCAGGCTGCGCTGCAGCAATTACAGCAAAAAAAGCAGGGGCGCAAGTAAAACTATTTGAAAAGACAGATATGCTTTTAGGGCTTGGAAATGTAGGTGGCATAATGAGAAATAACGGAAGATATACTGCAAGCGAAGAATTAATTGCACTTGGAGCAGGTGATTTAATAAAAATAACAGATTCCTTATCAAGACATAAAAACATTGAGTTTCCAGGGCATGCACATGCATGGCTTTATGATGTTAATAAGATAGAGCCCGAAGTTAGAGCATATTTAGTTAACATAGGCATAGAAATTAACGAACTTTCAAGAATTATAGATGTAGAAAAAGAAGGCAGCAAAATTAAGGGGATTTATTTAGCAGACGGCTCTTTTGTAGAAGGAGATGTGTTTATTGAAACCACTGGTTCCACCGGACCAATGGGCAATTGTTTAAGATATGGTAATGGCTGTTCCATGTGCATACTTAGGTGTCCTGCCTTTGGACCAAGAGTAAGTATTAGCTCTAGAGCTGGTGTTGAGGATCTGCAGGGAGAAAGAGATGATGAATCCTATGGAGCTATGAGTGGTTCCTGTAAGCTCTCTAAGGAAAGCTTATCTGAAGAAATAGTTAAAAAATTAGATGAAACTGGAGTAGTTGTTTTAAAGGTTCCTCCTGAGGATGTTAACCTAGATAAACTTAAAACTAAGGTCTGCCAGCAATATGCACTTAAAGAATTTGCTGAAAATGTTGTGCTGCTTGACTCAGGCCATGCAAAGCTTATGACAACCTATTATCCCCTTGAAAAGCTTAGAAAAATACCAGGTCTTGAAAAAGCTAAATATCTAGATCCTTATGCAGGAGGCAAAGGAAATTCAATTAGATATCTATCTGTAGCTCCAAGAACAGATGATATGAAGGTTAAAGGCATCGATAATCTATTTTGCGCTGGAGAAAAGGCAGGCTTATTCGTAGGGCACACAGAAGCAATCTGCACAGGCTCTCTAGCAGGTCATAATGCCGTAAGACATGTAATGGGAATGCCAGGATTAATACTGCCAAAAGCCTTAACCATAGGTGATATAATATCCTATGCAAATTATAAACTTATGACTAAGGAAGGGCGAAGGAATAGATACACCTTTGCAGGAGCAGAATACTTCGAAAGAATGAAAGCACAAGGGCTTTATACTATTGATGTGGAGGAAATAAAGGGTAGGGTGGAAAAATTGAAGTTAACGGATGTGCTTAATCAGAAGTTAATTTAAATAAAGGTTAGTTGTATAACTTATAAAAATACAATGATCCTTTATTGCTTTATGAACTATATAATATTATACTTTGTATATAAATAGTAACATTTATATAATTATACAATCTTTATTTGTAAGCTGTTATATATGTTAATTTAGTCAGTTGCAAAACTATATTGTTTTTAGATTTCAAACTAAATATGCCTCTAAAAAAAAGGCGATAGCCTATGAAAACTATTTTAAATGGATTTTTGGTTTATCTTCTTGAAAGAACTCTTCGAGTTCAGAGTAGACATCAGTAATGCTGATTTGTTTTATTTTAGCTTGCACTGGAATTCCCTCACTTTCGTGTATTTTTGGTGTGATAATTAAGAATTCTACAATTGCTGGGGGAATTCCTGCAAATATATATGGCGGGGCCATTGGAAATTAAAGATTTTAAGGTTCTGCAAAAGACTAAAATGTTATTTTAAATGGGGGATTTGCTATTTTGGATAAGAAATTATTAGAAGGGGACTATTTAATACTTGATGAAAAGTTAGTTGATAAAACTGTTTATTTGTTTCCAAGGCATGAAGATATACAAGTTGTGAAGGAAGATCCAAAAGACTTTGAAGAAGAAGAAATAAATGCGCAAGTTTTAAGTTTAGAACATGAATGTGAAGGTGAAATAGTTAATATTTATAAGAACAATTTAGTCATAGCTGTTTCAGTTAAAAATATTGATTTATTTAAAGATAATGAAAATCTTAAAATAAGAGTTACCAATTCTAGCAGTGCTTATGAATGTTCTATAAAGAATCTTGGCATGAAAAAAGATGGAGATAAATTAATACTAGTATTAAGCACACCATTAATAGAAAAGAAAGTTGATAGAAGAAGATTCTTTAGAATAAATCTTAAATTTGGAGTAAGATATTGTATACTACCTAAAGGTAACTACCATACAATATTGGATATACCAAAAGGCTGTTTTTTAAAAACAAGGAAAGCATTAACTAAAGATATTAGTGCAGGTGGAATTTCTATTTTAGCAGAGGATAAATTTGAAGTAGGGGATTATGTTCTGGTTTGTCTTTATTTACCTAATAAAATTGACGTATTATGTAAGATTTTAAGAATAGAGCCAAATTATATGAATGGTACTAGTTCATTATTATGTATGAAGTATATTTTTATAAATGAAATGGATAGGGATAGAGTAGCTGGATTTGTCATTAAAAATGAAATTTCTAGGAGAAATAAAAATAAGAAAACCATTATATAACAAGAAAAATATTATTTATAAAAAATCATATAGACAAAATCTACATTGACAAAGCCTAAAAACTATAATAGCATAAATATATAACAATTTACTTATATATAAATATGGAGGCTTTCAATGTTAGACAGAGTAAAGGAAATAGCTGAATTACTTAAAGTTTTATCTAATGAAAATAGATTAGCAATAGTTTGCCATTTAATAGAAAAACCAATGAATGTAAGTGAACTACATGAAAGGTTAAACCATTTGACTCAACCAGCTTTATCACAGCACTTAGCAATTTTAAAAGCGAATAAAATATTAGATTCACGTAAAAATGGTTTGACAATTACTTATTTCATTCAAGATAAAAGAATAATTAATATAATTCAGGCTTTAAAAGTTAACTATTGTAATTAGTTATTATGATAAACTTCAATATGTTTATTTTAGCTCCAAATAGGGGCTTTATTTATTTATAAAGGAGTTGATTTTTTGACTTATTTGTATTCAAAAGAAAATATGCAGAAGCTAATAAGTGAAAGTCTTAAAGAATAAACATAAATAAAGAGTAAAAGATAACATTAATTAATATCTTCAGAAAGGGGAATTATTATGACTGCTTTAGCGCTGCAAATATTAATATTATCGATTACAGCAGGGATATTTGGTTCTATACTTGGTCTCGGAGGAGGTATTATCATAACACCAGCTTTGACTTTACTTTTTGGCATTGACATAAAATATGCTATTGGTGCTAGTATTGTTTCAGTTATTGCTACTTCCAGCGGAGCTGCTGTTGTTTACATAAAAGATAAGATTACAAATATTAGAATTGGAATGTTTTTAGAGATAGCAACAACTATTGGTGCAATAACCGGTGCCTTCATTAGTGGTTTAATTAATCCAAAGTATCTATACATAATATTTGGACTACTCTTACTTTACTCAGCTATCGCTATGCTGCAAAAAAAATCTCAGGAATTACCTGAGAACGTAGAGAACCATCCTTTAGCAAATAAACTAAAATTAAACAGCAGTTATTATGATAAGGCTTTAAAGAAAAATATAGATTATAATGTTACTGGGATTTATGGCGGGTTTGGAATGATGTATGTGGCAGGTGTTATATCTGGACTTCTTGGCATAGGAAGCGGTATTTTTAAGGTTATGGCCATGGATTTATTCATGAAGCTGCCTTTAAAAGTCTCTAGTGCCACAAGTAATTTTATGATTGGAGTTACTGCTGCAGCAAGTGCAGGAGTATACCTATTAAGAGGGGATATAGATCCGAAGATAGCTGCTCCTGTAGCTTTAGGCGTACTTATTGGAGCAACCATAGGTACAAAAATAATGCAAAATTTAAAAAGTAAAACTATTAGGATGATATTCATTCCGGTGCTAGCATTTGTTTCGATTCAAATGATTATAAAGGGCTTTAGTAAATAGAAGTGAGTAGGAGAGAGATTATCATGGATAAGGAAAATAGCAAAATTGATGAAATGGAGATAATTATAAGTAACTTTCTTAGAGTAGGTGTACTTTTAAGTGCAATTATAGTTTTTGTAGGACTTACTATGTATTTAGTTACAGGTATTAGCGGCTATTCAGGTAGCTATTTTCCTGCAACGTTATCAGAGATTTTTAGAGGTTTTATAGCTTTAAAACCCTATGCTATAATAATGGTTGGTCTTATAATACTTATATTGACACCTGTTTTTAGAGTTGGTGTTTCTATTTTAGTTTTTATTAGAGAAAAAGATTTTTTGTATGTTAAAATCACAACTTTAGTCTTTATAATTTTGCTTATTAGTTTAATTTTAGGAAAAGTTGAATAAGTCTCTATATGAAAAGTTAGCCGCCAAATATAAAATATGCTTTAAAACATATTTTATATTTGACAGCTAATTTTATAGTTTCTTTAGAAATCTTAGTAAGAAAAGTCTAAATAAACAAATTAACGTTTGAATCTTCAGCTTCGCCCAGGTAATAGCCAACTCCACCGATCTTAATTCCATCTATTAGTTCTTCCTTTTTAAGTCTCATAATGTCCATGGACATCTGACAAGCTACTATCTCAACTCCACTATCAATTGCTGACTGAATTAATTCTTCAAGAGAGGAGATGTTTTTGTCCTTCATAATCTTTCTTATCATTATTCCGCCCATACCCATCATGTTCATATTTGAAAGCTTTAATTTTTTGCTGCCTCTAGGCATCATAATTCCAAACATCTTATCCATAAAACCTTTTTGAAGACTAATTTTCTCAGGTTTTCTTAATATGTTAAGTCCCCAAAAGGTAAAGAACATAGTTACTTTTTTACCCATAGAAGCAGCACCGTTAGCAATTATAAAGGATGCAATTGCCTTGTCTAAGTCTCCACTAAATACAACCATAGTTTTATTATCTTTAGCAGGTAAGGTATCTATATTTTGGTTTACTATTTCATTTTTATTGCTTTTTCTTATAAAAGCATCAATGTTTCCACCATTTCTATATAGGTCTACTAATTCATTGTTAGTTCTCTTACACCATGCCTTTATATCTTCGTAAAAGCCTGGATCAGAGGCAGAGACCTTAAGAATTTGACCATCTTTTAAATCATTCATAGAGGCTTTAACCTGCATTAGTGGCCCAGGGCAACAAAGTCCACAGGCATCTATAGCTTTGTCATAATTTCCTTTTTTGTCTTCATATTTTTTTACAACCTGTGTATCTGGATCTATAGTAAAGGCTGCATAACTATGATTGTTTCTGTCAGCATCATCTGAATCAATTTTATCTGGAGTATAATTAAGTGAAGAAATAGTTTTGTAGCCACCGGTAACATTATAAGCTTTAAATCCATTTTGGCTTAAAATTCTATCTGCCACATACCCTCTTAAGCCTACCTGACAGTATTCCACTATAGTCTTATTTTTATCTAATTCGTTAAGTCTTTCTCTTAAGCTATCTACTGGAATATTTATTGCGCCTTTAATATGACCATTATTGAATTCCTCATCAGTACGAACATCTACTAAAATAAAATCTTCGTTATTAAGCTGATCTAAATCTTTTAAGGCTAATACATGAGTATTTCCTGCTAAAACATTCTGAGCAGCAAAACCTGCCATGTTTACAGGATCCTTTGCTGATGAAAAAGGAGGGGCATAAGATAATTCTAATTCAGCTAAATCATTAACAGTACCATTAAGTCTTATTACTGCAGCAATTACATCAATTCTCTTATCTACTCCATCATAGCCAATAGCTTGTGCTCCTAAGATTCTTCCTTCTTCATTAAATATAAGCTTAAGTGACATTGGAATAGCACCAGGATAGTAAGAAGCATGAGATACTGGGTGCACATAAATGATTTTGTATGGAATGTTTGACTTTTGCAAGGTTCTTTCATTAGCTCCTGTACCTGCAGCTGTTAACCCAAAAACTTTAATAACAGTAGTACCTTGAGTTCCTTTATATGTTGAATCTAATCCTGCTATATTATCAGCTGCTATTCTTCCTTGCTTATTTGCTGGACCTGCTAGAGGAACTGCAGTTTTTTGTTTTGTAATAAAATCTACCACTTCTACTGCATCACCTACAGCATAAATTCCTTCTATATTGGTTTCCATCTTTTCATTAACTAAGATGTGGCCTCTAGGCCCAAAATCTAATCCGCTATTTTTAATAAAAGTTGTATAAGGGGCTACTCCTATTGCTAATATAACTATATCTGCAGTAAGCTTTGTATCACTATTTAAAGCAACTTCAACTTGATTTCCTATTTCATTAAAGGCTTTAACACCATCGCCTAATATTAATTGAACGCCATTGTCAGCTAATTCTTTTTCGGCCATGACTACCATATCTGAGTCAAAAGGTGCAAGTATATGAGGAGCAGCCTCCACAAGAGTAACAGTAAGGCCCCTTTCTCTTAGATTCTCAGCCATTTCAACACCAACATAGCCACCGCCAATTACTACTGCATTATTAATTCCTTTTTTATCCACATATGCTTTAATGGCATCGGTGTCAGGAATATTTCTTAATGTGAAAATCTTACTGCTGTTTATTCCAGGAATGTTTGGCCTTAAAGCCCTTGCTCCAGGTGACAATATTAAATAATCATAGGACTCTTCATAGTTTCCTTTAGTTTTGCTTTTTACGGTGACTTTTTTATCTTTTGTATTTATATTTGTTACATCACTGTTGTTTCTGACGTCTATGTTAAATCTAGCCTTCATAGCTTCAGGAGTTAGGACTAAGAGTTTATTTCTTTCTTTAATTGTTTCACCAATATAATATGGCAGACCACAGTTTGCAAAGGAAATGTGTTCATCTCTTTCAAACATGATTATTTCTGCATTTTCGTCTAATCTTCTAAGTCTAGCTGCAGCAGATGCACCACCAGCAACTCCACCTACAATTAATACTTTTTTACTCATTTTAATGCCTCCAATAAATTATTTAATTAATCATCTTCTTTAATTAATGCGCTAATTAAATTAGCAATTTTCGGGTTAGAAATTTTATAATAGATCTCAAGGCCATTTCTTCTTCCTTCTACTATTCCTGAAGCCCTTAATCTTTGAAGGTGTTGAGATATGGTAGATTGAGGAGTGTCCAGACAAGATTGCATGTAGGAAACGTTACACTCACCATTTTCTAATAAACCCTTCACAATACAAAGTCTTACAGGATGAGCCAGTACTTTTAGCATTTCTGCTATTTCGTTATATCTTTCAAAATCTTTATCCATATTATTTCTCACTTTCTGTTTTAAATAAATCACTATATTTATATATTACGATATATTAATTTAATTGTCAATATTTTAACTATAAATGAAATATTGCTAATTTTAAATAGAAAGCAAAAAAGAAGAACTAGATAATTTAAGCTAGTTCTTCTTTTTTTCACAGTTAATTTCATATTCCTGAAGTTCTGTAATCTTAGGCTGCTTCCCGCATAAAGGGCAGAGTGGGTTTTTATTTAATTCCACAAGTGTAAACTCTAAGTCTAAGGCGTCAAAGTAAAGAAATTTATTTTTAAGTACTTTACCTTTACCTATAATTAACTTTATTGCTTCAGCGGCTTGAATAAAGCCCATAACCCCTGGCACTGGTCCTAAAACCCCTGATTCGCTGCAGGATGGAGTGCTGCCTAACATAGACATATTTGGAAAGGCACATCTGAAACAATGACCATTTTCAGGAATTATAGTGGTATTTAGTCCGCTAAATCTAAGTACACCTGCTTCAAGCATGGGCTTTTTCATGAAAAAACAGACATCATTTAAAAGGTACCTTGTAGGTAAATTATCAACCCCGTCAATCACAATATCATAAGTATTAATTATTTTCATGGCATTATCCTTATTTAATCCAATGCTGTAGGTAATAATATTTGCATTAGGGTTAATATTCTTCAAAAATGTCTTAGCAGATTCAACTTTAGGTATTCCAATGCGAGAGGCAGAATGGAGTATTTGCCTGTTAAGATTACTGATTTCTACTTTATCATAATCAACAAGACCAATTGTACCAATTCCCGCCATTAATAAAGCTAATGCAGCAGGAGATCCAAGTCCACCAGTGCCGACAACTAATATTTTGTATTCAGACAATTTTTTCTCAGTATTAGCATTAGAAACCAGGTCCTTATAATCATTGCATAGTAACTTATCTATAACTGAATATGCATATTTTTGCTCAACTTTACTAAATTCCATAGAAAAAACATCAATATATAGTAAATTATTATTAATCTTTTTAAAATCTAAGCGTTTTTTAATAATTTCGATAGAGCAGAGCGCACCCATTATTGAGGTTGAAATTATTTCACCAACGGAATTTTGAGAAATTAATTCATTGTATTCTGGCTCTATAATAGAGGGTTTATTTGATAAAATTTTTATAAAGTCATTTAATTCATGAAAATTGTCAAATGTATGTAATGTACCTTTCCAACCATTTATTAAAGTTATTATTGCGGGCATGATTTTTCTTGCATTTTTAAAATTAATCATATTAAAAAAACTATTCATAAATTTAATACTTCCTAAGAAAATCCTAATAGGGTTTGTATAAGTATTAGTTTGTATTATGTCATTACTTTCAAGCAAGTCATTTTTGTCAATGTGAACAATTGAAATGTCTTTATTTAAATCCTGAATATTATAAAATAAAGTCTCATATTCACCATCCTCCTCAAAATAGCATACAATATGACCAACTCCAGAGGCAGCAAGATAATAAATCATTGGTGATACATCTTTTACATTTTCGCCATAGATGATTACTTTAGATTCTAATAATATTTTTTGACCTTGGCCACTTATTTCAGGCATTATTATATGCCGTAAATATCGGCTAATTTGTTCTTTTTCTAATATCATAAAATCACCCCACTATGCTTTTGTACAGATTAATTGCATCATGAAGGGCATCAGCAGCTATGTTGGAGCATTCTAGTTTTTCTTTGGGTAATCCTCCCAAAGCTTTTGCTACTGCTTCATTAGTTATTTTTAGTGCCTCAATTATGGTTTTATTTTTTGCCAAAACTGTGACCATACTACTAGCAGCTATTGCTGCTCCACATCCAAAGGTTTTAAATTTTACATCAGTCAAAATGTCATTGTCAACTTTAATATAAATTGTTATGTAATCCCCGTCAATAGGATTGCCAACATGGCCTATTCCATCTGCATTTGGTATTTCACCAAGATTTCTAGGGTCAGAAAAGTGATCAAGAACTATATCATTATACAAGACAGTTCCTCCTTATAATCAAGGTAATTAATGTTTTATGTGTTAAAATATTCATTGTGATTACAGCTTTATTATATACATAATATTGGGGAAATTAAAGTATATTACTAATAGCTGATAATGAAGCATATAAAATATTTCTTAAATATAGAAATACTCATTTCAGCCGTAAAATATTTAAAAAAATATAATTTAGTAATGTAATGGATATACTATTTCAGTAATAGTTATTAAACTAAGGAGTGGTTTAAATGGAAAATTCAATGTTCTGTTATCAATGTGAACAAACTATGGGAGGGAAGGGCTGCACAAAAGGGGGAGTTTGCGGTAAAACGCCTGAAGTAGCAAACCTTCAAGATTTATTAATATATCAGTTAAAAGGAATATCCTGCTATGCAAAGCCTTTAATAGATCAAGGGAAGCTAATTGATAAAGAAATAGTAAAACTTATAGAGAATGTACTATTTACAACACTTACAAATGTAAATTTTGATGCTGAGGTTCATGTAAAATTATTAAGAGAATCACAAAAAATAAAAGAAGCTATGAGAAGTATGGCTCCTGAGGGACAATATGCAGAATCAGCTACTTATAATCTAAGTGATAGCAAGGAAGAAATGCTCGAAGATTCTGTAAAGGCAGGAATTATGTATGATCAGAATCTTGATGCTGATATTAGATCTTTAAGAATGATTGTGATATATGGATTAAAAGGTATAAGTGCATACGGCCATCAAGCAAGGTTTATTGGCTACAGTAACGATCAAGTAGATCAATTCTACTTTATAGCACTTGAATCTACTACAAATGATAATTTATCCTTAGATGATATGATACGTATGACAATGAGAGTTGGAGACATGAGTGTTCAGGTAATGCAGACTCTAGATGAAGCAAATACTACACGATATAAGAGTCCTTCACCTCATAAAGTTAATGTTAACCTTAAAAAAGGCCCTTTTATTATAGTATCTGGACATGATTTACGAGATTTAGAAATGCTTCTTCAGCAAACTGAAGGTAAGGAAATTAACATATATACTCATGGAGAAATGCTGCCTTCTCATGGATATCCGGAGCTTAAAAAATATGCTCATTTAGTAGGAAACTATGGATCCGCTTGGCAAAATCAACAAAAGGAATTCGATGATATACCTGGATGTATCTTAATGACCACAAATTGCTTAATGAGACCTAGAGAGACCTATAAAGATAGAATATTTACTACCAGTGTTGTAGGCTGGGATGGAGTAAAATACATAGGGGTTTCTGAGGAAGGCACAAAGGATTTTAGTGAAATAATTAATAAAGCCTTAGAATTAGGTGGATTTAATGAAGAGGAGGAGCCAAAGGAAATTTTAGTAGGCTTTGGACATAATGCAACCTTATCCAATGCTGAAGCCATAGTAAATGCAGTTAAGGGCGGACAGTTAAGGCATTTCTTTGTAATAGGAGGCTGTGATGGAGCAAAGCCTGGAAGAAACTATTATACTGATTTTGCTAAAATGGTTCCAAATGACTGCATAATTTTAACTTTAGCTTGCGGCAAATATAGATTTAATAAGTTAGATTTTGGCACAGTAGCAGGATTACCAAGGCTTTTAGATGTAGGACAATGTAATGATGTTTATTCAGCAGTCAAAATTGCTACATCACTTGCAGATGCCTTTGAAACAGATGTTAATCACTTACCACTTACCATAGTGCTTTCCTGGTATGAACAAAAGGCTTTAGCTGATTTATTAGCTCTTTTATCCCTTGGAGTAAAGGGTATGTATTTAGGGCCGAGTTTACCAGCGTTCATATCACCTAATGTATTACAGTACTTAGTGGATACCTTTAATTTAACTCCTATAAGTACACCAGATGAGGATTTAAAGAGTGCATTAAACCAAAGATTATAAATTTACAATATAATGCTGATGTTTTGAAATATATCTATATTCTATATAAATGATACCCTCTAAGCTAGATGATTTTAAAATGATTTTAAAAGGCTATAGAATTTTTTAAGAATATTCTATAGCCTTTTATGCTATTTATTTTATTTATCAATTAGTTTTCTTTCAAAAGCCTCTACCATTTTCTTAGTCATAAGCCCGCCGATTGGCCCACCAACCGCTCCATTTAATTTTGAAGCTGTATTTCCTTTATATTCGTTGTTAAGCTTTATTCCAATTTCATTTGCATATTCAGTTTTCATTTTATCAAGTTTTTCTTTTGCTTCTGGAACTAATGGCCTATTACTCAAAATTAACACCTCCATTTTGGAACATTACAAATTAAAAAAAGATTAGGATTTTTTATAACATAATCTATTTTTAGTTTAACTCTTTTATGTTTTCATATACTTAGAAAATTATGTAAGTGTATCTAACTGTAGTTTTAATCAAATAATTTCTTAAATTATAAAAATGTTAAATTTAGTAAAATAAAATATTTATGCAGGACTATTTTAATTAATATCGAATAATAAAAATAAAGAAAAAGATTTCTATTTGCACCAGTCATTAAACCTAAGTAAATTCTATGGCTTACTGACCGTCAGGGTAAAAGTGAAAACTCTTTTGCCTTCCATTATTGAAAAAGAGAATGTGTATACATTCTTCTTTCATATACCATATAAGAAGGGAGTTTTATTAATGAAAAGGCTTTTTACTATGCTACTAGCCTCAACTATTTGTCTATCAGTTGTAGGATGTGCGCCAAAGACTGGGCAAACTGCAAGCAGCACAGCTGGCTCAACCAAAAAAGCTAGAAGTATGATTTTATCCACAACTACAAGCACTCAGGACTCAGGGTTACTTGACTATTTACTTCCTTATTTTGAGAAGGATACAGGAATAAAAGTAAATGTTGTTGCAAAGGGTACGGGTGAAGCACTTGCCATGGGGAAAAATGGAGATGCAGATTGTCTTTTAGTTCACGCAAAGACTCAGGAGCTTCAATTTGTTAAGGACGGTTATGGAATAAACAGGCATGATGTAATGTATAATGATTTTATAATTGTGGGACCTAAAGTAGATCCTGCAAACCTAAAAAAAGAAGCAGCAAATGATGCAGCAAAGGCATTTAAAATAATTTATGATGCAAAGGCAGTCTTTATTTCAAGAGGAGATAATTCAGGTACAAATACAAAGGAATTAGCTATATGGAAGACTGCAAATATTGAGCCTAAAGGTAATTGGTACTTATCTGCTGGAAAGGGCATGGGTGAGGTTTTACAAATGGCTAATGAAAAACAAGCTTATACCTTAACTGATAGAGCAACTTATCTTTCAATGAAGGACAAACTGAATCTTACAATTGTAACTGAAAAAAGCAAGGATTTATTAAATCAATATGGAGTTATGATACCAAATCCTAAAAATCATAATATAAAGGAAAAAGAAGGAATGGAATTCGTTAACTGGATTATATCTGATAAGGTACAAAAGCTCATAGGTGAATTTGGAAAGGCAAAATTTAATCAATCCTTATTTATTCCAAATGCAAATTAGAGGATAAGGTGCAATGGATATTTTTAATAATTTGACGGAAATAAGGGGCATTATTTATATGTCCCTGTTTGTTTCAATATCATCAACTTTAATTGCCTCTCTACTTGGAATTTCTCTTGGGATTCCTGCAGCCTTAAAGGAATTTAGATTAAAAAAATATTTAATAAGAATTACAAATACTTTAATGAGCTTACCTCCTGTATTAATGGGATTAGTTACATATTTATTATTATCAAGAAACGGGCCACTTGGCAGCTTAAGACTGCTTTTTACTCCAACCGCCATGATATTAGCTCAAACACTGCTTATATTTCCTATCATTTTTGGATTAGTAATGTCTTCAATATCTAAATCCGGAAGTGAAATAAAAAGAAATTGTTTGTCCCTAGGAGCAAATAATATGGATATTATTATGACAATATTAAAGGAAAGCAGGGCTCAAATTTTAACTTCTGTTACAGCTGGCTATGGAAGGGCCATTTCTGAAGTTGGAGCCGTTATGATGGTAGGTGGCAATATTAAGGGCTATACTAGGGTAATGACAACCTATATAGCACTTGAAACAGGGAAAGGGAATTTTAGCAATGCAATTATAATTGGTGTTATATTACTTTTAATTTCATTTGTAATAAATTTTATATTGCTTAAACTGCAAGGAAGTGATGTTTCATGAAGGTATTTGTACACAAAGCAGTAAAAAAATATAATAATAATATAGTGCTTAGTATTGATAATTTAAATTTAGAGGATGGAAAAATATATGCTGTTATTGGGCTAAATGGAAGTGGAAAAACTACTTTAATGGAATCCATTGCAGGACTTAAGGACCTATCTTCTGGAATTATAAAATATAATAATTTAAACTTAGAAAATGTTAAAAATGATATTTCTATAATGCTTCAATCAAACTACCTTTTTAATGGTTCAGTTTTGTCAAATATTATTTGTGGGCTGAAGTTTAGAAAATATAAAGAAGCGGAAATTAAAAAAAGATTAGCTAAATATCTTTCCATATTTAATATTCAAGAGTTATTAAATAAAGATAGTAAGAAGCTTTCAGGAGGTGAACAGGAAAAGGTTTGTCTTTTAAGATCAGCCATTCTTGAAACTAATCTTACAATTTTTGATGAACCAACCTCCAGCATGGATATAGAGAGTACTCTTAAGGCAGAAGAACTTATAAAAAATATGGCAGATGGACATAGAACTGTTGTTGTGATAACTCATGATATATACCAAGCAAAAAGAATAGCAGATGAGGTTATTTTTATGGATAGTGGAAAAGTAATTGAAATAGGTAAAAAAGAAGATATATTTAATAATCCAAAACATAATCTTATTAAGGCTATATTGAATATATAATAATTTGCATAGGGGATTGATTTTATGCTGGACAAGTATGGAAGAAACATAGACTATATAAGAGTATCTATTACTGATAGATGTAACTTAAGATGTATATACTGCATGCCTGAAAATGGAGTAGCTAAAAAAGAACATAAGGATATAATAAGCCTTGAAGAAATTCATAAAATAGTTAAGGCAGCTGGAGCACTTGGAATAAAAAAGGTAAGATATACTGGCGGAGAACCTCTTGTAAGAAAGGGTATAGTAGATTTAATACATAAAACTTCAGTGTTACAAGGCATTGAAGACATAGCCATTACTACTAATGGAATACTTTTAGATGAAATTGCTGTGGATTTAAAAAGAGCAGGATTAACAAGAGCTAATATAAGTCTTGACTCTTTAAACAAAGAAAAATATGAATTAATAACAAGGGGAGGAGACCTTAATAAAGTACTTTCGGCCATAGATAAATGCTTAAGAATAGGACTAGCACCCTTAAAGATTAATACCGTATTAATGAAGGGAATAAATGATGATGAGATCAAAAGTTTCATTGAACTAACAAGAGAACTACCAATAAGTATTAGATTTATTGAGTTAATGCCAATAGGGGAAGCAGTAAATCTAAATACTTCAAGGATAAACAGTGATGAGATTATAAAAAGATATCCTGAGCTTTATGAAATAAAGGATAATAACAAAAGTGTGGCAAGATTATATAGGTTAAAAAATGCCAAGGGTACTGTAGGCTTTATAAGCCCCTTAAGCTGTAAATTTTGCAGTAACTGTAATAGGATAAGATTAACTTCATCTGGTACTATTAAGCCCTGTCTTCATTCAGAAGAAGAAATTGATATTAAAAATTATTTAAAGGATGATTTAAGTTTAATAACTAAATTAGAAAAATCAATTTTTGAAAAGCCTGAGGAGCATCATCTTGAACAAGATAAAGAAAGTAAGAGCAAAAAAATGATGTTTCAAGTTGGCGGCTAATAAAAAAGTTTTTTAAATATGCAGAAATTAACTACAAAAGTAGAAATATTCATTAAGACATAAATGGAGTTTTATTTCATATAAATTATAAGAGAAATATTAATATTTTAGACTCCGTTCTCAAAGGACCTAGAAAAAAGGCCCTAGAGACGATAGGGCATGAAGAGTAATTTTCATACCTGCCAGTGTGCGAAGGAGTTCATGTTTGTAAGGACTAGTTTTATTAAAACTAGAAGTTTTATTAACATGAGCTCTTTTTATATTTATTAATATTAATTAAAGGAGGTGAGCTGATATCTAATTTAATGGATATCAGAATAAAAATGGGGAAAGTATTAATAGTTTCACCAGAAAAATGTACTGGCTGTAGAACCTGTGAAATGGCTTGCTCATTTAACAAGACAAATACCTTTAATCCTCAAAAGGCAGCTGTAACAGTATTTCAATATGATGAGGCGGCAATTTCTGTACCTGTTATGTGTATGCAGTGCGAAGAACCTGCTTGTATGAAAGTCTGCACAGTAGGTGCAATTTATAAGGATGAAAATAGTACAGTACTAGTAGACAAGAACAAGTGTATTGGCTGCAAGCTATGTATTAGTGCATGCCCATTTGGAAACATGAGCTTTAATGCTGAAGAAAAGGCAATGGTAAAATGTGATCTTTGCAATGGTTCACCACTATGTGCTGATTTGTGTCCTTCAGGTACAATACAATTTAAGGAAGCAACACCTACTGAGCTAAGTAAGAAAAAATTAGTTGCAGACAAGTTTATGCAGTTATTTCAGGAGGTGAATAATTAATGTACGGATGGTTAGGTAAATTACTGAGAGTTAACCTTTCAAATGGTTCCATAAAAGAAGAAGCATTAAATTTTGAGGATGCTAAGTTATATCTAGGTGCTAGAGGTCTTGGTACAAAAATATTTATGGATGAAGTGGATCCAAAGGTAGAACCTCTTAGCATAGAGAATAAACTTATATTTTTAACAGGTCCATTAACTGGTACTCTTGCATCTTCAGCAGGAAGATATGAAGTAGTAACTAAGGCACCTCTTACAGGAACCATAGGAGCATCAAACTCTGGTGGACACTTTGGACCAGAGCTTAAGTTCGCAGGATATGACGGAATTATATTTGAAGGTAAGGCAGAAAATCCAGTTTACTTATATATAAATAATGATAAGGTTGAATTAAGAAAGGCAGAGCATTTATGGGGAAAGACAGTTTTTGATACTACTGATGAACTTCTTAATGAAACTAATACTGGTGCTAGAGTTTCCTGCATTGGTCCAGCAGGAGAAAAAGGTGTATTATATGCTACCATTATGAATGACAAGCATAGAGCTGCTGGAAGATCCGGTCTTGGTGCAGTAATGGGCTTTAAGAATCTAAAAGCAGTTGTAGTTAAAGGTACAGGAAATGTAAATGTTGCAAAGCCAAAAGAGTTTATGGCTTCCTGTTTAGATGCAAGGAGTAAGCTTAGAGAAAATCCTGTTACGGGCACAGGACTTACAACCTATGGTACTCAAATATTAGTTAACATCTTAAATCAATCAGGAGCACTTCCAACAAGAAACTGGAGAGATGGCGGAATATTTGAAGATGCTGATGATACAAGTGGCGAAGCATTATCTGACAAATATTTAGTAAAGAATAAGGGATGTTTTGCCTGCTCAATAGGCTGTGGAAGAGTCACAAAGATTCCTGACGGTAAATTTAAAGGAATGGGAGAAGGTCCTGAATATGAGGCAGGGTGGTCTTTTGGTGCTGACTGCGGAGTAAAGGATTTGGCTGCTATTTGTAAGGCAAATTTCATATGTAATGAATATGGTTTAGATCCAATAACTTTAGGTTCAACTATAGCCTGTGCTATGGAGTTATATGAAAAGGGAATAGTTAATAAAGAGGAATTAGGCAGAGATTTAAGATTTGGAGATGCTGAGGGCTTAGTGGAGTTTGCGAGGCTTACTGCTGTAAGAGAAGGCTTTGGTGATAAATTAGCTGAGGGATCCTATAGATTAGCTGAAGAATATGGTCATTCTGAACTATCTATGTCCGTTAAGAAGCAGGAAATGCCTGCATATGACGCACGTGGAGTACAGGGAATGGGGCTTGAGTATGCTACTTCAAACCGCGGTGGATGCCATGTAAGAGGATACATGACTTCTCCGGAAATACTTGGACTTCCTCAAAAACTAGATCCACTTGTAATAGATGATAAGGCACAGTGGCTAAAAATTTTCCAAGACTTAACTGCCGTTGTAGATTCTGCAGGTATTTGCCTCTTTACAACCTTTGCTCTTGGACTGCCTGAAATTTCCGAAATGATAAGAACAGCAGTTGGAGTAAATTATTCAGATGAAGAGGTTCTTAGGATTGGAGAAAGAATATGGAACCTTGAAAAAGTATTTAACCTAAAGGCAGGCTTTACTAAAGCTGATGATACTCTGCCACCAAGACTGTTAAATGAAGCACTTAAGGAAGGACCAGGAAAAGGATTAGTTGTAAGACTAGATGAAATGCTAAATGAATATTATAAGGTGAGAGGTTGGAAGGAAAACAGCGAGCCAACAGCAGAAAAATTAAAAGAACTAAATATTATATAAATAATTAAAATAAAACAATATTATTAATTCATTCCAAAGGGAAACAATGGATAAACATTAATTATGCAGAGAGAAAATTGCCATGGGAAAAGGCTTTTAACTCTGGATAATTAATGCTTAATATGTTGCTTCCCTAGAATTTTAAGTTTGGAGGCATAGTATGAAGGTAAAATTTTTTGCATATATACGTGATTATACTAATACCAAAGCTATGGATATTGAATATTATGAAACCTTAGAGGAACTTTTGTATAGGCTTTGTGATGAATTTGGAGATAAGCTTAAAAAAGCAATCTTTGAAGGGGAAAAT